>Ga0308411_10002367_pt1 | contig 12750 bp, 9 predicted proteins | sample HotsprottomLayer_2_FD_203530 | JGI IMG/M metagenome (GOLD analysis project Ga0308411, IMG submission 203530) | Hot spring phototrophic mat microbial communities from Octopus Spring, Yellowstone National Park, Wyoming, United States -... | ecosystem: Environmental > Aquatic > Thermal springs >... | reverse complement strand
CGTGGTGGCCCGGTTCGCCTGAGCACCCGTGTCCTCTCCGCCCGTTCCGGCGCGCGTTCTCGCCGCTCCCACCCTGCAACCGCGCGCCAGAACGAGGGCCGGGGCCGGGGCCGAGCCGGGGCCGGGACCGGGGGCGGTCAGGCCGGGACGAAGCGCACCTCGTAGAGCTCGTCCCAGTGCTTACCGGTCACCAGGAACGTGCCCCGGGCCGGATCCCAGGCGATCCCGTTGAGGACCTCGCCGGCCTCGAGCCCCTCCTGGCGGGCGGTCAGCGACGAGGCCTCCACCTCGGCGAGCACCCGACCGGATCCCGGGTCGATCTGCACGATCCGGTCGGTCGGGTACACGTTGGCCCACACCGTGCCCTCCACGCACTCGAGCTCGTTGAGGCCCGCCACCGGCACCCCGTCCGCGGTCGCGGTGACCGACCCGAGCACCTCGAACGTCACCGGGTCACGGAGCCTGAGCTGGGCGGAGCCGTCGCTCATCACCAGCCGTTCGCCGTCGAAGCACAGGCCCCAGCCCTGGCCGTCGTAGGAGAGCTCGCCGATGGAGTCGAACGTGTCGGCGTCCAGCACGAACGCCCGCCCCTCCTTCCAGGTCAGCACCACCAGCCGCCCGTCGACGTAGGCCAGGCCCTCGCCGAAGACCTCGTCAGGCAGGTCGTGGCGGCGCAGCACCGCACCGGTGGCCACCTCCACCTCCCGCACGTCGGACTGCCCGTAGCGCCCCGCGCTCTCGAACAGCCGCCCCGCGGGGTCGACGAGCAGGCCCTGGGTGTAGCTGCCGTCGTCGTGGGGGTAGACGGCGAGCACCTCGGGCACGAGCCGCACCACCGGGCGAGCTCCCGTCGCCGCACCGGTCGATGACGGCGTGGCAGCGGTGGGTGGCGGCACCGGCGGGCGGGTGGCGGGCGGCCGGGTGCCGTCGGTCGCGGGTCCGCAGGCGACAGCGGCCAGCGCGCAGGCCACGACGGCCGCGGCGGTGACGGTGCGGACGGGGACACGGCTCGGCACGGCCCGCAGTGAACCACGGGGAAGCTGTCGCCGTGGCTTCACGGCCACTAGCCTGACCGCCGGGGAGGACACGTGCTCGACGACGGGAGCGGGACGGGGGTCGTCAGGTGAGAGCCGGGACGCTCATCGCGTTCGTCGTCACGCTCGCCCTCACCCCCCTGGTCATTGCCGGGCTCCGACGGCTCCAGGTGCTCGACGTGCCGAGCGCCCGCTCCTCGCACACGACCGCCATCCCCCGGGGCGGGGGCCTGGCGGTGGCCGCCGGGGCGCTGGTCGGCCTGCTCGCCCCCCGGGCCCTCGGCAACGTCGACTCCCAGTCGCTCACCACCCTGCTCGTGGTGGTGTCCATCATGGCTGTCGCCGGCCTCGTCGACGACCTCCGCTCGCTGTCGGTGTGGCCCCGCCTCGGCGCGCAGCTGGTGGGCGCGGTGCTGTGCCTGCCCTACCTGCTCGCCAACACCACCGGGCCGCTCAGCTGGCGGCTGGCGGCAGCGGTGCTCGCCGTCGTGTGGATGATGGGCTTCGTCAACGCCTTCAACTTCATGGACGGCATCAACGGCATCTCGGCGGTCACCGCCCTGCTGGCGGGCGCCACCTACGTGGTGATCGGCCAGAGCGTCGACAGCCGGCTCATCACCGCCGCCGGGGCGGTCGTGGCCGGGGCCGCCCTGGGGTTCCTGCCGTGGAACTTCCCGCACGCCCGGGTCTTCCTCGGCGATGTCGGCAGCTACTTCCTCGGTGCCTGGTTGGCGTTCCTCGCACTCATCGCGGCGCTCACCGACGTCCCCCCGGAGGCGGCGCTGGCTCCGTTCGCGGTCTACCTGGCCGACACCGGCATCACGCTCGCCCGCCGGGTGCTCCGGGGCGAGCGGTGGTACGAGGCCCACCGCCAGCACGTCTACCAGCGGCTCAACGACCACGGCTGGTCCCACGCCAGGGTCACGCTGCTGGTCGGCGCCTGGACGCTCGCCTGCTCGGCCCTCGGCCTGGTCAGCCTGTCGGGCACGATCGGGGCACGCCTGATGGCTGGTGCCGCCCTCGTCGCCGTCCTCGGCGCCTACCTGGCGCTGCCCCGGGTGGTCGGTGCGATCCCGGTTGAAGGCCGCACCGATCGACGCCCGGCCGGCGCGTAACGTCAGCGACGGTGCGGACCCTGGTCGTCACCCACTACTTCCCACCGGAGATCGGTGCGCCCCAGGCCCGCCTGTCGGAGATGGCCCGGGTGTGGGCCGAAGGCGGTGACGAGGTCACCGTGCTCACCGGCATGCCCAACCACCCCACCGGGGTGGTCCCCCCGGCCTACCGGGGGGCGGTCCGGCGGGTCGAGCACGTCGACGGCTACCGGGTGGTGCGCACCTGGCTGTACGCCACCCCCAACGAGGGGGTCGCCCGCAAGACGCTCGGGCACCTGTCGTTCATGGTCTCGGCCGTGCTGCTGGGTGCCGGCCACGTGGGACGCCCGGACGTGGTGGTGGTCTCGTCCCCCACCTTCTTCTCCATCGGTGCCGCCTGGCTGATCGCCCGGCTCACCCGGGCGCGCCTCGTCGTCGAGATCCGCGACCTGTGGCCCGCCATCTTCGTCGAGCTCGGGGTGCTCACCGACCGCCGACTCATCCGCGCCCTCGAGGTGCTCGAGCTGGCCGCCTACCGCGCCGCCGACGAAGTGGTCGTCGTGAGCGAGGGCTTCAGGGAGGACCTGATCCGCCGGGGGGTGCCGGCGAGGAAGGTGCACACGATCCGCAACGGCGTCGACCTCGAGCGGTTCCGGCCCACCGACCCCGACACCGACACCGCTGCCACCCGTGCCCGGCTCGGGGCCGGACCGGACGACGTGCTCGTGCTCTACGCCGGTGCGCACGGCCTCAGCCACGGGCTCACCTCCGTGGCCGACGCCGCCGCCCGGCTCGAGCGGGAGGGCCGGCGGGTGCGGTTCGCGTTCGTCGGCGAGGGGGCCGCCAAGGCCGACCTCGAGCGCCACGTGGCGGCGCTCGGGCTCACCAACGTCACCCTCCTGCCGGGCGTGCCCCGCGACGAGGTCCCCGCCCTGCTGGCCGCCGCCGACATCTGCCTGGTGCCGTTGCGCGATGTGCCGCTGTTCTCCACGTTCATCCCGTCGAAGATCTTCGAGTACCTGGGTGCCGGCAAGGCGGTGGTGGGGGCCGTCCGCGGTGAGGCCGCCACCATCCTGCGCGAGGCCGGGGCGGTGGTGGTCGAACCCGAGGACCCCGACGCGCTGGCGGCCGCCGTCGCCGAGCTGGCCGACGACCCGGCACGGCGCGCCCGCATGGGTGCTGCCGGTCGGGCATACGTCGAAGCCCGCTACGACCGTCGGGCGCTGGCCCTGCGCTACCGGGAGCTGCTCCGCCGGGCGGTCGTCCGGGCCCGGTGACCGGCCACGCCGACCACCGGGCTGACCCCGACCCGCACCCGGCCCGTCGCCGCTCGGGCAGGGCCGCCCGCACCCCCGGCTAAGGTCCGCGACCCCATGGCGATCGTGCACGTGACCGGTGGCAGCGGCTTCCTGGGCCGCCGCGTCGTGCCACTGCTCGTCGCCCGGGGACACACGGTGACCGCCCTGGTGCGCAGCCCGGCCTCCGCTGCGGTCGTGGCCGGCCTCGGCGCCGAGCCGATCGGTGGGGACCTCGACGACCCCGCCTCGGTCGACGCCGCCTTCGCCGCCAGCGGCGCCGGGGTGCTCGTCAACCTGGCCTCGCTCGGGTTCGGCCACGCCCCGACCATCGTCGCCGCCGCTGAGGAGGCCGGGATGCGCCGGGCGGTGTTCGTCTCCACCACCGCCATCTTCACGAGCCTGCCGGCGCGCTCGAAGGCGGTGCGCACGGCCGCCGAGGACACCGTCCGGGCCAGCGCCCTCGACTGGACGATCCTGCGACCCACCATGATCTACGGCGGCCCCGACGACCGGAACCTGGCCCGGCTGGTGCGGCTCGTGCGCCGGTCGCCGGTGATCCCCGTCCCGGGGGGCGGGGACCGGCTGCAACAGCCCGTGCACGTCGAGGACCTGGCGGCGACGGTCGTGGCCTGCCTCGACCGGCCGGCCTCGATCGGGAAGGCCTACGACGTGGCCGGACCCGAGCCACTCACCTTCCGGGAGCTCATCGCCGCCACCGGGGCGGCCGTGGGTCGCCGTCCCCGCATCGTGGCGGTGCCGCTTCGTCCCGCGGTGGCCGCTGTACGCCTCGCCGAGCGGGTGCTCCCGCACCCACGGCTGCGGGCCGAGCAGTTGGAACGGCTCGCGGAGGACAAGGCGTTCCCCATCGACGCCGCCCGCCGGGACCTGGGGCACGACCCCCGGCCGTTCGCGACCGGGATCGCCGAGGAAGCGGCGCAGGTACGGTGAGCCCCCTGCGGCAGGCCCGGTTGCTGGCCCACACCGTCACCCACCTGCGCCCCGCCCAGGTCGCCCACCGCCTCCGCCTGCGGGCCCTGCGCGCCGGGCTGGCCCGACGCCCGTCGCTCTTCGAGCGCCGCTGGACCCGCTCCGTGGGTCAACGGGTGGGCTGGCCCGAGGGCTTCGTCGCCCTCGACCGCGGCCTCGTCGGTGGCTGCCCGTCCCCCGAGGCCAACCTCGCCGGACGGTTCCGGTTCCTCGACCGGGAGCGGGACCTCGGCCGCCCGATCGACTGGGAGGCGCCGGGTGCCGATCAGCTGTGGCGCTACCACCTCCACTACTTCGAGTGGGCCTGGGCGTTGCTCGAGATGCAGGATCGTTCGGCGGCGAAGGACGCCTTCTCCCACCTGTTCCGGGACTGGACCGCCGCCACCACCTACGGCCGCTGGGATGCCTGGTCGCCCTACGTGGCGGCCGTGCGCACGTGGGTGCTGTGCGACCTGTACCGCCCACTGGTGGCCGGCGGGCCGGACGAGGACGATCACGTGCGCTCGATCGCCACCCACGCCGGGTACGTGGCCGCCAACCTCGAACTCGATGTGGGCGGCAACCACCTGGTGAAGAACCTCAAGGCCCTCGTCGGCGCCGGCGTGTTCCTCGGTGACGACGAGCTGGTGGCTCTCGCCCGCCGACACCTGGAGCGCCAGCTCGGCGTGCAGGTGCTCGCCGACGGCGGCCACTTCGAGCGCTCCCCCTCGTACCACGCGCAGGTGCTCGGCGACCTGATCGACATCGCCGGGCTGCTCGACGCCGCCGGACTCCCGCCACCGGCGCGGCTGGGGGACGCGGTCAGGGCCATGCGCCGCTGGCTCGGGTCGGTGGTGCTGCCCGACGGCGACGTGCCGCTCCTCAACGACGCCTGGCGCCTCGGGCCGAACCGGCTGGCCGCCCTGGGGCCGCTGCCGGTCGATGACGCCCGGCTCACGGTGCTCGAGCCCTCGGGCTACGTCGTTGCCCGGGTCCCGCCGTTCACGCTCGTCGCTGACGTCGGGCTGCCGTGCCCCGACGAGCTACCGGCCCACGCCCAGGCCGACACCTTGACCTTCGAGCTGTGCGCGGGTGGGCGGCGGGTGGTCGTGGACCCGGGCACCTCCACCTACTCCGGCCCCCGGCGGGCGTGGGAGCGCTCGACCGCCGCCCACAGCACCGTGGCCGTCGACGGCGCCGACTCCACCGAGGTGTGGGGCCGCTTCCGTGCGGCTCGACGGGCCCGGGCGGTGCTGGAGGTGGCCTGTGACGACGGCACCGCAGTGGTGATCGCGGGCTCCCACGACGGCTACGAACGCCTCCACCCGCCCGTGCGACACCGGCGGACCTGGCGGGTCGACCCGCGCCGCGTGGAGGTCGTCGACGAACTGGACGGGACGGGCACCCACGACGTGATCTGGACGCTGCTGACCCCGCCCGACGCCGGCCTGCGGGTCGAGGCGGTCCAGCCCGCACCCGACCCGCCGCTCGAGGTCGATGCGGTCGAGGTGGCCACCGGCTTCGGGCAGCGGGCACCGGCCCGGCGGCTGCGGCAACGGCTCTCCGCAGCGCTGCCCATCCGGCTCGTCCACCGCCTCGCCGTCGCGGAGCCCCGCTGATGTGCGGGTGGGTGGGGGTGTTCGGGCGGACCGCCCCGCGTGCCGTGCTGCAGGCCGCCGGCGAGCTGCTGGCCACCCGGGGGCCTGACGGGCGGGGCGAGCGGGTCGTCGAGGGGCCGCTGCCCTGCGGGCTGGCGCACCGTCGCCTGGCCATCCTGGACCCCACACCGGCCGGCGCCCAGCCCATGGTCGACGAGGTGCGCGGGGTCTCGGTGGTCTACAACGGCGAGCTGTACAACGCGCCCGCCCTGCGAGCCGAGCTCGAGGCTGCCGGCTGCGTGTTCCGGTCCGGCTCTGACACCGAGGTGCTGCTCGTCGGCTGGGCCGAGTGGGGCGACACCGTGCTCGAGCGCATCGAGGGCATCTTCTCGTTCGCCCTCGTCGACGAGCGCCGGGGCCGGGTGCTGCTCGCCCGGGACCGGCTCGGGGTCAAGCCGCTCTACTGGGCCCGGGTGGGCGACGCCGTGGTGGCGGGCTCCGCACCCCGGGCGCTGCTGGCGCTGGAGCCGGCGCTGGGCGCAGACCTCGACCGCACCGCGCTCGCCCAGTACCTGACCCTGCTGTGGATCCCCCATCCCCGCACGCCCTGGACACGGATCTCCAAGCTCGAGCCGGGCCACGCCCTCAGCATCACCGCCGGTGCGCTGCGCCGGTGGCGCTACTGGGCCGGCCCCGAGCCCGGTGAGGGCGCGCTCGACCCGGGGGAGCTGCGCGCCCGCATCCGGGATGCCGCCCACCGCCAGCTCCTCTCGGATGTGCCGGTGGGGGCGCTGTTCTCGGGCGGGCTGGATTCGACCCTGCTGCTCGCGCTGATCGTCGACCGCTACCCGGAGGGGGCGCTGCGGGCGGTGACCGCCGGCTACGAGCCCGCCGCCCAGCAGCTCGAGATCGCTCCCGACGACACCCGCTACGCCCGGGTGGTGGCCGCCGAGGACCCCCGGATCGACCTCGTGGAGGTCCGAGTCGGCACCGATGCCGAGCGGGACCTCGACAGGCTCGCCCCGCACTTCGACGACCCGGTGGCCGACCCGGCGGCGATCACCCTGCGGCGGCTGTGCGAGGCCGCCGGGGTCAAGGTGCTGCTCTCCGGGGTCGGTGGTGAGGAGCTCTTCGCCGGCTACCCGCGCCACGCCGCGCTCGGCGTCGCCCGCCGGGCAGCCCGCCTGCCGGTGCCGCTGCGCCGTGCCGGTGGGTTGGCGGCCGGCGCCCTGTACGGGGGCCGGCCCGGACCGGTCTGGGGATCCCGGCGGAACCTCCAGAAGCTGCTGCGCGCCCTGGCGTGCCCCGATCCCCACTACTGGCGGATGATGAGCCAGCTCACGACCGCCGAGCTCGAGGCACTGATGCCGGGGGCTGCGGCGGCCGCCGTGGCCGAGCTCGACGCCGCCTGCCCACCGCTGGCGAGGACCACGCTCGCCGACGCGCTGGACTTCGACCGTGCCCAGTTCCTTCCCAACCTGAACCTCGCGTACGTCGACCGGGCCTCGATGGCGGTCGGGGTGGAGGTCCGGGTGCCACTGCTCGACGAGGCGGTGGTGGCGGCCACCCTCGCCGCGGATCCGACCGCCTTCGTGGTGGACGGGGTCACCAAGGCGCCGCTGCGGGCCGCCGCCCGGGGCATCGTGGACGAGCGGGTGATCGACCGACCGAAGAGCGGCTTCGGCGGCCCGACCCGGTCGTGGTTCCGGGGATCGGGAGCCCGCCGGCTGGCCGAGCGGATCGACGCCGTCGCCGACGCCGGGCTGGTGGCACGTGAGCCTGCACGCCGCGTGTTCGCGCAGGCGGCCAGCGGCCGACAGGACGCCGCGCTGGCGGCGTGGGCGCTCGTGTGCCTCCAGGCCTGGCACGACGAGCACCTCAGGCGGCCGACGGCGTCGATGACCGGCTGAGCGCCGCCCGGGCGCTACGCCACACCTCACGCAGGTCGGCGGGCCCGGGCACGGCGTTGGCGATCCCCGCCCCCGGGTACCGCCTCCCCACCCGGACCAGCATGACGACCATCGTGAGGCCGTAGCCGACCAGCGAGGCCACGGCAGCTCCGACGATCCCCAGCGCGGGCAGCAGCACCGCCAGCGCGAGCACGGTCGCCACCAGGCCGGCGGCTTCGCCGATCAGCACCTCCACCGGCCGTCCGAGACCCCGCCAGCCGTCGGCGACCACCAGGTTCAACGACAGCACCGCCGAGGCCACCACGAGCACCATGGCCGCGGGCACGGCATCGACGAACGCCTCGCCGAACAGCAGACGGACGGCGATGGGGGTGAGCGCGGACACGACCGCGACGAGCGCGGCGGCGACGACCACCGAGCCGCGGACCGCCCGCCAGAACAGCGTCACGCGGGTGTGCTCGTCGGCCTCGGAGGCCAGGCGGGGGAACAGCACCGGCCCGAGGGCCGACAGCACCGGTGCCAGCACGCCCGCCCAGGCCACGGCGGCGACGTACAGGCCGAGGTCCTCGGCCCCCACGACCGCCGCCAGCAGCATCTGGTCGAGCCGCACGTTGAGGGTCTGGGGCACCGTGCTCAGCATGCCCGGCACCCCGAAGCGCAGCATGGGTGACCAGGTCCCGACATCGACGGCGTAGGGCCCGGGCACCACGCGAGCGGCGAGCACCACCGCCACGACGAGCACGACGGCGAGCATGGCGAGGTAGCCGACCGTCAGCACCCGGGGCGTCAGGGTGCCGGCCCACCAGGCCGCGACGATGACGACGACCCAGCCGAGCGAGGGCAGCACGCGCAGCAGGTTCCACACGCTGAACGAACCGAGCGCCCGCAGGCTGGCCCCCGGGTACCCGGTCCAGTTGTACAGCGGGATGGCGAGCAGGAACAGCCGGGCGAGGTCGTGCACCTCGGCGCGCTGGGCCGCCAGCACCACCGGGATCAGGAACCACCCGGCCACCACGAACGGGATCGGTGTGAGGGCGTTGAGCACCATGCCACTGGCCAGGTAGCGGCCGGCGTCGCTGCGGCGTCGGGCCGTGAAGTACACCACGGCCTCCTGGACCCCGAGCGAGGCCAGTGCACCCACGAAGGTGCCCCACAGCTGGATGGCGGCGACCTCACCACGCACCGTCGGCCCCAGCAGCCGGGCCAGCGCCACCCCACTCACCGCCGCCAGCCCGGCCAGCACCAGGTTGGCGCCGAGCGTCCACAGGACGTTGCGCCGGCTGTCGGTCGCCGGAGCGGCGTCGGTCCCCACGGGCAAACCCTAGTGATCCCGGGGACCTCTACTATGCGCCCCTGGTGAGGGAGCCACACCGATGAAGCAGGTGGTGCAGGCGGTGTCCGGGGGACCGGTGCGGGTCGTCGACGTGCCCCGGCCGACCATCGGACCGACCGAGGTGCTGGTGCGCACCGTCGCCAGCGCCCTGTCCCCCGGCACCGAGCGTGCCGTCACCTCCCTCGCCCGGGCGAGCCTGCTCGACAAGGCCCGTGCCCGCCCCGACCTCGTGCGCCAGGTGGTCCGCAAGGCCCGCAGCGAGGGGCTGGCCGCCACGACCCGGGCGGTGCGCACCCGCCTGTCCGATGACCTGCCGCTCGGCTACTCGGCTGCGGGCGTCGCCGTCGAGGTGGGCGAGGCCGTCGCCGGTGTCGCTCCCGGCCAGCTCGTGGCCACCGGTGGCGCCTCGAAGGCCACCCACGCCGAGTGGCAGGCGGTGCCCGGCCTGCTGTGCGTCCCCGTGCCCGACGGCGTCAGCGCCGAGGAGGCCGCCTTCACCACGATCGCCGCCGTGGCGCTGCACGGTCTGCGCCTGGCGGAGGTCGGACCCGGCGCCCGGGTGGCCGTCGTCGGGCTGGGCCTGCTGGGGCAGCTGGCGGCACGACTGGCCCGGGCGTCGGGCTGCGAGGTGTTCGGTCTCGACGTGGACGAGGCCGCCGTCGACCGGGCCCGCGCGCACAGCACGGTCGCCCAGGTCGACACCGGCGAGGACACTACGGCTGCGCTGCTGGCCTGGTCACGGGGCCGGGGGGCCGACGCCGTGGTGGTCACCGCCGCCTCCCGCTCGTCGGCGGTGATGGCCCGGGTCCCGCAGCTGTGCCGGGACCGGGCGCCCGTGGTGGTGGTGGGCGACGTCGGCCTCGAGCTCGACCGCCGCCCGTTCTACGAACGGGAGCTGTCGGTGCGCTTCGCCCGCTCCTACGGACCCGGACGCTACGAGCGCGGCTACGAGGACTGGGGGGTCGACTACCCGGCCGGCCAGGTGCGCTGGACCGAGGGACGCAACCTCGAGGCGGTGCTCGACCTGCTCGGCTCGGGCGCGCTCGAGGTCGCGGACCTCATCACCCACCGCTTCCCCGTCGAGGCCGCCCCGCAGGCCTACGCGCTGATCGACGCCCGCCGGGAGCCCTCGCTCGGGGTGCTGCTCACCTACCCGGACGCCCCCCGACCCGAGGGCCCGATCGTGCTGCGGCCCGGCGCGGCCGCCACCGGCGTCCCGGGGGTCGGCCTCGTCGGTGCCGGGGCGTTCGCCCGGTCGGTGCTGGTGCCCGCCCTGCGCCGGGCGGGCTTCGAGCGCCTGGTGGCCGTCGCCTCCCAGTCGGGGCTGTCGGCCCGCCGCCTGGCCGAGCAGGCCGGCTTCGAACGGGCGGTGTCGGGCGCCGACGCGGTGATCGAGGACCCGGATGTGGACGTCGTGGTCATCGCCAGCCCGCACGACACACATGCCGCCCTGGCGGCGGCGGCGCTGCGGGCGGGCAAGCACGTCTGGTGCGAGAAGCCGCTGGCGCTCACCGACGACGAGCTCGACGACGTCGAGGCCGCGCTCGCCGAGCACGACGGGGTGCTGTTCGTGGGGTTCAACCGGCGCTGGTCGACCCCCGTGGCCATGGTGCGGGGGCACCTCGCCGCCTCGGCCGGCCCACTGGTGCTGACCTACCGGGTCAACGCCGGGACGCTCCCGGCTGGGCACTGGTACCACGACCGCCGCCAGGGTGGACGCCTGCTCGGCGAGGTCTGCCACTTCGTCGACACCTGCGCCGCCGTCGTGGGACGGGCCCCCGACCGGGTGACGGCCATGGCCGGCGGTGACGACGGCGAGCTGCTGCTCGCCGAGAACCTCGTCGTCACCCTCGGCTGGGACGACGGCTCGGTGGCGGCGATCACCTACGCGGCCGGTGGCGACGCGTCGGTCGACAAGGAGCGCCTCGAGGTGCTGGGCCGGGGCCACAGCGCGTCGATCATCGACTTCCGCCGGGTCGTGCTCGACGGCAGGGAGCACGTGATCCGCCCGCAGGACAAGGGCCACAGCGCCGAGGCGCGGGCCTTCCTGGCGGCGGTGCGCACCGGTGACCGCTCGGCCGGTGCCGAGGCGGTGGCGTCCATGCGGGCCTGCCTCGCAGCCGTCGCCGGCCTGCGCTCGGGTGCGGGCCGGTGAGCGGTACGGCACCGGGTGCGACCACCTCGCCGGACGCGGTCCTTCGCTGGCTGGCCGACCTGCTCCCATCCGGTCGCATCCTCAACCTCGGAGCGGGTGAGCGGGCACCGGCCCGGCCCTCACAGCGCTTCGTCAACGTCGATCTGCGCCGTCCGCGTGCGCCGGTGGCGAGGTTCGTGCAGGGAGACGCCGCCGCCCTGCCGTTCCCGGACGCCTGCTTCGACGGGGCGCTGCTCAAGGACGTTGTCGAGCACGTCGCCGACCCGCTGGCTGTGCTGCGGGAGACCCACCGGGTCTGCCGTCCGGGCGCGGCGCTCACGCTGACCACCCCCCGGGCGGTCCCCCGGGCGGTCTGGGACGATCCGACACACGTGCGCGGCTTCACCGCACGGGCGATCACCGAGGCGCTGACCGTGACCGGCTGGGAGCCGACCGACCGGCCCCGGCGCATCGGGGGCCTGCCGGGGGCGGGGCGGCTCGGGCTCGAGGCGAGGCTCGTGGACCTGATGCGGATCCCGGTGCTCGGACACTGGTTCGGCACGAACTGGCTGGTCACCGCACGCCGGAGCGCAGCGCCGTGAGCACCCCGATCGTGGGCTGCATCCTCACCCTCGACGAGGAGCGCACCATCGCCCGGGCCGTCAGCTCCCTCGCCCGGGTCGCTGACCGGATCGTCGTCGTCGACTCCGGCAGCACCGACGGCACCACCCGCCTGGCCCGGGAGCTCGGGGCGATCGTCCTCGAGCACCCGTTCACCACCTACGCCGAGCAGCGCAACTGGGCCCTCGAGCAGATCGTCGAGCGCTTCGGGCAGGTCTACGTCTTCACGCTCGACGCCGATGAGTGGCTGAGCGACGGCCTCGTGGCCGAGCTCGATGCGCTCCGGGACCGCATCGACGCCCACGACCTCTACCTGATCCCGCTGCGCCGGCGATTCGACGGACGCATCCTGCGCTTCGGTGGGTTCGGGCGGACCTGGCTGGTGCGGCTCCACCGCGCCGGCACCGCCCGCTTCGAGGGTCGTGAGGTCAACGAGCACCTCGCGGTGCCCGCCGGCACCTCGACCGGCCGGTTGACCGGCTGGCTGGAGCACGACGACGTGGCCTCGTGGGAGGACTACATCGACAAGCACAACCGCTACTCCACCCTCGAGGCACGGGCCCGCGTCGAGCAGCGCCGTCGGGGCGAGCCGGCGATCACCGTGCGGACCGTGCTCCGGGACCCCACCATGCGCAGGCGCTTCCTCCGGCAACGGATCTGGGATCGTCTGCCCGCCCGACCGGCCCTGCGCTTCGTCCAGGTGTACGTCGCCTTCGGGGGGTTCCTCGACGGTCGCCCCGGGTTCCGTCGGGCGCTGTTCGA
>Ga0308411_10002365_pt1 | contig 12763 bp, 9 predicted proteins | sample HotsprottomLayer_2_FD_203530 | JGI IMG/M metagenome (GOLD analysis project Ga0308411, IMG submission 203530) | Hot spring phototrophic mat microbial communities from Octopus Spring, Yellowstone National Park, Wyoming, United States -... | ecosystem: Environmental > Aquatic > Thermal springs >... | reverse complement strand
CGTCAAGGCGCTGGGGGTCGACACCTACGCCTCCAGCAGCCATAAGTGGATGCTCGCCCCCAAGGGGAGCGGTCTTTTGTACGTCCGGAGGGAGGTTCAGGACCGCGTTCAGCCGATGGTCCTCTCAGCGGGCTATCAGTCCTACACCGCCGCTTCCGGCACTCGGAACGTCCCTCAAATTCTGGGGCACGGCCTGGCCATGGATTTCCATCACGCCATCGGCCGGGACCGCGTCGAGAAGCGCTGCTGCGCCTTGGCCGCTGAGCTTCGCGGCCGACTCGAGAGGATCGGGGCCTTGAAGCTCCTCTCTCCGACCCACGACCAGCTTGCCTCGGGAATCGTCACGTTCGGTCTTCGGACCGGGAAGAACCAGGCGATTTACGAGAGGCTCCTGGCCGAGCACAACATTGTCGTCAAGGTCGTTCCGAAGCCCGAGTACAACGCGCTTCGATTTTCGACGCATGTTTATAATTGCGAAGATGACCTTGACCGTACCGCAGCGCTTCTGGAGCGGTTTCTCGGATCGTGAGTGAGACGTTCCGTTCGGGTCGGATCGGACTGTTGGAACGCTGCGTCAACGCGGGCTTGTCGGAGCTTTCGGATCCTCCCGGTGGACCCGAATGTAGTGATCCGTGAGTGACGTGTGGAGCGCCGGCACGGGCACCTTGGGCATATGACAAGAGAGGCACTCTGAGAAAGGGTTGACCGGGCAGGTGGTTCGTGCGCGCTGGTGGCCGGTTCCTGCCGTTTGGTGGCAGTTCAGGCACCGGGTCTCGTAGAAAGCGGGGGATCGCTCGGCGTCCTGGTGCGGGTCATGGCAAGTGAGGCAGCTCAAGCCCCCGGCAGATTCGCTGAAGCAGCGGCTGAAGGTCAGTGTGACGCCGGGTGAACGGACCCAGATGGGGGCCTCGCGGGAATGGTCGATCTCGTTGGCGTCGCCGACGGTATGGCAGTCCCGACAGAGGGTGGCGGCGTGGGGCGAGGATGGTCCGATGTTGACGATTGCAAGGTCGGAAAGACCGATGCGCTCCGCCTGGAGGTGGTGCAGCCCCGGGCCGTGGCATCGTTCGCAACCGATGCCAGGGTCGTTTGCCTCCGGCCGATACTCGGCCACTTCTGGATCCCGAAACGCGCGGGGGTTGGTGACGTGGCATTGGAGGCAGCGAATCACGCCGTCTCGTACATGAATCCGCTGACCTCGAACGTTTTCGATCGGATCCTCGCTCCCCGCGTCGCCGGAGGTTCGATCCCAACCGATGCCGTTTTGATCTCGGAACGCAGAGAGTCTCAGAGCTCGAAATCCCCCTTGAGAGTCGCGCGCGACCATGGTGACGTAGCGATCGGGTGTTCCAAATGCGTAGGTCACCACGGCTTCGAAGACCCGCCCGCTTGTGCTGGTCTTGACTCGTAAATGACCGTTGTCGACCACGACCTCATGACTTGCATGGGGGTCGTCGGGGTCTGCCAGCGGTCCGTCGGGTCGAGGGAGGGACAGGAGCTCGGATCCGCGGTGGAACGACCGTGCATGGCGGGTTTGGCGATGTTGGCGGTCGATGTCGGCGTGGCAGGCGGCGCAGCGAGCCGAGCCGACAAACGGGGCGGGCTCAGGTTCGAGCGGGTTGTCGGTTCGGTAGCCGGCTGACTTTTCGAGTTCGTCGCGAGCCCGATCCGCTTGGTTCTTCTGCAAGGCGACCCGGCTGGCGAGCCAGTGAGCCTCGCGATCGCTCGCAGCGGTGGTTTTGACCTCGGGCTCCAGCAAGGGCTTGAGCCAGTGATCGGCTTCGAGTGGACGGCCGAGGCTCAACAAGCTACGCACGAGCTCCTTTCGGTAGGTTGAGGAGTCTGAACCGGCACCGGTCCTGGGATCATTCTCAAGCCCGCGTTGCAGCTCGGCGGCCGCCGCCTCATGATCTCCCAGGGACGCCCGCGCGGTCCCTGCGAGCAGGTGTCCGGCGGCTTCCCAACCCTTGATCCGCGACAATCGTTCGGCAGTGGCCGCTGCCTCTTCGATTCGTTGCCGGCGGAGGAGAGTTTCGGCGAGCGATCGCAAGAGTTCGGGATGGTCGTTGGCTTCGGCGGCGGCTTTCGACCACACCTGCAACGCGAGCTCTTCCTGCCCTTGCCTGGCGATGGTCAATCCCAGGAGGAAGAGGTCTTCGGTCTCCATGCCTTCGATGCCGATGCGATCGCTGTAGATGGTGGTTCCCAATTCGTCCCGACCGAGCCGGATGGCGGACCGAGCGAGGAGTCGAAGGGCCTCGGGGTCGTTGCTCTGGGTTCGCAGACGGGCCCGCGCCTGCTGGAGGGAATGCTCCCAGTCCTTGCGGGCATAGGCGAGGCGGCCCGAGGCAAGGGGGTCGGGGGGACGAACGCCCCAGGCAATCGTTGCCGCAGCGGTCATAGCGCCGAGGACCCCCAGCAACAGAAATCCGGTGACAGTTCGCCGGTGCCGTGGTTCGGTCGCTGCGCCTGTGGTGTCCATCGGGTCTGCAATGCTCTCTGGGGGCGAATCCGGACGGGGTCGGCGTCAGATGTCGATATCCTTGGCCGTATAGGCCTCCTCCATGATGAACTTGAAACGTGCCTCGGCTTCCTTACCCATGAGGTCGCTCACGGTTCGCTCGGTGTAGGGACGGTCGTCGTCCGGGACCACCACGCGTAAGAGCCGGCGGCGGGCCGGGTCCAGGGTCGTCTCGAAGAGGAGCTTAGCCGGCATTTCGCCGAGCCCTTTGAACCGCGTCACATTCGGCTTGGCATTCTTGGGAAGTCGCTCCAGGATCCGGTCCCGCGCCTCGTCGTCCGGTGCCCAGTAGGTTTCCTGCCCCCACGAGATCTTGTACAGCGGAGGGCAGGCCAGGTAAACGCGACCGTCTTCAAAAAGTCCAGGAAGATGGCGATAGAAGAAGGTGAGCAAGAGTGTGGCGATGTGGTGGCCGTCGCTGTCGGCGTCGGTGAGCAGGATCACTTTTCCGTAGCGGAGCCGGGACGGGTCATACTGCTCATCCATGCCGCAACCCAGAGCGCTGACCAGGTCGGTCAGTTCCTTGTTGTCAAGCACCTTGGACTTCCCGGCTTGCTCGGCGTTGAGAACCTTACCGCGCAGTGGGAGGATCGCCTGAATGTCCCGGTCGCGGCCTTGCTTGGCGGACCCCCCAGCGCTATCCCCCTCGACGATGAAGAGCTCGGATTCCTCCGGGTTGGTGGTGTCGCAGTCGTGGAGCTTGCCGGGGAGGTTGAGACGACCGCTGATGGCGGTCTTCCGCCGTACCTGGGAGGCGGCGGCCCGGCTGGCCTCGCGGGCCCGGGCCGCCTGGATCACCCGCGCCGCGACGGCGTCGCCCACACTCTTGTTTTTGAGGAGGAAATTTTCGAGACTGGGCCGGACCATCGACTCGACTTGCGCGCGGACTTCGGGATTGTTGAGTCGCCCCTTGGTTTGCCCTTGAAATTGAGGCTCCCGAAGACAGACCGCCAAGACCGCCGTCAGTCCCTCGCGGATGTCCTCTCGCTTGATTTCCATCCCTTTCTTCACGAGGTCGTGCGTCTCCATGAATCGGAGGACGGCCGTGCCGACCGCTGAGAGCATGCCGAGCTCGTGCGTTCCGCCGTCACGCGTGGGGATCGTGTTGACGAACGAGCGAATCTCCTCATCCGTCGACTCGGTCCAGGCCAGGGCAAGATGACAGCGAATTCCGTCGTCCTCGTCTTCCCGCTCGAGCACAAAAGGGAGGGGGGAGACACGTTGGTCGTTGCGTTGCCGATTGATGGCCTCAAGGAAGTCAGCCACGCCGCCGTCATGGCGAAACTCGAGGGTGCTCCGGGTTCGCTGATCGACAAATTGAATCACCAGCCCTTTGTTGAGATAAGTCTTCACCTCGAGCCGCTCGGCAATCAATGCGGCGTCGAAATCGAGGGCCGGAAAGATCTCCGGGTCAGGGGTGAATGTGACAGTGGTCCCGGTCCCCCGCGCCGGCTCGCCGACCTCGACGCCCCCTTGGGGCTTGCCTCGACGATAACGTTGAATGTAGGTCATCCCGTCGCGCCGGACCTCGGCGACGAGGCTCTTGCTCAGGGCATTGACGACGCTCGCCCCGACACCGTGCAGCCCTCCGGCGACCTTATAGGCGTCGTTGTCAAACTTTCCCCCGGCGTGCAGGGTCGTGAAGATCACCTCCAAAGCGCTCTTGCCGGTTTTGGGATGAATATCGACGGGAATTCCGCGTCCATTGTCGGCGACCGAAATCGTTCTGCCGTCGCTGTGAAGCGTGACCACAATCCGGCTGGCATGCCCATTCATCACCTCGTCGACCGCGTTGTCGACGATCTCCCAGAGGAGATGGTGCAGCCCCGCCTTGTCGATCCCACCGATGTACATCCCGGGCCGCCGGCGAACCGCCTCCAGCCCTTCCAAGACGGTGATCGATTTGGCGTTGTAGGTCGTTGATCCCTCTCCCATCGTCTGTCAATCCTCTCCCTCAACCTCAATCCATCCCTTGGTCCCTCTTGGACCATCCCTTAGCCCGGCGGAGCGTGGACGCATGGGCAGGGTGCCGGCACGGCGTTCAAGGAGTTCGCTGGATGCCTCACCGAAATCATTGTGCCAAACGCAGGGTTCGTCGTCCCGCCACGGCTCCAGCGGATCACGGCTCGCTTTTCGGGATGCGCGTGCCGTGGCTGGCCGCGAAGCTCGGTTGCCCGCGGGAGATCCCCGCCGATCCCCCCCCCTCGCGGCTCGAGGCTCGCCGCGAGCTTCGCTTTCAGTCCGGTCATGGTCCGCCCGAGCTCCCCCCCGTCTCGCCAACCTGCTCCGGTGCTGGCACCGGCTCGGCCTCCGCGGGTAGCACACATTCAAGAGACCCCCGCTGGAGAATCTGATAACCGCGGCCGCCGCGGCTGGTCACCGGATACTTGGTGGCTCGAACGACCTGGATGGAACCGCGGCTGGTCCGAACGCTAAGGCCCTCGCGCTTTCGATTCGCGAGCACAAAACCCAGGACCCGGTCTTTCGCATCGAGGCGGATCGCGGTGACCCCTCGCGCTGGGCCGGCGACCACATTGGCCTCGGTCACCGGGAAGATCAGGACCCGGGCATTCCTCGTCGCCAGACACAGGTTCTCGGAGCCGTCACTGGCCTCGACACCAACCACCAGGTCGTTCTTGAACGTCGGGTCGAGCCGGGCGAACAACCGTCCCTTGCGAGTGGAAACCGCTGCCAGGGGAGCCAGCGGGAACCGGAGCACCTTGCCCGCGGCCGTCAGCGCGACGGCATAAGGCGGGGCGGGAAGTGGAGCCGATCCGTTGCCGCGTGCCTGGCTGGTGGGATGCCCGTTGGCCGGCCCGTTCACCGCCGTCTCGGCGGCGAGCTCGGGATCCAGCAACTGCTGCACCAGCCGAGGAGGGTTTTGAGGATGGCGGCTGATGTCGGGGAGGCAACGCGGATCATGGCAGACCACCCCCACCACATGCTCCTGATCCTCAAGTGCAAACTGCTTCTGGATCGGTTCGCCGTGCCCGGTCGTCATCGGCAGGTCGTTGGCCCGCAAGGTGTAGGCGATCCCGCGATCGGTGAAGAAGGTGAGGGTTTGTCTGGCCCTGGCGCGGAAGACCCAGCCGACTTGATCGTCGTCGCGGACGCGGATGCTGGCGACGTCGGTAAACGATTTCTGCCGCTTGGTCCAACCGTCGCGAGTGACAATCACCCAGGCGTCTTCGTCGACGATGTAATCTTCCTCGCGGAACTCGAGGGGGGTGGAAACAGCTTCAATACGGGTCCGTCTTGGTTCCCCATACGCTTTGGCGATCTGCTTCAGTTCCCCCTTGATGAGCTCCCACCGCGCCGGTTCATCCGCCAGAAGTGCCTGGATCTCCTTGGCGCGCGTTCTCCGTTCTCGAAGTTCTTCGAGGATGTCGCGAATCTCAAGCTTACCCAGCCGATACAGCTTCAGCTCCAGGACGGCCTCGGCCTGGGCGGCAGTAAGGCCGAAGCGCGCAATCAATTTGGGAGCAGCGTCGGCCTTCCCCTCGCTCTTTCGAATGATCTGGATGGCCTCGTCCAGATTCTTGAAGACGATCGCGAAACCTTCAAGGATGTGGATCCGTTCGAGCAGGTTCTTGAGCTCGAATTGCAGTTTGCGGGTGACCACTTCCAGCCGGAAGTCAAGGAATTGCTGGAGGATCGCCTTCAAATCCAGCCGGCTGGGAACCGCCACCTCGGCCCCCGCCGCGGGGAGGAGGCAGGTCATGTTAACATTGTAATTGATCTGCAGCGGCGAGTTCTTAAACAGGTAGGCCAGGGCCGCGTCAGCATTCGCTCCCGGGCGCAGTTCCAGCAGGATACGAATGTCGTCGGTACTCAGGTCCTTGACATTGGTGAGCTGGGGGACCTGTCCCTTGCCAATGAGCTCTCCAATCCGCTCGACCAGAGTATCCTTCTGGATGCCGTAAGGGATCGATGTGATCACAACGGCGTTCGGCCGATCCGCCAATCGCTCGTAGGTTCCGCGGAGCTTGATCGTTCCTTGCCCGGTCGCGTAGATCTGGCGGATCTCGTCCGAAGTATTGAGGATCACGCCGCCGGTGGGGAAGTCGGGCGCCTGGATGATCCGACTGAGGCGATCGAGGGAGAGCTCCCGATTGTCGAGGAGGGCAACCAGGGCCGAGCAAACTTCTTTGAGGTTGTGAGGGGGGATGTTGGTGGCCATGCCGACCGCGATTCCCGAGGCCCCGTTGACCAGCAGATTGGGAAACTGCGCGGGGACGACGACCGGTTCCTCGGCCGTCGACGAGTAATTGGCCCGAAACTCCACGGTCTGTTCGCGAAGCTCGGACAGCAGAGTCTGAGCAATCGGAGTCAGACGGCACTCGGTGTACCGCATGGCAGCGGGAGGATCGCCGTCGATCGATCCGAAGTTCCCGTAACCCTCAATCAGCGGATGCCTCAGGCTAAATGGCTGGGCCATCCGCACGATCGCATCGTAGATCGACTGATCGCCATGCGGATGGTACGTCTTCATGACCTCCCCAACGACGGCGGCGCTTTTGATGTAGCGACCTTCGGCCGTGACTCTCAGATCCGCCCACATCGCGTAGAGGATCCGCCGCTGGACCGGCTTGAGGCCATCCCTCACATCCGGCAACGCACGCGCGGTGATCACACTCAGAGCGTAATTGAGATAGCGGCTCCTGGTGGCCTCCGCGAGCGGAACATTCTCGATCACCGTCGCTTCTCGCGAAGTGTCTCCTCCTCGTCCTTCCCGTCGGACCCGCTTGGCCATCGACGCTCCTCACCCTCCTCCTCGACCCCCAAAACCGTAGACTTCCGAAGCGTCGCAGGATCAAAGCCATTCCGGCCGCTCCGGTCATTCCAGCATGTCAATGACATTATCAAGAGACAGGCAAGCGGCACAGGTCAAGTCGATCGACTCCAGCCGCTCGAAGTCCCTCGTTTTGGATTCATCCACCCAGCTGAGCCCGGAACGCCGCCTGCCAGACGGAGAACGGGGTGGCGACTCCAGCGCCGCGTGCCTCACAAAGGCGACGTCACTTGCAGCGGCCGTCAATTCCCTGCGGTGGCCGCATCGAGAGCCCGGCGGAGGCAAGCGAGACTCTGACGGGCAGTCTCGACCGGTCCCGGACTGAAGTCAAACACCTCGACGGAGACCCAACGGTCGTAGCCGGATTCGACCAGAGCTTGGAGAATTGGTCCAAAATCCACCTCGCCCATCCCAGGACCGCGGAGGTTGACGTCCTGGGCATGGAAGTGTCCAGCGTGGCGGGCGTAGCGGCGGATGAGCTCCGGCACGGTCGATCCCGATTCGCTGCTTTGGGCCTTGACGTCCAGATGCAATTTGAGCCGCGGGTGCCCGACTTCCTGGACGACCCGCATCGCCTCGGCGCAGGTATTGAGAAAATTGGTCTCTGTCGGAGCAAGCGGTTCCAGGCAAAGGTCAATCTCCGCCGCAGCGATCTTGGGCATCACCTGCTGAAAGAGCTCGATCAAATAAGCCAAGCCCTCCTCAAAGCCAACTCCAGGAAGCAGGTCCCGCTGCTTCGGCGAGCCCAGGACCATGAGCGATCCCCCCAGATCCCGCGCGGCCTCGGCGAGCTCCACCAAATAGTCTCCCGTCCGCCGACGCACCGCCGGATCTGGTGAGGTGAGGTGGAAGCCCTCGGTCTTGGCGAGCAGCCAGTGCAGTCCGATCGTCGTCAGCCCGCTTTCCTCGACCATCGCGCGCAACTCGAGACGGCGATGCGCGGGAAGCTCGGTAATGATTGGCGCCAGAGTAAACGGAGCGATCTCCAGGCCTTCGTATCCCAGCTCGAAAACGGTCCGACAAACCTCCAAGAATTCCCAGCCGTCGAACAGTTCGTTGCAAATTCCCAGGCGAATCATCCTCACTTCCCTCCTGCTCGATCTCAGATTAGCCGCCGCTTTCGACCAATTCCGCGGCTCGCAGGGTGTTCGCCAACAGCATGGCCACCGTCATCGGTCCGACTCCGCCGGGGACCGGTGTGATGTGGGAGGCCACTTCTGCCACCTCGCGTTGGTCCACGTCGCCGCAAAGAGTGCCATCCGCCCGCCGGTGAATCCCCACATCGACCACCACGGCCCCGGGTTTGACCCAATCGGCTCTCACGATCTCCGGTCGGCCTATCGCCACAATCAGCAAATCGGCCGTCCGCGCGATTTCCGCCGTCCCCACCGTCCGGCTGTGACAAACTGTCACCGTCGCGTCACCCTCCTCACCTTTTTGGAGCAGCAACAAGGCCATCGGCTTACCGACAATCTGAGATCGGCCGAGGATCACGGCGTGAGCCCCCCGGGTTTCGATTCCAAAACGACGCAGCAACTCGCGAATGCCCAGAGGCGTACACGGCACGAACCGCGGCCGCTCCTCCGCCAGCAGCCCAAGATTCACCGGATGAAAGCCGTCGACATCCTTCCGCGGATCGATTCGGTTCAGGACCGTCTGCTCGCTCACCTGTGGCGGTAGCGGGAGCTGCACCAGGACCCCGTGGACGGCGGGATCCTGATTCAGGCGGTCGACCACCTCCAGAACCGCTGCCTCGGAGGTGTGTGCCGACAACCGATGCACGATCCCGCTGATCCCCACCTTGCGACACGCGTTTTCCTTGTTTCTCACGTAAACGTGACTGGCGGGATCGTCCCCCACGAGAACCACCGCCAATCCCGGGACCGTCCCTGTCCGGCTGCGGTAACTTTCCACCCGCGCCGAGAGTTCCCCACGGATCTGCTCGGCGATCGCTTGTCCATCAAGAAGAACGGCTGACAATTGGTGGCCTCCTGACGCCGCTCGGCTGCGGAGAACGCCCCTCGCAAGCAACACGGCGAACCTCACCAGACCGATCGGCCCCCCCCTCAGCCAGCCGCCGTTGCTCACCGTCGCGCCGCGTAAAGCCCCGGACATCGCAACCGCGCTGGGCCCCCGTGGAGTCGGTCACGCGGCCGCGGGCTGCACGGAGTGGTCGCCTGGACACCGCTGACCACAATCCCCCTTCGGACGGAGCGTCACTCCAGACCGACCAAGACCAGCGCGATGTAGGGGACCAGATTGAAGGTCAGGACCAAGATCTTGTAGAACATGATACCCGCGAAGCTCACGGTATCGAACTGCTCAGCCGACATCCGAAACCATCGGCCCCAGAGGCGGTGCAGCCAGCCGTGCGGAAGGAGCGAGAGCAACGCCCAGACCGCAATCACCGCGAAATTCATCAGGGTGCACCAGAACAGAAAGCTGCGAAGTGTCGTGAGGTCCATCCGAGTTTGCCCTCCGCGGTTCGAGGAAGCAATTCAACGGGACAATCGCTCTTGGACACGCAAGATGGCCTGAAGCAGGAATGCTGCAATCGGCCGGCGTTTTTCGCGCGATCGATCGATGGTTCGGCCCCATGCGGATGACGCATTTCCCGGGGATCCTCGATCCCCTGGAGAAAATCACCCTGGAGCACATCGAGACGCCGACGTCCCACCACCCGGCCCCGATGCCCCACCGAGTCTCATGAGGCACCGGACCTCGCTCGCCGGGTCGGATCAAGGTGAGGATCGGAAACGGACAAGCGCTTCAGGCACGGCCCAATTCCGGCCGCGCGCAGGGACCCAACGGACGGGCCCATCAGGGGCGAAGCGGAGGAGGTGGGATTCGAACCCACGGTACCGCGATGCGGTACACCGGTTTTCGAGACCGGCCCTTTCAACCACTCAGGCACCCCTCCGAGAGCGAGGATCACTCCGAAATTCTAGGGGATGGACGTCGCTGCTGGAAGAAGCGTGTGAGGATTTCGCCGCATTCTCGGGCCAGGACTCCACCCCGCACCTCCGCGCGATGGTTGAGCCGTGGATCGGTCGCCAGCTGGAAGAGAGAGTCGCACGCCCCGGCCTTCGGGTCGGCCGCTCCGTAGACGACCCGTGGAATCCGGCTGGCGACGATCGCCCCCGCGCACATGGGGCAGGGCTCCAGCGTGACATAAAGCGTACAACCCTCGAGCCGCCAGGAGCCCAGGGAGCGGCCGGCGAGGGTGATCGCAATCCGCTCGGCATGAGCGGTCGCGTCGTGCAGCGTCTCGCGGAGGTTGAAGGCCTGGGCGACGATCGACTCCCCACGGGCCACCAAGGCACCGACCGGGACCTCGCCGAAATCGATCGCTTGCTGCGCCAGTTCGAGCGCCCGCCGCATCATGCGCTCGTCCCGTTCTTCGTCGGCGAATCGATCCGCCGGGGATTGTTCGGCTCTCACTCGCTGCTCCCCACGCAGGCGCGGTTTGGCGGACGGAGCCGCTCGCTCCGACTGCGGTTTGGTCGCCGCCGACCGAACCCAAGCGCGCGTCCTTACGGAGTCCGATCCCCTCCCATGTCGAAGCTCTTAAACACCATGGCGGCCGCCGCGCCTCCAAGAAAGTCGAAGATCAAGTAGATGACGAGATTCATGATGGAGGCCAGGCCCATGACGGTGACGCCGACTCCAACGGCCGGGTTGAAGGCACCGCCGGAGACTGGGCCAACCGCGAAGGCCCCCACCATGACGGTGAAGCCGATCGCCAGTCCATAGAACGAGTTTCCCTCGGTTGCCTTGGCCGTTGCGGCGTTCAGGACGACGTACACCAGGGCAAACGTAAAGAGGAATTCCCCGAGGGCTTGGGCGGCGAAATTGTAAGTCCAGGGCGTCGCCGCTGCGGGCATCGCTCCTCCGCTTGCGGTCCCCTTGATGAACCAGACGGCGGCCGCGGCGGTCACGCCGGCCAGGATCTGCGCGACCATGTAGGGGATGGCATCCGCCCAGGTGCACTTGCCCCGAAGGGTCACTCCCAGCGTGACCGCAGGATTGTAGTGCCCCCCTGAGAAATGCCCCCCTGCGTAAACCATGACCATGAGGGATGAGCCAATGGCCAACGGAGCCAGGGCGGCGGCATCCGGAGTTTTCACGGTCATACCGACCGTGAAGACGAGGAAAAACGTCCCGATAAACTCGACCACGAGCTTGCCGATCGGCATCATCAACTCCTTCAAGACTTGGACCAGTTTGCGTTCCGCACAAAAGCAACGGTTGCCAATGTCCTGTGACCCCCGAAGTCCCACACCTGCTCCGGTTGGAGGGACGCACCGCCGACGCTTCGGTCCGCTAGGGGGCCGGAAGTCGCAAACTTGCAGTGGGCCCGAGCCCATGGACCGCATGTTATAGAGGAGCGAGGGTCGCTTCGCCAGTCTCTAGAAATCTCGCAACCTCCAGAAGGCAATCCCCGGCCGCTTCTTGTTCTCGTCAAGACCTCGGAATCCATGCCGGTTCTTGAAGCCTTCTTGATGGGGCAGGGGACATTCTGTCGCTCGGGAAGGGTCAAGGGGCCATCCTGCAGCCCCGTCGGCACGACTTGCGTTGAGGGCATGGTCGGCAGCCGGTTCGGGCGATGTGGACCAGGTTTTTTCGGCCCGGTCCGTGACCTGCGGGCGCCGGGGACCGCCATTCTCCCACCCTCGTATCTCCCAGCGGCTGCCGACCAACGCTCGTAATGAGAGCGGCCGAATGCCGGTGTTGGTGTCAACACTGGGTGCATACTCAGGCGCTATTGAGTGCAGACGCAGCAGCTGCCGACCAACGCTCGTAATGAGAGCGGCCGAATGCCGGTGTTGGTGTTAACACTGGGTGCAGACTCGGGCGCTATTGAGTGCAGACGCAGCAGCTGCCGACACAACGCTCGTGCTGAGAGCGGCCAGCGCACTCTGGATGTGCCGGATGAGCCGATTCTCGAGGTCTTGCCGAGCCCCGGGAATGAAAAAAACCGCGTCGGCCAGAATCGAATTGGTTTATGTGAGATAACGTGACAGGGAGCCTTCTGAGGCGGGTCGCTCGTTGGCAATTCGGTGAGAGGGGATCGCGATCGAAAGTCAGGCCCGCAAAGCGGCTTCCTGACCACGGCACGGCTTCGGGCCGAGTCCGTTCTGCCGACCCGGCGCGGGTTTTGGACCGGGTCTGGAGATCGGCCTGGCACCCTCCCGACCCACGGCTCCGCGGAACAGGAATCGATGGGACGATTCACGGGGATCGGCCAGAGGCCCCCCAAGCGACGGCTCCACGGGACTTTCAAAGCATCCGAACGAACCCTCGAGAGAAGGTTGTAAGTCGATCGAGCAAGAAGACTTCAGATCGACCGAGGAGGCCGTTTGGAAGCCGAACGAAGCCAATTTCGAGGTGGCCTCGGCGGCCCCCGCCAGCGTAGCGATTGGCGTTGGTCGTGATAGGTATGGTGATGA
>Ga0308411_10002364_pt1 | contig 12765 bp, 5 predicted proteins | sample HotsprottomLayer_2_FD_203530 | JGI IMG/M metagenome (GOLD analysis project Ga0308411, IMG submission 203530) | Hot spring phototrophic mat microbial communities from Octopus Spring, Yellowstone National Park, Wyoming, United States -... | ecosystem: Environmental > Aquatic > Thermal springs >... | reverse complement strand
GTCGTCTCGCCGACCTCGACCCGCGCCACCCCCTCGGCGCCCGGCCGGAGCGGGGTGTCGCCGTGGCCTTCGGGAAGCAGCGCGATGGCGCGGAACACGTTCCGCCCCTGCACGACCTCGGCCATCGGGCGGACACGCTCGATGGTGATGGGGACGCGCGCTGCCGGATCGGCGGCCGGGGAGAGCCAGCCTCTCTGCCCCGGCCGGACGAGATGCGCCCGCGCCTCGGGCAGCAGGAGCTCGGCCCTGAGATCGTCCGGGGCGGCGATCTCGAACAGGGTCTGGCCCCGTGCGAGCGCTTGGCCGAGGCTGCGGCGCAGGTCGCCCGCGAGCACGGCCCCCGAGGCCGGAGCGCGGATCTGGGCGAGAGCGAGGCGATGCTCGAGGAGCGCGCGCTGCGCCTCGCTCCGGCGTGCCGAGAGCTCGGCGATCATCTCCTGTGCCGGCTGCCCGGCCGCGCGCGCGATCGCCGCCTCGCGCCGGTCGTTCGCCGCCCGCGCCCGCACCGCGGCGAGCTCGAGCTCGAGCTCCCGGGTCGAGAGCCGCGCCAGCACCTCTCCTTCTGAGACGAGGTCTCCCGGCCGGACCGAGGAGGCCTCGAGCACGCCGTCGAACGGCGCCGTCACCACGTGCACGACCGAGGGCTGGGCGACGAAGCTCGCGACCACCTCGTCGGGGCGCGGCGTGACGGCGGCAAGCCCGACCAGAAGCGTGAGCGCGGCCACCGGCCAAAGTCTCGCCAGATGCCGCGCGCGGCGCCGTCGCGCCGCGGAGTTGCGTGTGCCGTCGCCGAGCAGCGCGAGCGCGGGCCGCAACAGCGCCGCCGTTGCTTCGGCCGATGCCGTAGGAGAATCGCGCCAAAGCACGAGAGCGCAGGCACCGGCGGCACGGTCTGGCACGACGAGGCAGCCGGGTGAGGCAAGGACCTTGGGGAAGGCGCGGGCGGCGGCGGAGGTTCCTGACGCGTCGGGCAGGGCGAGCGTCTCGCCCCGGTCGAGCGCCTCCTCCATCGCGAGAGCGAGCGCCCGGACAAGCTCGGTGCGCGGGTTGACGGCGGGCTGGTCGGAGAGGGCGAGGGCGGCGACGCGACCGCCGCGCACCAGCCCGAGCGCGAGCCGCGTGCCGGAGGGAAGGAGCGCGGCGAGACGCGCCGCCGCGGCGGCGAGGCCAGCCTCCTCGTCCCCCGCCGAGCGCTTGGCGCGCGCGGCTTCGGCTGCCGCCGCTGCCGGCACGAGAGCCGACGAGGCAGCGGCCGATCCCGAAGCCTCGGCGAAGGCGGAGAGCAGCGCGAGACGCTCGCGCGTGAGCGCGCGATCGACCGGCGAGGCGCAGGGGGCGAGAACCACGAGCGCGCTCGCCCCGTCGAGCGGCGCCGCCATCAGCCACGCCCTCGCTCCTGCCTCGCGCGCGACCACGGCACGTGTTTCCAACGCCGCGCGCGCTGCCTGCGCCCAGCCCTCGGGCAACGTCCCTGCCTCGGCCGGGGCGAGCACGGAGAGGCCGGAAGCGGTTGCGCCGATCACCGCTCCCGCCTCCGCCAGGGTAAGGTCGCGCGCGAAGGCGAGCACGAGGCCCGGCCAGTCCGGAGCGAGGCGACGGTCGCGCAGCTCGGCGAGGCGTCGCGCGAGCGCGTCCCCCCCTGGTGTCGCCGTGCCCGGCGCGTTCATCGGCCGAGCGCTCCGAGATCGAGCGCCGCCTCCATCCCGGCGGGCAGGGCGAGATCGGGGTTCGCGATCGTGAACACCGCCCGGAACCGGCCCGAGGCGGCATCCAGAACAGGGTCGACCGAGCGGAGCACCGCCTCGACCGGGCGGTCGACCGGAGCGGCGAGGTCGAGCGTGTAGGTGCCCCCCAACCTGAGCCTCGGCCAGACGCTGGCGGGAAGGAACAGGACCGCCTCGAGCACGGAGAGGTCTGCCACTGTCACCAGCCGGTCGGCGCGGCTGACCGTCGCGCCGGCGACCACGTCGAGGCGCGTGACGATGCCGTCGAAAGGTGCGCGAACCAGGAGCTGTTCCGCGGCGGCGCGCTCGACATCGAGGCGCCGCGCCTCAAGCCTGCGCTTCTCCTCCGCACTCTCCACCCCGGCGCGGGCAAGCTCGACGCGCGCGCGCGCCTGGCGCACCTCCCATTCGCCGGCGGCACCCCGTCCGGCTGCCGCGGCGGTGCGCTCGAGCACGGCAGAGGCCTCCGCGACGTCACCCGCGCCTGGCGGAGCTCCGCCTCGTTCGCTGCAGCCGCTTCGGCGAGCGCGATCCGCGCCTGCTGGAGCGCGTCGTCGAGGGCGAGCAGGAGATCGCCCTTCCTGACCCTCTCGCCTTCCGCGACGGCAACGTGACGGACCACGCCGTCCACCTGCGGGGCGAGGGCGGCGAGTGCCTGCGGCCGCGTCGGCCCGCGGACGATCTCCTGCGCCGCGGCGGGCAGGGAGAGCAGAACGAGGAGGAGAGCAAGCGCCCTCATGCGCCAAGACGCTGCTGGAACAGGCGCCGCGCCGCGTGCCACGCCTGCTGCGCAAGCGGGGAGGGAGGCAGCGGGATGCGCGCCTCGACGCGCACGCCATGCATCAGGGCGAGGGACGCCTCGGGCGGGTCGGGGCGGAGGCGCAGCTCGAACACCCGCTCGGCCGTGCGCAGCCCCTCCTCCCCCGGCCGGAGAGCGAAGGGACCGCCATTCGGCGCCGCAAGGGCCGGGGAGGGAAGCTCGTCGCGCGCGGCAGGACGCGCGCTCTCGGCCCGGGCGGTGAAGAGCGGCCGGGCCTCGCCCCGGCGCCGCACCGGGATCGCGCGATCGGGCGCCTGCGCGAGCGAGTCGAACACCTCCGGTCCCTGCGCCTGGTCGAGAACGAGGCGGATCACCATCGGCCCCTCACCGACGAGGGCGCCGAGCGGCCGCTGCTCGTCGCGCCTGACCCAGGCTCCACGGAGGCGTTCCGCCCGAAGCGGCTGCCACGCAGCACCCGGCGGTGCCGCGACGATCCACGACGCCATCTCGGCCGCGAGCGTCGCGTCCTGCACCGCGACCGAGGCCAAGCGTTCCTCGGCCGCATCGATCCGCTCAGGGGTCGCGGCACGGGCGCGCCGCGCCTCGATCGCGAGCGCCTCCGCCTCGAGCGCGAGCTGCTCGCGAAGCCTGCGCGTCTCGGCATTGTCGAGCGCAAGCACGATGCCCCCGCCCGCCCCGGCCGGGGCGACGAAGACGAGCTGGCCATCGGCGCGGGGAAAGACGAGCGAGACGGACTCGTTCCAGGCGATGCCGTGGGCGACCGTCCAGTTCGGGACGGGAACGAGCGCGGCGGCCGCGGCGGTCGCGGCGAGGGAGGCGGCGGCGAGGGTGGCGCGCACCGGCCGCTGTCGACCGATTCGGAGCAAGGCGCGCGCACCTGCGACCATCGGCAGCACGAGATAGAGGATCGCGACAACCGCCGCCACCAGGGCGGCGAGCGTCCAGTGCACCCGCGCCGCAAGCCAGAACACGCCCGCGAAGATCACGAAGCGCCAGGCGAGCGAGGCGAGACCGTAGGCCGCAAGCGGCCAATCCCTGGGCTGCGGCCGTGCCGCACCCGTCACGAGCCCGAGGAAGCGGAGCTGCGCCGCCACCGCCCGCGCCTGGAGGTTCGGGATGCCCGCGAGATCGGCGAGCACGTAGTAGCCGTCGAGCCGCACGAGCGGGTTGGCATTGAAGAGCAGGGAGGAGACGGAGGCGATCACCACGAGCTCGGCAAGCCGGTCGCGCAGCGCGCCTTCGGCGAGGAAGGCGGCGAGGCTCGCGGCCGCGGCGGCGACGGTCAGGTCCATCCAGATTCCGGCGAGCCCGACGGCGGCGCGGCGCCAGCGGTCGGCCACGAACCAGATGCCGCTGACATCCACGTAAGGGGCGGGCAGAAGGAACATGAAGGCGAGGCCGAAGGGGAAGCTCTCGATCCCGTGCCCCTCGGCCGCGGCCATCCGCCGTGCGGCGGCGGCATGACCGCACTCGTGCAAAAGCTTGCTGCCGACGAACAGGAGGTACCAGGTGGTGAGGTCGCCGAGCGAGGGGTCGGCCATGCGAGCGATCTGGGAGGCGACCACCTCGCCGCGCCCTGCCCAGAGCAGCGCCGCAACAAGCATCAGGGCCGACGCGGCGATTGCCCCGGCGCGCGTGTAGGGCCAAGCGAGAAGCCCGCCCGCGCGGACGATCACTGGGCCGAGATCGCCCAGCTGCACGCGCGTGATCAGGGCGCTTCGCAGCATCGCAAGGCCCGCGGGGGCTTCAGGCGGCGGTGGCAGCCGAGCGCCCGGGACCACAATCACTCCGGCGGCGGCAAGCCCCGTAAGCCCTTCGCGAAGCGCGGCGTCGTCGGGCTCTCCCGGCCCGGGCGGCGGCAGGGACGCGATCGCCTCCGCGACAGTGGTCCGCCCGTCGAGACGGCACAGCAACGCCCAGCCGCGCGGCGTGGTCCGCAGGTAGCGCCCGGTGGCCGGGTTGAACAGCACCCAAGACGGCGCGCCGCCGAGCACGACCCGTCGCGCGACGATGCCGGGCGACAGCACCGGCCGCGCCGCCTCGATCGTCGTCCTGCCGGGCCTTCCCCTCACGCTGTCCGGTTCCCCCGGCTAGAAGCGGAAATCCACCGTCCGTCCGTCCTGGCCCGTGCACCGGCCCGAGCCGCCGCCGTCGAAGCCGCGTGCCGGGTTCAAGAGGCGAAAGGCGCAGGCGAGGGTGGTCGTGCCGTCGGTGATCTCGCCTGCGAGCTCGGTGTCGGTCACGAACGGCGTCGGCGCGGTGCCGCCGGCGGCGAGCGGCACGAGCACCGGACGCTCGGCGCGCGCGAGGCGACCGGTGAGAAGCTGCCCGTCGGCGCCGACGAGCTCCATCCGGTGGCCGGCGCCATCGGCTGTCATGCGGGCGGTGGCCACACGGGGGGCCTGGCCGGCGCGCAGACTGTCGGCTCCGTCGAGAAGCACTGGCCGGTTCGCCGGGCCGGCGCAGGCGGCAAGCAGGGCGAGGGTGAGGGCTGCAAGGATCGGTCGTGTCATGGTGTCCGTCCGTTCCGTGGAGCAGGTTGCGGCGAGCGGCCTTCTGCCGCGGAGCTGCGCTGCAGGACGTAGCTCGGCCCGCGGGCAGCGTCGTCGATCTTGCGCACGTCGAGGTTCTCGAGGCTCGTGAAGGTGCCCTGGACGCGGGCGAGCACGAGGAAGGCGAGGGTGAACCCGACCTGGGCGGCGGCCACGCGCTCCTCGGCTTCGGCGAGCCGCTCCTGCGCCTGCAAGAGAAGGTCGAGCGCGGTCGCGCCGGCAAGTCCGCTGCCGACCCCCTGTCGGAAGCGCTCGGTCTGGATGTTCACCTCCGTCTGTGCCGCGCGCATCGCGAGGGCCCGCGCCGCCACCTCCCGGAAGGCGACATTGTACTCGTTCAGCGTCACCTCGCTTTCGGCGACGATGGTGGCGAGCGTCGCCCGGCCCTGGCTCTCCACCTGCCGCGTCTCGAGCCGGCGCCGTTCGAGCCGCGCGGCGAGGTCGTCAGACTGAAGCGGCACCTCAAGGCGCAGTCCGATGGTGCCGCCCGGACGCGAGAGATTGTTGTAGCGGTCGAACGCCTCGCCGAACTGGTAGCGGCCGAGCCCGCGGCCGCCCAGCGTTCCCTCGAGCACTATATCAAGCCGCGGCAGCGCCTCCACCTGCGCCTGGCCCTCGCGCAGCACAGCGGCGCGATGCTGCAGGTAGAGCTGGTGAACCTCAGGGCGGAGCGCGATCGCCCGCTCGAGCACGGTGGCAAGCCCGATCGGCTCGTAGCGGTCGAGCGGCGTATCGGAGGGCATGAGTTCGGTGATGCCCTGCTGACCGAAGCGCGGATCGTTGACGAGGCCGCGCAGCCTCACCTCGGCGTTACGCACGCCCGCGCGCGCCCGTAGCACCTCCGCCTCCCGCGTGGCCAGCGCGGTACGGGCGCGGTTGAGCAGCAGCCCATCGGCATCGATCCCCCGACGTGCCTCAAGCTGGGCGACAATCGGCCGTACCTGCGCGACCAGGCGCTCCTTCACGAGCAGGGTCACGCGCGCGAGATGGAGCGTCCAGTAGGCGCGGGCGACCTCGAGCAGGTGGTTCTCCGCCTGGCGGCGGAACTCGCTCTGCGCCACCCGCGCATCGACCCGCGCCACCTCGTGGATCGAGCGCACATAAGCTGTGCCTGAGTCGCGCAACAGCGGCTGGACGATGGTGATGAAGCTTTGCGCGACCGTCTGCCGCTGCGGGACGAAGTCGACCGAGTTCGTCGAGAAGTTCAGGAAGCGCTGGCCCATCGTGACTTCGCCGCCGGTGATCAGGCGCTGGCGCAGGCCGAACTCGGTCGCCACTTCGTTGCGCAGAAGGCGCTCGGAGCCGAGCGTGTTGGCGAGGCTCCGGGTCGGGTCGTTCACCTGGCCGATGCGGCCTTCTGCGAAGCCGCGCGGCACGTAGCGGCCGGCCACCTCCGCCTCCTGCAGGTCGCGGATGGCGGGGAGGTCGCCGAACACGCGCAGCTGCGCCGAATAGAGGATGGCGCTGTCGTACATATAGGCGAGGCTGACCGGGATCGCCCGCCCGCCCGGCTCGATCGGGCGCACAACCGCCTGCTGCCACCAGGGGCGGAGGCCTCGCACCGCAGCCTGCTCGGCCGCGGTCGGCGTCGGAAGAGGCGGCGGGCGCACCCCGGCACGCTCGAGCTAATCCCTGAGATCGTTTCGATATCGAGCGGTGATCTGGTCGACATTGGCGATCGCGTTGTCGAACCGGTCCGAGAACCAGCCCTGGGCGTGGGCCTGTGCGGGCAACGCGGCGGCGAGCAGGATCGGCAACAGGCGAAGCATGGTCATTGTGCGCGCGGGGCTCCGACTCAAGTGCATGCGCGAGTATGCATCAGTTGAGGCGGCCGCTGGGCACCGTGGAGTTGGCGAGGAACTCCATCGCGAACTTGTTCAGAGCGAGGCCGAAGGGGCGGCTCACGCCCGGCATCGCGGTCGCAAGCGCCGCGATGCCACCCGGGCTCGCCTCGCCGAGCGCATCGACCGGGCCGGTCGCGAATATGGAGGAGCCGCCGGTGCCCGCGAAGTAGAGGCGGGTGTTGTCGGCCCCGTCTGCTTCGGCGTCGAGCCGGGTCGCAAGCCCCTGCTGGGGGGTGAGCGACAGGGCGGCGGCGGCGGCGGCGGTGGACGGGGGCGGCGGCTCACGCGTAACCGAGGGCAGATCGGCATTGACGTTCCGGATCGGCCCGCCCGCCACCGGCATCGAGGCGCGCAGCGTCTCAGTGTTCTCCTTCGGCGCCGGTGCGGTCTCGAGGCCCGGCATCGCGACGAGCCAGTTGCCGCCGAGATCGGCATGACGCGTCTCCTGCGCGACGATCGCTCCGGTGGCGTCACGCACCACGAAGCTGATCGCCGCTCCAGGCGTTGCCGTTCCGGAATAGACAGGCGGCGGAGCGGAGCGGGGAGGCGGCGTCGCCTCCGACAGGAACCGCTCAAGCGCATCGAGCCCGCCGAACAGGGGACCGCCGAGAAAAAAGCTGTTGAGGACCACCGCGGCCGTGTCGCTGCCGGCGAAGGGGCGGACGAAACCTGCCGGGCCGCCCGGAGCCGAGGCGGCGTCGAACCCGCCCGTGTTCTGCACCACGCCTTGCGGCGGTGACGCCACCGGGATCGCCTGGAACGTCACGACCATGCTCTGGCCGAGCGGCAGAACGGGCGCGGTGACGCGCACCGCCGTGTCGCCCGCTCCGTTGCCGCTCTCGATCGTGCCGAAGCTCGTCGTGACGCTGCCCGAAACCAGCGCGAGGGAGGTGCCGGCGAGCGTGTCGCCGAGCGCAACACCGTAAGCCGGCGCTGTCGAGCCGGGGCCATGCGCAAGCACGAGCGTGTAGGTGACGGGCTCGCCGAGGAGAGCGAAGGGGCGGTCGGCCGACTTTTCGATCGTGAGCAGGGGGGCGACCACCTCAGCACCGGCAGAGGCGCCCGCGACAAGGGTCCCGCCGGGGTTGCCCGGGGCGGTCGGCGCCGTCACGGTCAGCGCGGCGTCGTTCGCAAGCAGCGTGCCTGACTGGTTCGATGGCACATCCGCCACCCGCGCCGTGATCTCGATCGTGATCGTGTCGTCGCTCGGATCGTTGTTGCCGGCAGAGACGATCGTGCCGAGATCGAAACTCACGCTTTGGCCCGCGATCACCCCAGGTGTTCCGACGAGCCCCGGTGGCAGCCCGGCGCCGACGGCGGTGATCACGGCCGTCTCGGGAACGAGGCCGGGGGGAAGCGTATCCGTGATGACGACGCGCTGCGTTCCCTCGCCGAGGGTCGCGACGATCCGATAGGTCGCGACCTCGCCGATCGCGAGGTCGGGCCGGTCCGGGTCGAAGAGATCGGAGCCCGTCTCGGGAAGCGAGGTGGCGACGATCGTCTTCTCGAGCGCGATCGGGAAGGCGCCGACCAAGGTCGCGCTCGCACTGTCGCCGCCGGGGCGGCCGATCGGCCCGGGAGACGATGCGTAGCTGACGGTCGCGTTGTTGGTGACGATCTGTCCGGGCTCGATCGACTCGCCGAACCGCGCCTGGAATGTCACGATCACGGCAGGATCGGTCGGCAGGAGCACGGGGATGTCGATTCGGATCGTGTCGCCGATCACCGTCGCCGTGCCGAGGGTGGTCGCGAGGCTTCCGGGCTCGACCACGAGCGGGAAGGGGAGCGTGTCGGTCACGACGATGTCGAAGGCAGGGCCACTTCCCGAAGGCGTGATCGTGACCGTGAAGGTGAAGAGATCGCCCGCATCGCCCGCAGGCCGGTCGACCGTCTTGCCGATCGCGAGCGCGGGCTCGACGACCAGCACGGCGACGCGATCCTCCTCCCGCCCCGTCTCGCCGCGGATCGCGTAATCGAGGCGCGCGTCGTTGGCGAGGATCGCGCCATCCCTCACCGCGGGGATGTCCGCCACCTCGGCGACGATCCGCACCGTCACCTGGTCCTCGGCGCCGATGGCGGGGCCGGAGGCGTTCACCACGGTGCCGAACTCGAAGCGCACCGCCTGACCGGCGATCGTGCCCGAGTCGCCCGGCGCGAGCGCACCCCCCGTGATCCCGGAGCCGACCGAGACGACCGTCGCCGCGAGCGGCACGAGCCCGGGCGGAAGGAGATCGGAGATCACGAGATCGCCGACCGTCCCCTGCGGCAGGGTGGCGACGAGCTCGTAGGTGATCCGTTCCCCGACCGTGACGGAATCAGCCGCCGTCTCGGCGATCGAGGTCGAGACGATCGTCTTGGCGAAGCCGGGCGCGAGCGGCACGGCGGCGGTGTCGGTGACCGACCCCGGCTGGCCGCCGGGCCCTGGGCTCGTGTCGAACGCGGCCGTCGCGGTGTTCAGCACGGTGGCGCCCGTTGGCGCTGTGGCCGCCACCCGGGCCGCGAAGGTGACCGTCACGACCTCCCCGACCGCGAGCTCATCGACCGAGACCGCGACGCTTGTGTCACCCGGATCATTTCCCGTAACCACCGTTCCGGCCGATGTGGTGACCGTCCCGGGCACGAGCGAGAGCGCCTCATCCGCAAGCGTGTCGGCGATCACGAGGTCGTAGGCCGGAGCGGTCGAGCCGGGGGCGTGCCGAAGCGTCAGCGTGTAGGTGATCGTCTCGCCGGGCCGCGCAAAGCCGCCCGGATCGCTCTTCTCGAGCACGAGCGCGGGCGCGACCACATCGGCCACGACCCGCGCGGTGTCGATCTCCGTTCCGCCAGGGCGGCCGGGATCGGTCGGCGAGGAAACGGTCGCCGTGCCCGCATTGGCGAGCACGGTTCCCGGCAGGGTCGAGGGGGTGTCGGCGACGCGCGCGACGATCTCAACCGCCACCGTTCCGTCGCCCGGGTCGTTGTTGCCGCTGTTGACCACAACGCCGAAATCGAAGCGCACCTCCTGGCCAGAGACCGTCGGCACGACGCCCGCAAGAGCGGGCGGCAGGCCGGAGCCGACCGAGACAACGCGCCCCTCCTCGAACACGAGGCCCTCGGGGAGCGTGTCGGTGATCACGAGGCGCTGCGTGCCTTCCGAAAGGGTCGCGGTCAGACGGTAGGTCACCGTGCCGCCGATCGCGAGGTCAGGATTTTCGGGGTCGAACGCGCCGCTGCCGAGCTCGGGGCTCGTCGCAACGATCGCCTTCGTCAGCGTCACCGGCATCAGCACCGTGACGGTCGCGGTCGTTGCGCCCGCGACGCTGCGAACGTCCTCGCCCGCGAGCGCCGGCGGCGCGCTAAGCGCAGCGAATCGCGCATCGTTGACGAGCGCCTCACCCGGCTCGACCGTGTCGTCGAGCCGCGCGCGATAGGTGACGACGACCCGGGTGTCGTCGGTGGGCGTCAGCGACGTGTCGGTGGGAAGCAACGGGTCGTCGCCGAGCGCGATCCGGATCGTCGTGTCGCCAGGTGTGTTGCCGGTCATGACCGTGCCGCGATCGGCCGTCACGCTTCCGGCAACGAGCGTCATCCCGGCCGGCAGAAGGTCTGAGAGCACGAGGTCGTAGGCCGGGGCCGTCGATCCCGGAACGTTCACCACCGTGAGCCGGTACTCGATCTCGTCCCCGGCATCGCCCGTCGGCACCGAGGGCTCCTTGAAAATCCGGAGGGTCGGCTCGACCACGTCGACGACGGCCCGGTCGGTCCGCACGATCCGAACCGACGGATCGGATGGCGCGCCGACCTGCACCTCGCCGTCGTTGCGCAGCGCGCGCCCGGCGACATTGTCGGGGATGTCGGTGACGCGCGCGCGGATGACCACCGCCACCTGGTCACGCGAATCGGTGACGTTGTCGCCCGCGTTCACCACGGTGCCGAAGTCGAAGGTGACGGTGTTGTCAGCGACCGTGCCGGCATCGCCGACCGAGAGAGCGCTTCCCGCGATGTTGGCCCCGATCGCGTCGACTCGCGCCTCGAGCACGCGGAGATTGGCAAGCGCGGGCGAGCCTGCGCCGGGGAGAAGGTCGCGCAGGACGAGCGTCTGCGTGCCTTCGGCGAGGGTGGCGACGATCCGGTAGGTGATGGTCTCACCGATCGCGACATCCGGCGCGAGCGGATCGAAGAACGCGAAGCCCGTCTCGGCGAGGGAGGTAACGACGACCGCCTTCGAAATCGAGGGCTCCATCGCCACGACGATCCGCGCCGTGTCGGAGGCGGCGTAGTCGCGCTGGAACGAGGGGGCGGACCGGTAGGCGACGTCGACTCGGTTGTCGATCGCCTGCTGCGGCGCGACACTGTCGCGCAGAACGGCATCGAAGCGTATGGTGACGGGGCTCGCGCCGGGCAGAAGCGTCAGCAGGTCGACCACGACGGTCGCGTCGCCGGCTGCATTGCCGGTCACAATCGTTCCGGCCGTGGTCATCACCGTGCCCGGCACGAGCGCCATGTCGGGCGGAAGGAGATCGGTCAGTCGCACGCCGTAGGCCGGGCCGGTCATCCCCGGCGCCGGCGCGACGACGACGGTGTAGGTGGTGCGGTCGCCCGCATCGCCGCTCGTTCGGCTCGAGGACTTGTCGATCACGAGCTCAGGCTCGACCACGTCGAGCGCAGCCGTAGCCGGTGCCTGCGGCACCGTGTCAAGGAAGCTCTGCGCGGTGTTGACGAGCACGCGGCCCGAGACGTTGGCGGGGTCGTTCACCACGCGCCCCGTGACGAGCACGACGATCTGGTCGTTCTCGTCGACCACGTTGTCGGACGCGTTGGTCACCGTTCCGAAGGCGATCGAAAGCCGGTCCGGCCTGCCGTCCCCGTTGCTGTCGACCACCGTCGCGGTCTCGGTGCCAGGGACGAAGCTGAGATTGGTCGTCGCCGGCAGCGGCAGGATCTCGTAGCTTAGATACTCCATCACGCCGGGGCCGGCGGGCATCTGGTCGACGAGGCTGAGCAGGATGTTGGTCGCCTCCGGCAGGGTGAGGACGAGCCGGAACACCACCGTCTCGCCGATCGCGACGTCCGGCCTGCCCGGCGCGAACTGGCTCGTTCCCGTCTCGGGAAGCGAGGTCGCGAACACCTCCTTCTCAAGCGCGGGCACGCCGATTCGCACCCTCTCGGCATCCGCCCCTCTGACCACCACCTCGCCTGCGCGGAGGCCGGGATACGTGTCGCCCTGGAAACTTGCGACGTTGTCCACTCGCGACCCGGCGATGACCGACTCGTCGATCCGCGCCTGGTAGGTCACGGTCAGCGTCTCGCCAGCGACCAGCCGATCGATGCCAATCCGGATCGTCGCGTCACCCGAGCCATTGCCCTCAAGAATCGTCGCCGGCACGCCTGAGACCGCGACCGTTCCCGGCACAAGGATCAGATCCGGGTCCTCTAACAGGTCGGACAGGACGAGGTCATAGGCCGGACCGGCGAAGGCGACGTTCAGGTTCCGCAAGCGAACCGTGTAGGTGACGATGTCGCCACCGTCTGCCTCGAGACGGTCCGCCACCTTCTCGATCGAAAGACGCGGAACCACCGTCTCGACCCTCGCCTGCGCGCTGATGGTCCGATCGGTGCCCTCGGAGCGATAGACGAGCTCGCCGCGATTGGTCAGCACCGCACCCGCCGGCGCGCCAAGCTCGCCGCGAAGCCGCGCCGTGACCTCAAACACGATCGTGTCGTTTGCGTTCGACACGCCGTCGGGGCGGTTGAACACGTCCCCGAGCGTGAAGGTGACGGTGTCGTTGAACGGGTCGGCGTTTCGGTTGCTCAACGCACCGGCGGCTCCAACCACCGCCCCGGGAGCGGTGAGGTTGGCGCCGACCGAGACGATCGAGGCCGAG
>Ga0308411_10002362_pt1 | contig 12770 bp, 10 predicted proteins | sample HotsprottomLayer_2_FD_203530 | JGI IMG/M metagenome (GOLD analysis project Ga0308411, IMG submission 203530) | Hot spring phototrophic mat microbial communities from Octopus Spring, Yellowstone National Park, Wyoming, United States -... | ecosystem: Environmental > Aquatic > Thermal springs >... | reverse complement strand
TCGATGCCGACCGAGGCGAAGAAAAAGTTATAGGCGAGCACAACCATGCCGAGCGCGACGAGGATTTCGAGCAGGCTGCGCCACAGCGGTTTGCTGCGCGGGGCTGTCGGCACAGCATCGTCGCCTGCCGCCGGGGAGCGAATCGTCCGGGAGAGTTGCACGCTGCGGATTGTATAGCCTGGGTCCAGCGCATTTACGGATGCGGGCGCAACGCTGCGGGATTGCGCAAATCTCGCGCAGTGCGCCCCTGCGACGACCCAGGCACAAGCGCAAGGTGAATGGATACAATTGCCACGTCCGAGCGCCACAGGCGCGATTCAGGAGCATCATGTCAAGAGCAAGCGGCGTTCTTCTTCACCCTACATCGTTGCCAGGTCGCTTTGGCATCGGGGATTTTGGCGACGACGCCTATCGTTTTGTTGACGTGCTGGCCGAAATGGGTCAGAAGCTGTGGCAAGTGTTGCCACTCGGCCCGACCGGCTACGGCGATTCACCCTACCAGTGCTTCTCGGCGTTCGCTGGCAACCCATTGCTCATCAGCCTGGCGCGCCTGGCACACGAGAACGCGCTGCCCGGCGACGATCTGAAAGATGCCCCCACGTTTCCGGCCGAGCGGGTGGCGTATGGCGATGTGATTGACTTTAAGCTCGACATGCTGCATCGCTCTTACATTCACTTTATGCAGTATGCATCTACGAGCGAGCACAATGCGTTCGAGGCATTTTGCGCGGACAATGCCGGCTGGCTGGATGACTACGCGCTGTTCGTGGCGCTTAAGGATGCGCACGGCGGCGAGGTCTGGACCGGCTGGCAGGACGACGTGGCGCGTCGCACACCGACAGCCATTGCACGGTCGCGGAGTCAACTGGCCGACGAGATCCAGAAGCAGAAGTACTACCAGTTCCAATTCTTCCGGCAGTGGGCAGCGCTTAAGCAATATGCCAACGACCGGGGCATCAGGATCATCGGCGATATCCCGATCTTTGTGGCCTTCGATAGCGCCGATGTGTGGTCGCATCGGGAATTGTTCTACCTGGACGAGCGCGGCAACCCGACGGCGGTCGCTGGCGTGCCGCCCGATTACTTCAGCCCAACCGGCCAGCGCTGGGGCAATCCACTCTATCGCTGGGACGCGATGGCCAGGCAAGGTTACGCCTGGTGGATCGAGCGCTGTCGCTCGGCGTTTGCATTGTTCGACTTCGTGCGCATAGATCACTTTCGCGGCTTCGAGTCGTATTGGGAGGTGCCAGCCAGCGAACCCACAGCCGTCAACGGGCAATGGGTGAAAGGGCCAGGCAAGACATTGTTCCAGGCACTTAAAGCTGCCCTGGTCGACATGCCCATCATCGCCGAAGACCTGGGCATCATCACGCCAGAGGTGAAAGCGCTGCGCGATGCGTTCAACTTTCCCGGCATGCGCGTGTTGCAGTTCGCTTTTGTAGCCGACACGTCGTCGGATTTCCTGCCTCATAACTTTGTGCGCAACACGGTGGCCTACGCCGGCACTCACGACAACGACACCACCCGCGGCTGGTTCGAGAAGCTCGACCCGGCCACCCGCCAGCAAGTGTTGGACTACACCGGCACCGATGGCAGTCAGATCACGTGGGACTTGATTCGGCTGCTGATGATGTCTGTCGCCGATACCGTGATCGTCACTCTGCAAGATGTGATCGGATTGGGCAGCGAGGCGCGCATGAACTTCCCCGGTCGCGCCGAGGGCAACTGGCAGTGGCGCTTCACCTGGGAGCAGTTGACCGGCGCAGCAAAGGCTCGCTTGCACAAGCTGACGACGACCTACGGACGGTGAGCGACAGCATCTCCAGACCACTCCCGGCCATTCGTCAGGCTATGCCCGACCGTCGAGCCAGGTGAGCGGCACGCTCGCGACACTCAGCAATCAACGCTGCCTCGTCCAGGCCAAGCACGCGCTTATCGCGCATCAACACCTGGCCATCCACAATCAGCGTATCTACGTCGCTGCCGCGGGCGTTGTAGACGACGGACGCCCATACGTCGCCGACGGGCTGAATGTGAGCGGCATCAAAGTCGAGTAGCACCAGATCGGCCTTGTCGCCTACTGCAAAGCAGGGGCTGCCGGTGGCATGCGCACCGTTCGCGGTGGCCAGGGCAATGACCTGGCCAGGCGCCATGGCCTGGGGATCCAGCGTCGCGACGCGCTGAAGATAAGCCGTCAGGCGCATCACCTCGAGCATGTCTTGCCCATCGTTGCTGGCCGGGCCATCGGTGCCAAGGGCGACGTTGACGCTGCGCACCGGGCCGGCGGGTTGTGGCGAGAGCAGTCGGGCAATCGGCGCGACGCCCGAAGCAAGGATCATGTTGGCCGCCGGGCAATGGATGACGGTCGCGCCGTGCTCGGCCAGCAGTGCAACCTCCTGGTCGCTCAACCAGACAGCGTGAACAGCGTGAAAGTCGGAGCCCAGGAGGCCAAGCGAGGCGAACCACTCTATCGGGCGCAGGCCGGTCTCTCGCAGGGTCATTGCCACTTCGGCTTGAGTCTCGTTCATGTGGCAATGTGTGATCGCGCCGTGCCGGCGGGCCAGCGCGGTTGTCTGGCGCAGCGTCTCCGGCGAGCAGCGCCAGGGGACGAGCGGGCCATTGGCAATGTGGATGCGGCCGTTGGCCATGCCTTGCCATTCGCTGAACAGGCGCGCCAGGTCGGCCAGGATCGAAGCAGGCGACTCGGCGTTCGTTCCGCGGTCGGCCCATGCCCGCGCCAGCACTAGCCGCACACCCAGCGCTTGGGCTGCTTGCAGCACCACATCGGTATGGCGTGCCGAGAAAGGCACCTTATGGTGATCCACGACTGTGGTTGCGCCGCCGCGCATGGCCTCGACCAGGCCCAGGGTAGTCGCCAGTCGCACATCGTCCACGTCCATGGCGGCCTGCAGCTTCCAGATGTAGTTCTTTAGCCAGTCCAGCAGCGAACGGTTGGCACTGTAGCCGCGCATGAAGGTTTGTTCCAGGTGGGTGTGGGCGTTCACCAGTCCGGGCAGTAGCACCTTGTGCGCAGCATCGAGGACCTGATCGGCAGCCAGATTGTGGGGCGGCGTGCCCGCGCCAATGGCTGCGATGCGATCCCCCTGGATCAGGACATAGCCGCGCGGGACGACGTGATCCGGCGATCCGGGCGCCAGGGTAACGTTGTGGATGAGCAGCGACATCAACCTGCAAGGGTCAGCCCCGGCAATCCGCCAAACAGGAAGTAAATCAAAACGCCAGAGGTCGGCACCAGCAGGTTATCCAGACCGGCCGGGCTGATCGCCTCGGCGATGGCAGCGAACAGGGCAAGCGCCAGCCCAACCGCGATCGCTGTCCAGGGCGCTGCACCAAAAGCCAGGAAGGTGATTGCTGTGCTGAGCAGCGAAAAGACGAACATGGCTGCGGAACCCTCCGCGCTGCGGCGCGAGCCGAAGAGCGTGTAGCAGCGACGGCCATAGCGCTTGCCGACGATGGCGGCAAACGCATCGCCCCACGTCATCGGCATCAGGGCAGCCACCATGAACGGCTTGCTGATGTCGAAGAACAACAGGATGACCGCTGCGAAGGCGATGGGGAAGTACACTGTGCCGAGGTTGGACTTGTCCTGCGTTTCCATGGCCGCGAAGAGGGTATGCCGGTGGGAGATGTAGTTCAGCACGACGAACGCGGTCGGCGGGATAAGGGCGAACCACTTGTTGGTGAACAGCGCAGCCGTGCCCCATGCCCACATGCCCACGCCGATATGCACGACCTTGCGGGTGAATTCGACCGGAAGCCGAAGCGCGCGGCGCAATCCTTCCGCAGCGCCGAGCACAGCAAAGACATAGACGAACGAGATGGCCACGGCTAACCAGTTGGACATGTTGGAGTTCGGGACGAGTCACGGCGTATCGCGGTCGTCCGCGAGGAGGTGCTCATCAAGGCCATACAGCCGGTCGAGGCTGAGTTCGGGCGCGACGGTCTCCGCGGAGCGGAGGGTGAGCGCAGCAGCGCGCAAGCCTAGTTGGAGCGCATCGCTGATCGGCAGGTCGTTCAGGTAGCCGAAGATCACCATGGCGGTGAGGGAATCGCCGGCGCCGGTGGTATCTACAATATCCACACGCAGGGCGGGGAACTGGCCGCTCTCCTCTTCGGTGGCGTAACACGCTCCGCGTTCGGCTTGTGTGATCACAGCGATCTCCACGCCTGCGCTGACCAGTTGGCGCGCGGCGTGGAGCGCCTCGGCTTGAGTGCGAATGGGGTCGCAGCCCAGCATCATCTCGGCCTCGGCCAGGTTGGGCGTGACGATGTTGACCATGGACAAATAGGGCCGCAGTCGGGCAGCCAGCACCGTCGAGGTGGGGTCCACGCAGATGGGCTTATCGTATTCATGAGCCAGGCGAATTGCCGTGAGCATGGCTGCCTCGCTCAGGTTAAGGTCAAAGGCGACGATATCGCATTCACGAAAGGCGTCCTTGTGCAGGCGCAGGTAGTCTGGCGTGATGTGTCGCAACACGCGCAGGTCGTCCAAGCCGAGGTACAGGTCGCCTCGTTCGTCGAGCGCAGCCAGGTAAGTGCCGGTCGTCTCGTTCTCGATAATCAACGCGCGCGAGACATCTATGCCCACGTCATCCGCGCTGCTGAGGATGTCTTCGCCAGCGTAGTCGTCGCCGACTGCCGTGAGCAATGTGACCGGCGTGCCGAGCCGGGCCAGGTTCTCGGCCACGTTGCGCGCCACGCCGCCGAAGCTGGTGCGCATGGCCGAAGCGTTGGACGACATCAACACTGGCGGGTGCAACATCCGCCCTTTGATGTCGAAGTTAGCTGCGCCGATGATGAGAGCCCTGTTTGCCATTGGAGTTCGATTCGTTTGATAGTGCTATCGGACGCCGGCCAGTTGCCAGGCCATGACCAGCGCAACAAGTGCGACCGCTGCGAACTCGATCAGGACGCCGCGCGTGAGCCGCTCCTGAAAATGCTGCTGGGCAATGCCTACAGAGACGTAGAACATAGTCAGCAACAGCACGCCGGCGCTCCAGTTCGAGATGTTCCAATAGTTCAACGCCCACGTGGCCTGGCCGACCAGCCAGCCGACGATGAGCGCGAACAGGGTGGCCTGGCGCAGGCCGATGATATGCGGCGCCAACAAATCCAGCGCCAGCGCCAGCGCCACCAGAAACGCAGCGGTGGCTGTGATGGCGCTTCGCTCGCGCGTGCTGTAGATCAAGGTAAAAAGCCCGAAGGCGATCAGGTAGCTCAGTCCGGTCACGGCCAAGCGGGCCAGGGGATATGCAGGGGCGTTGGGCGAGATGGTGTAGTACTCGGCGACGATCAGCAGGCCAAGCACGACGATGCCGATCAGGAGCGCGGCGATCCACGCTGGCCAACTGGTCAGCCGGGTGAGCAGGAGGGCAAGCGCCAGGGCGCTTAGCCCAGGAGCCATCCAGAACGGGAAGAGAAAGGGCACCTCACCTGCCCGGACATCGGGGTGATCGCGCAGCACCCAATCCACGCCAGCGATGGTGAGCACAGGCAGGAACAGGATGAGAAGCGAATCGGTCGTGAGATTGATCGAGAGTGGCGAGCCGAGAAAGGTCAGCGAGGCGTTGCGCGTGGGCAACTCGATCACCAGCAGCAATACCGGCGTGAGAGCCAACAGCGCCACCAGCACCAGGATGCGATTGGCTACGGAGGAGTGGAGCGACTGCGTCATCACTTGCTCGTCGTCGCGCGGCGGTTGCCGGCCAGCTTGCCGACATCTGCGTTCGGCGACGATACGCGCGTCATCGAATGCCAGGTTCATCCGGTGAACAGTGGTCGGTTGCCAACCACCTGCTCGGCACGTGAATCCACGAGGACGAGATCGGCATCAAACCTGTAGGTAATTCTACTCTTGCCGGCAGCGTTGTAAACGCGGGACTAGAATCTGCATGCCATGTCCAGTTCATCTGCCATGTTCGAAGCGCTAAGCCGAAGCGTCCGGGCGCACCGCGACGACATTGTGCGTTTCATGCGCGAGATCTGCGCCATCCCCAGCATGGACGCGCAAATCGAGGCGGTCGGCCAGCGGGTGGCAGCGGAGATGCGTCGTCTGAGGTTCGACGAAGTGCGCTTTGACGTGATGGGCAACATTCTGGGAAGAGTGGGGCCGGCGCCGTCGGACAAACCGACGACATCGGGAATGTCGCGCGTGATCGTCTTCGACTCGCACCTGGACACAGTGGGCATCGGCGATCGCTCACAGTGGGGCTGGGATCCGTTCCAGGGAAAGATAGAGGAAGGGGTGCTCTATGCGCGCGGCGCATGCGACGAAAAGGGGAGTACGCCGGGCATGGTGTATGGCATCGCCCTGGCGCGCGACTTGGGGCTGCTGGATGGCTGGACGGCCTACTACTTCGGCAACATGGAAGAGGCCTGCGATGGTCTCGCCCCGCGCTCGTTCGTTGAGCACGATCCGCAGGTGCGGCCCGATGTGGTGGTGATCGGCGAGCCGACCCGCATGCAGGTCTATCGTGGACACAAAGGGCGGGTGGAGATGCGGGTGACGGCCAAGGGGCGCAGCGCGCACGCTGCCAGCAACTGGCTGGGCGACAACGCCATCTACAAGCTGCTGCCAATCATCGCCGAAATCCGCGACCTCGATGCGATCCTGCCCACGCACGAATTCCTCGGCAAGGGCACCGTCACTGTCAGCGACCTGCAGGTCAGCACGCCAAGTGTCAACGCTGTGCCCGATCAGGCAACTATCTTCATTGACCGGCGCCTTACCTCCGGTGAGACGATGGACAGCGCGCTGGCCCAGGTGCAGACGATCATTGACAAGCACGCCGGCAGCTCGCCGGATCACTTCTCGCTTGGCCTGCTCACCTACGATGCACCGAGCTACACCGGCTTCAGGCTGGTGGTGGATAAATACTTCCCGGCCTGGGCATTGGAGGAGTCACATCCGCTGGTTCAGGCAGCGCGCGATGCGACCAGGCTGGCCTTTGGGCAGCGCGCCGCCACGGGCAAGTGGGACTTTAGCACCAACGGCACCTATTGGGTCGGCCAGGCCGGCATCCCGGCCATCGGCTTCGGGCCAGGCGACGAAGTGCATGCCCACACCACCCACGATCAGGTGCGGCTGGATGATGTGGTGGCAGCAACGCTGTTCTACGCCACTTTGCCGGCAATGCTGTAGGGGCGTCGCTCACAGCAGCCCTGCTGCGCGCGCGCGCAGCAATACCCGTTCGGCCTGCCTGACGATCGGCCCATCTACCATGCGCCCATCGAGCGCGAACGCGCCTAGGCCGCTGGCGGCCTGCTCCTGCGCGATCTGCACGATGCGTTGCGCGCGCGCGATCTCGTCCGCAGTGGGCGAAAAAGCACGGTTGACGATGTCGAGTTGACGCGGATGAATCACCATCTTGCCGGTATAGCCGAGTTGACGCCCGAAGCGGCACTCCTCCTCCAGGCCAGCCAGGTCGTTGAGGTCGAAGAAGACGATGTCAATCGCCTGTAGCGCGTTGGCCGCCGCGGCAATGACGACCGCGCTGCGGGCATACAGCACTTCCACGCTCGATGGCGTGCGCACAGCGCCGATATCGGCTGCCAGGTCATCGGCGCCGAAGATCAGCGCCTGCAAGGGCGAGCCGAGTTTGGCAATCTCGCCCAGGTTCATCACACCCCTGGCCGTCTCGATGATGGCCAACAAGGCGATTGCACCTGCCTCCAGGCCGTGTTGGTGAGCCTGCGCAGCGATGAAGTCGCGCGCGGCGCTCAGGTCTTCGGCGCTGGCCACCTTGGGGACAACGTAGCCATCCGGTCGGCCGGCGATCGTCTCTGCCACGTCGTCGTGAAAGTAGCCGCTGGGCCAGGCGTTGACACGCACCAACCGCTCGCGCCGGCCAAAATCCACGGTGCGCAGCGCATGACACGTGGTGTGTCGGGCGAGGGCCTTGTTGCCCGGCGCAACCGCGTCTTCCAGATCCATCACAATGCTGTCGGCGGGCACTTGCGCGCCTTTCTCGATCTTGCGCAGGCTGTCGCCGGGCATGAACAGGAGGGAGCGACGAAGGTAGGTCATGGGTGCTGCTTGACGTTATGCGATGCGCAATTGCTTCTCATCCGCCGGTGCGCTTGCGAAACATCACCGTGCGCTCGAACTCGATCACCACTTCGCCCTGCTGGTTGCGCCCGACGTGACGCAGGCGCACAATGCCAACGCTGGGATTCGACTGTGAATCGCGCTTGCTCATCACTTCGCTCTCGACATAGAGCGTATCACCATGGAACATCGGCCTGGGATGCTGCACGTTGTCGTAGCCCAGATTGGCGACGATCGTGCCTTCGGTCAGCTCGGCCACGGTCAGGCCAACAGCGAGGCCGAGCGTGAACAAGCCGTTGACGATGCGCTTGCCAAACGGCGTTTGGCGGGCAAAGTGCTCATCCAGGTGCAACGGCTGCGTGTTCATGGTCAGCGCACAGAACAGCACGTTATCGGCCTCGGTGATCGTGCGGCCGGTGGCGTGCTGTACGCGCATGCCCACTTCGAGGTCGTCGTAATACTTGCCGGCCATCGCGGTCGCTATTCTATAGCGCTCCTTTGCCGGCTATCGAAGCGGGTGCGTTCACCAATAGAGACGAGGCTGATCCTCACGCAAAGAATGCGGAAGGAAGTGCTTTGTGCGCGGCAGCGGCTGCCCGGCAAGCAGGGAGATGCGCCTACAATACGCCGCATGCACTTTGAAACCCTGGCCATTCACGCTGGCCAACCGCCCGACCCCGCCTACGGCGCTGTGATGACGCCGATCTATCAAACCTCGACCTACGCGCAGAGGAAGATGGGCGAGGCCGCTTACGATTACGCGCGCACGGCCAACCCCACTCGCAGCGCGCTCCAGGAGTGCATCGCCGCGCTGGAAGGCGGGAGGCACGGCCTGGCGTTCGCTTCAGGCATGGCCGCGGTTGATTGTGTGCTGCGGCTGCTGCAGCCGGGCGACCATGTGCTGGCCAGCAACGATGTCTACGGCGGCACCTATCGCATCTTCAAGCGCGTATACGAGACGTATGGCGTCGCCTCGTCCTTTGTGGAGATGGGCGATCTGGACGCCGTGCGCGCCGCGCTGCAGCCAAACACGCGCATGGTGTGGATTGAGACGCCCACCAACCCGCTGTTGAAGGTGGCCGACATCGCGGGCATTGCCGGTTTGCTCACCAGCAGGGGCAGCGCCAGGCCGCTGCTCGTGGTGGATAACACCTTCGCCTCGCCCTATCTGCAACGGCCGCTGGCGCTGGGCGCCGACATTGTGGTGCACAGCGCAACCAAGTACCTGGGCGGCCACAGCGACGTGGTGAACGGCCTGATCGTTCTGAACGACGACCAGACGCACGCCCGCCTGAAGTTTCTGCAGAACGCCGTGGGCGCGGTGCCTGGACCGCTGGATTGCTTCCTCGTCCTGCGCGGCATCAAGACCCTGCCCGTGCGCATGGAGCGGCACAGCGCCAACGCCATGAAGATCGCCGCGTGGCTGGAGTCGCATCCCCGCGTCGAGCGCGTACTCTATCCCGGCCTCTCCTCTCACCCGCAACACCAGGTTGCCAGGCGGCAGATGTGCGCCTTCGGCGGTATGATCTCTTTTACCGTCAAAGGCGGAGCGGACGAGGCCAGGCGCATTGCCGAGGGGACGAAGGTATTTGCCCTGGCCGAGTCGCTCGGCGGAGTCGAATCGCTGATCGAAGTTCCGGCAGCCATGACGCACATGAGCGTCGCCAACTCGCCGCTCGAAGTCAGCCCCTCGCTTATTCGCCTGTCGGTTGGCATCGAACACGTGGACGACCTGATCGCAGACCTGGCGCAGGCGATGCGGTGATGGTCGGTCAGGCGCGCGCAGCCAGCCGTCTCTTGATTGCGTCCAGCGCAAACAGCGCCTCGTCGCTGCGCAGCAGGAGCGCAGCGACGGCGTAGACAACCGCGCCGATGAGAAGCGCCGCGACCGTGGCCGCCGCGCCATACCCCACAACCTCCAGCCATCCCCGCAGGGCGATGCCCATCGCCAGCGCTGCCAGCCCCGCTTTGCCGAGCGCGACCAGCGAGGCGCGCAGCCGGATGCGCCGTTCGCGTCGCGCCAACAAGCCGTACAATGCGCCAGTCTCCAGGATGGTGGCGATTGCATTCGCCAGCCCCAGCCCGCCTACTGGCAACCACCCGACGGCATCAAATGCACGATACAGCGCCAGGCTCAGCGCAATGTTCATTGCCACGCTCAGCACCGCCAGCAGCGCCGGACGCAGGCTATCCTTTAGCGCGTAAAAGGCCCGCGTCACCAACTCCAGCGCAGCATGCGCTGGCAGGCCCACCGACAGCCAGGCCAGAGCGAAGGCCACCCACTCGGTGGCGCGTGCGTCGAATGCGCCGCGCTCGAACAACAGTCGGATCAGCGGCTGGCCAAGCACGATCAACCCTGTTGCTGCTGGCAGGCTGAGCGCAATCACCGTGTTAAGGGCGCGGGTGAACGATGTGGCGAATCGCTCCCCCTCGCCGCGGGCAGCGTGCGCGCTGATGGATGGGAAGAGCACCGTCCCGATGGCCTGGCCGATAGCCGCGATTGGCAGGATCATGATTGCGAAGGCGTTGTTGAAGGCCGAGACGCCGCCCAACAAGCCTGAGGCCAGGGTGGTATTCACCAGGTTGTTCACCTGCACCGCGCCCAGGCCCAGCACGCGCGGCGGCATCAGCATGAGGATCTGGCGCAGGTCGGCGCGGACCGCCTGTTGCGCATGGCGCGTCGCCTGGCTCGGCCCGGCAGGGTATGCCATGCGCGACACCCTGCGCAGCCAGGGCAGTTGCACGGCGAGATGGAAGAGCGCACCAATCACCACACCGATTGCCAGGCCATGGATGCCAAAGTTGCTTAGCGCCGTGGCACCCACGATCATCCCAAACTGATACAGGCTGGGGGCAATGGCCGGCGCGAGGAAGGCATGGTTCGATTGCAGCACGCCCATCAGCAGGCCGCTCAGGCCGAAGATCACCGTCGCAATCAGCATCACTCGCATCAGCGATGCAGTCAGGGCTACCTGCCCGGCGTCGAACTGGCGGGCAACCAGGTGTTGGATCAAGGGCAGCGCCAGCAAAGCAGCAATGGCCGCCAAGCTGGCCAGGCCTGCGAACACGATCAGCGCCATCGCCTGCGCCAGCCGCCATGCAATGGCCGGTTGGCCGCCGCCCAGCCGCGCAACGTAGACCGGAATGAAAGCTGAGGCCAGCGCGCCGCCGGCCAGCAGGTTGAAGAGCAAATCGGGGATGACGAACGCCGCCCGAAAGGCATCCTGATCCGCGCCTGCGCCAAAGCGAGCGTTGATGAGCAAGCGGGCGACGAAGCCGGTGACGTTGCTCAGGACGTAGAAGCCGGCGACGACGAGCGCTGCACTGGCCAGAGAACGGCTTGGCATTCGGGCGTGTGACCGGTGCTCACCAATCCTGATCGAGCACCATGGGCGGCAGTGCCTGCTCCTCCAGCGCTTTGACCTCAGATGGCCGTGCCCTCGCGGGCTGCGCGTGTGCACAGGCCGGCAGCGCAGCGTTCATCTCAACCAGCCGCTGCAACGCGTCCATCAGCCGCCCTTTCCATTGATCCGGCGTGCCGCTGCGCAGAAAGGAAACCTGCGACCGGCCGATCAGCGCGTCGCTGCCGATCGTGCGCCGCAGGCGCTGCGGAGACATTCGGCCGATTGCCTCGGCGCGGATGGTGAAGCGGTTGCCTTCGGCGGTGATGCTTTGTGCGCCCAGCGCTGTGGCCAGCAGCTTCAGGCGCAACTGGTAGGTGAGGTTGCGCGCAGCAGGCGGCAGCTTGCCAAAGCGATCTTCCAGCTCTTCCTCGAAGCGGCGGATCGCCTCTTCGCTATCCAGGCTGGCTGCGCGCCTGTATAACTGCACGCGCAGGGGCGTGTCGCCGATGTAGCTCTCCGGCAGCCCCACTGTGAGCGGCAAGTCAATCGTCACTGCCCTGGGCTCGGCTGGCGGAGGCGGCGCACCGTCGCGCATTGCCCGCAGCCGTTGCACCTGGTTGGCCAGCAGCCGGGTGTATAGATCGAATCCGATGGCTGCGATGTGGCCGCTTTGCCGCGCGCCGAGCAGCTCGCCGGCGCCGCGCAGCTCCAGATCGCGCAGGGCGATCGAATAGCCCGCACCGATGCCAGCCGATTCGCGCAGCGTCTCCAGTCGCTCGCGCGCCTCCGGGGTCAGCGACGAGCAGCGGTCGTGTAGAAAGTAGGCATAGGCCTGAATCGTCGAGCGGCCAACGCGCCCGCGCAGTTGGTACAGCTCGGCCAGGCCAAAGTGATCGGCATGGTCTACGATGAGAGTGTTGGCGTTGGGGATATCCAGACCGCTTTCGATAATGTTGGTGCACAGCAGGATGTCAATCCTGTCGGCCATCGGGGCAGAGCTGCTTTCGGCAAAGCGCGTCATTACCTTTGCCAGCTCACGCTCGCTCATCTGGCCGTGGGCGATGCCTACGCGGGCTTCCGGCACCAGGCGGCGCAACTTCTGCTCAATCATTCCGATGGTCTGCACGCGGTTGTGCACGAAGAACACCTGGCCGTCGCGGTCCAACTCGCGACGGATGGCCTGTTGCACGATTGCGTCGTCCCACGGGCCTATGAAGCTGATGATCGGCAGGCGCTCGGCCGGCGGCGTTTCGATGCGGCTGATGGCGCGCACGCCGCTCAGGCCCAGGTAGAGCGTGCGCGGGATCGGCGTGGCGGTGAGCGTGAGCACATCCACCTGCTTGCGCAGCTTTTTGAGC
>Ga0308411_10002360_pt1 | contig 12775 bp, 9 predicted proteins | sample HotsprottomLayer_2_FD_203530 | JGI IMG/M metagenome (GOLD analysis project Ga0308411, IMG submission 203530) | Hot spring phototrophic mat microbial communities from Octopus Spring, Yellowstone National Park, Wyoming, United States -... | ecosystem: Environmental > Aquatic > Thermal springs >... | reverse complement strand
TGGTTGGATTTATAAAGGTCAAGAGTCAGTCCCTTGGTGTCCGCGTTGCCAGACGGCGATTTCTCAACATGAAATCCTTACTGAGGATTATAAAGAGGTTGTTCATGAGGCGATTTATATGAAATTTAAACTCAAAACTCAAAGGTCAAATGTCAAAACTAAGGAAAAAGATAAACAAGTTGATTATCTTTTAGTTTGGACGACAACGCCGTGGACAATACCCGCCAATATTGCCGTTGCTTTAGATGAAGATTTTGATTATAGTTTAGTTGAAGTTAAAAGCGGAGAGAGATATTGGCTCGCGACTAATTTAGTAAAAAATGTTTTAGGAGACGATGTAAAACAAATAGTCAAAACCGTTAAAGGAAAAGAACTAGTTGGATTACATTATGAAGGGCCTTTTGATCATCTGCCGGCTGTCTCAAAAGTGGCCAAAGAATATCCCCATAACTTTCATACGGTAGTTGCCACGGATGAAAAAATTCTTCCAATCAGTTTAGAGGAGGGTACCGGTTTGGTTCATACAGCCGTTTCGGCGGGGACTGAGGATTATAAGCTGGGAAAAAAGCTTGGATTACCGATGATTCCTGTAATTGATTATGAAGCCAATTATTTAGATGGATTGGGTGAGTTTTCTTTTAAAAATGCGAAAAAACATCCACGACTGATTTTGGATTATATGGAGAAAAATGGCTTTGCTTACAAAATCCATAATTATAAACATCGTTATCCAGCCTGTTGGCGATGTAAAACTGAGTTGGTATGGAAGGTGGCGGAGGAGTGGTACATCGCAATGGATCTTCGTCCATTGCGAAATCAAAAATCAAAAATTAAAAATCAAAAATTAAATACACAAACTTTACGAGAAAGGATGATTGCGGTGGCAAAAAGGATAAAATGGATGCCGGAGTTTGGTCTTGATCGAGAACTTGATTGGCTAAAAAACATGCATGATTGGCTGATTTCTAAAAAAAATCGTTATTGGGGACTATCTTTACCCATTTATGAATGCCAAAAATGTGGTCATTTTACGGTCATTGGTTCAAAAGAAGAGTTAAAAGAAAAAGCGGTTGAGGGTTGGGATAAATTTGAAGGACACTCACCCCACAAACCTTTTATTGACTTGGTAAAAATTAAGTGCGAAAAATGCGGTAAGGTAGTTTCTCGGATTGAGGATGTGGGCAATCCTTGGCTTGACGCAGGAATTGTTCCGTATTCCACTATAACTGAAAATAACCAAGGCGAACCTTTATATAATATTGACAAAGAAAAATGGCGAAAATGGTTTCCGGCTGATTTTATCACCGAAAGTTTCCCTGGTCAGTTTAAAAACTGGTTTTATGCGTTAATTGCGATGTCAACGGTGATGGAAAATGAGCCGCCGTTTAAAAGGGTTTTAGGTTATGGGACGCTTTTGGGCGAAGATGGCAGACCAATGCATAAAAGCTGGGGAAATGCGATTGAGTTTAATGAGGGTGCTGATAAAATTGGGGTTGATGTGATGCGCTGGATGTACGCACGGCAAAACCCATCAGAAAATATGCTTTTTGGTTATAAAAAGGCTGATGAAGTCCGTCGACAATTTTACTTAATGTTATGGAATATTTACAAATTTTTTGTTGAGTACGCTAATTTGGATAAATTCCAAATCCTAAATTCCAAATCCCAAATAAATTCTAAATTACAAATTTCAAATTTATCAAACATTCTTGATAAGTGGATTTTGAGTCGATTTGCGTGGTTGGTTGATCTTGTTGAGAAATCTTTAAAAAACTTTGATGCTCGATCGGCGGCTTTGGAGATTGAAAGATTTGTTTCAGATTTATCAACTTGGTATATCCGTCGCAGCCGGGAAAGAGTCTGGGTTAATTCCGATGATATTAACGACAAACAAGCTTTTTATAAGACAATGTATTTTATTTTAGTTAATTTATCAATTATTTTATCACCTTTTATTCCTTTTATCAGTGAGGAGATGTATAAAAATTTAACCGGTAATGAATCGGTTCATCTTGAGTCATGGCCTATTATCGATAAGAGTTTATATGATAAAAAATTGGAAGAAGAAATGCAGGCGGCAAGAAAAGTGGTTGAGGCAGGTCATGCTAAAAGAAAAGAGATGAAAATAAAGGTGAGAATGCCGCTTTTAAAACTAGATGTCGAAGTAGATTCCAATCCTAATTTTATTAGAAAAGAAATTTGGGCGATAGTTTTGGATGAATTAAATATAAAAAATATTGTTGTTAATAATAAATTTAGATATCCGGAAAAGGAAGTTATTTTAAGTGATGAGGAGTTGATAAAAGAAGGTGAAGTAAGAGATTTAATAAGACAGATTCAAAATAAAAGGAAAGAGATGGGACTAAAACCAAATCAATTTATTAGACTGACGATACCCAAAAAATTTTCTGAAAAAAAAGAAGAAATTGCCAGAAAAGTGGTTGCTAAAGAAGTTATTATTGGCAAAAATTTATTCATTGAAATATGAATTTTTTTCTACCGGCTTTTTTTCTTTCTTTATTTGGTTTTTTTACGGTTTTAGGTATCCGTCATGATTTATTATTTAGTCAAGGATTTTATTTTTTTTTAGCCTTTTTTTCTTTCTTTTTTGTCAAAAAATACGCTTTATTTTTTAGAAAAAACTGGTCATTTTTTTTCTGGACCGCGTTTTTTTTATTGATTATTACTTTTATTATCGGCTTGGAGACTCGTGGTTCAAGACGATGGTTAAATTTTTATTTTTTTAATTTTCAAGCTTCAGAATTTTTAAAAGTTTTTTTTATTTTTTACTTAGCTGACATGTTAACAAGAGAAGGTTATTATATTGATCAGCTAAAAAATTTTGTAAAAGCGACTTTGACTTTTTTAATAATTGTTTTTTTAATATTTAAACAACCAGATCTTGGTAATGCGATAATTTTTTCTTTAATTTTTTTAATTATGCTTTTGAATTCAGCTATTCCTAAAAAAATTATTTTTAATTTTATTGTATTAGCTTTTCTACTTTTGCCGGGACTTTGGTTTTTTTTAAAAGATTATCAAAAGCAAAGAATTGTCGCCTTTTTGAATCCTCACATTGATTATCAAGGAACTTCTTATAATATGATTCAATCAATAATCTCGGTTGGTTCGGGAGGTTTTTTTGGTTGGGGTTTAGGATTCGGGACACAATCGAAATTGAGATTTCTTCCAGAAAATCACACCGATTTTATCTTTGCCTCATTGGTGGAACAATTTGGTTTTTTTGGCGGTTTTATGGTTTTAATTTTATATGGTTTGTTATTTTATTTTTTGACTAAAAAAGCTTTATTTTTTTTAGAAAAAAAGAGTGAGTCAGAAAATTTCTTAATTGTAATAGGAATAATAGCTTATTTTTTTTTCCAAATGGTGATTAATATTGGAATGAATATGGGGATAATGCCTGTTACCGGAATTGTTTTGCCATTTATTTCTTATGGTGGTTCGGCTTTTTTATCAAGCTTTATACTTTTAGCATTGATTCCTTAAATTTTTTTTGTATAATTAAAAAATGGATAAATTGGCTGTTATTAAAACTGGTGGAAAGCAATATTTAGTTAAAGAGGGAGATGAGGTTATTATTGACCATCTTTCTTTAAAAAAAGATGAAGCAATTGAATTGCCTGCTTTGGTAATTATCGATAGTAAAAAAGAAGAGATAGAGATTGGTCAACCAATATTAAAAAAAACAGTAAAAGCCAAAGTTGTTGATGATTTACTAAAGGGCGATAAAATAAGAGTAGCCCGTTTTAAAGCCAAAGTTAGATATCGTCGGGTTAAAGGTTTTCGGCCGACTTTGACAAAGATAAGGATTGTTAAGATATAAAATTATACAAATGATGCGAATAAATATGCGAATGATACGAATAATACGAATGATTAAAGTGTAAACCGCGTCTGACACGGTGTAAACATTGTGTAAACGTTGTGTAAAAGTTTAATTAAATAATATGGCACATACTAAGGCGCAAAAAGCTGCAAAAGGAAATAAGGATTCGATTTCAAAACGATTAGGTGTAAAAGTTTTTGGTGGTCAGATAGTAAAACCGGGATATATTATTATTCGTCAACGGGGGACAAAATTTAATCCAGGTAGAGGAACGATTTTAGGTCGTGATTATACAATTATGGCGGCAAAACAAGGGAAAGTAAAATTTTATACCCGCTATGAGAAAAAATATGTGGCGGTAGTTTAATAAAAATCTTTCATTAGTTATTTTTTTCTTCTCTTTAAGTGATATACCCCTTCGCTTTCAAATTGCCGGGGTTATACCTAACGGAGCTTTGATTTTTAAAGAGTGGTTTTGACTATAAAGTCAATTCTAAATCTCATTTGAAAGCTACGGTTTATACCAAAAAGTTGTAAAATCAAAGCGGAGTGGTATAAAATAATATCAATGAATAATCAAGAGATAGAAAAATACATTAATCAGTTTAAAACAGAAAACGATATTTTTTCAAAAGCAAAAATTCTTTATTTTCTGAATAAAGATAAAGCGATAAGAATTGTTGATCTTTCAAAAAAAACCGGTTTAAAGCCTTCATATCTTTGTCATATTCTGCGATTAAATAAGTTGCCCGAGATAATAATCGATGGCTACTATGGAAAGATGATTTCGGCAAGCCACCTTTTTGTTTTATCGCGATTAAAAGCAAAAGAAGAAATGATAAAGGTTTACGAAAAAATATTAGAAAAAAATTTGACGATTAGTGAAGCAGAAAATTTGGTCCGGGAATTAATTTATCGTGTTAAAAATCAAGGCACTTATTTATCTTCAGAAGAAAGAAATCGGCTAATCAAAAGCATAGAATCTTTTGGTAATAATGTAAAAGCAAAAGTAATTCAGACAAGAATAAAAGGGAAACTAATCATTGAGATAAAAGGTAATTTAAAAGAAACAACTGAAGTTTTGAAACGGATTAAGAGATTAATAGAAAATAGATAGAGATAGATAGAAATTTATGAAGATAAATAGAGATAAGTGGAGATTTGTGGAGATAAATGGAGATTAATAGAAAAATTTGTGTAAACATTGTGTACAAGTTTGTATAAAAATTATGTAAATGTGGTGTAAAATTTAATATTTTATGGATTTTATTTTCTTAATGATTTAGGAAGTGGGTTTTCGATAAAGCCTGCCTTTTGGGGTGGAAAATAGCGATAAAAAACTACGCCATCAATTGATTCAATTGGCACTGGGCCAAAATCGCGCGAATCAGATGAGCGAGGACGATTATCGCCCATAACAAAAACATAATTTTGAGGGACAATAATAGGTTCATTTTCTTTCAAATAGCCAGTTTCCCATAAGTTAGTAGTGGCGGAAATATAATTTTCATTTATGAGTTGATCGTTAACGAATACTTGTCCGTTTGAAACAAGAATTTTATCACCAGGCAAGCCGATAACTCTTTTAATATATTCGATGTCCGGATTTCTTGGTGATTTAAAAACCACGACATCGCCTCGTTCAATCGGCCGCAGTTTATAAGTAATTTTAGAAGTTATAATATAATCACCTGATTGAAAGGTAGGCTCCATTGAGGCGCCTTTGACTTGATTGGGCATCATGATAAAAAGGTACACGACAATAAAAAGCGAGCCGACAAAGGTAATGGTTTCTAAAATCTCCATGACAAAGTTGATAATTGCTTTGATGATGATCATAAAAATTCATTTTAAAAAATAAAAGATAATTTTACAAGAGATTTTTGTATAATTTAAGTTATGGATCGTTAGCTCAGCGGTAGAGCGCTTCGTTCACATCGAAGAGGTCGTAGGTTCAAATCCTACACGATCCACTGATTAGCATATTAATTAGATCCCGCCAAGGCGAAATGACAAGGAAATATGGATTATGAAGTTTAATTATTCTTTAAAATCCTTTTTTTAATAATCACTGTCCCGATAGAAAATAAAGAAATGGTTATCGGAATAAGAATTTCTATTAAAGACGAGTTGTTTTTTTTCGATGGATTGTTCTCTTCAATTTTTTTTACATTTTCTTCAGTTTTTTCTCCTAAGACCTCTTCTTTTGGAAATTGGTTCTTTGTTGAAGATAATAAAATCGGTGTTATTGATGGAGAAGAGAAAATGGATTGACTGTTATTGGAAGGCGTTGATTGAGATGTTTGATTTGTAGTTTGGTTTTGAGTTGAAGATGGGGTTGTAGTTGGTGTTAATGTTGGTTTGGGAGTTGATGATGGAGTTTTGGTGGGGGTGGGAGTTGGAGTAGTGTTTGAATTGGGTGGAACGGTGGTGGTTGGGGTAGGCGTGGTGGTAGGAGAAGACGTGGGGGTTAAAGTTGGAAGAGGAGTATTGGTTGGAGTAGGAGTTATTGTATTTGTTGGTGTTGGTGTGGGGAAAATCTGATTGGCGGCTTGATAATTAAAATCAATAAAGTAGCTATCAATTTGTGATTCTGCCGGAGTTTTTGTGATTTCACCCTCAGCTTTTTCCCAGATATCATTGTTTTGAGCGATTTGACCAATAATTACAGTATATTTTCCTGTACCAGTTCCTTGAACTTGTAATTGATAGTCACCATTTTGAGCATCGGGGATAAAGATGATTCCATCATCTTCCTCAAAAGTCTGCTCGCCAAATAAAACTTTCATTTTGGCCGGTGAGTGGATTAAGAAAATTAAAGAAGGTGAGATTTTTGTTTTTTGACCAGGAATGATTTTGTCATCGGTATAACTGATATGTAAGACATCAAAAATTTTTTTAATTGATTCTTTTTCAGTAACAATTTCTCCGTGGTCAAAAATAAGCATTTGGCTATCATTATCTTGATTGGCGCTTTTTGAAAGAACAGTATAATCGCCTTTTTCATACCAAATATCAATTGGTTTACCGTCAGGGTAGTTGCCTAAAAGTTGATCCAAAACACTTGGACTTTCAATTTTATATCCAGCCGGTGTTTGCTCGTCTTTTTCTCCGTAAATGGCGGTAAAAATATCAAAGATTTGAGAAAAAGTTGGATTATAGGTTAAAAGAGTGTTGTTTTCAATCGAAAGACTATTAATTGGGATTTCTTGCCCATTTTTATTTTTTAAAAAGTTAAAGGTGGGGAAAAGATCTAAAGCCACGGGAAATCTTTTTTTGATCGTTTCTCGGTCGGGTTCGATACCTGTTTTGTTTAAGACTAAAATTAGTTTTTGTGCCAACCATAAGAAGGTATTTTCTCGATCAATTTCGCCCGCTTCTAAAGGTTTATAAACTTGAATTGCGCCTTGATGGGGACTGCCAACTGAGATTATTTGATTAACTTTGTCTTTATTTTTTTGAGTAAAAATCCGTGCCACCAGTCCGCCCAAAGAATGACCGATTAAATTGACTTTTTGATTGGGATTTTGTTGCCAGATTTTTTGTTGTAAAAAAGTGTTTAAGTCATTGGTGGTTTGTTCCACTGGTTTTCGCCAGTCATAAGGAAAAACAAAAAAGTCTTGATCTTCTTGATAACCTAAATTTTGTAAAGAATTGATAATGCCGGTATATTCTTTGACAAACGAAGGAATTTTCCAGTCAAAGATAGAAACTTCGTCATTGTGAAGAATCGCCCTTCCATTCCATGACCCCATAAGACCGGGAAGTAAGATTAGTGGAAAAAAATTTTTCACTGGCTGAGTAGAAGCGAGATTAATATTCCACTTAGTTCCGAGACCAGAGTAATAAAGAAGAAAGTTATTTCCAACTTTTATCAAAGATGGACTAGTGAGATGATTGTTGTCGTAGCTTTCTCCTCTATTTAAAATAAGGGTAGGGTTAGTCCAAGAACTATTACACGATAATTCATCGCTAGTCTCGGTTAGAAAAAAGCCATTTCCAAAAGGATTATGATAGATTAAATAAATTTTATTTTCATTTTCAAACACCAAAGGACCCGCTCCGGCAATTGAGGAAAAAATAGGTTGAGGACAACGAACCCAAGTATTACCATCATCTTCTGAAATCGCTAATCCCAATCGCCAAATATAACTATGAGCCGTATAAAAAAGATAAAGTTTGTTGTTTTTTGAAAAAATGTAGGGATCGGCGACGGAGTTATATTCCCAAGTGGAGGAGGATAAAGGTGATAAAACTAATTTTGTTGATTGGGGATTATCGACTTCATATTCATTCTTTAATATTGTTTGATAAATATGATAAGAGCCGTTTATTATTCCAGTAAAAAATAGTTGGTATTTATTGTCAGCAGTTTTGATTAGACTTGGATTTTCTTCAGGAGAGTTATTTAAGATATCGATTAATTTTTCAATTTTCCAGTCAATACCGTTGTAAGAAGTAGCATAAGCGATTTGATTGTTTTCAATGCTGCTGTACCACATTTTATATCGACCGTTTTCAAAAAGAACAAATGGAGCAAGACGATTATTATCTTGAATAATACTGGTATCAAACTTTAGTGGATTTTTTTCGTATTTAATAAATTGATCAAAAGCAAAAGCACTTTTTGATATAAGAAGTAAAAGCAATATAAACAATGATAAAAAACAAAGAAGTTTTTTATACATTCTAAAAAAAATCTAAAATTATTTTTTAGCGGTTTTCAATAGCGTAAAGACAACAAAAAAACGAATCTATTTTGATTTGAAGCCTTGTTTTTTCCAATATATCATAAAAAAAATGAAACCCAACCAATTTAAAAAAATTAAAGTAATGATAATAAAATTTGGGATGAAATTATTTACCCAACTTAAATAATTAAAAAAAACGGTAAAAAAAGTTATCAAATAAAGAAAATACCAACGTTTTGGTTTGACTAAAAATAAAAATGGGAGAAACCAAGAAAGATATTGAATACTAAAACCAAAGGTAAAAATATAAAAAAATAACAAAAGGTCAAAAAAATAAATTATTAAATTTTTGTAATTAATCTTTAATGAATAAGTAAAAAAAAGAATTAAAAAAAGGCCTAAAAAAATTTTTTGTAAATAAATGGGTGGTTGTGATTGATCCCGAAAAAAAATAAGCTGAATAACTCTTCCCAAACCCCAAAAACTAAAAAGGCTGCGATAGGTAAATGGGGTTTTGACAATATCTAAAAAATTATTTCCAAAATTTATTCCATAAATAATAATAAAAATAAAGGGAAAGAAAAATATTAGAGGTAAATTTTTTTTGTTTTTTATTTTTTTAAATATCGGCATAATAAACAATATTGGCCAAGTCTTAGTTAAAATAGCAAAGGAATAAGATAGTATTGAAAACAATTCTTTCTTTTGTTTTAAAAGATAAATGGTTAATAAAATAAAAAACAAAGGAATAACATCAAATTGCCCATGGAAGAAGAAAATTAACATAGAGATTGGATTTAGAAAATAAAAAAAAGTCGTTTTTAAATTTTTATTGGACAAAAGATAGATTAAATAGATAATTCCTAAATCGAAAATTAGATTAATAAACTTGAGGAAAAAAATATAATTAATCCCAACACGGTTATTTAAAAATATTGCCAATGTTTCGAAATATAGATAAAAAGGGAGATAGGGATGATGAATTTTGGCAATTTGGGGATAAATATTTATATGTTGAAGGGTAAGTTCGCCAATTTTTTTATAGGACAGTAAGTCAAAATTAGAGATATTTTGACTAAAAAAAATGATTAATAATCGAAAAAGGGTGGCAATAATAAAGATTTTTATCACCTATATCTTTTACCATAATTATTCCCCAAAATCCATAGTCAATTGTCGACAAAAATATGGATTTGGGTTGATTTAGAATAATAAAAAATTAAATTTATGAATAAATCGGCATAAATAATTAGTATAATTTTCACAATGAAAAATGATTTAACTCTTCTTACGGCTACCTATAATAGTCAAACAACAGTGGAGAAAACTTTTAAGTCGGTTACCGGTTTGGTTAGAGAAATTATTGTGGTTGATAATAATTCAACTGATGAGACGGTTAAAATAGCAAAGAAATACAAGGCAAAAATTATTACTTATAAAGGCAAAAATTTAGGGCGGCAGTATCAAAAGGGATTAAAAAATGTAAGGACAAAATGGGTTTTGATTTTGGACAGTGATGAGTATTTATCAAAGCATCTTTATAAAGAATTAAAAACTCTTTTTTTAAATAAAAAGAACTTAGAAAAATATGATGGATATTTTATTCCATTTCAAAATCATTTCTTAGGGAGACCGATAAATTTTGGTGGAGAAAATTATAAGATGCTTCGATTGTTTAAGAAAAATAAAGTTATCATAACACCAGAAAAAACTCATCAAAAATATCTTTTAAAATCAAAAAAAGTCGGTTATTTAAAAGGAAAAATTATTCATCATTCTTATCAAAGTCTTTGCCAAACTTACAAAAAATTTACTTATTATGCTATTGAAGAAGCAAAGAAAAAACTTAAAAAAAATGAGAAAATAACATTGAAAAAATTATTTTTATATGCCCCTCATATGTTTTATGCCCGATTTATTAAAGATCGCGGTTATAAAGACGGCTTATTTCGGATTCCTTTGGATTTAGGATTTGCATATATAGAGTTTTTGAGTTATTGGGGATTGTTGATATTGAAATTAAAAAGATTATTTATTTCAGTGTCCACCTCGTAGGTGGACAGTTGGGTTAATTTTGTAGAGACGCACAGCTGTGCGTCTCTACAGGATAAAATTTGAAAATATAAAATAATGTAGAGACACGCCATAGCGTGTCTCTACACAAATATGATGTTTTTATTTGTATGAATTATTTTCTAAATTACACCTCTAATGTGTAAGAGGTATTTTTTTTGAATAAAATATATGTTAAATAATAAAGACTTTAAAATCGCTTTTATTTTTGTTCTTTATAAAACACCAAAAGAAGAAGTTGAGCGATTAAAAGATGAAGTAAAACAATTAGGATTTAAGGATTACAAAATATACTTTCCTGATAATTCAAACAATCATCAAGGCTATGCTTATGGTATCAATATTGGACTCAAACAGGCGTTAAACGACGGGTGTAATTTATTTGTGGTGGCTAATCCAGATATATCATTAAAAAATTTGTCAAAAAAAATTTTAGACGGGAAAAAATATTTTGATATTTGGGGGTTGGCAATGAAACAAGATAAAAAAAATTATTATGGCGGAATTTTAGATAAAAAAAGATTAACGGCTGGATTGATTGATAAAAAACCAAAGAAACGATTTTTCAAAACTGACTTTGTTTCTGGATCGTTGATGTTTATAAAAAAAGAGGTGATCGATAAGATTGGATTTTTTGACGAAAATTATTTTATGTATTATGAGGAGGTTGATTTTTGCTTTCGGGCAAAAAGAGCTGGTTTCCGTGTTGGGGTTGATGCTCAATATCAGTACCAACACTTTGAAACCTCAAAAGAAAATCCCCAAAAAAATAAATATTTATTTTTCAATCACCTTCGATTTTTATGGCGTTATGGAAGTGTTTATCAAAAAATATACGAACTTCTTCGGGCGCCAAAAACAATTATTGAGGAAATTAAAAAACGAAGTTTCTACCTAAACTTTTTTTCTTATAACTTTTTTTCGATTTTGGGTAAAATTTTATCGTTTATTCAGTTTATTGTATTAGTTAGGATTTTTCCGCCAAATGTTTTTGGAATTTATTCTTTATCTTGGGCTCACCTTGGAATGTTTTTGCCAATTGTTGATTTTGGCACCACTAACTTTGGTATTATAAATTTACCTCAGGAAAAAACAATCACCTTTTCTGATATTTTTAATTTGCGATTCTATCTTTCTCTTTTGGTCTTTTTTCTATCGGTCTTTAGCGCATTTTTACTGCCTTATTCTTTAACCACAAAAATAGCGATTTTTTTAGTTTCTTTTGTTTCTTTTCAGAGTAGTTTTTTTGGTAGTCTTTTGATTAAGTTAACTAATGAAGAAAAAATTTATCTTCTTTCTTTGGTTAGTTTTTTATTTCAACTAATAATTACCATAACAATTATCATCATTTCTTTTCTTTTTAAAAATATTATTTATGTTTTTGGAGTAATCTTTGTTTTTTATTTAATTTATGGTTTGGGTTGTTTTTTCTATCTTAAAAGTAAAGAAAATAACTTTCGCTTAAAGTTTAACTTATATAAATTTAAAACCATTCTTAGCTATTCTTTTTTTTATCTTTTGATTTCAATTTTTGCTCGCTGGTATAGCCGGATTGATGTTTTTCTTTTAAATTTTTTAAAAAATGAAGAAGCGGTGGGGATTTATTCTTCAGCCTATAAATTTTTGGAGGCATTGATGTTTATGGTGACGGCTTATAATCTTTCGGCTTTGCCAATGCTGGTTAATTTTTATAAAAATAATCGGCTGGATTTGATTAAATTAAAGATAAAAAAGGATTTTCTTTTTCTTTTGATAATTGGTGGTGGGATAAGCTTAATTTTTTATTTTTTCTCCCCGATTTTTCTTCCGTTGTTTTTCAAAAATAAGTATCTTTTGGCGATTCCGGTTTTGAGAATTGTCATTTTTTCCTTACCTTTGATTTTACTCACCTCAATTTTTTTTAATCTTTTTTACACAATTAAAAAAATTGATTATATTTTGATTTTGATGATTTTTCAGCTTTTTTTTAATTTTTCATTAAACTGGATTTTTATTCCAAAATTTAGTTATTTTGCCGCCTCCTACATTAGTTTGGTTGGTGAGATGATTAATCTTTTGGCGTGTTTATATTTTTATAAAAAAACTTATGAAAATCTCGGTTGATTTGGGAGCAGTTTTTAGTAAAGGTTTTTTTGGAACAAAGATTTTTAGTTTAAATTTAAAA
>Ga0308411_10002357_pt1 | contig 12784 bp, 10 predicted proteins | sample HotsprottomLayer_2_FD_203530 | JGI IMG/M metagenome (GOLD analysis project Ga0308411, IMG submission 203530) | Hot spring phototrophic mat microbial communities from Octopus Spring, Yellowstone National Park, Wyoming, United States -... | ecosystem: Environmental > Aquatic > Thermal springs >... | reverse complement strand
GCACCTTCGACCGCGTGACCACCTTCATCGACGGTCTCAACATCGCCACCGCCGCACTGCCCGGACGCGGTGGCGTGTGGGTACTCAATCCTCCCTACCTGCTCTTCTATCCCGATCCGACGCGTTGCGATCGGCCCGGCAAGCCTGTGGTGCATCTCTCGGGGTTTGGCCTGGAAGACACCCATGCCGTTGCCAGCAGCCTGACCTGGGGGCCAGACGGCTGGATCTACGGAGCCCAGGGCAGCACCTGCACCGCTAAGGTGCGCGCCGAGTTGTCCGGCAGCGACGCGACGACGAACTTTCTGGGCCAGGCCATCTGGCGGTATCATCCCGAACAGCACCGCTTTGAACTCTTCGCCGAGGGCGGCGGCAACACCTTCGGCGTCGCCTTTGACGATTTTGGCCGGGTCTATTCCGGCACCAACTGGGGCGTGTATCGCGGCTTGCACTACGTTCAGGGCGGCTACTACATCAAGGGCTGGGGCAAGCACGGGCCGCTCACCAATCCCTACGCGCTAGGCTACTTCGATCACATGCCGCACCAGGGCAACGCCGACCGCCTCGTCCACGCCATGACCATCTATGGTGAATCCGCGCTGCCCGAACTGGCCAGCCGCATCGTCGGAGTCAACGCTCTGCAACGACGCGTGCAAGTGACGGCGTTGCATCCGCTGCACTCGACGTTTCGCACCGTCGAGGAGCCGTTTCTGTTGACCACCAGCGACGAACGCTTCCGTCCAGTGGATGTCAAGCCGGGGCCGGATGGTGCCCTGTATGTGGCCGATCTGTACGAGCCACGCATCAATCACGTCGATCCACGCGACAACTGGGATCGAGCAACAGGGCGAATCTGGCGCATTCGTCCCGAGAAGTTCACTCCGGCACCGCGACAGGATCTGGCTCGGCTGTCCACGGCGGAACTGGTATCGCTGCTGAAACATCCAAGTCGCTGGTATCGCGACACGGCCCTTCGACTGCTCGGCGACCGCAAGGATCGAACTGCTCTGATTCCGCTCCGCAAGCTCTTCCAAGAGGATTCCGAGCGAACGGCTCTATATGGCTTGTGGGGCTTGCAGGTGTGCGGAGGACTCGATGAGGAAACTCTTCAGGCGGGCATCACGCATGCTTCGCCTCATCTGCGTCGCTGGGCCATCCGATTGATCGGCGATCGTGGCAGCGTCTCGGATGCTCTGGGCCAACAACTCATCGCCTGTGCTGCCAAGGAGACCGATGTCGAGGTGCGCAGCCAGCTTGCTAGCTCAGCGAAGCGGCTGCCTGGCCCAGTGTGTCTGGGCATCTTGCGCGGCTTGTGGCGACACGATGCCGATGTGAAAGATCCCCATTTGCCCTTGCTGGGCTGGTGGGCACTGGAGAGCAAGGCCGAATCGCATCGGGAAGCGATCGTGAAACTCTTCCCCGAGAGCGAATTGTGGACAAGGCCGCTCGTCGAGCAGTTCATTCTCGAACGATTGATGCAACGCTGGGCGATGGCCGGCGGGTTGGCCAATCTGACCGCTTGTGCCCGCTTGCTCGAACAGGCCCCCGATCAGCGGCTGACGACGCGTTTGCTGGCGGGGCTGGAAAAGGGATTCGCCGGCCGTTCGACCGGCGAGTTGCCACAAGCCCTGGTGCAAGCGGTGACGAAGGCTTGGGAGCGTAGCGGGCAGTCCAGCGTGCTGCTGGGCATGCGCATGGGCCATGCTCCTTCGCTGCAACGGGCATTAGAACTTATCGCCGATGAAAAAGCTCCTCGGAACACTCGCCTGGAGTGTTTGAAGATTCTCGGCGAGATCGATCTGCCTCGGAGTGTGCCGGTGCTGTTGCAGATCGTCCGGCAATCGCCCAGTGCGGAGGTGCGGCAGGAAGCCCTGACGGCACTGGCCCGGTATCGCGAGCCGACGATTGCCGGGGCCATTCTCGATCTCTATCCGGACAAACTGCCTGAGGCGGGCGGCGTTCGTGGAGCCGCCCACAATCTGCTGGTCAGCCGACCGGAGTGGGCACTGGCCCTGTTGCAGCGCATCGACGCGGGCAAAATCAATCCGCGCACGATTCCGATCGACGTGATCCAGAAGCTCGCTCTGCATCGCAACAGCGAACTGACGCGACTGATCGGCAAACACTTCGGTCGGGTACGCGCCAGCGCGACGCAGGAGAAGCAGCAGGAGATTCTCCGCCTGGCCAAGTACCTTCAGACCGGCAAAGGCGATCCATCGGCGGGCAAGATCATCTACGCCAATCTCTGTGCTAAATGTCATAAACTATTCGGCCAGGGTGGCGAGGTCGGCCCGGAACTAACCGGCTACGAACGCGGCAACGCCCTGTACTGGTTGGAAAACATCGTCGATCCCAGCGCGGTCATTCGCGAGGAGTACGCCTCGTTTGTGGTGGAGACCACCGATGGCCGAACCCTCTCGGGCATCATCGCGGCTCAGGACAAGACGACGGTCACGCTCCGCGATCCCGAAGGACGAACGGTGCGGTTGGATCGCAGCAAGATCGAGGAACTGCGAGCTTCGCCCGTCTCGCTGATGCCCGAGGGGCAGTTGAGTACCCTGAGCGAAAAGCAGGTTCGCGATCTGTTCGCGTACCTGATGAGTCCAGCGGCCAAATGAGGGGAGTAATGCGATGCCAGCTAGTCGTTTTCGCGATCTCCTGGCCCGACCGGGAGCGATTCGCAGTCTGGGAGCGCATGACGCCTTCACAGCGCGATTGATCGAGTCGGCCGGTCTGGAAACCGTGTTCCTGGGGGGATTCGGCACCTCGGCGAGTCTGCTAGGGGTGCCGGACATCGGACTGATAAGCGGTTCGGAGATGGCGGATGCTGTCCGTCGGATGGCTCTAGCGGTGAAGATCCCGATAGTTGCCGACGGGGATACCGGCCACGGAGATCTGCAAAACGTGGCCCGAACCGTGCGTGATTTCGAGCGAGCCGGAGCCGCCGCTATTCTGCTCGAAGATCAGGTGACTCCCAAACGCTGTGGGCACTTCGTCGGCAAGGCACTGATCCCCGCGGAGGAAATGGTGCTGAAATTGCGGATTGCGTTGCAAGTGCGTCGCGACATGGTCATCATCGCCCGCACCGACGCCCGAGCGGTCGAGGGACTGGAGGGAGCCATCCGTCGTGCCCAGATGTATCAGGAGGCCGGCGCGGAGGTTTGCTTCATCGAGGCTCCTGAAAGTCTAGAGGAACTAGAACGCATCCCACGCGAGGTGTCTGGGCCGTTGCTCGTCAACATGCTCACCGGAGGCAAGACGCCAATTGTGCCGGTCGAGGAACTGGCCGCTATGGGATACAAAATCGTGGTGTGTCCCATCGAAAGCCTGCTGGTCGCCGGTGCCGCCATTCGCCGGCTGATTGATACGCTGTTGAACACCGGACGGGTCGATCAGATGCCGGACATGCTGACCTTTGAACAGGTCAAGGAGTTGCTTGGTCTGGAAGAATGGCTCGGTCTGCGTCGCGTTGCAGGCGGAAAGGATCGCTGAGGCGGACGCAGAAGTCGCCTGTCAAGGCGGAATCGACAAAGTGAAGCGAGAGTGGCCACTCGCTTTTCGGGTCTAGCAAGTGGCCATCTTCACAACTTGACTGCAAGTTACCGAGTCTCTTAGCTAACGACAGCCAGGATGTCGTCCTCATTCATGAGGAGGTATTCTTGGCCATCGATCTTGATCTCGGTGCCGGCATAAGACGAGAACAGCACGCGGTCGCCAGCTTTGACAGCGACGGCCGCCCGATTGCCACTTTCCAGGCGACGGCCTTCGCCAACGGCCAGCACTTCGCCCTGTCGCGGTTTTTCCTGTGCCGTATTCGGCAACAGGATGCCTCCGGAGGTGCGTTCCTCCGCCTCCAGACGCTTGATCAGAACCTTGTCATTCAGCGGCACAACCTTCATGTAGCGTTGCTCCTGCGGTTGGAAATCGGTGGATCTCGATTTGGGCATCTTGTGGCAAGGCCACGTTTCGCCTCTAACTCACTCCATAGCGACGGGCCAGTGCCTTGACAACGGTGTAAAGCAAAAGGCTTTTGCTGACCGGCTTAGGCAGCACACTGAAGAACTGTGCCTGGATGGCTTGGCGAACTACGTTTTCGTTGGGATCGCCGGTCACCAGAATAGCAGGCAGTTGCGCGTTGATCTGACGAACTAGTTGTAAGGTCTCTACGCCAGTCAGAGTGGGCATATGCATGTCCAGCAGTGCCAGATGCACTGGCGTAGAACGCACGATGTCGATGGCCTCTTCTCCCGAGGAGGCAAGCAATGTCTCGAACCCCTCCCGAGCCATGATGTCTCCCAGCATCAATCGACTGCTGGTATCATCGTCAGTGATCAGGATCGAGTAATTCTTGCTCGCTGCTGTGGCCTTCATCGTTGCTCACCTACACTGTCAGATCCCTTTCTTGTTCGCTTTTAATCGCCTGCACAACACGAATGAACCGATTAGCGATTGTCTCAAGAGCAAATCCCATGCCGCTTGCAATGGTCGCCCATTAGCCATGCTCTAAAGCATTATAATAGTAGAACATCTGAACAATCCCAATGCAACAAAAATGAGCGAAAACCGACAGGTTTGCTGCCGGAATCTGTCGGCTGGTGCCAACTTGGCAGGTCATATCGGGGTGGCTCAACGCACCCGCAATTCCACACTAACTGGGAAATGATCGCTAGCTCCGCGTGCCTCCAGGGGCCGACGATCGTTGGCCCCGCCGAAGCGGAGTGGCCGCCAGCGCGAATCGGCCAGTTCTTCGGTAATCCGGGCCGAGCCGCTCACATAGCCCCAGCCCTGTTCGTCGAGCAGTCCCGGCGACAGGCAGATCTGATCGAAGATGTACTTTCTCCCGTTGAAGATCAGCGTTGCGCCGCCCTTTTCGTACAGTCGAGCGAACGGGTTGTACAGCAGCGGCGGCCGACTCTGACCGACGGCGGCTTCGTCTCCGGTCGCGTGCAGATGAGCCAGCACGCTCGTATCGTCGGGATTGTCGTTGAAGTCGCCACAGACCAGCAGATCCACCTGTGGGTTGGCTGTAGCGATCTGGCGGAACCGTCCATAGATCACGTCGCCATACTTGGCTCGCGTTGCGCCCGTCTTGTCCGAGATGCGCGAACTCCAGTGCGAGGCGATCACCACCAGGGGTCGCCCAGCCACCTTCACTCGTCCTTCGAGGATGCGTTGGCGATTGCCCAGGATCTGGGTACGATCGCGTTCGACCGGCAACCGGGTCAAGATGGCCGGCGCGATGTGTCGGCCTCCTGTCGGTGCCTTGAAGAGCAGTTCGGTATAGTGCAGTCGCTGATCTTCCAGACGACGATTCAGGGCCTCTTGCAACAGTTCCACGGCGCGGCGCGATTCGATCTCCGCCAGGGCAACGATGTCTGGGCCTTTGCCGTTGTTCATGCGAATCAGCACACTGCTCAGATTGCGCAATTTCTGTTCGAGAGCGGCCTTATCGGTGGCGAAATAGCGGTCGTATTCCGGGTCACCCTGGCCTGTGCGGCCGTCTTCTACATCATCGAAGAGGTTCTCGACATTCCAGAAACAGAAGAGATACTTGCCCGGCCCTGGATCGCTCGCCGGGGCGGCTGGCCGATTGACCGATTCTTCCTCGGGCCAGGCAATGTCGGGAGCCACTGGCTCCGCCGGCCCACCGCCACGCTGCCACTGGGCCACCACGGCCACCAGCAGCACGGCCAGGATGATGAGGACGACACTGGCCACACGATTGTCGTTCATCGACAGCTCCCTGATGGCAAGTTACGGCGTGAGCGTAACTGCACAGTTACGAGGTGGAGATGTTGCCCTCCCACTGCTCACGCGAGTGGGCTCACTAGCGAGCCGTCCCGCGTTAGCGGGCGGAGGTTGGTATCGAGATCGCCAGAGCATGGTAACTCGCACGGAAAGGGGGATCGCGTTCACCGGCGAACTGATGCCGTACCACTCGCCTGAATCTTGTGGTAGCGATCGACCGCAGGAGCAGAGATCGTCTGCTGGGTGCCATCGGGCCAATAGACCGTCAAGGACTCGACGCGATCCAGGGTGCCCAGGCCAAAGACCAACCGCCGATCATTGGCGGAGGCATAACTACCGCCTCCTTTGGCAAAGCGCGTCTGAGTGCCGTCCTTCGTTTCGAGAACCACCCGCGCGCCGACGTAGTCGGCGTGATCCTTGCCGAGCAGTTGCACGCCGAGCCAGTGATGCTCCTTACCGCCAATGCCGCGCAAAATCGTGACCGGTTCGTTCATGGGACACAGAACGATGTCGATTCGGCCATCGTTGTCCAGGTCGCCGAAGGCGGCTCCTCGGCCCAGGTGCCGACGAGTGCCGTAGTCGCCTAGACGATCGGTGGCCAGAGAGAAGCGGCCCTTGTTGTTCATGAGCAGCACCGGGCTTTGCTTGCGATAGACTCCCCGGCCGAAGGGATAGCGAATGGCATGGCCGTTGGTGACGAAGATGTCCTCCCAACCGTCGAGGTCGGTATCGACGAAGGCCGTCCCCCAGCCGACGTAGACCTGTCCCAGAGCGGCGATGCCGGCCGCCTGGGTGTGGTAGTTGAAGACCATGAGGTTGTTACGGCATTCGTTGCGATACAGGGCGTGCAGTTCGTTCTCGTAGTTGGTGACCCACAGGGCCGGCTTGCCGTCGCGGAGGGGATCGCCGGCATCGACCCCCATGCTGCCGTTGGGCGAGCCGCTGTTGTCGCGAGCCGCACCGCTCATCAACCCCTGTTCGGAGAACAGCAACTGACCGGGCTTCGATTGGTTGACGTAAAGGAACTTGTCCACGGTGTCGTTGCAGACGTAGATTTCCGGCTTGCCATCGGCATTGAGATCGACGAGCAGAACGCCCAGTCCCTTGCTGGCCGTTTCGCCGCCCGGTCGCAGGCCGGCGGAGTGGGTGACATCAGTGAAACCGCCCTTGCCGTTGTTGTGGAACAGGCGGTGTTGCAGGCCGGCGAAGTTGCGAGGCGGGCAGACATCGGGGGTCTTGCCGTCGTAGGTGCAGGCGGGATGTTTCTTCCACGACCAATCGACGTACTGACACACATACAGATCGGGATAGCCGTCGCCATCGAGGTCGCCGAAGCCGGCCGAGGTGGCCCACTGGAAGCCGCGATCCAGCCCGGCGCGAGCGGTGACCTCCTCGAATCGTCGTCCGCCTTTGCCATCCGGCATGTTGCGGAACAGGGCGACCTGTGCCCAGCCGGTGACGAGCAGGTCGGAGTAGCCGTCGCGGTCGTAGTCGGTAACCGCGACGGCGTGGCTGTAGAACCAGGGCTGACCGTTGGCCAGCGTGGTCAGGCCGACTGTGGCGGTAACATCCTCGAATTTAAGGTTGCCCTTGTTGCGAAACAGCTTGCAGGGCCGACCGATGATGGTCTTGCTGTCGGGGCCGGTGTAGGTGCCTCCGCCGACACAGAACAGGTCGAGCAGTCCATCGCCGTCGAAATCGAGCAAGCCGACCCCGCCGCCGAGCGACTCGAGAATGGCGAGATGATTGGCCGCCGACTCCCCGTTGTCGTAGCTGAAGATGACCCCCGAGGCGGCGGTAACATCCTCGAACAGAGGCGGGCCGGCGGGAGGCTTGTTGGCAGTGGTGGTTTTCTCCTCGCTGGATGTGTCCTTGCCAGCCGGGCGGGTGGAGCAGGCCAGTCCAGTCACTATCAAGCCAGTCAGGACTACCCAGATGAGCCAGCGTGCGGACATGGAGTGCAACCCTCATGCGGTGTCAGGGAGCGGCTTTACTTACTCCATTGTAGACCCGGTAGTCGAGGTCGGGGAACAGGTTGTGTCGTCGTTCGATCTCACTCAACCAACTCTCGTCGATGTCCTGTCGCGTCAGGGATTCGTAGAGATGGTTGAAGTTGTTGATGTGAACACGAGTGCGTTCACGGGCATACTCCACCATCGTACCCGTTTTCATGATGAAAGCCCAGTCGCTGGACTGAGCCAGGAGCAACTCACGGGCGGCCTGATTGAGGGCACGGCGAGTCAGACCATCGGCGTTGGGATAGCTACAGGACAACTCGACCATGCGGTCGGCGGCCGCGTGCAGGTGCGGATAGATCCAGTCGTTGGAGCCTTCGCACCAGACTTCGTTGTAGCCCTTGTAGCCCCAACTCGACAGGATGGGCTGAGCGACCTGGAGCCGCGGATGCCGCTGGAGGTACTCCGGCACGGTGATGGGCTGGATGGCCTGCTGGTCGAAGTGCATCTTGCAGAGCAAGAAGTGAATCCAGTCTGGCCCCTCGAACCACCAGTGCCCGAATAATTCGGCATCGTAGGGGGCAACGATGAGGGGCGGTCGGCCATCCATCGCCCCGGCCAGCCACTCGGCCTGTTTTTCGCGATTGAACAGGAAATTGCCGGCATGTTCGGCCGCACGCTGCAAGGCGACCTGGGGATCGTAAGGCAGTTTCTCCTCGGTTCGGCCGGTGATGCGATAGTACTTGATGCCGAGCAAGCTGCGAATGCCGGTCTTGTGTAAGTGCGGCTTGATGTAGTCGTATTCGAGGTCGAAGCCGACATCTCGATAGAAGTCGCGATAGCTGAAGTCGCCGGGATAGCCCTCGACCGCGCTCCAGACCTGCTTGCTGGATTCGGAGTCGCGTCCCAGAGCGGCTACGCCGCTGCCGGGGCACAGAATCGGTGCGTAGACTCCGAATCGCGGTCGCGGCTCGGCATAAAGGATGCCGTGCGTGTCGGTGAAGAAGTAGCGAATTCCCGAATCGCGCAGCAGGTGATCGACCCCCGGCGTGTAGCCGCACTCCGGTAGCCAGATGCCTTGAGGACGACGGCCAAAGTGGCGCTCGAACTCGCGACAGCCGACCTCGATCTGAGCGCGGCGAGCTTTCTCGTTATTGACCATGAGCGGCAGAAAGCCGTGTGTAGCAGCGCAGGTCATCAGTTCGAGTTTGCCCGTCTCGTAGAAGCGGCGAAAGCCGGTCAGCAAGTTGTGCTGATACTGATTGACGAAGACTTCCCGACAGCGAGTGAAGCGATCATGGTACATCTGGGCGAGCCGATGGAACTCGGGCGTCCAGCGGGTGCGTTCCAGTTCCTTGACGGTCAGGGCGATGAGGTTGTCGAGGTGGCGAACGTAGCGGTACTGCAACAGCGGATCGGCGAGCATGGCGGCCAACGTGGGCGAGACGGACATGGTCAGCCGCCAGTTCACGCCATCGCGTTCGAGAGCGTCGAAGACCTCCAGCAGGGGGATGTAAGTTTCGGTGATGGCCTCATAGAGCCAGTCTTCTTCGAGGAAATCGTCGTATTCGGGGTGGCGAACAAAGGGCAGATGTGCGTGCAGTACCAGACAAAGGTATCCGAGCATGAAAAATCCTCGACAGTTCTGCGCCGCTGGTGTAGGGGGCAGAAGAAACAAGACCCAAGCAGTCAGCTGGGTCGTCTGCGACGTAGACACTTGACGCTTACCGCAAATCCTCTGGTAATCAGGCTAGAGATCAGGCGGGTAGATTCAAGAGGGGCGTGAAGGAGGGACAATAGCCCAGTGGGGTCGGTTGGTTTGCTCTTGCCCGAGTTGGCTCAGTCGCTATCCTGACGCACCTTCGCGTGGGCCAGGAGGGCTGGCATGGAGTGAATTCAAGAACCTCCGAGGGCAAAGGGATGACAGGAACAACCCGCACGATCGGCTGGCTGGCACTGGGACTGCTCGCCCTGGTACAGAGCGGTTGCATGCTCGCGTTGGCTGGCGCGGCAGGAGCCGGGGCGGCAGCAGGCTATGTCTACTATCGTGGCTTGGTTTACCGAGATTACCCAGCCAACCTCGGAGATGCGGTTGCCGCTGTCCGCACCAGCTTGCTGGAGTTGCAGTTTCCCATTCTCGTCGAGAAGACGGACACCGGCTCGGGCTACTTCGAGAGTCGCACTGCAGACAATAACACGGTTCGCATCTACCTCGACATGGTGGCCAGTCCCATACCGGCCGAGGGATCGCTGACTCGTGTAGCAATTCGCGTCGGCTTCAGCGGCGATGATGTCGTCAGCACGCGTATCCTCGATCAGGTCAGTCGACATCTCGTTGCGGCGGTGCCGTCGCGGCAACTTGCTAGCCCGCCTGGCCCGCCACCTGTGCCCGCGACCCCGATACCATCTGCTAATCCATCTGCCGCTCCGACACCTGCTGCGCCGTTAACAAACGGAGCAACCACTTCGGCTCGGTCGCCCGCTCCAGCCGTATCAACAGGGGGGACGGCTAACTCGTTGGGAGAGCCGCGGCCTAGTGAAACCACTGCGCCGCCCCTGGCCACCTCGCAACCTCGGCTCCAACCCGTCCCAGCAGGCGGACGACAGCCGTAGTGGCGGCTGTCTTCCCAGGTTTCGGCGATCAATCCTCCGGCGACGCTTTCTTGCGGTGTGCGACAACGCATCTGTTAGGGGTTCCCTTGCCCAAGGCGATGGGTGTTGTTACGCTGCACGGATCGACAGAGCCAGAAGGAGACGACCATGCCTGCCGCTACGACCGTCCCCGGTGCCGTCGTTTCCGCCGTTGCGTCGCGACTGACGGCCGAGGAGTTCGCCATCCGCTACGCTGGACAATCGGAGCAGATGCAGCAGATCTTCCGACGTGGCGAGGTGCTGACGTTGCCCGACGTGCTGCCGGGCTTCTCTGTCGCTGTGGATCGTCTGTTTGCCTGATGCGGTAACTGGAGCATGGGTCGTGTCTCAAGCCTGGTTCTCTCCGCTAGAACTGCCGCTGACGCTGGAGCAATTCTGCCAATTGCCGCGTAATCCGGCTTACAAGTACGAGTACCTGCGTGGCCGGGTGTGTCTATCGCCTCAGCCGCGCTATTTCCATGCCCGGCTCGATCTGTCGGTCGAACGGGATTTCGGAGCCGGCCAAGCGGAATTACGGCTGGTGCAAGAGTCGGACTGGACGGCACTCGAGGAGGTCAAGTTGGCAGCCTTTCGGCATACCTTGCCGTTTGGCATTCTGCCCAGCGATCAGCGGCTTGAGGCCGTCCGAGCCAGCCTGAAGCAAACTCGCTCTGGCGGAGATGGGCCGTTGATTGGCCCAGCGAGTTTCGTGGCCTTCGAGCCGGCCACTGGCCACCGGGCCGAGAGATTGTACGGCGCTGCTCTGGTGACGCTGTTGCCGATGACCGATCCCACGTCCTGGGATGGCTTCACTTGGGTGGAACCACCACCGCCGGATGCCATCGAGCGGCGACTGGGTCGGCCGCACTTGACGTGGATTTTCGTGCGGCCCAGCCAGACAGGCCGCGGAGTCGGTGCGGCTCTGCTCCAGGCTGCCGTCGCGGGGCTACGGAGCCTGGGGTATGACGAGTTGCTCAGCACCTTTGTGTTGGGCAACGATTCCAGTCTTCTCTGGCACTGGCGTATGGGTTTCCAACTGCTGGCTCATCCGGGGTCGCTGCGGCGTTGTCGCTGGCCGGTCGCGTTTGGCGGTTGACGGTTAGCGCGACTGGACTGGATTACTCGGCTGCGTTGTCGGATGATAAAACGGGGGATGGGAGACCCACTGTCCCCGTCTGGCGTGGGAGACAGCGGGCATGGACGAGCGAACGGCTCTGTATCTGAGCATTCTGGGCGGGAGCGGCTACTTTGCCGTTCTAGGTAGCTTGTTCGGTAGCCTGGTCGGATGGATTCACTCTGGCCAGGGGTATCAATCGGGCACCGCTGTGGGCTTGGCCGTCGCGCGTGCCTATGACCGCCTGGCTCCGAAGGGATTATCGGACACAGTGCGAGGCATGGTGACCGGCGGCAGCGACGGGCTGGTTATAGGAGCCGGCTTCGGTCTAGTGCTGTCGTTGCTAGCAGCACGCTACGCGCCGGAGGGCTGGCAATATCTACTCACTATCGGCTGGGGCAGTGCGATCTTAGCGATGGCGGCTCTAGCTCTGGGGCTGCTCGCGGGACTGCTGACCAGTCTGGGAACGCACGCCGTCGCTGGGCTGTTTTTCGGCGGCGTGCTGGGAGGATTATTGGGGCTAACCTGGCGAGGCACCGATGGGCTGATGGTCGGTGTGGCAAGTGGCAGCGTGGGCGGCGTGCTGCTGATCTGGGCTATGGTTCCTCGACAGAATCCCTCGTCCCGTTGCGACGAGGAACCGCCCGAAGGCTAACAAGCGTCCTGCCACTTGGCATATTGGCCTGGATTGTCTGCTGGCTCGGTGGCCGTAGGAGCAATGGCACGTCGAACCTGGTACTGCACCTGAGCCAGCGGGCACATAGGCTTTCTGGAGTTCGCGGCTCACCGCGCTGGCTTGGAACAGATCAACTTTGTTGTTTCGGGGGCCGACATCCTTTGAGCGGCTGGCTGTAGTCCGGTGGGCAGGGCGGGGAGGATGTCCAGATGCACGACGCAGCTAACACGATACCCAGAACCAGTGTGAGTAAGCCTGTGACCGCGCCTTGAGTGGGTCGATCACTCAACAGATCGATCAGCAACAGAGCGGTGAGCAGTCCCAGAACTGCCAAGCTCTGCTGCGGGGCGGTGCCTAGCCCCAGCACTCCCAAGGGGCATTCCAACTTTCCCCGCGCCTCAAGGCTGACGTGGAACACCGCGACAGCGGCTCCCGCTGCAGCCAGCGGAAGAGCGATCCCAGCTAGCGTACTCGTTCGTCCCAAGCCGACGATCAATCCGGTCATCAGGGCCGCAAAAGTAGCCAGAGCAAAAGAACGCTGGTAGAAGCACAGCGGACAGGCCACCAGTCCCATCCCTGCGGAGAGATACAGACTGCCTGCCGAAGCGACAAAGGCAACACCAGTGGCCACAAGTGTCAGGAACCGCAGGGAGGGAGCCGATT
>Ga0308411_10002354_pt1 | contig 12788 bp, 12 predicted proteins | sample HotsprottomLayer_2_FD_203530 | JGI IMG/M metagenome (GOLD analysis project Ga0308411, IMG submission 203530) | Hot spring phototrophic mat microbial communities from Octopus Spring, Yellowstone National Park, Wyoming, United States -... | ecosystem: Environmental > Aquatic > Thermal springs >... | reverse complement strand
CAATTCATCGCGGGTTCGCGTATTGACCCGCTTTTCCGGCCCCCCCTTGGCCTGGTCATAGAGCGTAGCTTCCCAGCGGCGCGTTTCTTCATCGTAGCAGATCATGGTAACTTTGACAAATCGCAGCACCTCATTACGATCCTCGGTGACCACTCGAGGCTCTTCGGGTTCGCGGGCTGGCTGGGGTGGTCGAGGCGGGATGTACCCAGTGTACATGCTGCGTTTGTCTAGGACGCTATAATCGCGGGCCAAGCGATAGGGAGCGTTGGACGAATCCTGGCGGTCGGCCAGCACGCGGAGCGGTTCGGGCAAATTGCTGGGCAACAAACTAGCCCGCTCTTCTGCACCATTGACCACAAGAGCTTCGACGACCATGTTGACATCCAGAGTGCCTGCGGCATTGGTACTCCGCCCAGTCCGCTCGGCAGCCAGGGCAATGGTCAGAGTACGTATCTGATGGAGTAGAGGAGTTTCGTGAAATCGCCGCAGCGCGGTAATCGTGCTGGCAAAATTGGCTCGTCCTGTCACGCCGAAAGCCAATCGCTCGAAGAGCGGTTCCTTGCCCTTGACCGCCGGTGTGGAGCGGCGATCGGGTTGGCGAGAGGTGATGACAATCGAATCGCTGCGGAAGCCGCTGCTTCGCAACAATTCGCTCAGATAGCGTTCGTATTCGACTTGCATCTGGGCCAGATGCTTACGTTTCTGCTCCTCGGGCGATACGCCGGGTTTCTTGTCCTCAGGATTGCGTGGTGGCAGACTGATCTTCTGCCATAGTTTGAGACGAGGATCGAGGCGGATTAACTCATTGAGTTGCTGCGTTTCGCTAGCCAGTTCCGCTTGCCTCTTCAGAACGGTCTCGCGTGTCGAGTTGATTTGCGCGCTAAGGTCGCTTAGAGGCGTCCAGACGAACAAGTGCAAGACGACACCGCCGCCCAGCACGACGAGAAGCACCAGAAGGGTGGTCGCTAGGAGTTTTTCGCGTTGTGTCATGGGAGTGTTCTCTTCGATGTCCCAGAAGCAGATCCAACCATCCGGCTCCGTTACTTCCCGTCAACCTTCAACAAGTACTTATAGTCATTCGGCGCACGTCGTTCGACATTAACGACCAGGGTAAAGACATCATTTTCGACCTTGGGGGGGTCTACGCTGTAAAATCCATCCTTGCTGAACTGGGAAACGAGTTGATCGAGGGGGCGACGCGGGTTGCTAGTGTTAAGTAGCTTGCCTTTGATGGTAACGCGGGCCGCCATCTTGGACTTAGGATTGCGCGTCAGCGGTTCGGCGGAGAACGAGGTGATTCGCAAGGCGTTCACATCGGGAATGCGCGCCGTCAGATCATACATCTCGTCGAGCCAGACCACCGATTCCCATTCGTCGATGCTTTTGAGGCGTTTGACCTCCTCACGACGCGAATTCAGTTGCTGTTCGAGGGAGAGCCGCTGGCTTTCTAGTTCGTCGAGTTCTGCCTGCCAAGCCGCCTGAAGCACTTGGCCCAGCACGATCAGACCGGCAAACAGAACGACTGCCGCGACCACTGCCAAGCGAATGCGGCCATAGTTGGGATTGACCGGCGGTTTGGGCTGACGCGGGGAAACGAAGTTGATGGGCAGATCGCCGGCAGCGCGGGCGTAGAGCAATCCGACCACTCCAGCAAACGCCCCACGATTTCCCGAAGGCAGATTGGTCAGGTCGCTGGCAGCAAAAGGATCAAAAGTGTGGACGGGGATCTCGACGGTTTCGCCGAGCCGATCGCGCAGGTCGGCCGACCCCTTACCGGCCAGGTACACCGCCTGGATGGGATGTTGCGGGTATTGGCCGGCGTGAACTGCCAAGTTGCGGCGAATCTCGCCGGGCAAACTCGGGCCGATCGGTAACGATCGAGTCAGCAGTAGTGTCTCGCCGCGATGCAAGGACAGTTCCGCTAGCTTTTCGCCCAGAACCACCACCGCCAGTGGCGCATCGGCCGGTTCCAGGGCAGGCGTGACCACGGTCTTGCCCATGACCTGACGCAGGCAGTGAACCGAGCCGAGCAATCGTGGTGACAGGCCGACTAGCTTCAATCCGGCCGCTTCACAAAGGGTTTCGTAGGTCTGTAGCATCTCTTTGCGAACTACCAAAGAGACGGCTCGTCGTTCATTAGCCGAGCTACCCACTCCCGACAGGTAGTCGATGATGACCTCATCGGCAGCATCCGACAGTTCCTTGATGGTCTGGAAGCGAACCAGAGCCGGCTCCTCGGCTTCAGGGACAACCGGATAACGGACTTCCTTGACGATGAGCCGATCGCGTCCCAGAGTGGCCAGCACGGGAGCGGGGACGATATTCGCCTCACGGAGTTTTTCGCGTAGCTGCTTGCCGAGATCTTCGGCATTGGCCAGGTTGGGAACCTGCGATTCCGACCAGACGACGGCCTGACGAATCTTGACCGTGGTTCCCTTGATGTCTGCTGCCACGACGTGCAACTGATTTTGATCCCAGTCGATCGCCAGATAACGAGCCATGTTGAGTGTCCAGGTAGTGGGTGATCGGCTGTCAGTCAACTGACAACTTCTAGAATCCCTTGCCCAGTTCCGTCAGGTCGCGGAAGTAAACGATGCGTGGCCGACCCTGGTTCGCATCGACGATGGCTTCGACTCGAGCCGTCGGGCCAGGTCCATCAAAGGTGCCCAGCACCTGAAAGCGATAGACCTGACTGCTCGTGGTGAAATACCTGTCCAGCCGTTGTAGCACCTGGGGATTGAGGTTGACATCGGTCAACAGCCAGGTGGGTGTTGCATAGACCGGATCGTAAGCACTACGCTCGGAAGAGCGGCGGTTGAGAATGTTCTCGATGTCGGCATCGCTCAGACCAGCCACCCGACCAACGGCCGCGAGAACGACCGGCGAGGCGGTGTTGATGTTCACACGCGGGGTCATATCGATTTGAGTGTTGGTCGTGCAGCTGTCGAACAATCGCGGCAACAGGTCGCGTTGCTGATTGGGATCGCTCAACGGGCTGGGGTATCGCAGCGTGCGAGCTTGACGACCCGAACCGATGGTCACATTCACCGAAGCGTTGACGAGTTGCCATAAAGAGCGAATGCGTCCTCGCGGTCGCCGGCCGCTGGAAAGGGCTTGCTCGATGGCGGCCTGCACCTCAGCCGGGGTCGTCACCTGTTCTGAACCCGACGATCCCGAAGAGCCTGAAGTCCCTGAGCCTCCCGCAGTGCCCGAGTTGCCTCCTGAGCCACTGCTGCCACCTCCGCTCGACTGTCCGCCACGACCCGAAGACCCTCCAAAGAGCCGATAGGCCATGATGAACGTCGTCAGATCGTAGCCGAGAGCCGGTTCGAGTTGGGCACGCAATTGTTGCAGGTTGTTGTCGTTGATGAACAACCGAGGAGTGAAATCGGCAGTGGCATTGACCTCTCGGCTGTAGACGGTCAGATAGGGTGCCCAACCCAGATCCACGCCCTGGCCTCCAGAGGGAGCCTCATCGGCATCCAGCACGCCGTTGCGATTGCGATCGTTGCCGAACAACAGTTGCGGCGTGATGCCGCGAACGAGCAGCAATTCTTCCAGGCTGTCGAACGGGCCGTTCTTGCAGCGATAGGGGGGGGACATCGTGGTGTACGTTTCGTTCTCCGCACCACCACTGCGAGGTGTGCCATCCGGGTCGATCCAGTCGAGAATGGCATTGGCGATGTCTTCGGTCATGTTGGGCAGCCCCATGAGGATCTGCAAACCGACTTCTCCCTTGCCATTGTCGTAGTCGAGAAGGGCGTTAAGGTTGATCTTGCCTCCTTCATCGCTCAGACCGTAGCGGAAGGAGTTCCCCGTGGCAGCCGCTTCCTCTGGAGAAACCAAGGAAAGAACGCTGAAGCGACCAGGACGAGCCGTCGGCGAAGTCGAAGGCACCTCGATGTCTTGATAAAGCGACGGATTATTTTCCGCCGCAGAGGCTGGATTCATCGCCAGCAGGGCCGCAGTGTAGTGGACTCCAGAAACCGCAAAAGCCCGCGCTTGGGCCGCGCGGAAACTCGCCTCAATGGCCCGCGCCTCGGCTTGCATCCAGTCGTTGTACTTGTAGGCGGCCAAGCTCAGCAGCACAATCACCACTAAAACGGCGATGAGTACAACGGCAGGCCGACGGTTCGGAAGTTGTCGCGACTTCTTCATGGAATGCTTCCACTTCCGCTTTCGGGAGTCAGAGGTACACCACTGCCGGTCAGAACAGCAATGATATGTCGATAGTACTTGAGTTCGCCGTTGCCAGCCTGGCCCGGCGGTTGCATGCCAATGCGTACCTGTATGGCACGAGGAGGCCCGACTGGAGTGACGCCATCGACCCCAGGAATACTCGAATCCCAGTTGTCTGTCCAACTAGTGCCATCGAAGTAGCTGAATTCGATGCTCCGCACCTCGGGAGCGAGCAGAAATGGCTCCGTCTCTGCCGGAATGTCCGTGGTCTGCGCATCATCAGCAGTGATGATGCGGGCTTCCATGCGACACAACCCAACCTCGGGAGCAACCCAGTACACGATGCGTCGCAGGTCACTGGTCAACTGGGCATCCGCTCCATTAGGGTTGGTGCCGTAGGCTTCCGATGGCACTCGGCTGATGAACAGATTCAGTTCCGTGCTGGTGCCGATGACTCCCGAGGGAATCATCACTGGCGTGTCCATCAGACCACTGCCTCCTGATGACTCCGAACTGGAGTCTGAACTACTAGTCGAAGTCGAAGTTCCCGAGTCAGAAGAACCCGAGGTCGAACTACTGCTGGAACCGCTCATGCCGGACGAAGAGGCCATGCCCTCAGAACCCGTGGTAGGAATCGCTGCACCGCCGCCGGATTCAGGGTCTGCCGCCCGGCGTGCCAGAGAAGCATCCGGCAGTGTGATGGCGTTGCTGACATCGTTACTCATTCGCAAGAACAGAGCGCGAACCAGAGTCGATCGCTCGATCAGCTCGCGTCCAGCCGCTGCCTGACGCAGCTGATAGCCGATGACCGCATAGACCGCTGCCAGCAGAACGACGGACAGCGACAGCGCGAGCAGCACTTCCAATAGGGTGAACGCCTTACGATGAGGACGCATGTGTCACATTACCTCGGAGTGCCACCACCTGCTCTACCACCGCCACCTATGCTGCCGCCACCACCCATGCCGCCCTGTCGGCCACCGCCACCTATGCTGCCGCCACCACCCATGCCGCCCTGTCGGCCACCGCCACCTATGCTGCCGCCCTGTCGGCCGCCACCACCCATGCCGCCACCACCCATGCCGCCCTGTCGGCCGCCACCACCAGTGCCGCCACCACTCATGCCGCCGCGACCTTGATCCGTGCTGCCGCTCGAACCGGAGGAATCGGAACTGGATGAGCCGGAAGCAGCGGAACTGCCCGAAGAGGAGTCCATGCTGGCATCGCTGCTGGGATCGCTGAGCCGGGTTGTCGTGGCGATCTGATCGTTGGTGCTACCGACGAGGGTCGGCTCGAGGATCATTTGAGACAAAGATAACTCGAATTGAGAGCCGTCCGGTCGCTTGCGAGTGACAATCACGGTCGCATTGTACAACACCTCAGAGACAGGCTGGACATCGACCATCACGTCAAAATCGGGATCGTCTTCGTTGCTGCTGCCGGCCGCTCCCGTTTCTAGAGGAGCAGCCCCACAGGCTAACTCGCCGAGTCGGGCTTGGGCGATCGTCAGAGCTACCGTGCGATACTTGGCATCTAGGGCAATGTTGCCGGAGACATTGAGCAGAAATCCTAGTCCTGTCAGGGCGAGAAGAAAGATCGACATGGCGACGAGGACTTCGAGCAACGACAGGCCAGGACGATGATGCCGACGCAGGAGCATGCCGAGCCTCGCTCAGTTGGTTTGGTAGATCACGGACACGCTGCCGGTCAAGCCGCGAAGTTGCAACTGAGTCGGACGAGCCCCGCGAGCCTGGAACAGGATGCGAACGTCCTCGCGAGCAGTGCCGTCTGCCAGGAACGTGACAACCTTTGTCCAGGAGCCGGAAGGTGGAGCCGTCACCTCACGAGTCGAGGAGATGTCTTCCGTAGGCGGCGTGACATTTTCGCCGCTAATTGAGAAACGAACTCCAGAGGGCAGAGCCTGTTGGTAAACACCCCCCTTGCCAGTGGACGCACCCGGTGAGGCTTCCGCCCAGAACTCTTCCGTGTCGGGAGCGACACGGAAGTACTGGCCGTTCGGCTCAATTGCGAAGCGGTAGGGCTGGCCCTCCTCGATGGCCCGCGCTCGAGCCATCGCCCAGGCCGCCCTTACCGAATCGACCGCGCCCTGGATCTTGTAGGAACTGTACATGCCGCGAAGGGACGGATAGACCATGGCAGCACTCATGACGAGTACGCCCATGACCAGAATTGTCTCGAACAGGCTGAAAGCGTTCCGTCGATTTCGTGCCATCATGACTCGTCGCTCCGAAGCTAGGGATCGCCTACCGAGAGGCGGATCAACACCCAGGATTGAACCTAAGTTACTGAGGGAAGTTGCCGATGAGTTGCCCACGCGGGCCGGTAGTGAACACGTCAGCCCGATTGCCCCCGTTACGAGGGCCGGTTGGATCGATCTGATAGAGCTTGCCCCAAGGATCGCGGATCTTGTCTGGGCCGACCAGAGCCGTGCCGCCATTGGGCTGCGGCTGAGCAAGTTGTTCGATGGAGACCGGATAGTCGCCGTTGTTCAACTTGAAGGTCTCGACCTGAGTGGACAAGCCTTCTGCGTCCATCTTGGCCTTGCTGAGTTTGGACTCTTCATATCGCTGCAACAGATAGTACCCGCCGACTCCGGCCAGCATGACGATGATGGCCACCACGACGAGGACTTCGAGTAGAGTGAACGCCGTTCGCTGAGTGCGAAGCAGTCGGACAGCAGCAGGGTTCTGATGGATACGCATGGTTCGGTACTCCCTAGCGTGTGAATCTTCTGACAACAACATTACTAGATGAGCCATTAGAGAGTCATGAGGGTTTTCCCGAGTGAAGCGATCAGCGAAAAAAAACTGGCCAGGATCTGGCGAAACGAGGGATCTTGCCTGCTATCGCTACAATGAGGATTCGTCGCTCGGCTTGACTCAAGGAGGATGGCTCCAACGTGCTTGCAAACACTCCGGCCGACTTTCGCGTCGGATTGCTGTGCGGACTGGCCGCACATGCCCTGTGGGGACTGATGCCCCTGTATTTCCGCGCCGTTGCCGGCGTGCCGCCTTTGGAATTGCTAGCCCATCGCATCGTTTGGAGTCTTCTGTTTCTGGTTCTGCTTCTCACGATTCAAGGTCGCTGGGCCGTCCTGTTTTGCACTCTGGGCAACCCCTCGACTCGCTATCTGCTAACGCTTTCGTCCTTTTTGATTGCGGTTAACTGGTTCGTATTCATCTACGGCGTAAGCATCGGCCAGATCGTTCAGAATAGCCTTGGCTACTTCATCAACCCGTTGCTGAACATCTTCATCGGTCTGCTGGTGTTCGGCGAGCGGTTGCGTCCGGCGCAGTGGCTGGCTGTGGGACTCGCTGCCTGCGGACTGACCTATCTGGTGATCGCTCAGTGGCAGATTCCCTGGATTGCTCTGAGTTTGGCTTCCTCGTTCTCGGCTTATGCGTTGATCCGCAAGACGACTCCTGTCGATGCACTGGTGGGGTTGACGGTGGAGACGCTGTTCCTCACGCCTGTTGCGGGAGGGATGCTGACTTTCTGGTATTTCGCGGGGCAAAGTGCGGTGGGACAGTTCGGCTGGCAGGTCGATGGCTTGTTGCTGCTGTCAGGAGTGGTGACCGCTGTTCCGCTGCTGTTCTTCGGAGCAGCGGCCCGACGGCTGCCCATGACGGTGATCGGCTTCTTGCAATACCTCGCTCCCTCGCTGCAGTTTTTGCTAGCGGTTCTGTGGCTGGGAGAGGCGTTTCATCCTGTGCAGCGAGTGGCCTTTCCAATTATCTGGGCGGCTCTGGCACTAGTCACTGTGGATTCTTTGCTTCGCAACCGTCGCCAGGTCTTAACAAGTGATGTCGAAAAGAAAACCGTGGTAATCGATGAAGACGGCGGCGAGTGCGTCTTGCCGTCTTCTCCGGTGATCGAGGGACAGGGCCAATCGAATTGACAGCACGCCGAATCATTACGACTCGGCGTGCTGCGGTTGAAGTTACTTCTTCTTGAGTTCCGCTTCGATGGCCGAGATGACCTTTTCATCTTCGGGATCGACCCGCGGCTCGAAACGATTGACGATCTTGCCTTCTCTGCTGATGAGGAACTTGGTGAAGTTCCAGGTAATGTCTCCGCCGAACTCGGGGTTGGTTGTCTTGGAGGTCAGGTACTGGTAGAGCGGGCAGATCCCCTTGCCCTTGACTACGACCTTGGAAAGCATGGGGAACTTCACGCCATAGTTCTTGGTGCAGAAGTCACGGATTTCGGCATCCGTGCCCGGCTCCTGGGCACCAAACTCATTGGCCGGCACTCCGATGATGACCAGCCCATCCTTGCTGTAGCGATCGTGCAAGTTCTGCAAGCCCTTGTACTGCGGCGTCAGGCCGCACTCGCTGGCCACATTGACGAACAGTACAACCTTGCCCTTGAAGGTGGCCAGATCGATCTCCTTGCCATCCAGCCCCTTCATCTTGAAGTTCAGCACGGCGGGCGTCTTGGATTCCTCCGCTTCCGCTGCCAGAGGGGTCAATACTACCAGCGAAACGACCACGAACAGCATCACGACGAAACTTTGCATGTGCATTCTCCTTGTTGTATATCCCCTCGGTCGCCATCTGCAACCAAAGGGGTCACTCTTAACGATAGGCAGAGCGACACGTCTGGGGCAACCACATCGGTGCCAAACCCACTCCGAAGCTCATTGGCGACACTGAAGTGACGCATTGCTAGTTCGCTCATTTTTATCGCCTCAGCCTCTTTACAGTCGTGCTATGCCCTGCTAAAACTGTAGCACTCCTATCTTTCTGTCTGTATCCACTTCATCATGTTTGAGGAGGTATTTGTACATGCGTTGCCGACGCACAGCCTTCACCCTGATCGAACTTTTGGTCGTGATCGCGATTATTGCTGTCCTCATTGGTCTGCTTTTGCCTGCCGTGCAGAAAGTCCGCGAGGCGGCGGCTCGTATGCAGTGCAGCAACAATCTCAAGCAGATTGCTCTGGCCACTCATGGCTACCACGATAGCTTCGGCAGGTTCCCCCCAGGCGGTATCACGGAAGGCTACTGCTGCGCGACTCAGAGTCGCACCAACTGGGCGATCGAGATTTTGCCCTATATCGAGCAGCAAGCCCTGTTCCGTGCCTACGACAACACCGTCTTCAACGAATCGCCAGCAAACGACTTCGTTCGCCGACAGCGAATTCGCACCTACGAGTGTCCCTCCGATGCCAGCGATGGCGGTATGGGCATCACCTTGGCTCCCGCGAGCGGCCCAGGTAATGGTTTGCAGTATATGGTTAGTTCCTATCGCGCGGTGTCAGGGCGGGCCAACATCACGGCTCCTCTGGGATGGTGGGATAATGCCGAGGGACTGGCTCTGCCGGGTTCTTTCAAGGGCGTGCTGCACACCGTTTGGCCGGCTCAAGGACTGAATCCCGAATCGTTCAGTTCGATCACCGATGGCACTTCCAACACTCTGCTCATCGGCGAGTACCAGACGCGAACAGTCAACCGGCGACGGACTTTCTGGGCCTATACCTACACTTCGTACAATCAATCTTCGGTACACCCCGCCAGTCACACCTATCTGGCCGACTTCACTCGCTGTGAGCAGGTTTCCGCGCAACTGGGGTTGGACAACCGGCCCTGCCGACGAGCCTTCGGCAGTTTCCACACCAACGGAGCGAACTGGGCCTTGGCCGACGGGTCAGTGCGGTTCATTCCTCAGTCGGTGGACATGAATGTCCTGGCGAACATGGCGACCATCTCCGGCGGCGAAGTGGCGGTTCTCCAGTAAGTCCGGTCGCGGCGGAGGTTTTCCATGTCCCGATTTATTGGCCTGGTTTTCTTGGGGCTCTGCTGTGCCGTGCTGGGCTGTGGAGGTGGCCCGAGTTACGTTGCCGTCTCTGGGAAGGTCTTCTACAACGGCGAACCTCTCAAGGGCGTTCAGGTCATGTTCCAACCGCAGGCAGCCAAAGGGATTGATGCCGGCGGTGTCGGCTCGTTTGCTCGAACCGACGACAATGGCCAGTACACTCTGGAAGCGGCCACGCCGTATCCTACCAAGGGCGCACTGGTCGGCAAGCATACGGTACGGATCGCCTTTCCCACGGCCGGTACGGAGGCGTCGGAGGATTCCGACGCAGCCAGTCCGGCCGGTAAAAAAGGTGCGCCGCGGCCAGGTGTCCAGGCCATTCCGGCCAAGTACAACATCGACTCCATCTTGACGTTCGAGGTGCCCCCTGGAGGCACCTCCTCAGCAGACTTCAAACTCGAAGGTCCACCGCTGCCCAAGGGGAAATAGTTAAAACCGGAAGAGTCGTTCTGCTATCAGCAAAGTGCTGTGACACGGCGCGTAGGTGCGGCAAATTCCGCTGTCGGCCTGAAAAGACAACGAGTTTACGCACCTACCTCCCCGAATCACCGCATCACAAATCCGCCATCCACGTTGATGGTCTGCCCAGTGATGTTGCCCGCCTGCGGCGAGGCGAGGAAGACGGCCAGTGCCGCGACCTCCTCAGCCGTCTGCCAGCGGCCCAGAGGAATGAGCCGACGGATCTTGTCCTCGGCCCACTGTTCGAAGGACATTCGCGATTCGGGCGGCTGGCGGTCGGCCCAGGCCCGATGGATGGCTCGATTCAACTCGGTGGCCACCATGCCCGGACACAAGGCATTGACACGCACTCCATAGGCGGCCAGATCGCGAGCGGCACACTGGGCGAAGTTGATGAGAGCCGCCTTGCTCGCGCTGTAAGGCGGATCAGTCTGCGAGCCGATCTGTCCCGCGACACTAGCGAGCAGCAACAGCGTGCCGGCCCGATTGGCCACCAGCGTCGGCACAAAGGCGTGCGCCACATTGACCGCGCCGACCACGTTGACCTCGAGAACGCGCGGCCAGTCGCTCGGCTCGAGGTTCCAGAACGGGAAGCCCACTTTCCCCGAACCGATTGCCACAGCGAAGACGACGTGATCGATCCGTCTCAGTTGCTCCAGTACCTCCGCCGCACACTGTCGCATACGCACGAACTCCGTCACATCTCCGATGAGAGGCATCCTGGGACTGCCTGCGGGGTGCAGTTGCTCTGCGGTCTGGTGAACGAGCGGATCGCGGTCGATCAGGGCAACGCCGGCCCCCTCGGCCGCGAAGGCCTCAGCAATGGCCCGACCGATTCCCCGAGCGGCACCGACGACGACGGCCACTTGCCCTTGCAGTTGCAGATCCATGCTTTCCTCCTGTGCCTTGTCGTAAGGTCATAGGATACATGCGGATCGCTCGGCCGTCCGCCGCTGATGCTGCTGGCTCGCTGGTGAGCCACCCCGCGTCAGCGGGTGGAGTCCTCCCTCTCTTCAGCCCAGCAGCAGGCGCATCAGTTCGTGGCCACGGTCGAAGGACAGATCGCTCTGGGCGGCAACCACCTCGTCGTAGCTCGGCTGGCCGCGTGAGGCGATGCCGGTGCCTGCTAGGACGAAGGGCACCTGACCGTGGGCATGGGCACGGGTTCGCAGCGTTGTGCGATGGTCGGGCGAGACGAGCATACGCCAGTCGCCGTAACGCGGTAAGGCTTCCAGCAGCGGGCCGACGATGTGTGTGTCGATCCGCTCTAGAGCCAGCACCTTCTCATCGGCGCGGCCCTCGTGCGAGGCCTCGTCAGGTGCCTCGATGTGAACGCAGACCAGATCGTAGTCCGCGAGAGCTGCCACGCCGTAGCGTCCCTTGGCGGCGTAATCGGTGTCGAGATAGCCTGTCGCGCCGGGCACGTCGATGCGCTGCCAGCCCAACAGCACACCAACTCCGCGCACGAGATCCACGGCACTGATGATGGCTCCGCGTTTGTGATAGACTTCGGCGAACGGCCGCAGACTTGGGGCACGGCCCTGGCCCCACAGCCAGACCTGCGTAGCCGGCTTCTTGCCCTCAGCCTGGCGACGTAGGTTGGTCGGATGCGCCGCCAGCACCTCGCGACTGCGTTCCATGATGGCACACAGCAGGTCGGCTCCCGGCCCCTTGGGCAGATGGTCGGCGATCGGCTGATCGGGTACGTCGTGCGGTGCCTGCGTTCGTGTCTGACTGGAGAATGGCGCGGTGCCGTCGCTTCGATAGACCAGGATGTTGCGATAGCTCACGCCGGCATAAAACTCCAGCGTCCCGCTCAGTCCAGGGACGAACCGACTGGCCGGCCCGCCACAAACTGCCTGCATCGCTTCCATGAGCGGTCGGCCGTCCTCGGAGGTGATGTGTCCAGCCGTGAAGTCGCGCATCCGCTCGTCGGCTATATGCACCAGATTGCAGCGGATCGCCCAGTCGTTCGGCCCAAGTTTGATGCCCATCGCAGCGGTTTCCAGCGGAGCGCGGCCGGTATAGACGAGGAGCGGATCGTAGCCGAACAGGCTCAACGTCGCCACATCGCTGGCCGGGGTCAGCGAGGCCGGCACATTATTGGATCGCCCGACCACGCCCATCTGAGCGAGGCGATCCATGTTGGGCAGTCGAGCCGCCTGCAACGGGGTCTTGCCGCCCAGGCTGTCCTGCGGTTCATCGGCGCAACCATCGGGAATCACAATGGCGTACTTCATGGCTCAGTCCTTGTTTCAGACTCCAGCCGCTAACGCGGGGTGGTTCGCTACCTCCACCCGCTGACGTGAGGTG
>Ga0308411_10002353_pt1 | contig 12789 bp, 9 predicted proteins | sample HotsprottomLayer_2_FD_203530 | JGI IMG/M metagenome (GOLD analysis project Ga0308411, IMG submission 203530) | Hot spring phototrophic mat microbial communities from Octopus Spring, Yellowstone National Park, Wyoming, United States -... | ecosystem: Environmental > Aquatic > Thermal springs >... | reverse complement strand
CCGTGTCAGACAATACGGCTGGTTTTTTTGGCGGGGGGATTTTGGCTGGTAGCACGGTCACCCTCACCAACTCCACCGTGTCGGGCAATGCGGCTTCTATTTTCGATGGCGGGGGGATTTTTACTTTTGATGCTGTCTCCCTCACCAACTCCACCGTGTCAGACAATACGGCTGGTTTTAACGGCGGGGGGATTTTGGCTGGTAGCACGGTCACCCTCACCAACTCCACCGTGTCGGGCAATGCGGCTTCTATTCTCGATGGCGGGGGGATTTATGCTAGTGGCACGGTCACCCTCACCAACTCCACCGTGTCGGGCAATACGGCTGCTAGTGGCGATGGCGGGGGGATTTGGGCTGGTAGTGGGGCTACAATTCGCAACAGCACCATAGCTTTTAATACTGCTAACAATGGTGGTGGGATATACAGAAACAATGGCACTATTGACATCGGCAACAGCATCGTTGCCCAAAATACGGCTGGTACTTCTCCTGACATTGGCAGTAGCACACCTAGCGTAGGTTACACTAACGCTGGCTGGAATTTGATTGGTGACAACACTGGCTTTGCTACTACCTTCACTAACGGTGTGAATGGCACAATTATTGGTGTCAACCCCATGCTTGCCCCTCTGGCAAATAATGGTGGTGTTACCCAAACCCATGCTCTATTGCCTGGTAGTCCAGCCATCAATGCAGGGAATAATGCCTTAATTCCAATGGGTGTAACAGAAGATCAAAGAGGTACAGGTTTCCCAAGGATTGCGTTTACCACTGTGGATATTGGGGCGTTTGAAGTTCAGCCCACGCCTCCCACAGTGCCAAACATTCAGCCAGAAACTCTGACTCGCACTATTTCGCCCAACCTATTCTGTTTGGATTGGGATGAATTTGTGCCAGTAAATTATCAAGGAACAATTATTAAAGTACCCATTGAGAAGTGCCAATGATTCATTTAGTGATTACGAAATAGTTAATAGAAGATTGCTCAAGAATGAATAACCTGACTCACGGTGGCATCAGTTGGGAGCAGTTTACCAAAATCAATCAGGCATTTGATGGCATTGGTGGACTGCGTCTGAATTATTGCGAGGGAGTTTTAGAAATTTTGCCAATTAGTAAAACCCATGAGCTTATTTGTAATTTACTGGGATATTTGTTGGTGGCTTATTTTGTTCATAAGCGCATCAACTTTTTCCCCAGTGGAGCCTATTCGCAAAAGGTGGAGGGGATAACCGAATTTCAATCGGACTTATCCTACAGCTTTGGTGCTGACAAGGATGTGCCCGATTTGTGTATAGAAGTAGTACTTAGCAGTGGTGGGATGGATAAATTGCGTAAGTACCAACTGCGAGGGGTGCCTGAAGTGTGGTTCTGGCAGGATAACCAGATTACTGTCTACTGTCTGGTAGAAGGTCAATATCAGTTGTGGGGAAATAGTCGTCTGTTGCCTGATTTGGATTTGGGGTTTTTGTGTGAGTGTCTGGCGCAAGATTCACCTCTCACTGCTTCGCTAATGTTTGCCGAAAGGTACAAGTAGATTATCTTTGTTAACATAAGGGGAGAGTTAGCCAGTCACGGAGTGGCAAGGATGACGAGTGTGCAGACGAAGGCTAGGTTTTCTGAACAGTCTATTACTTGCGGTGGCATTAGTTGGGAGCAGTTTACTAAAATCCATGAGGCGTTTGATGGGATTGGTGGACTGCGCCTGATTTACTGTGAAGGAGTTTTAGAAATTGTGCCAATCAGTAAGACCCATGAATTGATATGTTATCTGCTGGGGCTATTGCTGGGACTGTACTTCACCCAGAAAAAGATTAGATTTTTCCCTAGTGGTGCTTATACCCAAAGAGTGGAAGGTTTAGCAGAATTTCAATCTGATTTATCCTTTAGCTTTGGTGCTGACAAGGATGTGCCCGATTTGTGTATAGAAGTAGTACTTAGCAGTGGTGGGATGGATAAATTGCGTAAGTACCAACTGCGAGGGGTGCCTGAAGTGTGGTTCTGGCAGGATAACCAGATTACTGTCTACTGTCTGGTGGAAGGTCAGTATCAGTTGTGGGGAAATAGTCGTCTGTTGCCTGATTTGGATTTGGGGTTTTTGTGTGAGTGTTTAGCGCAAGATTCACCTCTAGAAGCTTCTCTGAGATTTAGACAGAAATATAGCTAGGGTGGTTGCAAATAAGGAAAGATGTGCTATTTTTAGCCCAAACTTGGGCTGATGAGGGCAAAGTGTATATCAAGTACTTGGAACTGTCGCGGTTTAAGTCTTTTGGCAGTACTACTGGCATTCCTTTGAAGCGTGGTTTTACTGTGGTTTCTGGCCCCAATGGCTCTGGTAAGTCGAATATTCTGGACGCACTGCTGTTTTGTTTGGGACTTGCGGGGTCTAGGGGAATGCGAGCCGATCGCCTGCCTGATCTGGTCAATCAAAACTATCTGCAAAAAGGACGGACGGCAGAGGCACAGGTTAAGGTTACCTTTGCCCTCGATGATGGTACGGACTGGATGGTGACCAGACGGCTCAGAGTTACTCAGCAAGGCACTTATACTTCGACCTACTACATCAATGATGTACCCTGTACTCTCGGGGAACTCCACGAGCAGTTGAGTAAGTTCCATATCTATCCTGAAGGGTACAATATTGTGCTCCAAGGGGATGTGACGGCAATTATTTCCATGAATCCACGCGATCGCCGTAGTATTGTCGATGAATTGGCAGGGGTGGCAGAATTTGACCGCAAAATCAATGCCGCTAGAGAGAAACTGATAGAGGTGAAACAGCAAGAGGAACGGTTTCGCATGGTAGAGCAGGAACTGAAGGCTAATCAGGAAAAATTACAGAGCGATCGCCTCAAAGCAGAGAAATACCTAGCTTTGCGTCAAGAACTGAATGTTTTAGCAGAAGTTGCTCTGGGGCTTCAGCATCGCCAGCTGGTAGAACAAATTGCCCTGAAAGAGCAGGAGCGGGATACTTTAGTGGCACAAAATGTTACTCTGACAGCAGAAATGGAAGATTTATCCCGACAAATAAGTGAAGTTCATCAACAGTTGATAGATTTACATCAAAAAATTCGTTCCTTGGGGGAAGAAGAATATTTGGAATTGACAGAAATAATTGCCAGTAAGCAGGCAGAATGGAAAGCGTGGCAGAGACAGGAACAGGAATTGGAGCGCAAGTATCGGGTATGCCAAGAGCAGATAGTGCATATACACTACGAACTCGAGAAATTGCACTACCAAGTCCAAGAATGTCTGGAACAATTTTCCCAAGCCGCTACGAAGGTTAGTGAACTGCAGGAATTGGAGCGATCGCAAGGAATGGAGCTAATGCACTATCGCCGAGAAATGGAAGTGGCGGGGGAACAGGTCGACCTATTTTTGCAAGCGCAGAGAGAGCTTTTCCAGCAGATAGAGAGTTGTCAGAGTCAACTGGCACTTCAGAAGCAGGAACTGATTCGTTTGCAGGAGTCCTTGCATCAGTGGAACTTGCAGTTGGCGCACTGTGAGAAGGAACTAGAGAGATTGCCCGATAGGGAACAGTTGTCTATGCAGTATCACCAAGCACAACAGCAGGTGCAGGAGTGGGAGCAACGGATAGCAGAGATATCAGAAAAACTTAGCCAAGCTCAACAACGCCTGGCACTGTACCAAGAAACGAGCGATCGCCTGTGGCAGGAACAACGGCACAAAAGCCGCCAGCTGGACAAATTGGAAGCACAACAGCAAGCCCAACGGGAAGTACAGGGCACAAGGGCAGTGCAGTTAATTCTCAATGCCAATCTTGAAGGAGTACATGGCATAGTGGCGCAGTTGGCAACGGTTGCTCCAGAATACCAGACTGCGCTAGAGATATGCGCTGGGAATCGATTGAGTTTTATTGTGGTAGAGAATGAAGAAGTGGTGAGCCGTGCTATTCAATTGCTGAAACAACACCAAGCGGGCAGGGCTACTTTTTTACCGCTCAACCAAATGAAACCCATGCGATCGCTCCCTAGCTATGAAGCAAAGCAGTTAGGCGCTATAGATTACGCGCTAAATTTAATCACTTTTCCTGAAATTTACGCTGATGTGTTTGGGTTTGTCTGCGGCAATACCCTAGTTTTCGCCAACTTCCAACTGGCGCGCCCATACATTGGTAAGTACCGCATAGTAACTTTGGAAGGAGAGCTGATGGAAACTACGGGAGCCATTTCTGGGGGTAGCTTGGTGCAAAAAGGAAGTATCCATTTTGGCTGTCCCGAATCTAGGGAAACGGCACAAGAAGTCAATGAATTGAAACAGCGACTTAGGGAAATAGAAACTACTTTGCGCACCATACAAGGGGAATTGCAGACTACCAGAGCAGAGATAGGGCAGTACCAGCAGGAGTTGCAACAGGCAAGACAGTTGCACAGCGAAGCCCAAAGAATTAGCGATCGCTGGCACAGTGAACTAACTCGCACCACAGAGCTGGCACAGCATCTACAAGGGCAAAGGCAGAAATTGCAACAATCCATTCACCTTGCCACCAGCCAGAGCGCTGCTATACAAGGAGCGGTGGCCCAGAGGGAAGAGCAGTTGCGTTACCTAAAAGAACAACTTACTGCCCTAGAGCAACAGGGCAGACACCAGCAATGGCAGATTTTGCAACAGCAGATCAGGGCAAGGGAAGCGGAATTGCAACACACCCAGCAGGCATTGGCAGAACTTCAACAAAGCCAACTACAAATTAGTAACCGCCAGCAGTTGTATCTCAGCCAGATTGACCAACTCAGCCAGCGTCTTGGAGCGTTGGAACAGGAGCAAACCCATCTTTCCCATCAGAGAGAAGGATTGCGCTCCCAAAGCGAAGCACTCCAGCAAGAAATTGCTGATTTGCTCAGGCAACGCCAAGCCATAGAAGCAAGGATCAAACAGACAAAACAAGAGCGGGAACAGTGTGATCGCCACTATCAAGAGCTACAGCGCCTCTACCAAGAGCGATCGTGGCAAAAGGAGAAAAATCAACTGCAACTAGTAGCAATTGCCCAAGAAATCCAGAGTTTGCAGGCAGAACTACAGGGAATTACTCTGCCTGACCCTGTACCTGAACTGCCAGAAAATCTCACTTTTTCTGCCCTACAGGAGCAAAAAGCTAAACTGGAGAAAAAAATTCAGGCACTGGAACCAGTCAATATGCTAGCGATCGCCGAACATGATGCCATCACTGCTCGTCTCCATGACCTCAGCGCTAAGCTTGCCACTCTTGCCCAAGAATGTGCAGAATTACTGCTACGCATTGAGAATTTTACTACCCTGCGCCAGCGTTCCTTTATGGAAGCATTCAATGCTGTCAATCAAAACTTTCAGAGAATTTTTGCTGAGCTGTCCGATGGGGATGGCTATCTGGAACTGGAAAATCCCAGCGATCCCCTGAGTGGCGGCTTAAATCTGGTAGTACATCCCAAAGGGAAACCAGTACGACACTTATCTGCCATGTCTGGGGGGGAAAAGTCTCTGACAGCCCTAAGCTTCATTTTTGCCTTACAACAGTATCGCCCTTCGCCTTTTTATGCCTTTGATGAAGTGGATATGTTTCTGGATGGCGCCAATGTGGAACGCCTAGCGCGCATGATCCGTAAGCAAGCTGAACTCGCCCAGTTTATTGTGGTTAGCCTGCGCCGTCCCATGATTGATGCCGCTGATCGCACCATTGGTGTAACCCAAGCTAGAGGAGCGTACACGCAGGTTTTGGGACTGGAACACCCTAAATCAGCCTAGGAATAATTACTCATCTACTGCCCGCTGAAGTGGACAAAATTTTCTGCTGGGAAGGAGTGGTAAGGGGATCACAATTGGCAAAAATCTATTACAATAACATTAAGCGGAGACGCAAGTTTCCGTTCACTCCTCACACCACACTCCGCTCAGGCAACTGAGCGGTTTTCTTATGGCAGGGGATAGTTTCCCAGAGTTCTAGGAGAAACTCTGGGGGGAGAAGGGATAGCAACTTTTGGGTCAGACTTTGTAGATCATTGCTTTGGCTGTAGCTGTGGCAGTTTCTGCCCCCGCCAACAACTCTACTAACTTCAGGGCAAAGGGCATGGCGGCGGCAGGAGAGCGCCCCGTGACAATGTTGCCATCCACCACCACTTCTTCATCTAGGTATTCCTTGACCTGTAGTTCCTGTTTGACACTAGGATAGGCAGTAGCTCGCCGTTCTTTCAGCAGACCTACTGTGGACAAAACTGTGGGAGCGGCACAAATGGCCCCGATCCACTTGCCCTCTGCTGACTGTTTCTTTACTAATTCCAACACCTCTGCACTAGCCTTGAGGTGTTTTGTCCCTGGTCCACCAGGTAGGGCAATTAGATCATAGGAGTTGCCCCGTACTTCAGACAACAGGCTGTCCGCTAGGATAGGTATGCGATGGGAGCCTGTTACTAGCTCGTTGTCCAAGCCAGCTACGGTTACCTCGATGTTGGCACGGCGTAGTACATCGATTATGGTTACAGCTTCGATCTCTTCAAAATCTGGAGCAAGGGGAACTAGCGCTGTGGACATTTTGGTATCTTAGGTAAGGTTTTCACTATCTTACCTTTTTCAGTATTTCTCGCGCCATCGCCAGATAATCTTGTTCTGTTTTTACGGGGAACTGCCCCTCGGGCATAGCAATTTCCCCAGAAAGCAAGGGTGGCAAATCCCCTTGGGGCAAAATGCGGGGGGTGTGCAGTAAGTAAATTATGCGATCGCCCTCTTGCCAATCCATATCGGCGGGTACCACTTGCAGGTGGTTTGCGTTTTGCAAAGGCCGTTCGTACAGCAGGGGTAGCAGTGCCCCAGTGGCAATCAACAAGTTCATCCGTTCCAGCTGTCTCTGCCATTCCCCTTCTAGCTGGAGCATGCCAATCTGTACTTCTCGCTGGCTGACATATTGATTCCACATTTTCAGCATGATGCGATCGCCAAAGGCTTGGGTAATGGGGCTGTTTTTGGCAAGCTCTTTGTCTCGGCTGTAGACCGCAAACACCTGAAAGGGGCGAAATTCTTCTAGCGCCCGCTGGGCAATGATCAAGTTGAGATCGCTGTTGATGGTCAAAGCTAGCAGACTGCCCAAGGAATCTAAACCCGCTTGAGCCAAGGCTTGGCTGTCCAGACCATTGCTGACAAAAGCGGGGATAGAGAAGGACAATGCTTGACGGCAGGCTTCGGGGCTAGTATCTACCACTGCCACCTTTTGGTTGTTTTCTTTGAGCAGGCGCGCTACTAGAATGCCTACAGCATTACTCCCCACAATTACTAATCCCTGCTGGCGACTCTGGCGCAGTCCCAGCCACTGGGCGACGGCTTTGGCAGTAAGACCTTGGCAAAATACGGTCATGGCGATAGTTAAAAACACTAGGGCTTTGATAGCATCTCCACCCGTAATGCCCCGCTCAGTAAGCAAAATGGCAAACAGAGAAGCCACAGAAGCGGCGATGATTCCCCTAGGAGCGCACCAAGTGATGAATGCTTTTTGTTGCCAAGTGAAGTTGCTGTTCCAAGTGCAGATTAAGACACTGAGAGGGCGCACCACCAACATCAGTACCAGCACGGTCAGCACTCCTCCCCAACCCAAGGCAAACACACTCTGCACGGACAAACTAGCAGACAGTAAAACAAACAGGATGGAGACAATCAGAGTGGTGAGTTGGTTGTAAAAGGCAAGCAGTAGTCTCTGATCTGGCAACTCCGCTGATCGCAACACAATACCTGCCAGCACTGCTGTCATCAAGCCCGACTCGCTCTGCCATGACTGCGCCCAGCCAAACAGCGCTAAAACACCCCCTACTACCATCACACTGCGAGTGTCTAAGGGCAAGTTAGGGGTAGCTTTGAGCAGGCGCGCCAAGGCTAGACCGCCCCCCACCCCAATTGCCGCCCCTGTCCCCAAGCGCACACCCAAATCCTGCACTACTGTAAAGGCGGTAGCGTTGACATTGAGCACCACATCCAGTACCACTACCGCTAGCACTGCGCCAATGGCATCGATAAACACCCCTTCTCCTTCCAAAATAGCGGCAACCCGTCCATCTACCCTTGCCTCTGCCAAGATGGGATTGATCACAATAGGACCTGTAACTACCACTAGAGAGGCATAGAGAAAGGCAATACCCCAAGGAAATTCTGCGAGCCAGTGTGCCGCCAAACCCCCGCCAATCAGAGTAATCATCGTGCCAATGGTTACCAGATTGCGCAGACTGCCCGAAACCTTGCCCAATTCCCGCAGACGCAGACTCATGCCTCCTTCGAACAGGATCAGCGCTACTGACAGGGATACGATGGTCTCTAAACCTACGGACAGCAAGCGGGGTTGTACCAAGCCCAACCCACTGTTACCCAATACCAACCCAAAAATCAGCAGAAAGACAATGCTTGGCAGGCGCAGTAGGTTGGCAATTACTCTTGCCCCAATACCAGCGGCGATCGCACTGATGATGGTGCTAGTAATAGCAGTGGACTCGTGAGCTGGCATAGGCATAAATACCAGTTTATCATTGGCACAACAGCCACTAGTCTATAATGCAATAAGATTTCCCCCTACTTCTGTATGCAGTTTCACCGCCTTGCCTTGACCTTTGCCACAGTTTTGCTAACCAGTTTTAGCACCATGCAAGCGATCGCCAGCAGTCCCTCTGCTGTCCCCAAGGAACTCAAAGAGACAGTCAGCGCCCTAGATCGCTTTGCCAGCCAGCAACAACTGGAAAATGTACTGAGTATCTACAGCGACAACTTTAGCCATAGCGACGGTTTGACCAAAGAACAGCTTAGACAACACCTGCAAGAACTGTGGAAGCGCTACCCTAACCTGCAGTACTCCAGTCGCATTGTTAGAGTAGAAGGCAGTGGCGATCGCTACACTGCTGAAACCGTTACAGAAATCATAGGCAAAAACCCAAATGGGTCTCCTCCGTCCCAACTCAGAGCCAAGGTGATCTCCCGTCAGGTCTATCAGCGGGAAGGGAACAATTTGCGGATAGTTAGCCAAGAGGTTATCTCCGAGCGCAGTACTCAGTTGACAGGAGCTAAACCTCCCCAAGTAAACCTAAAACTGCCAGAAGTTATCGGTGTGGGGCGTCAGTTTGCCCTAGATGCCATTGTCACTGAACCCCTAGGCTACAGCGTACTGCTAGGAGGAGTAATCGACGAACCAGTGAACCCTCAAAATTACCTGCAAGTCAACTCCATTAGACTACAGCCCCTGCGGGCAGGAGGACTATTTCGCATAGGGCAAGCTCCCTTCAACCCAGGCGATCGCTGGATTTCCGTAGTGCTGATGCGCGAAGACGGCATGACCATAGCCAGCCAGCGTCTTAGAGTCAGCCGCCACCAGATAGGAGAGCAGTACACCCCCCTGCCCAACCTGACCCCCAGCCCCCGCAGAATCCCCCCCACCCCAAACCAGACCCCGCCTTCCAGTTAAGGGAGTGGTGCCCCTGTGTTAGGATAGAAATAGCTGGCAGTAGCCTTGACAAAGTATGGAACAGATGGCAAACGCAATCCGAGCAGTACAAGCGGGGTACTACGGCGATGTTTACTATCGCACCTACCCGCCTGACTTGCAGTCCCTGCTTCTCAAAGAGCGCATAGTCTATATCGGCATGCCCCTGATTGCCGCTGTAACAGAACTGGTGGTTGCCGAACTACTCTATTTGCAGTACGACGATCCCGAAAAGCCGATTTACATCTACATCAACTCCACAGGCACAGCCCGCGAAGATGGGGAACCTGTAGGCTACGAAACAGAAGCCTTTGCTATCTGCGACACCATGAAGTATATCAAGCCCATAGTCAACACCATCTGCATTGGCAATGCCGTAGGGGCGGCGGCGATGTTGTTATCCTCTGGAACCAAGGGCTACCGTGCTAGCTTGCCCAATGCCAGCATTGTCCTGCGCCAACCCAAGTCCTATGCTCGTGGGCAAGCCACCGACATTGAAATCCAAGCCAAGGAAGCGGTGCGCAACCGCGACACCATGGTAGAGATTTTGGCAAACAATACAGGACAGCCTCGGGAAAAAATCATGAAAGATATTGATCGCCTGTTTTATATGACCGCTCAAGATGCTAAAGAGTACGGCTTGATTGACAAGGTGCTGGAGAGCCGCAAAGACCTGCCCAAAACCCTGCCAGCAGTGACTTCCTAGATTTTTGCCAAGGAAAAGCTATGCCTATTGGAGTTCCCAAAGTACCCTACCGCATGCCTGGTTCGCCCTACACAGACTGGATCAGCATCTACGACCGTTTGTATCGGGAGCGGATCATTTTCATCGGTCGGGAAATTGACGACGAGCTAGCCAACCAAGTGGTGGCAGTGATGTTGTATCTCGACTCGGAAGACCCTACCAAAGACATTCGGCTGTACATCAACTCCCCAGGGGGTACGGTGACAGCGGGAATGGCAATTTTTGACACCATGCAACATATCAAATCCGATGTGGCGACCATTTGCGTAGGTTTAGCGGCTTCCATGGGGTCATTCTTGCTGATGGCAGGAACCAAGGGCAAGCGCTATGCCTTACCCCACTCCCGCATTATGATCCACCAGCCCATGGGTGGGGTCAGAGGACAAGCCTCAGACATTGCCATTGAAGCAAAGGAAATCCTGCGGGTTAAGAAAATGCTCAACCAAGAGTATGCCAAGCGTACAGGTATGCCTCTGGAAAAAATCGAGCGGGACATGGAGCGGGACTACTTCATGTCAGCTACCGAAGCCAAGGAATACGGTTTGGTGGATCATGTAATTGAGAGTGCTAAATAGGCTTGGCGCTTTGGGCACAGGGCAAAATGCTGGTGGCAGTGCTGTAGTATTTGATAACTGTTAAAAAAACTACAATTTTCAGCCCCATGATGAGACGCACCTTCCCTTCCCCCGATGCTCTCAAGCGATTTCCCTTTGGCATAGCGGATGTGGCTGTAATTCTGGGCTGTTTGATTTTAATTGCCCTGGTAGCCCACATTGGGGCGGGGGCCAATGTGCGCTTTGTACCTCCCGATACAGGGATAGAAATCGATCTCAGTCCCACTGCCCTGCCCTACTATGCTGGACGCTCTACTTTGCGCATGTTCATTGCCCTGTTTTTCTCATTTGTGTTTACCCTGATCTACGGCTACATTGCCGCCAACAGTCCTAGGGCAGAAAAGGTGATGATTCCCCTGCTGGACATTCTCCAGTCAGTACCTGTGTTGGGTTTCCTGTCTATCACCGTCACTGCCTTTATTGCCCTGTTTCCAGGAAACTTGATGGGGTTGGAAGCGGCTTCTATTTTTGCCATTTTTACCAGCCAAGCGTGGAATATGACATTTTCGTTTTACCAATCTCTGCGCACAATTCCGCAGGAGTTGGATGAGGCAACCAGACTCTATCAACTTTCCCGTTGGGCAAGATTCATCAATTTGGAAGTGCCCAGTTCAGCTATTGGTCTGCTGTGGAATGCCATGATGAGTTTTGGCGGGGGCTGGTTTTTTGTGGCAGAGAGTGAGGCTATCAGTGTGCTCAATCAGGAATACACTCTGCTAGGTATTGGCTCCTATGTGGCTAAGGCGATCGCCCAAGAGGATTTAGCGGCTCTGGGATATGCGGTGCTGACTATGGCAGTGGTAATTATTGCCGTAGACCAACTATTTTGGCGACCTTTGATTGCTTGGGCAGACAAGTTTCGCATGGAGCAGAGTGCGGCGGCAGAAGTGCCTAAATCTTGGCTGTTGAATATTCTCAAGGCGGCGCGCATTCCCCGCTACATTGCCCAAGTTGCCACGCCTCTAACCGATGGCATTAACTTCGGTATGTCCAAGTTGATGCCTGCTCGTCAGCCCAAGGAAACTGATCCCCTACTAGAGAAGCTGATAGATCAACTGTACAACTTTGTACTTCTGCTGATCAGTGGAGGACTGGTGGCTTTGGGATTAAATTTCGTCTTATCTACTGTAGGCATCTGGGAAGTGGTCAAGGTGTTTGGATTGGGCATGATCACCTTCTTGCGCGTGGCGGTGATGGTGGTAGTGTCCACTCTGATCTGGACTCCCGTGGGGGTGGCAATTGGGTTTAATCCTCGCCTTGCCCCCCTAGTTCAGCCTGTGGTGCAGTTTCTGGCTTCCTTCCCTGCCAATTTTGCCTTTCCTTTTGCCACTGTGTTTTTCATCAAAACTGGAATTAGTATTGAGTTTGGCAGTCTGTTTTTGATGTCTTTGGGAGCACAGTGGTACATTCTATTCAATGCCATCGCTGGAGCCTCCAGTATTCCCAACGATCTGCGAGAGATGGCGGCAAATGTAGGTCTCAAAGGTTGGCAGTTGTGGAAAAAGTTGATTATCCCTGGTATCTCATCCGCTCTGGTAACAGGGGGCATCGCCGCCAGCGGTGGGGCATGGAATGCTAGCATTGTGTCGGAGGTTGTATTTTGGGGCGATCGCCGCCTAGCGGCAACTGGCTTAGGCGAGTACATTGCCGAAGCCACTAACACGGGAGATTGGGCAAAAATTACCTTGGGGATCGGTATGATGAGCTTGTATGTGGTGGTGCTGAATCGGCTGATCTGGCGCCAGCTCTACCAGCTCACTGAGACTAAATACCGCCCGACTATGTAGTTACGAAGACTTTTGTCAGAGCCATAGGGGCAGGCTCGTAAACTACCCGCCCTCATGCTGACGCATAGAGTGCGGGCTTTCGGTAGCCCTGTCTGCGGCATACTTGCTGTGCCAAGTTACTGGACAAGCCAAAGCGTGCTCTAACTTCGTAGTAGCAAAGGGACTGGAGTTTGAGGGCATTGGCTATCTGTGCTGGGGTGTGGG
>Ga0308411_10002352_pt1 | contig 12790 bp, 8 predicted proteins | sample HotsprottomLayer_2_FD_203530 | JGI IMG/M metagenome (GOLD analysis project Ga0308411, IMG submission 203530) | Hot spring phototrophic mat microbial communities from Octopus Spring, Yellowstone National Park, Wyoming, United States -... | ecosystem: Environmental > Aquatic > Thermal springs >... | reverse complement strand
TCACCGAAATCGAGCCCTTGACGGAGGCCTGCGCCGAGCCCGACGTGGCCGCCGCTGCGGGCAAGCTGGTTGACGGGCAGGGACGCGTTCAGTTGGGTTTCAATGTTCGGAGCTTTCCCGGCCCGACTGCGCTGGCTTTTGAAGCCCTGGGAGTGAACCGGTTGTTTCCGTTCAACCCGGTCAATCGCCGTTATCGGCGGCTGGATCTCGACCCCGACCGGCCCGGGGAAGTCGAGCAGCCGGCCGCCGCCTATTTGATGATCCGACGCGAGGTCTGGAAGCGGCTCGGGGGCTTTGACGAGCGCTTCCATCCTTTGTTTTTCGAGGAGGTCGATTTCCTGGCGCGCGCGGCCCGCCTGGGTTACCGAATCCGCTACGTTCCGTCCGCAGTCGCGCGTCATCAGGGGGGCCACTCAGTTCGTGCGCTCCCTCGCACAAAGCTGCGCCAGTACTGGTACACGAATTTGCTCCGGTATGCAGAGAAGCACTTCGGCCGGGGCGCCCTGGCGGTGGTCGCGGCGGCGGTTTTGCTGGGAGCGATCGCGCGGATGGGGACCAGCTTGTTGGCCGGCGAGCGCGGCGCAGAGCTTGCCGGCCATAGTAAAGTGATCCCGCTTGCGGCGAAGTTTCTCGTTTCGGCTCCGAGCCGGGCCGAGGCAGCCAGAAGCGCCGCCGCCGGTAGTGTAGGCTAGAGAATTGCGCACTTGAACAGCACGCACCCGTCGATCCGCATGCACGACGCCGATCTCGTTTCCGTCACCATCGTCACCTACAACAGCGGACGTTTCATCAAACGCTGCCTGGAGTCGGTCCTGGGTCAGAACTATCCCCGAGTGGAGCTGATCGTCGTCGACAACGCCTCGACGGATGGAACCATCGACATTCTCGAGCAGTTCGAAGACCGCTGCCGGATCGTCTACAACGCGGAGAACGTGGGCTTTGCCGCGGCCCAGAACCAAGCCATCGCTCTGTCGTCGGGCCGCTGGGTGCTGACGCTGAACCCGGACGTGCTCCTGCTGCCCGGCTTCATTGCGGCTCTCGTCGAAGCCGGCCAGCTCGACCCGCGGATCGGCACCGTGTGCGGCAAGCTGCTGACGCTCAACCCCGACTTTGCCATCCCGGATCGACCCACGGTGGACTCGACGGGCATCTACTTCACCCCCATGCTGCGGCATCTGGACCGCGGCAGCTGCGAGCCCGACAACGGCCACTATCTCGACTTCGAGTACGTCTTCGGCGCAACGGCGGCAGCGGCGCTTTACCGGCGCGAGATGATCGACGACGTCACCATCGACGGGGAGTTCTTCGATCCGGACTTTTTCGTCTACCGGGAAGACGCCGACGTGGCCTGGCGGGCGCAGCTGTTGGGCTGGCGGTGCATCTATACGCCCCGGGCGCGGGGCTACCACGTCCGCAAGGTGCTGCCAGGCAACCGGCGGGCCCTGCCTCGGGCCATCAACATGCACTCGGTGAAGAACCGTTTCCTGATGCGGCTGAAGAATATCACGCCGGACCTTTACCGCAGGAACTGGTTGTCGATCTGCGCCCGCGACCTGATGGTGATCGGCTGCTGCCTGCTCTGGGAGCACTCCTCGCTCGAGGCCTTCTGGTACCTGGCCAAGAACTGGAGGCGTGTTATGGCCAAGCGGCGCCAGATCATGAGCCGCCGGCGGGCCAGCGACGAGGAGCTGGCTCGCTGGTTCTCCTACAAGCCGGTAAGCCTGCCGGCTCCCAGGCCCCTGCCGCAGCAATCTTCCCGCGCCCGCGCCGCACGGGGTTGATGAGGATCGCCGTCGTCGGCACCCGCGGGATCCCGGCCCGTTATGGCGGATTTGAGACCTTCGCCGAGGAGCTCGCGACACGGCTTGTCGCCCGCGGCCATCAGGTGAGCGTCTACTGCCGCCAGAGGCATTCCGGCCGCCTCTACCGCGGAGTTCGGCTGATTTACTTGCCGGCCCTCCGACACAAATATCTGGAGACGCTCTCCCATACCCTATTGGCGACGATTCATCTGGTGAGGCACCGGCCCGAGGTGGCCCTGTACTGCAACGCCGCCAACGCCATCTTCACGGCCCTGGCCCGGGCCGCGGGAGTTCCCGTGGCTCTTAACGTCGACGGGCTGGAGCGGAAACGCCGGAAGTGGAACTTCCTGGGTAGGGCTTGGTATCGACTCTCGGAGCGATTGGCGACGCTCGTGCCGAATGCGGTCGTCGCGGATGCAGCGACGATCGGAGCCTATTACCGAAAGCGATACAACAAGGAGACCATTTTCATACCGTACGGCGCCCCGATCGGTCGGCTGGCCAGCACAGCCGTGCTCGCCGAGCTCGGCCTCGAGCCGAGGCGCTACTTCCTCTACGTGAGCCGCATGGAGCCGGAAAACAACGCCCTGCTGGTGCGGGAGAGTTTCGAACGCCTAGATACCGAGCTGAAGCTGGTGATGGTCGGCGATGCCCCCTATGCCAAGGACTACATCCGCCGCGTGCGCCAGACGCGGGATCCCCGCATCCTGTTCCCGGGCGCCATCTACGGAACAGGCTACCACGAGCTGCTTTCGCACTGCTTCGCTTACATCCACGCCACCGAGGTGGGCGGCACGCATCCGGCACTGATCGAAGCCATGGGCCGCGGCGCCCTCACACTGTACCTGCGAACCGAGGAAAACCACGAGGTGGCCTCAGGGGCTGCGATTCCCTTTACCGACGATTTGGCTGAGCAGATGCGCCGACTGCTCGAGATGCCCGAGGAGGAACGTGAGCGGTGGCGCGAACTCGCCATTGACCGGGTGCGGGAGCGGTACTGTTGGGAGCGCGTCACCGACGCCTATGAGGAGCTGTTAGCCTCGCTGCTCTCCAGAGGCTAGAGGAGGGCGATGGGACCTGGCGGATATCGTAGCTGGATCGAAATCTCCCGCGCCCGTATTGCGAAGAATTTTCAAGCGGTGCGGGCGCTGGTCGGCGCTGCTGTCGAGGTGGCGCCTGTGGTGAAGGCCGATGCCTACGGTCATGGCGCCGTCGAAATCTCGCGCGTGCTGGAGTCGGCCGGAGCGCGCTGGCTGGCGGTTTCGAGCGTCGAGGAAGGGGTCGCACTCCGCCGGGCCGGGATTCTCGGACGCATCCTGGTCATGGCCGACTTCCTGCCAAGCGAGCGAGAGGCGCTGTTGGAGTTCGATCTCACGCCCGCCATCCACTCGCTCGAGGACCTCGCTGTCCTCGACCGGATGGCGGGTGAGCGACAGCGATTCTTTCCGTTCCACCTGAAACTCGACACGGGTATGGGTCGCCTCGGCACGCTGGCCGAGCCGGAGCAGATCCTGGCAACGCTGCGCAGCCTGCGCTGGGTGCGTTTCGAGGGCCTGATGACCCACTTCGCCTCTGCCGCGCGCTACACGAGCGAACAGACCACGCAGCAGATCGAGCGATTCGAGCGCATCCGCGCCTTCCTCGAAGCCGCCGGGGTGCGCCCTCAGTACCGGCACCTTGCCAGCACCATCCCCGTGGCATACGGCCGCCGGGAGGCGTGGGGCAATATGGTGCGGCCCGGACAAGCCATCTACGGCTACATCTCGCCCTTGCAAGGGAGCGCTCGGAAACCCGTCCTGCATGTGGAGCCCGTTATGCAGTGGAGGGCTTGCTTCCTGGAGATCAAGGCGGTGCCCGCGGGGATGCTGATCGGCTATGGCGGCATGTTCCGGGCGCCGCGGCCCATGCGCATCGGAATCCTCGCCGTAGGTTACGCCGACGGCTACCCGCACCGGCTCTCCAATCGCGCAAGGGTGATCGTCAAGGGACGCTACGCCCCGGTCATCGGCGCCGTTTCCATGGATCTCACCACCGTCGACGTCACCGACATCGGGCAACTGAGGCCGGGTGACTGCGCTACACTGATCGGCGCCGAAGGTGAGGCTCGGATCGATGCACAGGAGATTGCCCGCTTGGCTGGTACCATCTCCTATGCCGTTCTATGTGGCATCAGCCCGCGGGTCAAACGGGTCTATCTCTAAGAGTTCTAAAGGCTTAGTACGACTCCTGTAGGAGCTTGGAGAGCGGCGCAGATCTAGTACACTTAGTACTTCATGTAAGGTATTGATTATGAGAGTGTTAATTTTCTGCATCAAAAAAAGGGGGCCCTTAGCGCCCACTATGCTACACTAGAAAGCCGCAGGTGATCGTTTTCGCCGGCTCAAACAATGGTTCAGGCCTTTAGTTCCATCTGAATCGAACGTAGCGGAGGAGTCGCTTATCCACAGGGTGTGGAAATTATGTGCATAACGTGTGCTTCGGAGCAGCCATGGATGTGTGGGAACTCGTAAAACAGGAGCTTGCCAAGAGGCTGACACCGCAGAGTTACCAGAACTGGATCTCCAAGACAAGACTGGAAAGGGTTGATGGGACGACCCTGTACGTTTCAGTCCCGGACACCGACACGCGGGAGTGGCTGGAGGATGAGTTCGGCGCGTTGATTCGATCGACTCTCCGGGACTTGGGCTTGCCGCAGGCACGCATCCACTACCATGCGCCTGCTCACCGGGATCGAGGCACAGCCAACGGAGGTGGGCTTGGTCCGACACCCCTGTTTGAGCACCTTGAAGCTAACCTCAACCCCAAGTTCACCTTCGATACGTTCGTCGTGGGCGCTTGCAACCAGTTCGCGCACGCCGCTGCGCGGGCCGTGGCGTCCTCACCGGCGCGGACCTACAATCCGCTGTTCATCTATGGCGGCACGGGCATGGGCAAGACACACTTGATGCATGCCATCGGCCGCGCCTTAGCCGACAACTTCGCCGGCATGCGCATCGTCTACACCACAAGCGAACGGTTCATGAACCAGATGGTCCGCTGCATCAAGACCGACCAGATGCCTCTGTTTCACGAACATTACCGCCGGGCCGATGTCCTGCTGGTTGACGACATCCACGTTCTGGCCAATAAGGAGGGAACCCAGGAGGAGTTCTTCCACACCTTCAATGAGCTCTTCGAGCATCGCAAACAGATTGTGATCTCAAGCGATTCGCCCCCACGGGAGACGGCCGGCTTGGTTGACCGCCTGCGCTCGCGTTTCGAGTGGGGCCTGATGGTGGACGTCCAGCCACCCGACCTCGAGACAAAGATGGCGATCCTGGAGAAGAAGGCTGAGGCCGAGGGCATCCACTTGCCGGAGGACGTGCGCATCTTCGTTGCGACGAAGACGAAGACGAGCGTCAGAGAGCTCGAGGGGGCCCTGACGAAGCTGATCGCCTACTCCTCGCTGACCGGAACAAGAGTGACGCTTGAAATGGCGAAGCATGTCCTGCGCCATCTCTCCGGTGCTACAGAGCAAAAGATCACCATGGAAGCTGTCAACCGTGCTGTGGCCGAGCAGTTCTCGCTTCAGCCGTCTCAACTCAAACAGAAAAGCAACACCCGGCGCATCGCCTTTCCCCGCCAGATCGCCATGTACCTCATCAAAGAGCTCACCGGGGCCTCGCTACCGGAGATCGGCCGGTTCTTCGGAGGCAAGCATCACACGACGGTCCTGCATTCGGTGCAGAAAATCGAGCGGCTCCGGTTGAAGGATCCAGATTTAAACAGGATCCTCCACGCGATAACCGACTCACTCAATTGAGGTTAGGCTTGATTTCCACAGTAGGCTCCTCCGGCCCGCTGCGAAAATCCTGGAAGGCACTACTCCAAGGGCTTCCATCCCGGCGCTTCCACACCGGAGCCCACACCCGGGCAGGACGAGAAGGCCTTATTTTTTGTATAATTTAGAGAGAAAGGAACATTTCAACATTCCCCATCGATCCTACCTCTTTCCTGTTGAGGTGGAGCGACCAGGGAGAGGATTGGACGTGGAGACGCGGCGCCATGGAATTCAGCATCAGGAAAGCAGATCTTGTTCGTGAACTCAGCCTCTCCCAGGGTGTCGTGGAGAAGAAAACGACAATCCCCATTCTCTCCAACGTCTTGCTGGAGGCCGACGAGGACGGCTGGCTTGTCCTCACGTCGACCGATTTGGAGTTGGGGATCCGCTGCCGGTGTCCGGCGGAGGTGAAACGTCCGGGGGCGGGGACGCTGCCGGCGCGTCGTTTGCTGGACTACATCCGGTTGCTACCGGAGTCCCAGATTCACTTCAAGTTCCAAGAGAACCAATGGGCAAGCCTGGTTTGTGGGCGAAGCCGGACCCGGATAGCCGGTATGTCGCGGGAGAGTTTCCCCGAGCTTCCGCCCATGCCGCCGGTCTTGGTGCAGATCCCGGCGGGGGTGCTCCTCAGTCTGATCCACCGCACAATCTTTGCCATCTCACTCGAAGAGAGTCGCTTCACGCTCAACGGCGCTCTCGTGCAGGTGAAGCCGGACCGAATCGTCATGGTGGCGACGGACGGTCACCGGCTTGCGCTCAGCGAGAAGCCGATATCGTTTGCCACCGTAGGGTCGTTCCGCGGGCTGCTTCCCAAGAAGGCCATGACGGAACTCTCGAAGCTCTGTCAGGACTTGGAACCCGACGCCACGGTCGACTTTTCGGCAGATGAGAACCACATGTTTTTCAAAGCGGGGGACCGTCTGCTGATCAGCCGGAAGCTGACCGGCAGCTTTCCGGACTACGAGCGTGTGCTTCCGGTCGAGCACCCGCACTCAGTGATCCTGGTCCGGGAAGAGTTTCGCTCCACGATCGACCGTGTGGCACAGTTCTCCGACGAGCGCTCCCACGCCATCCGGCTCCAGTTCGCGCCCGGAGAGGTGAGGGTCTATGCATCGCTGTCGGACACGGGCGAGAGTGAGGAGAATCTGCCTGTGGTCTACGAGGGGCCCCGGGTGGAGGCAGGCTTTAATGCCCAATATCTGGCAGAGTTCCTGCGTGCGGTTTCCGAGGACAAAATCTACTTCGGGTTTCGCGACGCGGCGAGCGCCGGTGAGCTGCGACCCGCCGGTGAGGGGCTGGACTACACCTATCGCTACATCGTCATGCCCATGAGGATTTAAGGGGAAGGTTTCAGGAGGAATCAGTCGGCGATATGAGCGAACCGGCAGTTCCCAGCACGGCCGCCGCCGAAAACTATAACGCGGAGAGCATCAAGGTGCTTCAGGGCCTTGAGGCGGTCCGCCTCCGGCCGGCGATGTACATTGGCTCGACCGGTGAATACGGCCTGCACCACCTGGTCTACGAGGTTGTCGACAACGCAGTCGACGAGGCGCTGGCCGGATTTTGCAAGAACATCGACGTCACCATCCACCTGGACAACTCGATCACCGTCGCCGATGACGGCCGGGGCATTCCGGTTGAGATCCATCCGGAAGAGGGGATTTCGGCGGCTGAGGTCGTCATGACGAAGCTCCACGCCGGCGGCAAGTTCGACAACAAAGCGTATAAAGTGGCCGGCGGTTTGCACGGGGTCGGCGTGAGCTGCGTCAACGCCCTCTCGGAGTGGCTCAAGCTCGAGATCTGGCGCGACGGCTACCTGTGGCAGCAGGAGTACCGGCGCGGAGCGCCTCAGGCTCCGCTCGAGCGGGCAGGCAAGGCCGGGCGCAAGACCGGGACCCGGATCACCTTCCGTCCGGATCCCGAGATCATGACCACACTGGAATTTAACTACGACACGCTTGCGCAGCGGCTGCGCGAGCTGGCCTTCCTGAACCGGGGCCTGAGAATCACTCTGACGGATGAACGGGTGGACCCGCCGCGCTTCCATGAGTTCCACTACAGCGGAGGAATCGCCGAGTTCATCAAGCATCTCAACAAAGGCAAGACCGTGCTGCATGACAGGCCGATCTACTTCGAGGGCAGCAAGGAGCTGCCTGACGGGGGCGTGCTCCTGATCGAAGTCGCCATGCAGTACAACGACAAGTACAACGAGACGGTCTTTAGCTACGCCAACAGCATCAACACCATCGACGGGGGAACCCACCTGAGCGGCTTCCGAGCCGCCCTCACCCGGACCATCAACCTCTACGGCCAGCAAGCCGGTCTGTTCAAGGATTTCAAGGACAACCTGACCGGCGACGACGTGCGGGAGGGTCTGACGGCGGTCATCAGTGTCAAAGTGCCCAAGCCGCAGTTCGAAGGGCAGACCAAAAGCCGCCTCAACAACGACATCCAGGGCTACGTCACGCAGTTCGTCAACGAGAAGCTTGGCGAGTATTTCGACAAGCACCCGGATGTGATGCGCAAAATCGTGGCCAAGGCCATCGAGGCGGCGCGGGCGCGCGAGGCCGCGCGCAAGGCCAAGGAGCTCACGCGGCGGAAAGGCGCGCTGGACTCCGGAGGACTTCCGGGCAAGCTCGCCGACTGTCAAGAGCGTGACCCAGCGCGGTCGGAGCTTTTCTTGGTGGAGGGAGAATCTGCCGGCGGAACGGCCAAGGCGGGGCGAGACCGCCGCTACCAGGCGATCCTTCCGCTCCGAGGCAAGATCCTGAATGTGGAGAAGGCCCGTTACGAGAAGATGCTCAGCCATGACGAGATCCGGGCCATGATCTCCGCCATCGGAACCGGCATCGGTCCTCAGGACTTTGACATCAACAAGCTCCGCTACGGCAAGATCATCATCATGACGGACGCCGATGTCGACGGCTCCCACATTCGGGCGCTGCTGCTTACCTTCTTTTTCCGCCAGATGCCGGAGCTCATTACACGAGGGCACGTCTTTATCGCGCAACCGCCGCTGTACCGGATCAAGCGGGGCAAGAAGGAAAAGTACGTCAAAGACGACCGGGAATTCACACGCGAGATCTTGCAGTGGGCGACCGAACACCTCACCCTGCGACTGGCGGGCACGGACCTCCGGCTCGAGGGAGCCGCACTGAAGGACTTTCTGGTGCAGTTAGACGAGTTCGAGCAATACCGCCACCGGCTACTCGGCCGGCTGCGAGACGAGCGGGTCGTGACGATCCTGGCTCGGCCGGAGCTGAAGCTGGACGGGCGAGCCGATTTCGCCACCCGCGAAGGTCTGGAGCCGGTGGCCCAAGCGCTGCGCCAGGCCGGCGTCGAGGCAGAGCTTCAGGGCGACGAGGAGCACTCGGCCTGGAAGGTCCTGTTCCGGGACCCGACCAACGCCAGACGGCCGATCGACATCGAGCTGGCCGAGCAGCCCGAGTACCGGCTGTTTCGAAGACTCGCCCGCTCCATCTCCGGCTTCGACCGGCCGCCGTTTGAGGTGAGCCGCGATGGCCACGCCGAGATCCGTCACACGCTCAGCGAGCTTCTAAGCTACGTCCGCGAGGAGGCGACGCGCGACTGCACCGTGCAGCGCTACAAAGGACTCGGGGAGATGAACGCCGAGCAGCTCTGGGAGACCACGATGAACGCGGAAACGAGGACGCTGTTGCGCGTCGAGCTTCGGGACCTCGTCGAAAGCGACGAGATCTTCTCCATGCTGATGGGCGAAGACGTCGAGAGCCGGCGCCGGTTCATCGAGCAGAACGCGCTCGAGGTGCGCAACCTCGATGTTTGATCACTTGCCGATGCAGAAGCTCGAGAAGATCCGGTTCAAGATGTCATCGGCCGTGGTGGCGCCGGTCAGGGCGTCGATGGGGTTCAGGGCGCTATAGAGGTCGACGAGAAGCATCTCGTGCGGCAGGTCGGCCTCCACGGCGCGCCGCGCGTTCTCCAGCGCGTTGAGCGCCTCCTCAAGACACTGCCTGTGCCGTATGCTGGTAAGGAAACCGGCCTCGTGTTCGAGGCCGCCGGGCGGAGTGACGGCCTCGAGTGCCCGACGCCGCAGCGTGTCGATGCCTTCACCCGTCAGGGCGGAGACGGCGACATGGTTCCACGGGGGCGCAGCGCGGCGCTCGAGATCCGCCTTGTTGCCCACCACCAGAAACCGCCCCTGCCGCTGCGCGCGTTCGATCAGATGGCAGTCCTGCTCATCGAGGGGGCGGGATAGATCCACGACAACCAACGTCAAGTCGGCATCAGCCATGGCGCGGAACGTGCGCTCGATCCCCAGCATCTCGACCGGGTCGCCCGAGGCCCGTACGCCCGCAGTGTCCACAAACTTCACCGGGATGCCCTCGAGCGAAGCGACCTCAGAGACGAGGTCACGCGTCGTGCCCGGGATATCGGTCACGATGGCGCGGTCCTGCTCGAGCAGGCGGTTGAAAAGGCTGCTTTTGCCCACGTTAGGTTTGCCCACGATGGCGAGGGTGATGCCGGAGTGGACCAGACGGCCGTAATCGAAGCTCGCCGCCAGCCGCTGGAGCGCTTCCCGGATCGGATCGAGGCGCCGGAGGATCTCCTCCGAGGCGGCCACCTCAACGTCGTCCTCAGCAAAATCGATTCCCGCTTCGAGCAAAGCGACCAGTTCGAGCAACTGGTCTTTGATCGGGGCGATGCGGCGGCTGATCGAGCCGGAGGCCTGCTGGGCGGCGACGCGGGCCTGGTAGAGCGTTCTGGCTTCGATCAGGTCCCGAACCGCCTCGGCCTGCGGCAGATCGATGCGGCCGTTCAAGAAGGCGCGCAGGGTGAATTCGCCGGGCTCGGCCAAGCGGGCGCCGGCCGCGCAGAGCCTCTCCAGGCAGTGTGCCAGCACAACCGGCGAGCCATGACAGGAGATCTCCACCACGTCCTCGGCCGTGTAGGAGCGGGGCGCCTCGAAGAAGGTGACGATGACCTGATCGAGCGGGCGGCCTTCGCGGTCCACGAGCTCGGCCGTTCGAGCGTGCCAGCTTCGCCACCGTCCGCCGCGTGGGAAGCGCAACACGGCTTCTGCGAGCCGGCGCGCCTCGCGGCCGGAGATCCGAACGACGCCCAGGCCGGCGCGGCCTGCGGGTGTCGAAACGGCGGCGATGGTATCCTCAAGCCGCATGCATCACGGACCGGAAGCAAAAGGCGCCGTTCGCGTCACCGCCGCCGCCGACCGGCCGACGGCGAGCGGCTCGGGGCGGGCGGGGCCCCCGAAGGCATCCCGGCCGGGTAGATGACCACGCCGCGATTGGGGCCTTCACCCGAGCTCTCGCTGCGCACGCCCGGCTCGTTTCGCAGCGCCAGATGCAAGATGCGGCGCTCGCGGCTGCTCATCGGATTGAAGCGGAAGGGCTGGTTGGTCGCCTTAACCTTCTCAGCCGCCGTGAGCGCGCTCAGCCGCAACTCCTCGATGCGGAGCATTCGGTATTCGTTGGCGTCGAAGACCACGAGCGCGTGGTCCTGAGGCGGCATGCGGAGCATCTCGTGCGTAAGATGCTCGAGCGCCAGCAGGAGCTCGGCTTTGTTCTCAAGCAGCAGGGCCACGTCCGGGCCGGTGAAATTCACCACCAAGTCGGGATTCTCAAAGTCGGTGTAACGCGGCTCCGGCTCCTTGACCTCCGGGGTCAAGCGCAGGCGAGCGCGTTTGAGGATACGGGAGAGGAACTCTGTGATCTGGGGACCGACGCGAGCGACGGTGTATTTCTTTGCACTCACCGACTATTTCCGGGATCGCCTCCTTGCGGGTTTCGCCTCGACTTTGGCGGCGGCGGGGACGGCCGGCGGCGCGGAGTGCCCCATTCGGTTGAAAAACCACTGCTGCGCCACGCCCACGACGTTGCTGGTCAACCAGTATAGCACCAGCCCGCTGGAGACGCCGTAGAAGAAAAAGCCCATCATGAGCGGCATCAGCATCATGATTCGCTGCTGCGTGGGATCCAGGCTCGTTGTGGGCGTCATCTTCTGAATGACGAACTGCGAGACGACCATGGCGATGGGGAGGATGCGAATGGGCAGGTGCTCCGGTTGGGACAGGTCGGTCACCCAAAGCCAGGGGGCGCCTCGCAACTCGATGGCCACGGTCAGCACTTTGTAGAAGGCGATGAAGAAGGGGATCTGCAACAGCATCGGCATGCAGCCGCCCATCGGGTTGACGCCGTGCTTTTTGTAGAGCGCCATCATCTCCTCGTTCTGCTGCGTACGGCGAGGATCGCGCAGGCTCAGGCCTTTGTATTTTTCGCTGATGGCCTTGATTTCGGGCTGGAGCATCTGCATCTTCTTCATCGACTTGAGGCTGCTCAGCTTCAGGGGCAGCAGGAGGAAGTTGATGGCGACCGTCAGGACCACGATCGACCAGCCCCAGTTGCCGATCCATTTGTTGTTGATCCACTTCAGGGCCAGAAACAGAGGCTTGGCCAGGAAGGAGAACCAGCCGAAGTCGACGAGCGTCTGGAGCCGCGGGTCGATCTGCTTGAGCTGGTCCAGGTCTTTCGGGCCGACGAAGAACGGAAACTCGTTTCTGCCTCCGCCGCCCAACGCCATGCCGATGCGCGGCTCCTCTTTGCCGCCCTCGACCTTCACCGGATCGCTATAAGTCCTCAGCTCGAAGGAGGAGCCGCGACGAGGCAGGGCGACGGCGGCGAAATAGGCGTCCTGGATGCCGGCGAAGGAATAATTGCCGCTTTCGGTGATGGGGCCCTCTTTGGCGCTCTTGGGATCGTGGGTGACCAGCTTGTTTTGAGACAGATCGAAATAGACGGTATGCTGCGAGGTCGAGATGCTCCAGGCGGTGGCGTCTCCGAATCCGCCTCGCCAGGCGAGCCAGTGCGCCAGCGGCGCGCGCTCGCCTGCCGCGGCGCTTGAAACCGTGACGAGATAACTGTCCGGCTCGAACCGGAAGGCTTTGTAGAAGTAGGCCGCGCCGTCGGAGAATTCAAATTCCAGGCCCAGCCCGTCGGGCGAGCGCCGCACGGCGTACAGGACGTTGTTGGGGTCGGCCGGCGGCGACGAATCGCGGAAAACCATGCTGAAGGGGTAGCCCGTGCGCTCGAGACCTTCCCCGCGGACCAGTTGGAGGGGGTTGCCCTGCGCGTCGCGGTATCGGGAGAGAATCCAGCTCCGCACGACCGCTCCG
>Ga0308411_10002348_pt1 | contig 12805 bp, 4 predicted proteins | sample HotsprottomLayer_2_FD_203530 | JGI IMG/M metagenome (GOLD analysis project Ga0308411, IMG submission 203530) | Hot spring phototrophic mat microbial communities from Octopus Spring, Yellowstone National Park, Wyoming, United States -... | ecosystem: Environmental > Aquatic > Thermal springs >... | reverse complement strand
CAACGTTAGCTGGGACTGAGCATATCGGCTCTCCCAGTTCCTTTCAATTGCACTATATTAGTATTACAACCAGCTCCATTCATTCTGGAATTCTTGCTCAAAAATACATGCACTTTCAATTGCACTATATTAGTATTACAACTCTTTTGGATTATTTTTAAAAGCCATATATGCTTGTTTAACTTTCAATTGCACTATATTAGTATTACAACTCTCGATAGAGCTCGAACTTCTTCCTGAGTTTCTCAGCTTTCAATTGCACTATATTAGTATTACAACTTCGAGCTGTTTGTAGAGCTCGAACTTCTCCTTCAGCTTTCAATTGCACTATATTAGTATTACAACATTATATAATTTTTTTGTATATTTGTATTAGAATTAAGCTTTCAATTGCACTATATTAGTATTACAACAATAAAAAAATGTTTTATAAAAAAGGAGCAAAAAACTTTCAATTGCACTATATTAGTATTACAACTAGGAAGGCCTAAACCTCAAAATCCAATCAAATTTGTGAAAAAACTTTCAATTGCACTATATTAGTATTACAACTGAGTTCTTCCCTATGCCAATATACGAAATAAAGAATAAAACTTTCAATTGCACTATATTAGTATTACAACTTTATTGCTGTTGATATTGAACCCTAAGCTGTTCCTTTCAATTGCACTATATTAGTATTACAACAACCCAAAGAGGCTCATATACCGATGCGGTCGATTCTTTCAATTGCACTATATTAGTATTACAACCAAACAATATAAAAAAACTATTGCTGTCATTAAATCTCTTTCAATTGCACTATATTAGTATTACAACACGTCGTCCCTTTCACTTTCATATTCGGACGACTCCCACCAACTTTCAATTGCACTATATTAGTATTACAACCAACATTATCATTAGATCCAGCAGTAGAAGATAATTCGCTTTCAATTGCACTATATTAGTATTACAACCTGGAACTTTTCTTTTAATAGTTGGGGATCTTTCACCCCCTTTCAATTGCACTATATTAGTATTACAACTTTGTTTCAATAGTAACCTCATTAATTTTGTATTTATCACAAACTTTCAATTGCACTATATTAGTATTACAACTGAACAGGAATGGTGTATATATGACTGATGGGGTACAATCTTTCAATTGCACTATATTAGTATTACAACAGTTGGTAAAGATAATAAATCATTTAGATATATTAAACCTACTTTCAATTGCACTATATTAGTATTACAACTTGGAAATATTCATGACTTACTCCTTTTTAAGGTTAAACAACTTTCAATTGCACTATATTAGTATTACAACTTTTTTATTTTTTTTGTTTTATTTTTTTTAAGATATTACTTTCAATTGCACTATATTAGTATTACAACCATTACGATCCCAACCCAAAGGCTGGGATCGATAGCTGCCTTTCAATTGCACTATATTAGTATTACAACCCCAACCCGCCCTGTAGATTTGGGCGAGGAGTGGGAGTGTAAGGCTTTCAATTGCACTATATTAGTATTACAACGACTGCATGTGGATCCTTTCGATTTCCAATTCAACCGCTTTCAATTGCACTATATTAGTATTACAACTGATTCTATCCTCACGACCGAGAAATACTTTAACTTCTTTCAATTGCACTATATTAGTATTACAACTGCTAATTTTAATTTTAGTTGAACCAAAGTAAATAATGCTTTCAATTGCACTATATTAGTATTACAACCAATAAAACGATTATCGTCGTCTAAATAAACTCGATAACTTTCAATTGCACTATATTAGTATTACAACCTCTCTGGATAAGCATTTTTAACAACGGTTGAGACGATAAACTTTCAATTGCACTATATTAGTATTACAACCGCAACGGCCCAACAGGTACCATCACCCTCGCCTTCAATACTTTCAATTGCACTATATTAGTATTACAACAAAAATAATCGCTCCCATAAAACAACCTCCTTAATTTCTGCTTTCAATTGCACTATATTAGTATTACAACAAGTAATGATTTATTCATTTAGTTTTGTATAACTTTACTTTCAATTGCACTATATTAGTATTACAACCTCGGCGAACACCGCCCAGAAGATATTATAGACGGTATGTTTTTACTTTCAATTGCACTATATTAGTATTACAACTAATACTTTCATTTTTTACCTCCTTGAATTAAAAATACTTTCAATTGCACTATATTAGTATTACAACTTAATACTTTTTTAAAACATCTTCAGATATCTTTAGGCTGGACTTTCAATTGCACTATATTAGTATTACAACTTGAAATAGTTGAAAGAACACTAACCATCACAATCCCTTTCAATTGCACTATATTAGTATTACAACTTTGTATAACTTTATTTTTAGTTGATGCTAACATATATATACTTTCAATTGCACTATATTAGTATTACAACTTAGATCCACATGTGACTGCATGCAGATCCCTTCGATCTTTCAATTGCACTATATTAGTATTACAACGTCAACAAGACCGGCGTGGATTGAAATGCTCTTGACTTTCAATTGCACTATATTAGTATTACAACAAACAGCGACGACGACTGCCTTTAATGCTCTCTTTATCGCTTTCAATTGCACTATATTAGTATTACAACATGTTGTTGCTAGCAAATAATACAAGAATGTCAAAGCTACCCTTTCAATTGCACTATATTAGTATTACAACAAATTAGGTTGGTCTAATATTAGAATTAAGAGAAGGTGGACTTTCAATTGCACTATATTAGTATTACAACTTTTCATTTTTTTTGTCTTCCATATTGAAGAGCACTTTCACTTTCAATTGCACTATATTAGTATTACAACAAAATACCAATATAGTGCAATTGAAAAAAAAACACCGCCTTTCAATTGCACTATATTAGTATTACAACTGATTGTATCGAGTTGTTGGTATGAGATATTGCCTGCGACTTTCAATTGCACTATATTAGTATTACAACTATTACACTGTTCATCTCAAACCTCCTTAATTTTTGATACACTTTCAATTGCACTATATTAGTATTACAACATTTGTTGTTTAATTGTTCGATTATGAATTTATCATAACTTTCAATTGCACTATATTAGTATTACAACTATTGAAATCGAGCCGTCAGGGCAAGTTGCCCGTATCCTTTCAATTGCACTATATTAGTATTACAACGTAACCTCTCTTCAGCCATTCTCAGGCTTGAGATCTTTCAATTGCACTATATTAGTATTACAACGGTTTAAAATGAAAAAAAGAAGAATTAGTGAAATGAAGAAGCTTTCAATTGCACTATATTAGTATTACAACATTATCGTCTAAGTAAACGCTGTAATTGCTTTTATTAACTTTCAATTGCACTATATTAGTATTACAACTGACAGTGCACTTCCAGTTGAGCTTTTGAAACTCTATAGCGACTTTCAATTGCACTATATTAGTATTACAACCAAGGCTTGCTAGTAGCAAACAATACAAGAAACTTTCAATTGCACTATATTAGTATTACAACTCACAATAATCAAACTCACTACTTGTACCGTACAATTTATACTTTCAATTGCACTATATTAGTATTACAACACTCCTTTTTTTGAAACATTTTTTTATTTTTTTTTCTTTTACTTTCAATTGCACTATATTAGTATTACAACATTTTCAAGTTAGAAATAAATCTTGAGATCTTGTTACTTTCAATTGCACTATATTAGTATTACAACGATTTAATGAAGCATTTAAACATTATAGACGTCTTGACGGCGCTTTCAATTGCACTATATTAGTATTACAACAATTGTTACGAGGATCGAAACCATTACAATCCCAACCCAAAGGCTTTCAATTGCACTATATTAGTATTACAACCCTTTTTGCAACGATTGAAATCGTTGCAAAAATTGACTTTCAATTGCACTATATTAGTATTACAACAGCATAGTTTAAGGATAAGACCAAATTGTTTAGAGACTTTCAATTGCACTATATTAGTATTACAACTTAACTAAAATTAAAGTTATACAAAACTAAATAAATAAATCACTTTCAATTGCACTATATTAGTATTACAACAAGGGCAAGGATTGGATATATATTGTGATAATATTTCTTGTGCTTTCAATTGCACTATATTAGTATTACAACTAGTTGACGGTAATTATTTTGGCGATTTGCCATATAAAACTTTCAATTGCACTATATTAGTATTACAACTCCCAGTCAAGAAGAGCTATATCGCTGCCCTGCTGGCTTTCAATTGCACTATATTAGTATTACAACATTAAAACAGCGACGACGATCGCCTTTGATCTCTTCCTTTCAATTGCACTATATTAGTATTACAACCATGGCGGGTTGGTTGATGATATCGAATTTGAGCGCTTGGCTTTCAATTGCACTATATTAGTATTACAACAAGATGATAAAGTACATTTTAGTTTAACTGGAGGTTAACTTTCAATTGCACTATATTAGTATTACAACTTAATGGCTCACCAGTAGATAATTCTATACTCACTTGATTCTTTCAATTGCACTATATTAGTATTACAACTATAATACCAGCATAATATTAGGTTCACTTAACACCTTTCAATTGCACTATATTAGTATTACAACATCCCGTAACGCAGGTTGAGTATGAGAAATTATTAAGTGATTCTTTCAATTGCACTATATTAGTATTACAACTTAATGGCTCACCAGTAGATAATTCTATACTCACTTGATTCTTTCAATTGCACTATATTAGTATTACAACAAAGTATTCTCCTATAGACACGAGGAACGCGATAATGCTTTCAATTGCACTATATTAGTATTACAACAATCAGACCCTACAGCGGACATGTTTACTTTGAATTTCCACTTTCAATTGCACTATATTAGTATTACAACCTATCAATTCACTTTGAGATAGACTTAATTTTTTGTTTAACTTTCAATTGCACTATATTAGTATTACAACTTACATAAAATCAATAAATCCTTTAGCATTTTTTTACTCCTTCTTTCAATTGCACTATATTAGTATTACAACCAATAGAACATTCATATGGACATGCATATTCCTCATTATTTCTTTCAATTGCACTATATTAGTATTACAACTTTAGACAACGTAGTGTTCGATTATGATAAATTCATCTTTCAATTGCACTATATTAGTATTACAACAAAAAGAATATTATAATAAACTTAATAAAGAGAGGCTTTCAATTGCACTATATTAGTATTACAACGAAAGCATGAAAGAAAGATTTAAAAGAGAGAATATAGACTTTCAATTGCACTATATTAGTATTACAACCTGTTAGCACGTGTTGGAGCATACCTAGCTAGTGTTGGTACACTTTCAATTGCACTATATTAGTATTACAACCAGTACTATTTCGATAGTATTGCTATACCGATTAACTTTCAATTGCACTATATTAGTATTACAACGTTGCCAACAACAAATATAGAAACGTTAAAGCACTCCTTTCAATTGCACTATATTAGTATTACAACCGGCGGTGCTCTATTCATTTTCAATTCTCCTCTCGACGACTTTCAATTGCACTATATTAGTATTACAACGGTCCGCCGCCTTCTTATTTCTGGTATTTGTTTCTTAGCCTTTCAATTGCACTATATTAGTATTACAACTTTATGAATTTATTTTTGATTGTTTCGGGGTCTCTCTTTCAATTGCACTATATTAGTATTACAACTATCGTATCAATAGAATTAATAGCCTCTGCAAAAAACCAGCTTTCAATTGCACTATATTAGTATTACAACAAAGACCCAACCTTTATATCATCATCCTCTATACTACTTTCAATTGCACTATATTAGTATTACAACCGTCTGCACTGCAAACGATGAAATAGTTATCATCGTTGCACTTTCAATTGCACTATATTAGTATTACAACTTTATGGAGGAGGGATTCATTTATTACGCCTGATGATGCTTTCAATTGCACTATATTAGTATTACAACGTTTTTCACCCCGAGATAATTGGGAAGACCTAGTCTTTCAATTGCACTATATTAGTATTACAACTACCAACCATTAACACCCCTGCCAGGCAGGGGCTGCTTGCCTTTCAATTGCACTATATTAGTATTACAACAATAGATGAAGATTGTAGAAGTGTATTTTATAATGATTCTTTCAATTGCACTATATTAGTATTACAACAAAATATTAAAGCTTTCATAAATACTCCTAAAATTCTAATACTTTCAATTGCACTATATTAGTATTACAACTTTAGCATAACTTTAAGTTTAGTTAATGTTAACATATATATACTTTCAATTGCACTATATTAGTATTACAACTAACGATGAAATTGATAGAATACTGGACGATATTGTATTTGACTTTCAATTGCACTATATTAGTATTACAACTGTCCTCTTGGAGGACGGTCGTACTGTGCACTATTTGGTGCTTTCAATTGCACTATATTAGTATTACAACACCCATAAATCCTCCTAAAATTCTAATACAAATATACACTTTCAATTGCACTATATTAGTATTACAACAACTATTGCACTCATAAAAACCTCCAAAAACTCTAATACTTTCAATTGCACTATATTAGTATTACAACAGGTTGTAATAAAACTCCTCTCTACAGTCATTATCTATTCTTTCAATTGCACTATATTAGTATTACAACTTCAAAATTTCAAAAAAAATAAAAAAAATAATCAACTTTCAATTGCACTATATTAGTATTACAACTTGTTGCTAGTAGTAAACAATATAAGAAAACAGACGCCACTTTCAATTGCACTATATTAGTATTACAACCAAGTTTATTAAAGTCAAAATACATGAGCCCTGCGTAAGGCTTTCAATTGCACTATATTAGTATTACAACTCGATAAAATAATTTAATCGCTTTTTTAAGAGCTCCTTTCAATTGCACTATATTAGTATTACAACAATTCAAGTTTTTGTGGAGCCTTATGAAGTTGCTGTTCTTTCAATTGCACTATATTAGTATTACAACGCTCTTAAAATTATCGTTGTAAATGTAGTCGATTAACTTTCAATTGCACTATATTAGTATTACAACTAAACAACACTATCATTTTTACCTCCTTTTTTTATTTGCTTTCAATTGCACTATATTAGTATTACAACACAACGTTGTTGATTACATTAACAATGACAACTTTAAACTTTCAATTGCACTATATTAGTATTACAACTGGATATTTTCCTTATAAACATCTTATCCTCCTAATATATACTTTCAATTGCACTATATTAGTATTACAACCACTGTACCAAGATAAGAAGATCTTTAAGCATTTCCAACTCCAAAAAGCACTATATTAGTATTACAACCACTGTACCGATGGATCCAAAACTCATAGGTTCCACCGGTGACTTTCAATTGCACTATATTAGTATTACAACCTCCCACAGCAAGAGCAATAATCGGCGTCAGCGCTCGTACTTTCAATTGCACTATATTAGTATTACAACACAGACATTAACATGTCTGTTGAAAAATTTAATCGTTCTGCTTTCAATTGCACTATATTAGTATTACAACTGTCTCCCCATCCTGCAATAACCATCCCCTCTGCTTGAAAACCTTTCAATTGCACTATATTAGTATTACAACTGTTTTTTTCAATTGCACTATATTAGTATTTTTAATTCTTTCAATTGCACTATATTAGTATTACAACTGTGTAGAAATACACAACCCTTGCTACTTAATGCTTTTGCAAACTTTCAATTGCACTATATTAGTATTACAACAAGGGGTAAGGATTTGGATGAGATAGCGAAGGGGATACTTTCAATTGCACTATATTAGTATTACAACCATAAATGCCGCATCCCATATCTGTACCCCATCACTAAATCTTTCAATTGCACTATATTAGTATTACAACTTTGTAGGGAGGGATTATATAGGTAACGAGGGGGATGAACTTTCAATTGCACTATATTAGTATTACAACTAAATCCATATACTTGCTTAATCTGCTAAATGATGCTAACCCTTTCAATTGCACTATATTAGTATTACAACCATTTTACAACCTCCTAAAATTAAAAAAATTAAAAATACTAACTTTCAATTGCACTATATTAGTATTACAACACATGTAAGAAGCTTTATTTCTAGTCTAAAGTTAGCAGACTTTCAATTGCACTATATTAGTATTACAACGCGACGACCGCCGTGAATATCATTTTTATCGCAACTTTCAATTGCACTATATTAGTATTACAACCAATAAACACTATAATTGCTTTTATTAATAATCGTTTTCTTTCAATTGCACTATATTAGTATTACAACAACGATCCCGATCCATAGACCAGGATCAATTGCAGCAACACTTTCAATTGCACTATATTAGTATTACAACAGTGAGATTAATTTAAATGGTGTGGATATAGATGGTATCTTTCAATTGCACTATATTAGTATTACAACTTTATAAAAAGAAGACTTAATATGCTTGAACAAGAAACCTTTCAATTGCACTATATTAGTATTACAACTTATACCAGCATACTTTTTGTTCATTAATGCTTCATACTTTCAATTGCACTATATTAGTATTACAACGCAAAGGAGGGAGTAGATATTAGTGAGGGCAAGGAGCTTTCAATTGCACTATATTAGTATTACAACACGTTATCCCATAATTGGACGGATTTACTTTCGCCTCTACTTTCAATTGCACTATATTAGTATTACAACTGACAATATACAATCCATGACGCCTATGATAGTAACTGGACTTTCAATTGCACTATATTAGTATTACAACTTGATTTTCATTTTTTTGCTCCTAAAAAATTAAAAAAACTTTCAATTGCACTATATTAGTATTACAACTCATCGTAACTGGGTTCAACATTAAGCAAATTTTCTTCTTTCAATTGCACTATATTAGTATTACAACATTCTTGATTTAACATTCTTATCTCAACCGTGATCTTACTCTTTCAATTGCACTATATTAGTATTACAACATAATTTAATTAAACTTAAAACTAATCTCTATATTAACTTTCAATTGCACTATATTAGTATTACAACCCTGGATAAACTGACTGCCTATAGATACCAGGTTTCCCTGGTCTTTCAATTGCACTATATTAGTATTACAACCTGGGTTCAATTGTTGCTAGCAACATGCTTGTTGCTACTTTCAATTGCACTATATTAGTATTACAACCTGAAAGATTTATTAATTTTATGCAAAAAGGCCGACGACTTTCAATTGCACTATATTAGTATTACAACCCGTTACGGTTTTTCAAAGGATCGCTTGATGGGTGATCCCAAACTTTCAATTGCACTATATTAGTATTACAACTGTGCAAATAAAGTTGCCGAGGTCTGTTATGATGCTTGAACTGCTTTCAATTGCACTATATTAGTATTACAACGTGCTTTTCAATATAGAAGATAAAAAAATCCAACTTTCAATTGCACTATATTAGTATTACAACTCACGTAAAGGAAAAAGATGAGGGTGACGTAAGAACCTTTCAATTGCACTATATTAGTATTACAACTACAACTCGTACGACACGGTACGACCGTCCTTTAAAAGGCTTTCAATTGCACTATATTAGTATTACAACTCGAAGAAATCGTAATAAAGCTTGTTACCTAAGAAAATCTTTCAATTGCACTATATTAGTATTACAACTCGAGTTAATAGACTTGATAGACGACGGTTGCAGGGAGGCTTTCAATTGCACTATATTAGTATTACAACCTTTCATCTACATCAAAAAGAACGCTGTCAAGCTCATTCTTTCAATTGCACTATATTAGTATTACAACAGATAATGGCGTGAGTGCCTTATGCAAACGTGCCGCCGCTTTCAATTGCACTATATTAGTATTACAACTAGGAGCCCCTTTCGTCTTCATAACAAAAATATCGCCCGGCTTTCAATTGCACTATATTAGTATTACAACGCTATCTTATGATAGCTAGAACTATAAATTACCTACTACTTTCAATTGCACTATATTAGTATTACAACTGTCTTGCTTGTTGGCACACTTGAAGATGGTACAGAAGGCTTTCAATTGCACTATATTAGTATTACAACTGTTTAGCAGGGGTCTTGATGATCGCAATTCTTTCGACTACTTTCAATTGCACTATATTAGTATTACAACACCAAAAATCGTAACGGTGGCTGTTACGATTTTTGGTGTCACTTTCAATTGCACTATATTAGTATTACAACGGTGTTTTTGTTTTTGAGTTTTTCAAAATATTTTAAACTTTCAATTGCACTATATTAGTATTACAACTCGTTGCAAGTATCGAAAGCATTATGATCCCGATCCATAGACCCTTTCAATTGCGCTATATTAGTATTACAACCAAGACCGCCGTGGATTGAAACACTTTTGAAATTATCGTTGCTTTCAATTGCACTATATTAGTATTACAACTCAAAGCATTCATTTTAAACCTCCTAAATTCTTATGCAACTTTCAATTGCACTATATTAGTATTACAATCTAACTTTCAAATCTTGCTTGGGATAATCAAAACGCACTTTCAATTGCACTATATTAGTATTACAATCTGCGCGACAGTATCAATAAATCTTTTAGCATTTTGCACTTTCAATTGCACTATATTAGTATTACAATATGCAGAGGTGATCGAGTTTCTTATCTTGAATGTAACGTCTTTCAATTGCACTATATTAGTATTACAAACGATTAAAATCGTTGCAAGTATCGAAAGCATTATAACCCCGCTTTCAATTGCACTATATTAGTATTACAACGTGGCTCCTACGAGTTTTGGAGCTATCGTTACACCGTCGGTTCTTTCAATTGCACTATATTAGTATTACAACTTGTTGACAACCAAATATTATATAAACTTATGATTGACGACTTTCAATTGCACTATATTAGTATTACAACTGTACAAACGATGAAATAATTATCGTTGCAATAAACTTGCTTTCAATTGCACTATATTAGTATTACAACTTCATCTATTAAGTTTATCAACTCGATTTGTGATAAACTTTCAATTGCACTATATTAGTATTACAACCAGCAACTGCATTAGATTGATATAAAGACCCATGACTTTCAATTGCACTATATTAGTATTACAACCAACAGCAGCACAAATAGAAATAAAAAGGACCGCATAAAACACTTTCAATTGCACTATATTAGTATTACAACTTCAACGATACAAGCTGTTGCAAAAATTGCCAGCACTTTCAATTGCACTATATTAGTATTACAACTCTTTATTCAGAAAAGAATAAAGACCCGAAATGCTTTCAATTGCACTATATTAGTATTACAACAAACATGTACATATTTATCAAAAAATCTAATCGTCTTTCAATTGCACTATATTAGTATTACAACGAGTAAAGACCAGCAATTGTAAGTTCAGACGACGTGAAGCCTTTCAATTGCACTATATTAGTATTACAACCTGATAAAAATAAATACTACATTGATACCAGCACGATACTAGCTTTCAATTGCACTATATTAGTATTACAACTCAATGACAGCAACAATCAATGTTGCTGCAAATAAACACCCTTTCAATTGCACTATATTAGTATTACAACTCAACCGTTTCAGTCCACACCAATAAAGTGTCATCAACTTTCAATTGCACTATATTAGTATTACAACTTTTCATGTAGATGCTGTTTTTCTTACCTAGCTGCATTTCAACTTTCAATTGCACTATATTAGTATTACAACTGCTCCCAAAGAAGAAGTATTATCCTCCCAACCCGCCCTGCTTTCAATTGCACTATATTAGTATTACAACCACCAAATTCTTTCAGCACATCTTCGTAATAATACCGCCGTGGCTTTCAATTGCACTATATTAGTATTACAACCTTATAATTCTTTCTCTTTCTCTTATTTTTTTCGTCCTTTCAATTGCACTATATTAGTATTACAACTTTATTAAGCATTTTTGATATACTATTTTTAAGATCTTTCAATTGCACTATATTAGTATTACAACTTCACGACTTGACAAAAACAACAAACACAAAAACAACTTTCAATTGCACTATATTAGTATTACAACTTGCTAGCATTAGACAATATAAAAAAGTTGTTGCTTTCAATTGCACTATATTAGTATTACAACCTTTGTTCTCGATGCTACAAATATCAAAGTAAACAGATACTTTCAATTGCACTATATTAGTATTACAACCTTTTATGTATTTTATCCCAAATTTGCTTTTTTATTACATTTCTTTCAATTGCACTATATTAGTATTACAACCGTGCAATGTTACCACTTGGTGGAATAGTTCTAACAATTTCCCCACTTTCAATTGCACTATATTAGTATTACAACTCTTGGTAATTACCAAGGATTAACACAGCTGCTAACCTCTTTCAATTGCACTATATTAGTATTACAACCGTCTGTACTAACTATTTCGGGTCTTTATTCATTTTTGCTTTCAATTGCACTATATTAGTATTACAACAGTAAGGGTGAATAATTATTCGCCTTTATTTCGTTTTGTTTTTAATGGAACTAAAAGTATTTAAACCTACATCCAAAGCCTGGAAAGCTTTGCAATACACCAATCTATGCTTTCAATTGAAATATTTTAATATCACAAACTGAGAATTTGCCACGCTTTATAAGTGTGGATTATCAAATCTGTACAAAAGTGGATAACTAAATTTTGCTGAATGGCAAATCTTTCATAAATTTGTGTGTTGTTTATTGTGAAGGAACTAATGATAAAACACGATACACTCTCGAAA
>Ga0308411_10002347_pt1 | contig 12809 bp, 13 predicted proteins | sample HotsprottomLayer_2_FD_203530 | JGI IMG/M metagenome (GOLD analysis project Ga0308411, IMG submission 203530) | Hot spring phototrophic mat microbial communities from Octopus Spring, Yellowstone National Park, Wyoming, United States -... | ecosystem: Environmental > Aquatic > Thermal springs >... | reverse complement strand
CGAAATATGCGCCCCGAAGCCGCAACAAAGGGTAGGCCAGGAGCGCCGCGGCCACCGCCGCCGCTGCGGCGCCGGCCACCGTCGCCAGCGCAACCCCACCCCACCCTGCAGCCAGACCAGGAAGCCGAAGGATCAACAGGAACGTCACATAGGCCCCCAGCCCGAAGAAGCTGGCCTGCCCGAGGTTGTAGAGTCCCAGGAACCCGCCCAGCAGGTCGTAGTTGGACGCCAACGTCACCAGGAGGAATGTGAACAGCAGCGCGGTGAGCAAGTCGCGGCCCAACACCCAGGGTCCGGCCGCGAGCCCCGCCAGCGCCACACCCGCCAGCAACCGGCTCGTCATCGCCCGGCGCCTCCCAGCAGGCCTACCGGCCGGAGCAGCAGGACGCCGAAGAGGACCAGCAGGCTGGTCATGGGCGACCAGACCGGGCCGACCCAGTAGCCCGTGAACACTTCGGCGACCCCCAGCGCCACGCCGGCGGCCAGCGCGCCCGGCAGGTTGCCGACGCCGCCGGCGGCCGACACGGTGAACGCGATCATCGTCAGGCGCAGCCCTTCATAGGGCGTGAGGGGAATAGCCAGCACGAACACGGCGCCGGACAGCGCCGCCGCCGTGATGCCGACCGTCAGCACCGCCGCCGCCACCCGCCGGGGTTCGAGACCGATGATGCGCGCGCCAATGGCGTTCTGGGCCACCGCTCGGGCTTCCTTGCCGATGCGCGTGCGCACCAGCAGCAGGTGCAGGATGGCCACGGCCAACGCCGTGAACAGTAGCGCCACCGCCCGCGATCCGGACACTACCACCTCGCCGAGCCGCAGCGAGGCCACGCGCGGAGTCAGGGCGAAGACCGGCTGCGGCTCGACCAGGCGCGCCCAGTAGAACCCCAGAAGCGCTTCGGCGGCCAACGCCAGCCCGAACGTCACCAGGATTGAGCCGACCAGCACCTCCCCGGGCTCGCGGTCGCTCAGGGGGCGCACCAGCGTCGCGTACACGAGGGCACCCACGGCCACGAACCCGACCCCCACTGCGGCGAACCCCATAGCCACCGGCAACCCCAGGTGGCGAACCAGGAGCGTGACCCCAGCGGCCCCCAGCACCATGAACACCCCGTGCGCCACGTTCAGCACGTGCGTCGTGGCTAGAATTAGCGAGAACGAGAAGGCCATGAGTGCGTACAGCCCACCGACCACCACGCCGGCCAGCAGCAGTTCCACGAACAGCGGCACCGTCACCGCGGGGCGCGCCTCACACCGCCAGGTAGCTGGCCTGGAGCTCCGGGGCGTTTCGCACTATCTCCGCTGGCCCTTGGAGGACGATCTGGCCGGCGGTCATGATGTAGGCGCGGTGGGCCAGCGCCAGCGCCTCGTGCACGTGTTGCTCGACGACCACCAGGGTCAGCCCGTTGCGGTTGAGGGCCGTCAGGGTCTCGTAGACTTGGTCCACCACCCGAGGTGCCAGGCCCAGCGACGGCTCGTCCAGCATCAGCAGCGCCGGTGAGGCCATCAGGGCCCGCCCGATGGCCAGCATCTGCTGTTCGCCGCCCGAGAGCGAGCCGGCCGCCTGGCGGCGTCGCTCCGCCAGTCGCGGGAACAGCGCGTACACCTCGTCACGCGCCTCGGTCAGCCGGCGCCCCCGATTGGGCACAAACCCCAGCTCCAAGTGTTCTTCCACCGCCATGAGGGGGAACAGCTCGCGCCCCTCAGGCACGAGGCCTAGACCCAGACGTACCCGGACCGCTGGCGATACCCCGTCCAGCCGGTGCCCGGCGTACGTGATCGTGCCACCGGCGGCAGGCACGAGCCCATGGATGGCGCGCAGCGTCGTGGTCTTGCCCGCCCCATTGGGCCCCAAGAGGGCTACGGCCTCGCCCGCGGCCGCGGTCAGCGATACGCCGTGGACCACGTGGAAGTGGCCGTAGCGGACGTGCAGATCGCGGACATCAAGCACCGGCGGCGTTGCGGGCATGCCGGTCTCCGAGGTACGCCGCGATCACCTGCTGGTTGGCCATCACCGCCTCTGGCGTCCCATCGGCGATGACCTGGCCGAAGTTCAGCACCACGACCCGTCGGCAGATGCGTGTCACCAGGCGGACGTTGTGCTCGACCATCAGCAGCGTCAGGTCCAGCTCGGCGCACAGCCGCAAGACCACCTCCGCCATGCGGTCCAGCTCGGCCGGCATCAGGCCCGACATGACCTCGTCCAGGCACAGCAGGCGGGGCCCGGTGGCCAGGGCGCGCGCCAGTTCCAGGCGCTTGCGCTCCGCGAGGTTCAGGGTGCCGGCAGGCTGGTAGGCTACGGCCCGGAGGTCCAGCAGATCCAGCAGCCGCTGCGCGGCATCCCGCGTTTCGCGGATGCCAGCCCGGCCGCCGTGACGGCCGAACAGGTACCCTACCGCCACGTTGTCCACCACGCTGAGCTGGGTGAAGGGCTGCACGATCTGGAACGTGCGCGCCAGCCCCAGCCGACAGATCGTGTGAGGCGGAAGCCTCACCAGGTCGCGCCCCCGGAACCGCACCCCTCCGCGGTCAGGGCGCAGGAACCCCGAAACCACGTGGAACAACGTCGTCTTGCCCGCGCCATTGGGCCCGATGAGCCCGACGACCTCGCCCGCGGCCACCGCCAGCGAGACACCGTCCAGCGCCGTGACCCCGCCAAAGCGCTTGCTGATGCCTTCGAGTTCGAGCACGTATCAGGACGCGGCGTACCGCTTCGCCCAGTCGCTCACCAGCGGAATGGTGACGTCCTTGCCGTTGTAGGCCTGCAGCGCGTAGTAGATCGACAGGATCAGCCACGCGAGCCACAGGATCGGGCCGCCCACGAGGACCAGCAGCCAGCCCAGGAACGGGATGTTCCCCAGAATCGTCAGGATCACGTAGATGGCGACCCAGGCGATGCCCCAGAACAGGGCCGTCCAGCCGTGGTGCCGCATGAAGGCGTCCTTCTTCATGTCGGTCACCACGATGACCAGGGCGATGATCCAGATCGGATACGCCAGGGCCGCCAGCAGCTTGTTCGAGTCCGACGCGGGCGACGTGCTCATGCCGGCACCTCCGCACCATCGAAGATGAGTCCGATCCTGTCCCTGTTGTGTTCGGATCGCCCGCGGGAGTTCCTCCTGGCCGCGCGGGCGGGCGTACTATAATGGAGGCACGATGGCGCCGGTCGCCGTGCACTCGGCTTTGCTCGGGGGCCTGCTGGCGGACATCCGCGAGGTGGCCGCCGGCGCACCCGTCGTCGTCGCCTTCAGCGGCGGCCTGGACTCCTCCACGGTCGCCGCGCTCGCCCGCGACGCGCTCGGCGCCGACCGCGTCTTGCTGGTCACGGTCAACATGGGCCGCTACGCCTACCGGCGCGGCAACCAGATTGTCCTGGAGATGGCCGACCGGCTCGGGCTGCCGCAGCGCTGCCTGCTGGGCCAGGGGATGCAGCATGTCGTCCAGCGCGGCGGCCCAGCCTGCAACCGGTGCACGCGCGAGATCAAGCTGGGGATGGTGAAGGCTGCGGCGCGTGGCCGGCTCGTCCTCACGGGCTCCAACCGCAGCGACACCTGGGGCCAGAGGGGCCTCAAGGTCGCCAACGGCTTCTACGCGCCGCTGCTCGACCTGGACAAGCCGCAGATCCGCGGCCTGGCCGACGAGCTCGGCCTGCGCGTCCCGCGCATCGGCGAGCACTGGGGCCGCGAGGGGTGTATCTTGAAGCACCTGCTGAAGCCGTTGGTCAGCCCCGACTACCACGGTCGCGCGGTGGCCGAGGCGAACGAGGCGCTGCTCGAGGTGCTGGCGGCCCACGGGGTGCAGGCCGAGCTCGCCAACGTGAAGGTCATCGGGCCGCTGGGGCGCAACATCGCCCTGGTGAACGTGCGGCCGCACCCGCCCGCCGGGGTCCGCGCCGCGGTCGAGGCGGCGCTGGCGCGTCTTTCGGTCCTGGACGAGGTCCGCTTCGTGGACGGGCCGCAGCGCCTCGTGGTCCTGGCCGGGCCGGCACTCGCCGGCGATCCCGCCGGCCGCGGCTGGGTCGCCCACGGCCGGCTGGCGCCCGACTTCGCACACCCGATCGAGGTGGAGTGGCGGCCGAGCCGGAACGCGCGCCTGCGCACCTTCCAGGTCGTGGACGCGGTGCCGGCCGAACCGCGGCCGTGAGAGCCGCCGTCCTGGCGCTCGCGCTGCTCCTGGCCGCCGGCGGCTGGGGCACGGCCGCGCCGACCGTGACCCTCGAGTTCTGGACCATCTCCCTGCAGCCGCTCTTCACCGACTACGTCAACGGCCTGATCGCCGCCTACCAGCAGGCCAACCCGACCGTGCGCGTCCGCTGGGTGGACGTGCAGTTCCAGGCCGTGGAGCAGCGCCTGCTCGCCGCGCTCGCCGGCCGCGTCGCCCCCGACGTCGTCAACCTCAACACCGAGATCGCGGTGCGGCTGGCACAGCGGGACGCGCTGGTGGACATGGACGCGGCCGTCCCGGCGGAGGTCCGCGGCCGGTACTTCGAGGGGCTGTGGCGCTCGGCGCGCGTGGGCGGCCGGACCTACGGCGTGCCCTGGTACGTCACGCCGAGCGTGACCGCCTACAACGCCGCGCTCTACGCGCGCGCCGGCCTCGACCCGGACGCCCCGCCCCGGACCGAGGACGAGATGATCCGCCAGGCCCGCCAGATCAAGGACCGCACGGGCACCTACGGCTTCATGCCCAACGTGGACGGCGTGCGCCTGCTCCACCGGTTCCAGGAGCACGGGCTGGCGGTGCTGAGCCCGGACGGGAAGCGCGCGGTCTTCAACTCGCCGGCGCACGTGCGCTACCTGGCGCAGTACGTGGACCTCTTCAAGGCGGACTACTTCCCGGAGGACACGCTCCGCCGCGGCTACCTGGGGGCGACCGAGCGGTACAGCGCCGGCCGACTCGGGATGCTCACAACCGGGCCGCAGTTCCTCCTGCGCGTGAAGCAGGACAACCCGGAGGTCTACGCGCAGACGCGCGTGGCGCCCTACCCGCGGGGCCGGGGCCGGGTGCTGCATCTGGCGACGATGGTGGTGACGGTCCCGCGCGCGTCGCGTCACCGTCAGGCCGCGGTGGACTTCGCGGTCTACGTCACCAACGACGCCAACCAGCTCGCGTTCAGCCGACGGGTCGTGGTGTTCCCCTCGACGCGCCTGGCGGCCGCGGACCCGTTCTTCCGCGCGGGCGGGTCCGGCCCCGAGGAGGTGGCGCGTCGGGTCGCCGCCGCCGACCTGCCGATCGCGCGGGACCTGAGCGTCGTCGTGCCGCACGCCGGCGACCTGTTCCGCATCTTCCGCGAGGCCGTCGAGAGCGCGTTCTACGGCAAGCGGAGCCCCCAGGACGCGCTCGACTGGGCGGTCCGCGGCTGGAACGAGCGGCTCTAGCCGCCGCCGTCCACGCCGGAGCAGGGGTCCTCTCGCGGGGCCCGGAATCTTTCGGCAGGATGACGCTCCGCGGACGCCTGGTGGTAGAGGAAGTGGACAGCCGCGAGCTCCGCGGCAATCCGCTCGGCGACCCCCATCTCCGCCACATCCCCGTCTACCTGCCGCCGGGCTACGACGACGGCACCGCCCGCTATCCGGTGATCTACTGGCTGCACGGCTTCACGGGCACCGGACTCTCCGCGATCAACGCGAACCCGTGGGTGCCCTCGCTCCCCGAGTGCATGGACCGGGCGGCCGCGGCGGGCGCGCCCCCGGCCATCCTGGTCATGGCCGACGGGTTCACGCGGTTCGGGGGCAGCCAGTACCTGAACTCCGAAGCCACCGGCCGCTACGAGGACTTCGTCGCGCGCGAGCTGGTCGCGTTCATCGACGGCCGGTACCGGACGCTGCCTTCCGCGCGCCACCGGGGCGTCGACGGCAAGTCGAGCGGCGGGTACGGCGCGCTCGTCCTGGCGATGCGCCACCCTGACGTCTTCGGTGCCGTGGCGTCGCACTCCGGCGACATGTTCTTCGAGGCCTGCTACATGCCCGACTTCTGGAAGTACTGCACCATCGTCGCGAAGTACGGGGGCACCGACGCCTTCCTCCAGGCGTTCCTCGCCATGCCCAAGAAGACCACCGAGGCGGTCACGGCGGTGAACATCGCCGCGATGGCGATGGCGTACTCGCCGAATCCGGCCCGGCCGCCGTTCCGGTTCGATCTGCCGTTCGACCCGCACACAGGCGCGCTCGACGAGGAAACCTGGGCGCGCTGGCTCGACTGGGACCCGCTCCGCATGGCCCCGCGCTACGCCGACGCGCTCCGCCGTCAGCGACTCATCTACGTGGAGTGCGGCTCGCGCGATCAGTACCACCTCCACCTCGGGGCGCGCCAGCTCCACCGGCGCCTCGAGGCCCTGGGGATCCGGCACGAGTACGCGGAGTTCGACGACGATCACACCTCCGTCAACTACCGCTATGTCGAGTCTCTCCGACGGCTCTGCGAAGCGCTCGCCGGCCCCGATGGAGGCTAGGGCCCGGCCCGCGCGTGCCGCCGTCCGCACCGGCGCCCGGACCGGGTTTCGCGGGCTCACCCGGCGGGAGCGCCGCGCCGCGGCGGTGGCCTACGCGTTTCTCGCGCCGGCGCTGGTCCTGCTCGGGGTCTTCACGTTCTACCCGGTGCTCTTCGGCGCCGCGCTCGCCCTGTTCGACTACGACGTGATCTCGCCGCCGCGGTACGTCGGCCTGGCCCACTTCCGCGAGATGGCGACCGACCGCTACTTCTGGATCGCGCTTGGCAACTCGGTGAAGTTCCTGCTCGTCGTGCCGGTGCTGCAGGTGCTGTCGATCGGGCTGGCGGCCGCGGTCAACCGGCCCGTCCGCGGCATCCGCTGGTTTCGTGCGGCGTACTACCTCCCCGTGGTGACCTCGATGGTCGCCGTGGGCTTGATGTGGCGGTGGCTGCTCGAGCAGGACGGGGTCGTGAACTGGCTGCTGGTGCGCACGGGCGTGCTGGCGCGGCCGGTCGCCTGGCTCGGCGACCCGGACCTGGCGCTCTACGCCGTGATGTTCGTCACGCTCTGGAAGGGGCTCGGGTTCTACATGGTGATCTACCTGGTCGGCCTGCAGGCGATCTCGCCCGAGGTGGAGGAGGCGGCCGTGGTGGACGGCGCCACGCGGTGGCAGGTCTTCCGGGACATCACGCTGCCGCTGCTGCGACCGTCGATCCTGCTCGCTTCCACGATCTCGGCGATCGCCGCGCTCAAAGTCTTCGAAGAAGTCTACGTGATGACCGGCGGTGGGCCGATGTTCCGCACGTACACCATGTTCTTCTACATCTTCGACCGAGGGTTCCAGCAGCTCGACATGGGCTACGCCGCCGCGCTCGCGGTGGTGCTGGCCGTGGCGATCCTGGCGTTGTCGGCGGTCAACTTCCGTGTGTTCCGCGAGGGGGGCTGGAGCTATCACTAGCCGCACCGTGGGGCTGGCCGTGCGCTACGCGGGCCTGACCGCGCTCGCGGCGTTCAGTGTGTTCCCGCTGCTGTGGCTGCTCTCGATCGCCGTGCGCGCGACGGGCGGCGTGTTCGGGTTCCCGCCCGAGCTCCTCCCCTGGCCGCCGACGGCGGCCAACTTCGTCACGGTGTGGGAGACGATGCCGCTCCCGCGGTTCTTCGCCAACACCGTGCTGCTGTGCGGGGCCGCGGTGGCGCTCAACGTGGTGCTCTGCGCGATGGCCGCGTATCCGCTGGCGCGCATCGAGTTCCCGGGCCGGAAGCTCGTGGCCGCGCTGCTGCTCTCCACCCTGATGCTGCCCGGGCATGTGGGCATGATCGTGAACTTCGTGACGCTGCTCCGGTTGGGGCTGGTGGACACCTACGCGGGCGTGCTGCTGCCGGGCGCCGTGTCCGTCTTCGGCATCTTCCTGTTGCGGCAGGCGTTCCTGACCGTACCGGCCGAACTCGAGGACGCGGCGCGCCTCGACGGCGCCTCGGAGTGGGCGATCTGGTGGCGTGTGATGCTGCCCGTGGTCGCGCCCGCGCTCGCCGCGCTCGCGCTGTTCGAGTTCGTGGCGGTGTGGAACTCCTTCCTGTGGCCGCTGATCGTGCTCAAGACGCCCGAGAAGTACCCGCTGGCCGTCGGGCTGCTCTACCTCTCCGGGCTGTTCGCGCACAACACCCGCGCGGTGGCCGCGGGCGCGGTGCTGATGACGGTCCCGATCGTCGTCGTCTTCCTGTTCACGCAGCGGTACTTCCTGCGCGGGCTCACGGTGGGGGCGGTGCGGTGAAGCGCGTGCTCTTCGTGCCGCTCGACGACCGGCCGGCGACCCGCGAAACGGTCCTCGACCTGCTGCCGTTGCTCGGGGCGGTGTGGGAGACGCCTCCGCGCGACCTGCTGGGTCGCCACCGTCGTCCCGCCGACCTGGACGGGCTGTTCCGGTGGATCGAGCGCGAAGCGCCGGGCGCGGATGTGCTCATCGCCTCGGCCGAGGTGCTCATCCACGGCGGGCTGGTCGCCTCGCGGCTCTCGGTAGACCCGCTCGACGTGCTGTGGCGGCGGCTCGACCGCGTCGCCCGCCTGGCAGGACGCGTACCGACCTACCTGGCCGCGGTGAACCCGCGCATCCCCACCGGTGGCAGCGACGAGGAGCCCGCGTACTGGGGCGCCTACGGCGACCGGCTGCGCGCGTACTCCGCGCACCTGGACGCGGGCGAGGCCACGGACAACGACAGCCGCATCCGGCTCGCGCTGACGGCGATCGAGGACGTGCCCGCGACCGTGATCGACGATCTGCTCCGGCGCCGGCGGCGCCAGCTCGTGGTCAACATCGAGCTCGTCGTCCTGGCCGGCAGCGGGCGGCTGGCCGCGCTCCTGATCGGACAGGACGACGCCGAGCCCTACGGCCTGACCCGCGGGGATCTGGCGGTGCTGCGCCGGTTTCGGGACCGCTGCGCCGGTGCGCGGGCCCACGTTTCCGCGGGCGCCGACGAGCTGTGCGCGCGGCTGCTCGCGCGGGCCGCGGTGGACGAGCTCGGTCGGCCGCCGCGCGTGGCCGTGCGCTACACGTACCCCGAGGCCAGGCGAAGCGTGCCGCGCTACGAGCCGTTCACGCTCGAGGAGACCGTCGCGAGCCATCTCGAGGCCGCGGGCTGCGTGATGGACGACGAGTCTCCCGAGATCCTCCTGTGGGTGCACAACTTCACCGGCGTCACGCAGCGCGAGGCGGCTGACCAGCGTGGCTCGCCGCCGGCACCGACGCGCACCGTCGCGGCGGCGCTGGCCGAGGCCGCGGGCCGCGGGCTCATCTGCGGGTGCGCCGACGTCCGCTTCGCCAACGGCGCCGACGATGCACTCGTCCGCTCGCTCTTCGCGCGCGACGATCTGGCTGGCCTGTGGGGCTACGCCGGGTGGAACACGTGCAGCAACACCCTGGGCACGGTGCTCGCCCAGGTGGTCCTGGTCCTCTACGCGCGCGGCCGCCTGAGCGAGGTGCGGCTGCGCCAGCTCCGGCGGCGCTACCTGGCGAGACGGCTTCTCGACGATTGGGGGTACCAGGCCGTCGTCCGGCCGTACCTGACGCAGGAGGTGCTCGCGGGCGTGGGCGCGAACGCCGCGGGTCTGGGCGCCGCCGCGCCCGCGGTGTGCGACGCGGCGCAGCGTCGCTTCCGCGAAGAGGTCCTGCCGCCCGTCGAGCGCGCGCTCGGCGCGACGGGGTTCGACGGGGTGGCGTTTCCCTGGGACCGGCTGTTCGAGGTCGAGGTGCGGCTGGCGGATGACGCGCAAGGCGTTTGACGTCGTGGTGATCGGCGGCGGGCCGGCCGGCTCGACCGCGGCGATCGCGGCGGCCCGTGAAGGCGCGCGCGTGGCGCTCGTGGAGCGCTACGGGTTCCTGGGCGGGACGCTGACGGCGGCGATGGTCGCACCGATCATGGGGTTCCACGCCGGCGACCTGCAAGTGGTCCGCGGGATTCCCGGCGAGATCGTCGAGCGGATGGTGGCCCTGGGCGCCTCGCCCGGGCACGTCCCCGACCCGATCGACTTCTGCGACTCGGTCACGCCGTTCGACTACGAGGGACTCAAGCGCGTCCTGCTGGAGATGGCGATCGAAGCGGGCGTCGCGCTCTGGCTCCACACCGTGTTCCTGCGCGCGCGCGCCGAGGGCGGGGTGGTTCGCGCGGTACGCGTCTGGCAGAAGGACGGCGAGCGCGAGCTGCGGGCGCCGGTGTTCGTGGACGCCTCGGGCGACGGCGACCTCTCGGTGTCCGCCGGCGCGCAGGCCGAGGTCGGCCGGCCCTCGGACCACCGGCCGCAGCCGATGACGATGATGTTCCGGTTGGGCGGAGTGGACTGGGCCGAGGTGATGGCCCACCTGGAGCGCCACCCCGACGAGGTCCAGCACGGTCAGGGCATCCACGAGCGCATCGAGATCGCTTGGCTGCGCGCGCTGCCCAGCCGCGGGTTCGCCGGGTTCGGCGGGTTGGTGCGCGAGGCGCGCGCGCGGGGCGAGTGGACCGTGCCGCGCGACCGCCTGCTCGTCTTCGAGGGGGTGCGGCCCGGCGAGGCGGTCGTCAACACCACCCGGGTGCTCGATCGGCTGGGCATCGTGGGCGACGACCTGGCGCGGGCCGAGATCGAGGGCCGCCGACAGGCCTATCAGGTGGCCGACTTCCTCCGGCGCCACCTCCCCGGGTTCGGGGCTTCGTATCTGCTCGAGACGCCGGCGCAGATCGGCGTGCGGGAGACCCGGCGGGTGGTGGGGGACTACGTGCTGGCGGCCGACGACATCGTCTCGGCGCGAAAGTTCGAGGACGCGGTGGCCTGCGGCGCGTATCCCATCGACATTCACGACCCGGCCTCCGAGCGCCTGGTCACGCGCCGCGTGCCGCGCGGCGACTACTACACCATCCCCTACCGGTGCCTGCTGCCGCGCGGCGGCGAGAACTGGCTGGTGGCCGGCCGGTGCATCTCCTCCACGCACGAGGCGTTCGCCGCCTTCCGCGTCTCGGCGATCGTGATGGCGATCGCGCAGGCCGCGGGCACCGCCGCCGCGATGGCGGCGCGCGCGGGCGGAAGCCCCCGCGCCGTGGACCCGCAGACGCTGCGGGCGCGGCTGCGCGAGCGGGGGGCGTTCGTCGGGCCGTGACGCGCGGGGGCGATCCCCTGGGGCGGCGCGGCCTGCTCATCGTGAGCCTGCCGCGCAACGACGTCGCGCTGGCGCGCGCGGCCGCCGCCGCCGGCGCCGACCTGCTCAAGGTGCACATCAACGTCCACCACCGCGCCTCGGGCACCCGCTTCGGCTCGCTCGACGAGGAGGAGGCGGCGCTGGAGGAGATCCTGGCGGTCGGGCTGCCCACGGGCCTGGTGCCCGGCGAGGACGAGATGGTGAGCCCCGACGAGGTCGGACGGCTGCGGCGGTTCGCGTTTCTCGATGCCTACGTGACCAGGCTGCCCCTCTTCCTTTATGAGGCGGGCGTGCCGGTGGTCCCCGCGATCCCGCACGACTACCCGCCCGAGGCGCTGGGCTCGCTGGCCGCGCTGCCGGGCGAGTGGCTCGAGGCCGCGTTGGTCGCGCCCGAGGGCTACGGCCGGCATCCGACCGCCGGCGATTTGGTGGCGCTCGCCCGGTTGGGTGCGGCTGCGCGGCGCCGGATGATCGTGCCGACCCAGCGGCGGGTCCGTCCCGACGACCTGCCGCGGTACTTCGCGATCCCACAGGTGTGGGCGGTCATGATCGGTGCAGTCGTCACCGGCCGCACCGCGCGCGGGATCGGCCGTGCGACCGAGGCGTTCCGGCGGGCGCTGGACGCGATGGCGCTGTGATCGTCACCGCACGCGCGCCCACGCGCGTCGACCTGGCCGGAGGCACGCTCGACATCCATCCCCTCTACCTGCTGGAGGACGACGCCTGGACGGTGAACGTGGCGGTGGAGGTGCCGGTGCGCGTGCGCCTGGCGCCCGCGCGGCGCGGCTACGTCGTGGTCTCGAAGGATCAGGGCGAGCGCGCGGCCGCGGCGACGCTCGACGACCTGCCCGCCGGCGGGCCGCTCGAGCTGGCGGCCCGGGCGCTGCGGTTCGCGCGGCCGCGGCCGGGGCTGGCGGTGGCCATGGAGTCGGCCGCGCCGCCGGGCAGCGGGCTGGGGGCGTCGTCCGCGCTGCTGGTGGCGCTGCTGGCCGCGCTCGACCGCTGGACGCGCCTGCGGCGGGCGCCCGCCGACCTCGTGGCGCTCGCCTGGCGCCTGGAGGCGCAGGCGTTGCGCACGCTCACCGGCCGCCAGGACTACTTGGCCGCGCTGTGGGGCGGGGTCAACGCCATCCGCTTCGGCCTCGACGGCGACGCCGTGCACCCCGTGGTGCGCGACCGGCGGTTCCGCCGCGCGCTCCAGGAACGGCTGGTCGTCGCCTACACCGGCCGGCCGCACGCCTCGGGCCTGACGAACTGGGGTGTCGTGCGCGCGTACCTGGACGGGGTGCCGGCGACCGTCAACCACCTCCGCAGCATCGCGGCCGTCTCGCGACGCGTGCGCGACGCACTGCTGGAGCGGCGCCTGGATGCGCTCGCCCCGCTCGTCGCCGAGGAGTGGGAGCACCGCCGCGAGCTCGCGCCCGGCGTCTCCACCCCGGTCGTGGCGCGTGCGCTGGCCGTCGCGCGGCGCCACGGGGCGCTCGCGGGCAAGGCCTGCGGCGCCGGTGGCGGCGGGTGTGTGCTGCTGGTGGTGAGGCCCGGCGCGAAGCGGTACTGCGAGGCCGGGCTGCGGCAGGCCGGGTTTCCGGTACTGCCGGTCCGCATCGCGACGCGGGGGCTGCGCGTGCGCACGAGCCGATAGCGGCCCGGATGAAGATCCGCACCGACCGCAACCTGCGGCTGTTGTTCGCCTCGCTGCTCCTGTGGATGCTCGG
>Ga0308411_10002346_pt1 | contig 12810 bp, 13 predicted proteins | sample HotsprottomLayer_2_FD_203530 | JGI IMG/M metagenome (GOLD analysis project Ga0308411, IMG submission 203530) | Hot spring phototrophic mat microbial communities from Octopus Spring, Yellowstone National Park, Wyoming, United States -... | ecosystem: Environmental > Aquatic > Thermal springs >... | reverse complement strand
GTCATCCTCCCACGATAAAGAAGTTGCACAGGTTTTGTTACGCTCTTGTTTTTACTATACCGTAAAGTTTTCTAACGGTCAAGGATAAAAATTGATGAGGCTCAAACCTTTTTGCATTGCGATCTGGATAATAAGCTGGTGGCTGTGGCCTGTTCACATCTTTGCGCAACCGATGGAATTATCGCTGGCCGATTATGATCGGCTGTTACGTGCTACTTACGCTGCTGCCCAGCGTGGCGATTTGTTAGAGTTGCAGACGCTGGCCGCTGAACTGACGGCGATCAACCAGGTTCGGATGCCTGATGGTCAGACAGCCCATGTCGATCACCGCTGGCTGGCAGAGGCGTTAGCGCCGTCGGCGCCGGATACATCGGCGATTGCAGCCCGATTAGGAGCACTGATTGATGCGTTGCCACCGAGTACAGCGGTTGTCACCGATGCACTGAAACATTGGGAAGCGGTCTTGAACGAACCGCCGTTCAACCGTGATCAGTCTGAGAGCTGGTTTACCCACTTTCTCGATTGGTTGCTCGACGGTCTGGCTGACCTGCTCCCTGATCTTCCCGACATGCCCGTAACGCCAACGCCGGGCGATCCCTCGTGGATAACGCCGGTTGCGTGGGGAATCCTGGCGATTACAGCGCTGTTGTTCGGGGGTCTGATCTTCTTTTGGGCGAGGAATATGCGACGCGCACTACGGCCGGTGGTGGGCATAGCTGAATCTGGCGTTGAAGCAGAACCGGTCACCTTCAGCCAGGCGCAGCGAATGGCTGAAGCGGCGCGACGGGCCGGAGATCGGCGGAATGCCGTTCGTTATCTCTACCTGGCGGCATTGCTTTGGCTTGATGAGCAGAAGCTGTTATCCTTCCAACGTGAACTGACGAATCGCGAATACCTGTCCCGGCTTCGTGATCAACCACCACTCTACACACAACTGACGCCGATCATCGCTACGTTCGAGGCGGTCTGGTACGGGCTACAAACCATCGAAGAGCAAGCCTTTCGCGCATACGAACAACAGGTAGCGACGTTGATTGGGCAAACAGGAACCTATCATGAAGCTACGGCTTGATGTCATCGTCCTGATCATTCTCTTTCTCGGATTGGGTGCCTTTGCGGCATACACTGCCGAGCAGAGCGGTCAGCGAACGCTGAACAGTCGGACAACCTCGTTCAGCAGCGACAGTAACGGCGTTCTGGCTCTCTACCGCTGGCTTGAACGGATGTACAGCGGTCGCATTGATCGACTGGCGTACCGTCCCTTTGTGCTTACCGATGCGGATGGGTTGCTGTTCGTATTAGGACCGAGTGAACGGTACGAACCATCGCATGTAGAAACTGTGACCAACTGGGTTCAGAATGGTGGTGTTCTGGTGATAGCCGATAATCGTCCGACACCGCGTAGTGCTGTAGCGCCGCTCCTAGCAGTCTTTGATCTAGAACTGAAAAGGAGCACGTGTATCTCTTCAGCGACAGCGATTCATCAGGCATTGGGTTCACCAGCGTTAAAGAACTTCTCGCTAGAGACGTGTGTCGCGATAGCGAGCACTGCACCACAATCAGTGCTGGCGCCACTTGCACTCGCAGAAGGGCAACCCATCGTTGCCGGACAGCGTTTGGGGAAGGGTTATGTTATCGTGGTGGCAAGTCTCTACCCGTTTACCAACACCGGACTGCGCGATCCGACATCGGCGGCCTTTCTCCTCAATCTGCTCCATTGGCTGCCCGCCGACAAGCGTATCGTGTTTGACGAGTTTCATCACGGGTTTGTACCGAATGCCGATCTGCGTGCGCTGCTGTTGAACCATCCGCTGGGTTGGGCAGTGATCTACAGCGTGACCGTCGTTGGTCTTTACCTGCTGGCCGGTAGTCGTCGTTTTGCTCGTCCCTTACCACTATGCAGTGAAGTTGCCCGGCGGAGCAGTAGAGAATACATTGACAGCATGGCGATGATGCTTCACAAGACGCGACAGATTGCGTATGCGGCGGAGCACTACCGGTATATGCTCCGGCGGCGCCTTGCCCAGCCGTATGGCATTGCACAGACACTCGATGATGAGGCATTTGTTACGCAACTGGCGGCGATTCGTCCCATCGATCAGCAAAAGCTGCGGCGGATATTTGCTGAGCTACGGCGACCTGATCTGAGCGAAGCTGAGTTGCTGCGGCTGGTGGCTGAGAGTGATCAGATTGTGTGCTGAGAGTAACAGGATGATATACTGTTATCGATATCAGGTTTCTTTGAAACGTTGACCACTCGAATGCTAAACTATCTCCGCGCAACACTTGACAAGGTGATGACACTCCTCGACGCCGGTGTGATGATCTATCGGCGTCACGTAAGTTCTTTTCTGGCCCTGGCCGGCATTTTTAGCTTACCAGCAATGATTATTACCTTTCAACTCTTGTTTACTATCGAAGACCTGTTTGAAGCCAGCGTTGAAGATATTCTGCTCCTTACTAGCAGTCTGCTGTTAGTGCCCCTACTTATGACACCACCGCTCATCCGAGCGATGCAATTGGTACTTGCTGGACATCCACCATCGCTCCGTAACGTGATCTGGCAGCGACCCCAAATTGGGCGTGGATTGTTGGCGGTCGGGTACAGTGGTCTGTTGGCGATGATGTGGATGACGATCTTTTTTGTCATTTTTGGATTTTTCTTTGGTATAAGTTGTGGTGTGATCTTTTTTGTTTTGTATATCATTCTTTTTGTGAGTGTCATGACCAATTCTTTATTTGGTGCATTGTTTTTGCCACTCTTATTATTTCTTTTTCTGGTAACGTATCTCCTTTATTTTGTGTTTGTCGGTGCAGGTTTGCTGGCGGCATTGTACGGAGCACAACCGCTACTCGATCGTACCCTTTCGCTGCGTAAGGCTTTTCGTGTATCGTGGAGCCTTTTGTTCACTCGTTTCGGATATAATCTGTTGGTTTTTATCTGTGCAGCGTTGATCTTCAGTGCCATTGCCCTGATCGTGACGGTAGCAATCGGTGTTTTATTACCGGTGCCGTTTGGGTTACTCCTTGGTACTGAACATCCGCTTACCCGTGGGCTAAGTGCAATTGCCTGGGTGATTGGGCTGGCCGTGGCAATGCCGCTTGTCCCGATCTGGAGCACACTCCACTATCAGCAGGCGTTGATAAGATATACCGGTCGCGACATAGCGCATCGTGTTGTTGTCCAACAGCAGAAATTGGTTGGTCGATCACTCTGACAGAATGGGTACGCTTCATGGTGACGATGATTAGCGTGATGAAGGTTAGTGGTCATGAACTCGATGACCCGACATTCCTCGATAGTTTGGTGGTCACTCTTCGTGATCTTCAGCAGCCGGCAGTGTTGGTACACGGCGGTGGGAAAGAGATCAGCGCTGCGGTTGAGCAGGCCGGGTTACCGGTCGAGTTTGTTGATGGCTTGCGTGTAACATCACCGGCGATTATGGACATTATGCAGCGCGTTGTTTGCGGTACGATTAATAAACGGATTGTGACCGCGCTGGTGCAGGCTGGGGTAAAGGCGTTGGGGTTAAGTGGCCTCGATCTTGGCTTGTTACGCTGTGAACCGTACCGTCCGGCTGGTCGCGATTTAGGTCGGGTGGGAACAGTTACGACCGTTGACGGTGCTGCATTACGCGCCTTGCTTAACCTGGGCTGGTTACCGGTTATTGCTCCAGTCGGGTTGGGCATGGATGGTTTGAGCTACAATGTAAATGCTGATATGGTCGCCGAAGCGATTGCCGGTGAACTCGGTAGTACTGAACTAGTTTTTATCAGTAATGTCCCCGGTGTTCTGGTTGAGGGAAAGGTGATCCCAACTCTGACGCCGGCTGCGGTGGAAGCGTACATTGCTACCGGTGTTATTAGTGGCGGCATGATCCCGAAAGTGCGGTCAGCCCTGTCAGCCCTGAACCGTGGTGCAGCCAGTGTACGGATTGTCAACCTGGCCGGTCTGCACAACGGTGGTACACGCTTTATAGCCGCAGAGAGGCAAGAATGACGGAGGCAAGCGATATTCTAAATCTGTTTCACGATCTTGATCCGGCTGCTCGCGCCGACCTAAAGGCGTTGTTGCAGGTGGCATCCTATCCGGCAGGCCACATCTTTCACTTGCCGAACGAGGTCGGTAGCCATGTCTTTTTTCTGCAACAGGGTCGGGTTCGCATTTACAAGCTGTCGCCCGAAGGACGTGCGCTAACGCTGTTAGTTCTGCATCCGCCGAGTCTCTTTGGCGAGATGGCACTCATTGGAACGGGAACCCATGACACATGCGCGGAATCAATGACTGACTGTGTAGTGGCACAGATCGAACGAGAGTCGTTACGGCGCTTTCTCAGTCGTTATCCCAGTGCCGCCATTGATGTGATGGAGCTGATGGGTGTGCGTCTCCGCACTATGGAGCAGCGCCTAGCCGATATTGCATTCAAGAGTGTACCGCAACGCCTTGCTGCCTTATTGCTCGATCTGGCCGGTGACCCGGCTGACGGCATGACCCCACCAAGTCTCGTGCGTTACACTCATCAGCAACTGGCTGAGATGATCGGCGCATACCGTGAGACTGTCACTAAAGCGCTGGGTGATATGCGCGAAGCAAACTTAATCCGCGTTGTTGATGATGCAATCATTCTGGTTGATCCAGCGCAGTTGCGGCAGTTGGCTTCATAGTCGGTTAGAGCGTTGGTCTGTGTCGTGCGATGACCGGAACTCACCCCTACCGTGCAGTGACCGACAGTGTGCCATGGTATGGCAGCAAGTGGGAGCAGGGCGGAAATTGCCTCTCCAATCCGCTCCCTGCTGCCGGGTAGGATGAAAACGTTGCCATGTCCTGGATGATAAACAGGTTTGCTATCATTGCCAGACTGGGGTACAATCAAAAGGTTATGATACTGACGCAAGGAGTAGCTTTGATGGTAACCTACGACGATCTCGTGATGGCGCTGGAAGATGCATGGCTGAGCGTCGGTCTGCACGAGCATGCGCTGATAGAGAGCGTCATTCCGGCGACGCATGATCGTACTTGTAAAATAGAACTCTTTCCCGAACACGCCGAGCCGTTGACGTTGGCGACGATGCCGCCATGGTTAGAAATTAATTTCACCTGGTCGCCTGTGCATCAATTGATCAGCGAAGGACGGGACCTTCCTGCTGATCCACTCGAACTGACTCTAACATACACAGTTACCCTGACCAATCACCGTGATCGCAGCGATATTGAGTTGGTGCGGATGTTTCAGCGAGCCGTCTATCAGGCATTTGAACGGCACTTTCCAGCCGAGATTGTTGACGGCGAAGGGATCTCGGTTGAAGTGCGTCGAATATATCAACCGGTCGGTCAGCGTGTCGAATTGGAGGCCGTGCAGTTGGTTAGCTCGACGATGGTTGATTTATTTGAGCAGTGGGAAGATCGTGATGCCCAGACGTTACGCCAGCTCTTGCGTTCTGAGTTGAATCTGGCCCGCACCATCATCGCGAATCTGAGCGATACGTTTCATCCACATGGGAATGGTGGGTATCGCACGGTGGATGCCGCATGAATCAGGTTTACCTGACGGGAAATCCGCTTACTAGAAGTGCCATACCGGCGAGTAGATACCGGCTAGGCAACGAGAGATGGCGAGTGCTACCGGCAGCTATGACGGCCACGATCAGCGTTGCCGGTACCAAGATCAATGGTGGTATCTGATTTATGATGGGAAGGGTGCTCAACCCGGCGATGAGTGGTAGGACCCCGATGAGCAATAATCCCACCTCGCTACAGGCTCCTGCCAGATTGTTTTGAAGTGAGGTGATTGGCGGCACAGCCGCGATCCACGCCAGTGCCCCAAGTAGAAAACAAAGTTGGCGTAGTGGTTCGGCTGGCCAGCGTAGCAAACCGCTCAGATCGAGCGTAGTCGTTACGCTGACGAGGGCTGTTGCTGCTATCAGCAGTGGTAGATACCATTCGAGCATCTGTTGTGGTGCGATCCGTTCCCTTGCTGCCCGACGGAACGATGGCCACAACAGCATTAGAAGCGCCGTTGGAACATCGAGACCGTAGGCAAACGGCGCGGCCGGTGTCAAGGGCAGCAACGTGATAACGCTCAACGGTGGGAGGAGATCGATCAGGGTGAATGGCCCCAGAGTTGCCGGTGGTATCCCGCGTAAACGTGCGACGATCAGCACCATCAACAATGCACTGATGCCACCCGGATAGAGCAAGAGTCGCGGCCAGGCCTGACCAAGCGCGCCGAGAATATCGCTCATACTCTCTCTCGCCAACGAATGATCACCCAGGCCAGCGCCCCGATCAGTCCTAACATCACCAGGAGTACCAGACCGGGCGCAGTTGCAGCAGGACGCGACCCGGCATCAAGTGCCAGCAGACCAGCCCACCCCCATGGTTCAATGACGCCGTAGGGGGTCAGACCTCCCTGAAGGTGATCGCTTATGGGGCGTAACATCCAACGTACCAGGATTGGCGTTGCCAGGCCCGCAGCCAGACTGATGATCGCTGCCATAGCGCCACGTCGCTGCCGTACCCCACCGATCTGACGTCCGGCGGCCAACATCAGGCAGAGGGCCGTTGCCCAGACCACCATAGCCAGCACGGCGATTCCGGCAGCCATGGCTGCTGCACTGACCGACCAGAACGCCATAAAGCCGAGCGATCCCGGCACAGCACCGGTGAGCAGCCAGCCAGCCCATGGCGCGATCCCCTGAGCCGGCTGGCCCAGTTGTCGCACACTGAGATGAAGCACAAGCAGACCGGCGGCAACCACACCGGCCGGTGTAGCACAGCCAGTTGCAATCAACGCCAGGCCACTTATACCACGCTGCAACCAGACTTCGGTGTCTTGGGCATCTTGAGCAGTCACAGCTTGCCAGGCTGCATACAAAGATAAAGCACACCCCGCCACGAACGTCGCAAATTGCCAGCCCAGATTCCACGGCCCCACACTGTAGAGACGAAGCAGCGCAGCCAACGCTGTCAGCGCCATCAGCGGCTCAAATGATGAGACTCGCTTCATCGCGCCATCGAGCGCCCCGACCGCAAGTGCTGACCCTACCAGCAAGCTGACAAAACTCACACTATTGAGGCCATCACCGCTCAGTGCGATCCACCAAGAAGCGGCATTAACGCCAATGCCGAGATACCCACCGGCAAATGCCAGCCCGGCCAGCCGATACTCCCAACGCCGACTCAGGGCTGTTGTAGCCAGTAACCCACCTGCCAGACCGACAATGTGCCCACTGGTCATTGCCCCGATCAGCGCCAGCAATTGCCATACTTGTCGCCACTGAACCGGTATTGTTAGCACCAGCAGCCCAGCGCTGAAGAGTACCAGACAACTCAAGCCGTCAACGACGATGATCCCCTGCGCAATACTCACTGGTCGACGCTGAATCAACCAGTAGCCGCCAACACCGATCATCATCGTTGCGACACACAGCAACCGATACAACAAATGGGAGAACTTTCGCTCAGATAACACAGGTGATCCGGTGTCCTTACTGCCCCTGCACTCAACGGTTTTGCTTGCTATCGATCACCATTGATAAGCTCTTGCCGACGGTACCGACAATTCGTACAGTAGGTAATCCGGTATCCGGCGACCGTTGCTCGTTGCAGAGCGTGACCACAATTCGGGCAAGTGGTTGTCTGCACAGCGCCATCTCCTGTCACCAATGGTACAGCAGGTGCAGCTATTGGTTGTGCAGGAACCAGCCGGGCCGGTTGCATATTCCACATCTTACTCAACAACTCAACAATCTGCGCGTAATCGATAGCACCACGTGAGCGCGGATCGTGTTCATAGATCGTCTTACCCACGGCTGAGGCTTCTGAAAGGCGAACATTCACTCGCACCGGAGGTAACACCAGTTGACCATAGGTGCGATTTAGATAGGCGAGCAACGTAATTGACTGCTTCATTCGGGGATCGACCATCGTCGGAATGATTGCCCGCACAACTGCCGTTCCCCCTTTCACCCGACCAATTTGGGCTATCAGTTTCTCAAGACCCTTGATCGCAAACGGCTCGACAGTGGTTGGAATAATGACATCGGTTGCTGCGATCAACGCATTCTGATTGAGAACCGTCAGCGAACCACCGCAATCGAAGAAGATAAAGTCATATTCCTGACGCAATGGCCGCACCAATTGTTCGAGCACACGCACCCAATCGGCCCGTCCAGCAATTGCCTGATGAGCCAGCAGTAAGCTCTCGTTGGCAGCGACCAGATCGAGGTTGGGGCGGGCAGACACGCGCACATCGGCCAACGGTTTGTGATCAACGATGGCTTCATACAGAGTACGCTTTGGCTGCACACCCAGCGCCATTCCCAAATTACCCTGGGCGTCTATATCAATGAGTAGCACGCGGGCGCCCTTCAGCGCCAGACCGGCACTGACGTTTACGACAGTTGTGGTTTTGCCGATTCCACCTTTGAGATTGATAACGGCGATCACCCGCGCCATGCGATGCTCCTTATGCGGATGCTGTTCAATGCTTTGCCAGTGTAGTAGAGCACTGGCGGCTTGTCAAGATGGTGGGGTGTTGTTCTGGGGTTGTTCAACGTTTTCCTTCCACCCAGCAGATGATAAGGAAAGAGGACGAGAGCAGAAGCACGTGCAGAAGGGGCAGCTTCCTGTTCCGACGGTGGTCTACGGTCAGGCTCTTCGTCGATGCGCTGATTATCCTCGTCAGCGCACGGTCAGGGTGGGGACCAACCTCCACATAACGCGGGCTGGCGGCTCGCGCACCCGGATGTTCATCGATGTCCCGCCGTTTTTGCATCGTCTGGTCAAAGCCCTGCAAACCCCATGGGAATCGATTCCCAAATCCTTCCCCCAAACGAGTGAGCTGAATTCACCGTATCAAGGGTAGCATACCGATACCGCTCCCTGTATGCTGTTCCTGTACATTCGGTTGGATAGAGCAGGTGGAGCCGATTATGATGGTAGATCGCGATCAAAGTATCAGACGGATCGAAATCGTTGCTGCAGCTCTGGTGGTAGTGACAAGCGGGTTTCTTGGTGGATTTGGTGCACGATCCATCGTTATCGGTGATTGGGTAACAGGCGGCGCATTTCTGGCAATTGGACTCATCAGCGTACTGCTTTCATTGAGTGTTCGTCCTTCTCAACATCAAAAAGTCTCAACTGCAATGTTGATCATCCTGATCCTGAAAGCCGGTTTTGGAGTTCTAGCAGTAACTTCCACGCTCCTGATTGTTTCCGGGCAGGATCTGATCGCCATCTGGTCAGGTTTTCCACCAGCATCGCGTCAGGTAGCCCGTCTCATAGCCCTGGCAGTCGTTGTTGGGCAGGGAATAGTATTGCTCCTGGTTACATTAACCTTACGGCAGGCGATCATCCCTCAGTTGCGGCGAGAAATCGAACTGCGGATGCGCGATCTTAGTGAGCAACAATCGGCACTGATCGCCCAATTGCGCGAGGCTGCCATCCAAGAGGAACGCAACCGTCTGGCGCGTGATCTGCACGATACCATCAAGCAGCAATTGTTCAGCATCAATGTTGCCGCTGCGACGGCGCAAAGTCTGCTTCATCACAACCCTGAAGCCATAGTGCAACACATCCAGCATGTGCGTGACCTGTCGCAGGCGGCGATGGCAGAGATGAAAGCGCTGTTGACCCAACTGCGCCCACAACCGCTGGCAACCGTGGGCCTAATCGAAGCCATCCGCGATCAACTCGAAGCACTGCGCTTTCGCGCCGAAGTGACCACCGAGCTGCATTACGATGTGTTGCCCGATGAGGGCCGCCTGCCGCTCGGCGCGCAAGAGACGATCTTTCGCGTTGTGCAAGAGGCACTGTCGAACGTGGCGCGCCACGCACGGGCTCGCCACACTCAGGTGGCACTGACGTGTGAGACAACGAACGGAAGTGAGGTGCTGCGCGTTTGCATCACTGACGACGGACAGGGGTTTGATCCGGCGACAACCCCTTCCGGCATGGGGCTGACCAACATGCGCACGCGCATCGAGGCGCTCGGTGGAACGTTGGCGGTGCGCTCGACACCGAATGCCGGAACCACCGTATGCTTTCGCATTCCACTCCTGGAACTCGAAGCTGATAAGGAAAAGGAACGACGTATGAAAGAAGAAAACCTTCAGCATGTCTATGTTGCAGGTGGTCTGACTGCACTGACGGGGACTGCGTTCGTGCTCGCTCTATTCCCGTTACTGATTGCGATCACCGGAAGCGGATTATCTTATTTAGCAGGCTTCGGGATCGTCGGCGCCATCGCCGGTGTGCCGCTGGCATTTGCAACATGGAACTGGCGCCGTCGTGCTCTGAAGCATGATCCTGATTCGATCTGGCGGAAGGTGTTGCGATCATATGACATCATGACAGCCATCTTTCTGATGATTTTGCTGGGATGGTTCGCCTTCTCACTACGTAGCATTGTCATAGTGCTGATCATCGCCGTTGCTTTGGTTGTTGCCATCGTTAGTCTCTTGCGCCTTTACCGGGTGCTCGATGCCCGGTTGAGTGAATGGGCAACGATACCTGCGCTGCGGATTCAGTTGCGCGAACACTGGTTCGTGCTTGCATTTATGGTCGTATTTCAGGTCCTGGTCTACAGTGGGTTATTTGGGCCGACACAGGCAGTTACTCTCTTCCACGATAAGCTCGATCAGCGCTAGTTCATCTCATTCCTTGCACTCGGATATCCTCTGCTTATTCCTCTCGGTATGCTCAACATCTTTCTTACCCGGCGGCAGATCCGGCGGTTGGAGGCACTAGAGCAACCGGTCGCCGAGCCGGTCGGCGATGCGCAGGTGCGCCGGTTACGTATGATCGCCCGTGGTTTGACGCTGGTCTACCACGCACTCTGTGTTGCGATTGGATGGTTTATATGGATGAACATTCCGCCAGTCGCGATAGCAATGGGGGTGATTGCGCTCGTGTTACTGGCGATCAAGTGGCGCGTCGAACGTACTCTTACGGCACGTGTTGGCGAATGGTCAACCTTTCAAGCGCAACAGTCGGCAATGGCGCTCTACCTCACCTTCCTGCTCGCCAACATTGCCGGCATCCTGGGAGGCTTCTTAGGCACGGCGATGGCATGGAGCGGACTCGACACGTCCAACACGGCGTTCGATAACGGCGCCGGTATGCTGCCGACCATTGCGCCGTGGACGATCTTCGGGTTCGGAACCTGGTGGCTCGGTACATGGATCTATCTGTCGATGCAGGTGATCATCTCCTGGCAGCGCATCCGCGCCCTGGCGCAGCGGAAGTGACAGCCTGAACCTCAACTGGTGGTTTCATTCGTGGTATGAGTTGCAACCGGAGTCTAGTGGCTTATAATGGAAAGGAACTGTGATGGAACAGAGCATCACCCCAACCCCGGCACATGAACGGATTGACCTGTTCGACATCCTGCGCGGATTCGCGCTCCTGGGTATTCTGATCGTCAACATGGGTATCTTCAGTTTCCCGTATATCGCCCAGTTCACTCGTACACCACGCGGCGATAGTGTACTCGATTATGCAACCGAGTTCCTCATCATGGCGTTGGCTACCGGGAAATTTTACCCGTTGTTTTCATTTCTCTTCGGGCTGGGTATGTGGATGCAAATAGAACGCATCCAGGCGGTTGGTGGCAATCCGGGGCGTTTTATGGTGCGCCGCTTGCTGGTCCTGATGGGATTTGGTCTGATACATGCGCTGCTCATTTGGAACGGCGACATTCTGTTCGTCTATGCGCTGGTCGGGCTGGTAGCGCTCCTCTTCCGCAAGGTTCAACCGCGCACGCTCCTGATCTGGGCAGGCGTCCTGGTCGCAATTCCGGTCATCTTTGGTACCGGCTTCGTGGCCCTAGGCACACTGTTGGCGGGTGACATGAGCGGCGCGGCAGAAGGAATGGCGATGTTTCGCGACCTGGAGCAGCGCACCATCGAGATCTACGCCCGTGGTTCGTGGGCAGAGATTTTCGTCTGGCGTGCCATTGAGTGGCTGCTGTTCCAGTTTTTCTTGTTCCTGAATGGAGGTATGCTCCAAATTCTGGCGCTCTTTCTGATCGGTATGTATTTCGGCAAGCGCCAGATCTTCCAGCGTCTGAACGAAAAGCCAGCGTCTGAGCGTCGGCTACCTGCCGGAGGCGTGTGCCTCGTGGGAGGACTGATTGCCAATCTTGTCCTGGCATGGCAGACTCAGGTCACAGATCCTTCTTCACCACTGGCAGGATTGTGGCCTGTTCTGATACTGGTGGCTGGCCCAATTCTGAGTTACGGGTATCTGGCCCTGTTCGTAACGTTAACGCGCACCGATGTCTGGCGCCATCGTCTGCAACCACTGGCAGCAGCGGGTCGGATGGCGTTAAGTAACTACATCTCTCAATCGATCATCTGTACCTTAATCTTCTACAGTTATGGACTAGGATTGTTTGGACAGGTGGGTGCTTTCGCTGGGTTGCTGATCAGCATCGTGATCTGGGTAGTGCAACCGGGGATCAGCCTCTTGTGGCTCCGCTACTTCCAATATGGCCCATTGGAGTGGGCGTGGCGTAGCCTGACCTACGGCGAATCTCAGACAATAACACTACCGGCGAATCGTCCATCGACATTATAGGGAACCCTGCTCGGGTATCATTAACCATCCCCCTACGCTCATCGTCGTAGGGGGATGAGGGAGGCAAGAAACAGAGAGACAGCCTATGAATCCTATCCGTATCGCTCTTATTGACGATCACAGAATCGTTCGGCGCGGATTAAGCGCCTACTTTGCCGCTCAACCCGATATTATTGTCGTTGGGGAGGCCAGCAGTGGAGAGGAAGCGTTACAACTCGCCGAAAGCTGGC
>Ga0308411_10002345_pt1 | contig 12811 bp, 10 predicted proteins | sample HotsprottomLayer_2_FD_203530 | JGI IMG/M metagenome (GOLD analysis project Ga0308411, IMG submission 203530) | Hot spring phototrophic mat microbial communities from Octopus Spring, Yellowstone National Park, Wyoming, United States -... | ecosystem: Environmental > Aquatic > Thermal springs >... | reverse complement strand
TTCGAATCCCGGATTTACTCGATGGGATACTGCGGTTGATGAATCTAGATAGTTACGTGCCTCACCCGCTCGTCATGATGGCACCGGTAGAAGGAGACGAACTCGATCCCCGGGTAGAACGCGCCTACCGGGAAGTGATCGACCGATTGTGGCCGGGTACCCCACCCATCCAGCGGATCGAGCGGTTTGCCTTCTATGAACGGGCGAAGAAAGCCTTTGCCGTGGTGATGACTGGGGAAACGGTAAAATATGCCAACATCATTCTGAAGAAAGGCGTCATCCCCGTATGACTATAGCGGTTGCCCAGATAATACCTGTCTTATTTTTAATAGCTTTGGGAGCCCTGCTGGGAAAACGGGGACTTTTTTCTTTCGAAGTGGTGGAAGGGTTGAAACAGATCGTAGCATCCATCGCTTTGCCTGCTCTTCTATTCATCGCTTTTTCCCGCGTTTATGTGCAAGGAAGACTTGGGATGCTGGCGCTGATTGTATTTGCCTCCTGTGCAGGTATGGGAGGGGTTGGTGTGCTGGTGACCCGTGCCTTCAGGCTCCCGAAGCCTTCCACGATTTTTCTATTTCAAGGGTTCGAAGCTGGCATGCTCGGATACAGCCTTTTTCTGAGTCTGTATAGCGAGATAGCATTACCCTCCTTTGCCGGCGCGGACCTCGGGCAGGTAGTGTATGTATTCACTGTTCTCATGTATCAGCTTCGCTGGTCAGAAAGTAGGGGGTCGGTAACCGTATATTCGTTGATTTCGAATATGTTCCGATCCCCCGTCATACTGGCTATCCTGGCTGGTCTGGTTTCTGCTATTCTCGATCCTGGCGCCCAAGTGGTCACATGGAAGGATGGGGGGCTTCTATACCCCTTATTCAAAACCATCGGCTCTATCACAACTCCCCTAGTGTGTCTGGTGGTAGGGTTTGGGTTGAAGGATTTACGCCTCAAAGGCACAGGTTCTGTAATCACCGCTGTTCTCTTGCGGCTTCTCCTTGGAGGGTTGTTCGGTGCGATTATTGGAGGGTTCCTAGTTCCTGCATTGGGATACGAAAAGATCCAGTCTTTAGCCGTAGTAATTCTTTTTCTTCTTCCGCCTCCCTTCATTATTCCTATTTTTTTCAAGCGAAGGGAAGAACAGGAATACCTAAGCGCTGTCCTGTCGATTCATACGCTTCTGTCCATTCTTGCGATTGCAGGAATTGCACTGGTTTCGACTCTGTGAGGGTGTAGGCAACAGTCTGCAAAACTATTGAGTGCAACGATTTTCGAGAGAGATTTCTTGTCGCAATCAGACAGTAATTCCTGCACCGGTGCCCGGAAACAAGTGTTCTGCCGCATCTTCAAACCGTTTGTAGTTGGTGCCGTTGAACCACCAGAGGTAGTCCTTTTCTGGAGCGGAGAGTTCGTCTAACCGTGTGCGTATATCCTCGGGCACATCCCAGTCTGCCGCTTCCAGGTTTTCCTCCAGCTGGGAGAGGGTACGGACACCGATAATGACGGAGGAAAGAAACTTCCGTGTAAGGGGCCAGGCCAGGGCGAGTTTTGCCATGGGAACACCGGTTTCCTTAGATACCACTTCCAACTTTTCGGCGGTCCGAAAGCCTCGTTCGTTCCAGAACCGGGGGCCGTCCACCTTCATCCGGTGCTCCAGCCGGGATCCTTTGGGCGGTTCCCGCATTCCTTTGTATTTCCCCGTAAGGAGGCCCCCTCCCAGGGGACTCCAGCTCAACACCCCTACCCCGTACTCTACCATGGCGGGAATCACCTCCGCTTCCACGTCCCGGTGGATCAGGTTGTAGAGGTACTGACCGCAGACGAAACCGGGGAGGCCCCGATGGTGCGATATTTCCATAGCTCGGGCAATCTGCCAGCCGAAGAGGTTACTGCAGGCGGTGTAGAGGATCTTCCCCTGCCGTACCAGGATGTCCAGGGTTTCCAGCACTTCCTCCATAGGAACGAGGGGATCCGGACCGTGGAGGTAAAAGATATCGATATAGTCGGTTTTCAGGCGGCGGAGACTTCCTTCACAGGAAGTTACCACATGCTTTCGGGACCAGCCGTGGGAGTTCGGTTTCTGTCCCATGGGAAAGTAGCACTTGGTGGCAAGAATCAGTTCGTCCCGGTTGAGTTCCGGAAGCACCTTCCCGATGATGGTTTCCGAGGCTCCCCCTGCGTACACATCGGCCGTGTCGATGAAGTTCCCTCCCGCCTCCACGTACCGCAGGATGATCCGTCGGGCTTCCGACTCGTCGCACCCCCAGGGGGTGGCACCGAAGGTCATAGTGCCCAGACAGGCACGGGAAACCAGTAAACCGGATTTGCCAAGGTAGCGGTATTTCATGTATACAATATATATTGCAATCTGTTTTTCAGCAAGAAGAAGCGATAAATCTTCTCCTAGATATCCAGAAACACGATATCCTCGGGTCGGGCTATCACATCCCTCTTACCCGAGCCTAAGAGCTTGCGGATCTCCGAACTATGCTTCCCCATGAGGGCTTTGATCTCTGTACTATTCAGGCCGGTAACGATTTTCGCCACATCGTTCACCGCCACAATGTCACCCGCGGCAAACACCCCCTGCACTTCATGAATCCCTGAAGGAAGGAGACTCTTGCGGTTCCGCATCGCTTCGATTGCCCCTTGGTCCACGATCAGTTTTCCCTGGGGGGTACCGTTCAGGATCCAGCGCTGGCGGTTAGAGAGTTTCTCTCCCGCCAGGAACAGTGTTCCGATCTCTTCTCCCGAGAGAAGGCGCTCCAGCACATTCGGTTCTCGGCCGTGGGCCAGCACCATCCGGCACCCTGCCCGCTGGGCGATCTGGGCGGCCAGAACCTTCGTTCGCATCCCCCCCGTGGAAAAGGTACTTCCCGCAGCTCCTGCGCAGGCTAAGATTTTCTCGTCTACCCGTTCCACTGTATGAATTGGAGTGGCCGAGGGATCCTCCTTGGGATTGGCCGTGTAGAGGGCATCGATATCGGTAAGGAGGATCAAAAGGTCCGCATCGATTTTGGAAGCGATGAGGGCGGAGAGGCGGTCGTTGTCGCCGAAGGCGTTCCCGATCTCCGCGGTGGATACCGCGTCGTTCTCATTGAAGATCGGCACCACTCCCAGTTCCAGGAGGGTTTCCACACTGTTTTTCAGATTCAGATAGCTTTTCCGGTTGTTCAAAACTTCACGGGTCAAAAGGATCTGGGCGGTAACGATCCCGTGGGTACGAAAGGCATCCCGGTACTCTCGCATCAGGAGGGGTTGGCCGATGGCCGCGCAGGCCTGTCGCATCCGCACACTGGTGATCTTTTCCCGGATCCCCAGTTCTCCCGCTCCCATCCCGATGGCGCCGGAGGTGACGATCATAACTTTTCTACCAGCTTTCTGGATCATAGACACCTGTTCAGCGATGGAAGCAATGTAGTCCGTGTCGATGGAATGATCCTTCGAAAGCAGGTTCGTTCCGATTTTGATCACGATTCGCTTGGTGTTGCTGAAATTCCGCATACGGTTACTCTACATGAACTGTTATACCTTCCGCAAGGCAATCTGTTTAAGCCTCTTCTCGCAACCTGTTCTATGCAGGCAAGCGTTTTGGTTGCACGGACCACCCAAGCCTATTCCGGTGAAAGGTTGGGTTGTACGCCCGACTGATTCCTATTCGGGCAGGCGGTTGGGGAGCGGTCGGTGGGTAAAGGGTTTCGGGCTTTTTCCCGTATAGGCCGCCACGACCTGTCCGTTCCCGTACAATCGCCACTTGTAGGTGGTAAGACCTTCCAAGCCTACCGGACCCCGGGCATGGAGTTTGCCTGTGGAAATCCCCACCTCCGCGCCTAACCCATACCTGTAGCCGTCGGAGAAGCGGGTGCTGGTATTCCAGAATACGTTTGCCGAATCCACCCGTTCCATGAAGAACTCCGCCCGTTCCCGATCTGGGGTAACGATACTATCTGTATGACGGCTCCCGTACGTATTGATATGGTTCACCGCCTCTTCGAGGGATGCAACGACCCTTACGGCAAGGATATAGTCCAGGTACTCCGCCTTCCAGTCCTCCTCTGTGGCAGCCTTACAGGAGGGGATGATCTTCCGGGTTTCCGGACAGCCCCGCAGTTCCACCCGCGGGACGGTAACTCTGGAGGCCAACGGGGACCTTGATTGATTCGTGGCCGCCGGGCCTTGCGGTTCAGCCTGGCCTTGGAGTCCCCTCTGAGGCTCGGTAACTCCGTAAAGGCTGCCTCCCGAGCTTACTCCGAACGCTTCGGCCAGTCGGGGCAGGAACTGGGGTGCCATCGAGCGATGAACCAAAAGGGTTTCGATGGCGTTACAGACAGCCGGATACTGGGTTTTGGCATCGATGGTGAGCGCGAGCGCCATTTCGAGATCGGCGCCTTCATCCACGTATAGATGGCACACCCCGTCCGCATGTCCCAGCACGGGGATAGAGGAGTGCTGCATGATGTAGCGGACGAACTCGTTCGACCCGCGGGGGATAATCAGGTCCACGAGGGTATCCATTTTCAGCAGTTCCTTCACATCCTCCCGGGTTTCCAGGAGGCTGATCCAGCCGGCAGGGATACCTTCCCGGTGTGAAGCCTCCTCGATGATCCGAAAGAGGGCGCGGTTCGTTTCCAGGGCTTCCCGCCCGCCCTTTAAAAGCACTGCGTTTCCGCTTTTTAAACAAAGGGAAGAGATCTGTACCAGGGCGTCGGGCCGGGATTCGAAGATCACCCCGATCACACCGATGGGGCAGCTTATCTGATAGAGCTCGAGACCGGTATCCAGTTCCCGGGCGGACAGCACCCTCCCGATGGGGTCTGGAAGCTGGACGAGACTCTCGATCCCCGCGCACACCTCTTTCAATTTTATTTCATCGAACTTGAGGCGCTTCAAAAGGGGAGGGGCGAGCTTCTCCTGTTCCGAGCGTTCCAGGTCTTTGGTGTTGGCTTCGAAGATAGCCTGGCGATTCGCCCAGAGGGATGCCCGGATAGCCAGTAACGCCCGGTTCTTTTGATCCCCCTTCAAGGCTCCTATGGGGATGGAAGCGGTTCTGGCCTTCAGTGCGGATTCCTTGCAACTCATACGGTGTGCAGTGTACCCGACTCCGGCGATCCGCTCAAGGGTTGGGATAGAAATGTATGTAGTACCCCGAAGCTTGTGGGGATTTACGCAAGGGAGTGAAGGTTTTTGTCTATAGAGATAGAGGGTGATTGAAAAAAGCGCCCCCCAGGACTCCACGGGTTGGGCGCTTTTCCCCTATACTTTTCGATGCATCAGGAAAGGATAACTTTTTTCGCCTCCGCATCCTGTACGTCGGTGATAAAGGGTATCCCGGTTTCCCGCTCGGTTTCCCGGTTCCCCGAGGAGATGTCGGAACGGGAAAGGGCTTTGATATCGAACTTTCTTAGACCGGCAAGGAGTTGCTGAATCCCTCCTGCCAGCTTATCGGCCAGAGTCCAGAAGGCTATGGCTCCATAGGGGATCTTGTATATTTCGTCTTCACCGACAATCTTCTTCACGTCGAAATACCCGGCAAAGATTTCCTCTGGATATACTCCAAAGGCTGTCACCGACGGCGGTAGTTTGTCCCAGTTCCCGTGGATCTTTTCTCTTCGGCTAGGATTTATCACTCCTTCGATGTTGGTGCCGAGGAAACCGGGAATCATCGTTGCCCTTCCCATGCAGATCAATTTCACGAAGGGCGAGCCGAGGGCCATTGCCTTGATGATATGATCCTCCCGGGCGAACCCACCGGCAAAGGCCATGTCTACTACCTTTTCTCCCCTGTCGGCCAGTATTTTTGCATACTCATACGCTTTAGAATGCAGCAGAATAGAAGGAACACCCCAGGTCTGCATCATGTTCCAGGGGCTCATTCCTGTTCCACCCCCGGAACCGTCGATGGTCAGGAGGTCCAATTCTGCTTTGGAGGCGTACTTGATGGCCATAGCGAGGGCTTCCATGTTGTAGGAACCCGTTTTCAAGGTAATTCTCTTATAGCCGAGCTTACGCAGATACTCGACCTGCTTCATGAAGTTATCTTCTACCTGTGCCGGAGTCTGCAGGTCTGTGTATCCAAGACGGCTATGACGGGCAAAGGCAGTAATGGCATGGGTTTTAAACGCCTGCTGGACTTCCGGTTTGGTGGGATCTGGATCGACGATGTATCCTCGATTTTTCAAGAAGATGGCATAATCCAGATCTTTTACCTGAATCTCTCCTCCGATATCCTTCGCACCCTGTCCCCACTTCAGTTCGATGATCACTTTGTCCCCGTATTTCTCGATTACATACTCCGCTACCCCATTGCGGGTATCCTCTACGTTCATCTGGACAATGATCGCCCCGTATCCATTGAAGTATTTTAGATAAGCGTTGATCCTTCGATCCAGCTCGGGGGAGGATTTGAGCCTTCCCTTCTCGAACACGCTTTCTTTATCTACACCCACTACGTTCTCGCCGATGACGATGGGGATTCCCACCAATGCGGCCCCCACTGCGAAGGAATCCCAATACCGGGCAGCAATGAAGGTGCTTCCCAGGGCTCCGGTCATCAGGGGCATGCGGCATTTTGTTTTTACCGTGCTGCCAAACTCGACCTGAATGTTTACATTCGGAAAGATACAGTCGTCGGGGCTAGGGGAGAGTCCAGGAGGAATCGCGTGGGCTCCGTAGTTGTACCCATTGATTCTGAGAGAATTATAGCTTACCCCGATGTGGGTTACGTTGGAGCTACCGGCGGTAATGGAACCGAAATCCCGTGGGTAGAGCATCTTTCTTCCTGCAATGCTGGATAGCCAGGTTTCACATTTTCCCTGGCAATCTGCTCTACAGAGGGTGCACAGCCCCGATTCTGCGGCATTCCCTCGATTCACTGTACCCAACGCGTCGTTTGTTTTAGGATATTCGAGCATCTGTTATCCTCCTAAAAATAAGGTATCGAAGTTATTTTTTTATACTTCCCCAAGAGGATTTTTGTCAATATTTATACACTACAATAAATATTTATACATATCAATCACTTTTATTTCATCACCGCCATCACCGTGGGCGTAATGTTTTACCCTCTTTTCAATCCTGAACACCAGGGTTACATTGCATGAAATAAACCTGATTCTTCTCTACAAGCAGTGTGTATGACGAGTGCATTCACTGACAAAGTGTTGGCGGAAGTGGCCGCTCGCAATCCAGCGGAGCCCAAGGGAAAAAGCGATGGAGAGGTGATGAGATTCTGCCAGAGCTTCGTGAGCGAGCTTTTACGATGTGAGGATTCAGCTCTATGATTTCAATTCCCTCTGTTTCCTGGAGAAGAGGAGGATGCTCGGCAAAGCGAAAGTAGGTTACTTTTTTATTCTGTTTTCGGGCTGCTTCTGCGAAGGGAACGACAAAACTCTTATATTCTTTTGTGTCCGAGATCGCCCATACCAGGTTGTCTCCCGGATGAATACCGTGTAACACGGAATCCAGGCCCGTCAATCCGGTGGTGTACATATAATCGCAATAGTTATCACTCATTTTATAGATATGTGTAAAGTACCTAACTGTTCATCATCCAGCAATTTTACAGAAGGGCCTACCTTGCCTGGTTAGAAAGACCGTACCTTTATATAGGGGCACTGATTCAACATTAGGGCATTGTTGTTTGAGTATGCGGCGGCTATATTCGATATAGGAGGATGCATGAGGCAGCCTACAAAGGGCATTGTTATCCACATACCCGGCTCTTCTGATTTAAGGATACATAATATCTTGCTTGATTATACTGGTACCCTCTCCCAAGATGGAGTATTGCTGGATGGGGTTGTGGATCGATTGAGAGCCTTGTCGGAGTTTGTTCGCATCATCGTGGCTACGGCTGACACATTCGGAAAAGTTCAAGATCAGCTTAGGGGTCTTCCCGTCGAGATTATTCTCATTCAAAATGGCCAGGATAAGCGAAGGCTCCTGGAAGAGTTAGGCAAATCCGAAACCGCATCTATCGGGAATGGAAATAATGATGTGGAAATGATCCGAGCAGCGGCCCTAGGAATCGCGGTTATCGGTCCCGAGGGATGTGCAGGGGAGCTTATCGCTTCAGCTCGGATAGTATGCCAAAATATCCTGGACTGCCTGGATCTCTTCCTGCACCCTATGCGGCTCACGGCGACTCTACGAAGGTGAGTAAGGTTTTGGACGCAATCCATAGGATACCAGGAAGGTTGAAATGTTTATAAAATCTGTTTTTTATAATCTTCTTCATACCTTTAAATATGCTGTTTCGAAAGTAAATGTGCTTTTTCCGGATCTCCCTCGCGGATAGCGTTGAAAATTGCTTTATGATCTTCCAGCGCCGAAATTAGTATCTCCTGCAAAGCTTTTCAGTTTTGGATTGGACAATACAGGGAATAGGATATCGCGCAAATATGACAATTCATTAGTTATCATTGACTGTACGATGAAAAAAATTCTATCATTCTTTATGAACCACAAAATTTACTATTTCACCGGCACGGGGAACTCTCTCTGGGTAGCCCGAAAATTGTTGGAGACATTACTGGGGACAATTGGCGGTGAAGAGCGCGTGACGATCCTGCCAATCACGAGCCTTTCCTTGGAAGGGGAAGCTGAAGCGTCTCCTTCCGCAACCCTTAAGGCGCCTCTTCCCTCTATAAAAGATCCCCCTGCCTCCCCTGGGACAGAACCCCTTGCTCCCACCGACACGGTGGGGCTCGTGTTTCCTGTCCATGCCTGGGGGGTTCCTCGCATCATCCTGCGGTCCCTTCCGGCTCTGCGGGGTGCGGGGTACTACTATGCCCTGGCGGTAAATGCCGGGCAGGTGGCGAATACCCTGGTCCAGCTTGGGAAGGAGATGAAAAAGCGTGGGATGGAACTTGCATCGGGTTTTGCTATCCGGATGCCTTCCAACTACCTGCCCTTTGGGGGGGCAGAACCGGAAGAGGTTCAGGAGCGGTGTTTCAGGGATGCCCTGGAAAAACTGAAAACCATCTCGGGAGTGATCCGGGACCGAGTGGTGCTACCCGTGGAAAAAGGCCCCCTCTGGCAGAACATCATTCTATCCGGTCTGAACAGGCTCTCCGCTCCCCATATGGCAACGATGGATAAACGTTTTCTGGTAGAGGATACCTGTACCTCCTGCGGCATCTGCGAACAGGTCTGCCCGGTGGGGAACATCCATCTCCAACAGGGACGACCGGTTTGGAACCACCACTGCGAACAGTGCTACGCTTGTATCCAGTGGTGCCCCCTAGAGGCAATTCAGTACGGCAAGGGGACGAAAGGAAAAAAACGGTACCACCATCCGGAGATTTCCATAAAGGATTTGGTAGTGTCTGGCCGTTGATTCGACCTTGCCATTACCCGCGCTCCGACCCATTCTCGTGCCTAAACGCGCCCTATTCCCGGATCCTGGATCCTTAAGAACCCTTTGTTTTTTCTTTCCCTTTCGGGTACATTTTATCTGTTCTTAAAAGTTTACATAATTTATAAGGAATACGAATATGCGTCGAAACTATAGAGTGAAAACATGGGTAGTGATAGGGATTGCCGTTCTTTTGGTTGGGTGCGATTTGAACTTTCTACAAAATCCCGTGGCTCCCGGCATAGATGATGATCCCCCTCGATATTCTGTACAGTATTCTGGGAACGGCCATACAAGTGGAAGCCCTCCTGCCACAGAATACTACCTGCAAGGAGCGACGGTCACGGTCAAAGGTAACTCGGGGAATCTAGTTAGGGAGTCATACCTTTTCTCAGGATGGAACACTACCTCAGACGGAACCGGTATCTATCGCGCTCCGGGATCGACTTTTCTCATGGGTACGCAAGATGTGAAGCTCTATGCGGTATGGGAATCAGAGGGACCCGTGTTTCAGTCCCGCTTCGTAGCTTTAACGGACACGGGGAACGCCTGGGTCAGTTACGATGGTTCTGCCTGGGAAGGTCCCTACAGCACAGGCCTTGCGGTGGGAAACGATCTATCGGTGGGGGGTGGAACCTTTGTGGCTGTAGGGCAGCTTGCCAGCGGATCCTATGGCATTGCCTGGTCAGAGGACGGAATCGTGTGGCAATCGATCAATTTAGGAGGATCCAGCGCCTCCCTCTACCGTATTGCCGCAAGTTCTACCGGTAACTTTGTCACCATCGGGCAGATCCCGGGGGTTTCCCAAACCTTCATTTCTTCAGATGGGAAAAACTGGACAGGGCCCCTCACTACCGTGTATACGGCAGTTGGGCCCGCATGGGTTTCCGGTTCTGTTTATGGCAACGCGTTCTACATCACTACGGGAAACGGAATAGGCTGGTACAAGTCAAGCGATGGTTCCTCATGGGGGTCGCCCCTGGGAGGTACGGGGTCCAATATGTACCAGGTAAACACTTTGATTGGACTGGATGACCGGATCGTGGTAGGGGGGGGAGCTCCCTCCAGCACGAACAAGCAAACCCGCACCTCTACCGATGGAGGGTTGACCTTCGCATCGGCGGTTAACGTGCATACCGCCCCAGGCTACATCTACGGGTTTGCCGCCAATCCTGCCACAGGACGAATCCTTTCGGTGGGAAGCGGTACCCCTCAGGTGAATTACACCGACAATTATGGCTCTTCCTGGACTCAGGCTTCGGGTATTTCCGGAACGGCTACCTTCCAGCGTGTCTACTATGGGGGAGGCAGGTTCCTGACGGGTAATGATGATGGGGAGATCTACGCCTCTCTAACAGGCTCAGCTTTTATGCATTCCGGCGCTGTTAGTGGAAAGATCCGAGGGTTTGGCTTCAAGGGGAGTCCCTGACCGAGGGGGCTTCCTTTCCTCTAACACCTGGGAAACTATCGACGCCATGGGAAACCGACTTGAACTCTATTCTCCTTTCCACTATATTAGTTGCATAGGCAACTAATATCCATTCTTCGAGGTGAATTTGTTGAACATCAGAAATGAACCGGTGGAGCGGCACCGCCGGATGACCACCGAACCGATCTCCCAGCTGATTCCCGCGCTTGCCATTCCTACGATCATCAGCATGCTGGTAACAGCCCTCTACAATATGGCGGATACCTACTTTGTGGGTAAGATCAACACCAGTGCAACGGGTGCGGTGGGGATCGTATTTTCTCTGATGACGATCATCCAGGTGATCGGGATGAGCCTGGGGGTAGGGTCGGGGAGTTATGTTGCCCGCCTCCTGGGAGCGAAGAACGGTGAACGGGCAACCCTCGTGGTTACCACGGCCTTCTTTACCGCCCTCGTGTTGGGTCTGATTCTAACCGTCATGGGGGAACTATTCTTATCGCCTCTCATGAAGGCTCTGGGGTCCACAGAGACGATTCTCCCCTATGCGAAATCATACGCCCGCTACATCCTGCTGGGGGCGCCCTACATGGCCGCTTCCTTTGTGATGAACGTGAACCTAAGATCGGAAGGAAGTGCTGTGCTGGGGATGATAGGTCTTGTTAGCGGCGCGGTGCTGAACATTGGACTGGATCCCCTTTTCATGTTTGTCTTCGGGATGGGTATCGCCGGCGCGGCGGTGGCTACCATCCTGAGCCAGTTTGTAGGGTTCTCGATCCTCCTTTCCCATTACATAAAAAAGCGAAGTGCCTTACGGATTCAATTTCGAAACCTCCGGCTCGAGGGATCTATCTACAGGGAGATTGTACGTTCGGGGATCCCCACCCTGTTTCGCCAGGGCGCCATGAGCCTTGCAACCATCGTATTGAACACCGCGGCCAGCCGTTATGGGGATGCGGCGGTGGCAGGCATGTCGGTGGTAACCCGGATCATCATGTTCATCAATTCCATAATGCTGGGCTTCGGGCAGGGATTCCAGCCGGTTGCTGCGTTCAACTATGCCGCAGGGAAGAAAGACAGGGTGCATGAAGCCCCCTGGTTCTCCGTGCGGGTGGGCGCCTCTTTTCTTTCTTTTTTTGCTCTGATCGCAGGAGCTTTCGCCCCGTGGATCATCCGGTTATTCCGGGACGATCCGCAAGTGGTGCAGGTAGGTGCCTTTGCCCTGCGGATGCAGTCCATAGCGCTCCCGCTGTCGTCCTATATCGTGATTTCCAACATGATGTTTCAGTACATCGGGAAACCGGAAAAAGCCACCGTGTTAGCCGTATCGAGGCAAGGTCTTGTCTTTATTCCGTTGATTCTGATCCTTTCGCACCTGTTCGGATTGCCGGGTATCCAGGTCAGTCAGGCGTTGGCAGATCTCACTACCTTTCTGATTGCCGTAATCCTTACCCGAGGTACCCTGCGATCCCTGAAGGAGGGGTGAATGCGCAGAAAAGAACCCACGATCCTCCGGTTCATTTCCATCCTGTACCGGTACAGCCACATGCACATTGCTAGGAGACTACAACCCTACGGGCTTCCCTCGGGGCAACATCCCTTTCTCCTGGCCGTCTGCAGGCATCCCGGATTCAGTCAGGAAAAGCTTTCCGAGCACCTGGTGATCGATAAAGGCACTACGGCGAAAGCGGTGAAAGCACTGGAAAAAGGGGGATGGATCGAACGCAGGGTGGATGAGGCGGACCGCAGGGTGTACCGGCTCTTTGCCACAAAGCAGGGGCAGGAACTGGGAAGCCGTCTGGACGAGATCCTCCTCGAGTGGCAGGAAGTGCTGCTTACCGGTTTCTCTCCTACAGAAAAGGAGGAAGCTTTCGACCTCGTGAAACGGATGGCAGAGAACGCCCGGAGTGCGGCAAATTAGTCCCCTGAGGATTGACAGGTTCCTCGACTCGGCCTAGTGTAAACAGGAATGATCCGGAAACTGGACATCGAAACCGCTTATAGTGTGATCCGCAGCCACATCACCTGCACACCGG
>Ga0308411_10002342_pt1 | contig 12817 bp, 8 predicted proteins | sample HotsprottomLayer_2_FD_203530 | JGI IMG/M metagenome (GOLD analysis project Ga0308411, IMG submission 203530) | Hot spring phototrophic mat microbial communities from Octopus Spring, Yellowstone National Park, Wyoming, United States -... | ecosystem: Environmental > Aquatic > Thermal springs >... | reverse complement strand
GCCGCCAGTTCGCCGACTTCCTGCGGGTTGCCCAGCCGCCCGACCGAACACCACATCTCATAGATTTCGCGGAAGCGGTCCGGCAGGGTGTGTCCCAAATCCGTGTCGAAGATGCCAGCGGCAATGGCGTTGACCAACACGCCGAACGCCGCCCCTTCCCGCGCCAGCATCTTCGTGAAGCCGATGACGGCGGCCTTCGAGGTGGCGTAGTGGACGCTGGTCGGCACGCTGCGAATGCCGGCAATCGAGCTGATGTTGAGAATCCGTCCGTAGCGCCGCCGGGCCATGTGCTTGAAGACTGGCTTGGTGACGTTGAACAGGCCGTTGAGGTTGACGCCCATGACCTCATCCCACGCCTTGTCGCTCATGGTGAGGAACATGTCCGGCCGGTTCACGGCCGCATTGTTGACGAGAATATCAATCCGTTCAAAGTCGGCCAGAACTTCCTGCACGACCCGTTTCATCGCCGGGCGGTCGGCAACCGAGGCCCGGTAGGTGACGACGCGCCGCCCCAGGGCGCGAATGGCTGTCGCTGCTTCTTCGGCCGCCGCATCGTTGGTGTGGTAGTTGAGGGCAATATCGCAGCCTTCACGGGCAAACACTTCGCAGATGCCACGTCCGATGCCGCGCGAGCCGCCGGTGACGAGCGCCACTTTGCCTTCCAGCAGTTTTGACATGGAGTAAGCCGTTGTTGTTTTTCAGGAACTGGCGGGGACAAGTGCTGAAAGTTCGTTCACGATGCGCTGAGTGGCATCGGGGACGCCGAGCGCTGCCGCTGCCTCGCGCATGGCCTTGAGCCGGGACGGCGTATCGAGCAGTTGCCGCAGCGTGGGCACGATGTCCTCGGCCCGGCGCAGCAGCAGGCCGGCATTGTGTTCTTCAAGCAGCACTCCCGTGCCGGCTTCCTGCGGCATTGGCGGCGTCACGGCGTCGGCAATGATGGGCAGCCGGGTGGCGAGCGCCTCGAAGGTCGTCAGCCCGCCCAGCTTCGAGACCATGACATCCGAGGCGCGCATCAGCCGCTCCATGTGGTTGGAAAAGCCCAGCACCTTGACCGGAAACCGCGCCTGCCGGGCCAACGTGCGCGCCTCGTCCGCCAGACGCGCATTTTTTCCGGTCAGAAACACCACCTGCAGGTCGAGGTCCGCCGCCACCAGGGAACGGTAAATCCGTGGAATGTTGCCGCCGCCAATCCAGCCGGCATTGACGAAGACGGTGAACTTCTCCGGGTCAAGACCGAGTTCCTTCCGCAGCATCCCGGGGTCGAGGTTGTTGACCTCCTGAAACTTCGGGTGGATCGGCATGCCGATGACCCGAATCCGATGCTCTTCCACACCGTATTCGAGCAGTTCGGCTTTGGCGCGTTCGTGGGCGACGATGTAGAGGTCCACATACGCATCGCTCCACGCCCGCCAGGAGTTGCCGCAGGGATCGGTGACGACGGTGACGAAGGGAATTTTACCCCGCAGGTTGAGGTCGTGCAGGATGCGCGCGATGGGGTACTGCAACATCGGGTGCACCGACACGATGAGATTCGGGCAGTGCTTGTCGAACAGCCGCTCCAGATAGGGCTTGGCGTAGCGTTCGATGATGACCCACCGCTCCGGGTGATAGCGGTTGATAAAGCGGTGGTAGTACTTGACGTATTTCTGGTGAGACCGCAGCAGAAAGTTGTAAACGTTGCCGGCCGCCCGTGTCACCGCACTGCATTCTTCCAAGGCATGGGCCGTATGAACCAGAAAATTAACGCCTTCGGCAACCTTGGTCAGTCCCGCTTCGAGCGCGCGGGCGGCGCTGGTGTGACCTCCGCCGGTATCGGAGGTCAGAATAAGAACCTTTTTTTCCACTCGACCCTCACGCGGTGCGGGATGTGACGCTTGCCGGAGCCACACTATAGTGACGCCCCTTGGCTGGAAACAAGCCCCTGACGCAGCGCGTTACCGGGTAGTCTGGTCGGGAACGATGGCAATACATTCAATCTCCACCCGGACATCCTTTGGCAGCCGGGCCACTTCAACGGTCGAACGCGCCGGCGGCGCACTGGGAAAGAACGTGGCATAGACTTCGTTCATCGCCTGAAACTCGTTCATATCCTTGAGGAAAACCGTCGTTTTGACGACGTGGGAGAGGTGGCTGCCAGCGGCCTGCAGGACGGCGGCCAGGTTGGTGAGCACCTGGCGGGTTTGGGTGGCAACATCCTCGCCGACAATGGTCATTGTGGCGGGGTCGAGGGGAATTTGCCCTGAAGTGAAGATGAACGGTCCAACCTGTACCGCTTGGGCATAGGGGCCAATGGCCGCCGGGGCCTGGTCGGTGGCAATGCGTGTGCAGATCATCGGGTGGTCTCCTGGAAAGGCATTTCCGGCGTGGAGGAAGAAGCCAGCTTGGCTTCAAGGTCAGCAAAGTAGCGCCGGGTGTGACGTTTTCCAATGTCGAGGTTGTCCCGGCAGGAGTGCGTGTTGCCCACGGTGCCGGCTGATTCGCTGAAATCCCGCCCCAGTACGCGGGCGGCAGTTTCGGCGTGATGCCGTCGCCAGTCCAGCAACTGACGGTCAAGGGTGACGAGTTCCCGCTCAAGCGCCAGCAACTGGTCGGGCGCAGTGGTGGGTGCAATCCGGTCGTAGTTCTGGCGCAGGTTGCCGGTTTGCCCGACTTCGCGCAGGACCTGTGCCAGAAGGCCATCGGGGCCGCCGTATTGGGCCAGAAAGTCTCGCATGCCCGGGCCGGCGATGAGGTGGTGGTAGAGCTGCTCCGCCGTGCGTCCCACCAACAGTTCGATCACCGTAAGCTGAACGCTTTGCAGTCCCGAAGTGTGCTGCAGCGCACCCCGGAACGCCAGGAAGCTCTCGCGGGTCAGCGTCTTCATCACCTCGAAGCCCTGGGTGGCGAGGGCAAACTCGACGTTGCAGCGGTGCAGCAGGGCTGTGCCTGAAGCAACTTCCGGTGGGGTGAGGCGGAAGCGGCGGATGATTTCCCGCAGATCGCGGATGACCTGGGCAAACCAGAACTCGAAGTGCTGGTGGACAGCGATGAACATCACCTCGTCGTAGCAGTCGGTCTGGCGCCCGGATTGCAGGGACTGAATGGTGTCGAGCTTGACGTAATCCCAGTAGGTGAGCGGTGTGCTGGTCATCAGGGTTGTTTGTCCTGCGGTGAGTCGGTCAGCCCGGCGTGTCAGCCTGAATATAACGTTTCGCCTGTGTTGCTGTCTGTCTTTTTCACGCTTCCCCGGTGGGGGTTGGGAGCGGGAAACCGCGCTGGCGGCCAGGGGTACGAGGGGTTGCCCTGGAAGCGGCGAGGCCTTTTGCCCCGGCCGGGGGACGTTCTATGCTTGTGTTCTGAACGTTGGCGCAATAACGATCTGTACCGGACGAAGTTGCTGTTGGATGCCTATGCCTATGCCTGCGATGTTCACCAAAGACCTGCAAACTGCACTCACCGCCGCTGTCAATGAGGCCATGGCGCGTGGGCATGAGTATCTCACGCTGGAACACGTGCTGTTTGCCCTGCTCGATGACCCGACTTCGGCGGACATCCTGCGCGCCTGCGGCGGCGACCTCGACGCGCTCCGCCGCGACCTGGAGCGGTTTTTTGCCGAGCGCCTGACGCCGGTGAAGCCGCCAGCCGGCAAGCTGCCCAACCCGCCGGAGCAGACAGCGGCGTTTCAGCGCGTGCTGGAACGGGCTTACGCCCAGGCACAAGCTTCCGAACAGCGCAAGATTGACGGCGGCAACATTCTGGCGGCGATGTATGGCGAGGAACACTCCCACGCCGTGTATCTTCTCAAGCGCCAAGGCATCGGGCGGCTGGACGTACTCAACTACATCTCGCATGGCATCTCCAAAGTGACGGAAGAGGAAACCGACGACGCCGAAGGGGATGAAGCTGCTCCCGCCCGGAACCCACTCGATATTTACACGGTCAATCTGGTCAAACGGGCCGCCCAGGGGTTGATTGACCCGCTCATTGGCCGGCAGGCGGAACTCGAACGTACCATCCAGGTGCTCTGCCGGCGGCGCAAAAACAATCCCATCTACATCGGTGACCCCGGCGTGGGCAAAACCGCCATTGCTGAAGGGCTGGCGATGAGGATTCACGCCGGCGACGTGCCGGACCTGCTCAAGGATGCCGAAGTGTATGCCCTCGATATGGGGGCGCTGCTGGCCGGGACACGCTACCGGGGGGACTTTGAGCAGCGCCTCAAGCAGGTCATTGCCGCGCTCAAGAAACGGCCCAACGCCATCCTGTTCATAGACGAAATCCACACCATCGTTGGCGCTGGCGCGGTCAACGGCGGCACGATGGATGCGGCCAACATTCTGAAACCGGCGCTGGCCGCCGGCGAACTGCGGTGCATCGGTTCCACAACGCATCAGGAATACAAGCAGTCCTTTGAGCGTGACCGCGCCCTGGCGCGCCGCTTCCAGAAGATCGAAGTCGGCGAGCCGACCATTGACGAAGCCGAGCAGATTTTGCTTGGTCTCAAGTCGGCTTATGAGCAGCACCATGGTGTGACCTACACGCGGGAGGCGCTGCGGGCCGCCGCCGAACTGGCAGCAAAACACATCACTGACCGCTGCCTGCCCGACAAGGCCATTGACGTGATGGATGAAGCTGGCGCGGCGCTCCGGCTGCTGCCGCCGGATGAGCGTCCCAAGATCGTTGGAACGCATGAGATCGAAACTGTCGTCGCCCGGATGGCGCGGGTGCCGGCCAAATCCGTTTCTGCCGCCGAGCGGGACCGGATACAGACGCTGGAGGCGGACTTGAAAGCCGTCATCTACGGTCAGGACAAAGCCATCGAGCAGGTCGTCAATGCCATCAAGATTTCCCGCGCCGGACTGGGCAGCCCGACCAAGCCGATTGGCTGCTTTCTGTTTTCCGGGCCGACCGGGGTGGGCAAAACCGAACTGGCCAAGCAACTGGCGCTGGCGCTGGGGGTGACGTTCCTGCGCTTCGACATGAGCGAATACATGGAAAAGCACACCGTGTCGCGGCTCATTGGCGCGCCCCCCGGTTACGTGGGCTTCGATCAGGGCGGTCTGCTGACCGATGCTGTGAACAAGCACCCCTACTCGGTCGTCGTCCTGGACGAAATCGAGAAGGCGCACCCTGACGTGTTCAACATCCTGCTCCAGGTCATGGACAGCGCCACGCTGACCGACAACAACGGCAAAAAGGCCGATTTCCGCAACGTCATTCTGATTATGACGACCAACGCTGGCGCAAAGGAAATGAGCGCCGCCGCGATTGGTTTCAAGAAGGAAGCCGGCGGAGGGCGTACCAAACAGGCCGTGGAGCGTACCTTCGCGCCGGAGTTTCGCAATCGCCTGGATGCGTGGATTGTGTTCGAGCCACTCTCGTTTGAGCACATCCAGCAGGTTGTCAGGAAGTTTCTCAATGAAGTCCAGGGGCAGTTGGCCGACCGGCAGGTGACGCTGGAGGTCAGCCCGGCGGCAGTCGAATGGCTGGCCAAACGGGGCTTTGATCCGAAGTATGGGGCGCGTCCGATGGGCCGGCTCATTCACGAGAAGATCAAGCAGCCGCTTGCCAACGAGATACTCTTTGGCACGCTGACCAAAGGTGGCCGGGCTGTGGTTGATCTGGCCGGTGAGGACCTCAGCCTCCACTACCACCCGGTTGAGTCTGCACCGTGAAACCGGCAGCGGTCATCATCATCGGGAGTGGCATTGCCGGCACAACCTTTGCGCACCGCTGCGCCCGCGCTGGCATGGAAGTGCTGGTTCTGGAAAAGGACGCCGAACCGGGCGGGGCGCTGCGGTCACACCGCTTTGCCAGAGGTAACGGCTTCTGGACGGAACTGGGTGCGCATACCTGTTACAACAGCTACGGTACGCTGCTTTCCGTCATCGAGGAGTGCGGGTTGCTCCCAGCGCTGCGCCCACGCGCCAAGGTGGGCTTCAAATTCCTGGTGAACAACCAGGTCAAGTCCATTCCCTCCCAACTGCATTTCCTTGAGGCGCTGCGGCATCTCCCCTTCGGCCTGCGGACGCCCAAGGCCGGCCGCAGCGTGGCGGACTACTACACCCAACTGTTGGGCGCAAAGAACTACGCCGATGTTCTCGCGCCAGCGTTCAATGCCGTGATGTGTCAGGCGGCCGGCGGCCTGCCGGCGGAGATGTTGTTCAAAAAGCGTCCCCGCCGCGCCGATGTGCAGCGGACCTACACGCTGCCCGACGGTTTGCAGGGCATCGTCAAGGCTGCTCTGGCACAGCCGGGCATCCATCTGGTGACCAACTGTGAAGTGTTGGCTGTGGAACGTGCCGACGCTGGCTTTGAAGTCACCACGGCCACCGGCGCGACCTATCAGACCAAGCTGCTTGTCGTGGCGACGCCGCCCCACGTGGCGGCCCAACTGTTGCGTCATGCCTTTCCTTCGGTGTCCGAAAAACTGTCCCGGATTCGGGTTGAGACCATCGAGACGGTGGGGGTGCTCGTCCCCCGGGCGGCTGTCAACATTCCTCCAATCGCAGGCTTGATTGCGCGGGATGATGTGTTTTATTCAGCGGTATCACGCGATGTTGTGCCGGACGCAACATGGCGTGGTTTTGCGTTTCATTTCAAGCCGGGCAAACTTGACGCAGAAGGCAGGCTGCGGCGCATTGCGGAGACACTGGGCATTGCTCCGACAGACATCGTTGAGTCAGTTTTTCGGACGAATGTGCTTCCCTCGCCCAAAGTCGGTCATGCCGCCCTCGTCGAAAGCCTGAACGCGACCCTTGCCGGCATGCCACTGTTTCTTGTCGGTAACTATTTTGAAGGCGTCTCGATTGAGGATTGCGCCCTCCGCGCCGTGCAGGAGTTTACCCGGCTGACCTCACTGAAGTGAGCTTTGGGTATGCTCCTGCAAACGCTCGGTAAGTTCCTTGCCTTCGGCGTGGGCGGCGGTGCGCTCGGCGTTGTGGCCGCAGTGGTAGGGGGCTACGCACTGCAAAACTACATCGGGGAAGAGATGCTGCCGCTCCTGTGGCTGATCGGCGGTCTGGGAGGCATGATTGTGGGAGTTTCCCAGGTGCCGTGGCGCAAGCGGCGCCGGAGACGCCGTCGCCGTCGTCCGCAGGTTGTGCTGCCGCCGATGAAACCGGCATCCGGCGGTATTCCGGGCGCGTTGTCCAGCCCGTCATCGGCGAGTGCCGACGGTCAGCCGGAGTTGATTCCCGGAGAACCCGCCAGTCTTTTCCAGCAGGCTACGGGCGCAACAACCGCGGAGTTGGCTAACGTCCGCGTCTGTGACGTGCGTCTTGATAGCGATGGCGAGCCGCTCGGCGTGCGGCTGTCGCAGAACGGCCAGGAGCGCGAGGTGTTTCTCGTCCATGACCACCACCGCGCTGTTGTTGCTGAAGCTCTTGAGGCTGCCCTGCGGCGCGAGCCGGGTAACCGGCGGGCCAGGCTGTTTCCCTGAAAGTCATTTTCCTTTGGCCTGGTTGGTGATAGCTTCCACCGCCACACGGAGCCTGTTCCTGATGCCACCTGGCAGTTGACCCTCTAAACGTCTATGCCTACTGCTGAAGAGTTGCGGCTTGCAGAATCGGCGGCCCGCACGAAACACTGGAAACGCTGGGGCCCTTACGTCAGCGAACGGGCCTGGGGCACCGTCCGGGAGGACTACAGCCCCCACGGCGATGCCTGGAAATACTTTCCTTATGAGCACAGCCGCTCAAAAGCCTATCGCTGGGGCGAAGACGGGCTGGCCGGAATTTGTGACCGGCGGCAAATCCTGTGCTTTGCGCTGGCACTGTGGAACGAACGCGACCCGCACCTGAAAGAACGGCTGTTCGGCCTGACCGGCCCGCAGGGCAACCACGGCGAGGATGTCAAGGAGTATTACTTCTACCTCGACTCGACGCCGACCCACAGCTACATGAAGTGGCTCTACAAGTATCCCCAGGCGCGGTTTCCCTACGAGGAACTGCTCCACTTTGGACGCGCCCGTTCCCGGCGCGAGCCGGAATACGAGCTGCTCGACACCGGAGTGTTTGCCGAACAGCGCTACTTCGATGTCTTTGTCGAATACGCCAAAGCCGACGTGGATGACATCGTCATCCGCATTACGGTCGTCAACCGGGGGCCGGAGCGCGCACCGATTCACATTCTGCCGACGCTCTGGTTTCGGAACACCTGGTCGTGGCAGCCGATGTCCGGCGAAAAGCCCTACATCCGGCAGGCGCCGGACCTGAACCGGACGCGCGTCCTGGCCTGTGATCATCCCACGCTGGGCAATCGCTGGTTGTACTGCCCTGATGCACCTGAATTGCTCTTTACCGAGAATGAAACCAACCTGGAGCGGTTGTACGGCGTTCCGAACCGCACACCTTACGTCAAGGACGGTATCAACGAATACCTCGTCAACGGGCGAACTTATGCTGTCAACCCGGCGCGCACCGGGACGAAAGCCGCCGCCCACTATCACTTCGAGCTGGAAGGTGGCGCGGCGACAACCCTGTGGCTGCGGCTGTGCAACTACGACCCGGACACACTGCGCGGGGAGCCGTTCGGGCCGGCAGCACGGGTGATGGCCGAGCGCCAGGTCGAAGCCGACGAATTCTATGCCACCCGCATTCCCGAAACGCTTTCAGCCGATGCCAAAAACGTCATGCGGCAGGCTTTTGCCGGCCTGCTCTGGACGAAGCAGTTTTACGCCTACGAGGTTGACCGGTGGCTGACGGGCGACCCGCTCCAGCCACCGCCGCCGCCGAGCCGCCTGCGCGGGCGCAACCGCAACTGGAAGCACCTCCACTGTGAGGATGTCATTTCCATGCCGGACAAGTGGGAGTACCCGTGGTTTGCCGCCTGGGATTTGGCCTTCCACTGCGTCCCACTGGCGCTGATTGACAGCGATTTTGCCAAGCAGCAGCTCATTCTTATGCTGCGCGAGTGGTACATGCATCCCAACGGCCAGCTTCCGGCCTACGAGTGGACGTTCGACGATGTCAACCCGCCGGTGCATGCCTGGGCGGCGTGGCGCGTCTATAAGATCGAAAAGAAGCGTACCGGGCAGGGGGACACGGCTTTTCTGGAGCGCGTCTTTCACAAGCTGCTGCTCAACTTCACCTGGTGGATCAACCGCAAGGATGCCGACGGCAGCAATATCTTCGAGGGCGGCTTTCTGGGACTGGACAACATCGGCGTGTTTGACCGGAGCGCCAAACTGCCGACCGGCGGCACGCTGCAACAGTCAGACGCCACGAGCTGGATGGGGATGTACTGCCTCAACATGCTGGCCATGGCGCTCGAACTGGCCCGGTACGACCGGGTGTATGAGGACGTGGCGAGCAAGTTTTACGAGCACTTCCTCTACATTGCCGATGCCCTGAGTCATCGCGTGGGTGTGGAAGGGGATGCGCTCTGGGACGAGCAGGATGGGTTTTACTACGACGCCATTGCCTTTCCCGACGGGCGGCGGCTGAAACTGCGCGTCCGGTCCATGGTGGGACTGATCCCACTCTTTGCCGTACAGATGATGGAAAGCTGGTGGCTGGAGCAGTTGCCCGGCTTTCGCCGGCGCATGGACTGGTTTGTGCGCAACCGCCCTGAACTCGTCAACAGCATCGTTTCGGTGGATGAGCAGGGTAATGTCGTCCAGCAGTTGCTTTCGCTGCCAAACACAGCCCAACTGCGGCGCGTTTTGCGCATTATGCTGGATGAGAACGAGTTTCTTTCACCCTATGGCATCCGGTCGCTATCGCGTTACCATCGGGACCATCCCTACGTGCTGCACGTGAACGGGCAGGAGTACCGGGTGGATTACGACCCGGCTGAATCTTCCATCCCGATGTTCGGGGGCAACTCCAACTGGCGCGGCCCGGTCTGGTTTCCGCTCAACTTTCTCATCATTGAGTCCCTGCAGAAGTTTCACCACTTCTACGGTGACAGCTTCAAGGTCGAGTGCCCAACGGGTTCGGGCAAGCTGATGACCCTGTGGGAAGTGGCTACTGAGTTGTCCCGGCGGTTGTCGCGGATTTTTCTGCGTGACGCCGATGGGAAGCGGCCCGTCTATCGGCATCCAGGGATGGAATGTTTCGACACCGATCCGCACTGGCGCGACCTGGTGTTGTTTTACGAGTACTTTCACGGCGATACTGGCGCGGGCCTGGGCGCGAGTCACCAGACCGGATGGACAGCTCTGGTGGCCAAACTGCTGGCCCAGAGCGGCGAAGGATAAACCATGACTGTGTTGGAGCATCTTGGGGACTGGCAGCGCACACACCTCAACGGGACGTTGCGCGTCCAGCATGTTGGGCAGACTGTGACCCTGATGGGGTGGGTCGGACGGCGACGCGACCACGCCACGGCAACCTTTGTTGATCTGCGGGATTACAGCGGTTTCGTACAGGTTGTTTTTGACAGCGCCCGGGGCGACGGGGCGGTGTACGCCAAGGCGCGGCCGCTGCGTACCGAATATGTCATTGCTGTCCGGGGCGTCGTCGTACGGCGTGCGCCCGATGCGGTCAACCCCAAGATGGAGACCGGCGAAATTGAAGTCCATGCGGACGAACTGCGCATTCTCAACGATGCCCAGACGCCGCCGCTGCCGCTCGACGAGGAAAAAACCTCGACGCTGGCTGGCGAGGATGTCCGCCTGAAGTATCGCTACCTCGACCTGCGGCGGCCAACGATGCAGGCCAACCTGCGCCTGCGGGCCCAGGTGACGGCAACCATCCGGCGCTGGATGGAAGCCCATGGCTTTCTCGAAGTGGAGACGCCCTTTCTCATTCGCTCCACGCCGGAAGGGGCGCGGGATTTCATTGTTCCCAGCCGGCTGCATCCGGGCAACTTCTTTGCCTTGCCGCAGTCCCCACAGCTTTTCAAGCAGTTGTTGATGATCGGCGGCTGCGACCGCTACTACCAGATTGCCCGCTGCTTCCGGGATGAAGACCTGCGCGCCGACCGCCAGCCGGAGTTCACCCAGCTTGACGTGGAAATGTCCTTTCCCCAGACCGAAGTGTTGTTTGACATCATCGAGGGGCTGATGGTCGAGCTGGCGCAACTGCGCGGCATCCAGGTGGCGCGTCCGTTGCCGCGTCTGACCTACGACGAAGCCATGCGCCGCTTCGGCTCGGACAAGCCCGACATCCGCTTTGGTATGGAGTTGCAGGATATTTCCGAGGTCGTCCGGCCGGCAGATTTTCCTCCGTACCAGGCTGCGCTGGCGGCCGGCGGGTGTGTCAAAGCCATTGTGGCGCGCGGCAAGGCTGACTACAGCCGCAAAACGCTCGACGACTTCACCGACTGGTTGCGCAAGGACCACCGCGCCGGCGGACTGGGGTACCTGAAAGTGCTGTCCGACGGCGTGCAGTCGCCGCTGGTCAAGTCGCTGGGCGAGGACGTAGCCCGGTCGGTCGTTCGTACGGTGGGCGCCGAAACGGGCGACATGGTGTTCATTGTCGCAGGAAGCCAGCCGGTGGTCGCGGCCAGTCTGGGGGCGCTGCGGGTGGAAATTGCGCGCCGGGAGCGGCTTTTTGACCCGCAACACTTTGCCTTCCTCTGGGTGACAGACTTTCCGATGTTTGAGTTCGACCCTGATGAGCGCCGGTGGTACGCCATGCACCACCCGTTCACTTCGCCGCGCGAGGAAGACCTGCCGCTGCTTGCCGCCGGCCCGGAGCAGTGGGGAAAGGTACGCGCGCAGGCCTATGACCTCGTGCTCAACGGCGTCGAAGTCGGCGGTGGCTCGATTCGTATTCACCGGGCGGACGTGCAGCGCCAGGTCTTTGACGCACTCGGTTTCAGCGCGGAAGCGGCGCGGCAACGTTTTGGGTTCTTCATTGACGCGCTCACCTACGGCACGCCCCCGCACGGCGGGATTGCCCTGGGGCTTGACCGGCTGGTGATGCTGCTGGCCGGGATGGAATCCATCCGCGATGTCATTGCCTTTCCGAAGACGGCACACGCGACCGACCTGATGTGCGACGCGCCGAATGTGGTTGACCCGGCGCAGTTGCGTGAGTTGCGTCTGCGCCTCGACCCGTGACGACGGCTGATGTGACGCTCCCCGACCTGCTGACTGTCCCGACACCGGCGCTTCTGCTGGACCAGCACCGCCTGGAGCGCAACCTGGCGCGGATGAGCGCCCATGTCGCCCGGCTGGGCGCGCGATTGCGACCTCATGTCAAGACGCACAAGTGCCCGCCGATTGCCCGGAAGCAGGTTGCCGGGCAGTTTGGCGGCATCACCATCTCGACGCTCGCCGAAGGCTTTGCCTTTGCCGAAGCCGGCTTTGACGATCTGCTCTATGCCGTACCGGTGGAGCCGGGCAAATTCGGGCGCCTCTGCCAGCTTGCCCGGCAGGTTCGGCGGTTGGCCGTTCTGACCGATGAGCCGACGTTGCCGCCGTTGCTTTCGGCGGCGGCAGAAGCTGCCGGGGTGTCGCTGGATGTTTTCGTTGAAATTGACTGCGGCGACGGGCGCACCGGCGTGTCTTTTGACCACCTTGACCGGATTGAGCAGGTGGCACGTGCGGTGGCGTCCGCCGGACGGCTGACGCTGGCCGGTATTTTGACCCATGCCGGACAGTCGTACGCCGCGCGTACGACGGCCGAGCGGCGGACGGTGGCCGGTCTCGAACGCGACCGCATGGCACAGGTGGCGGCAGCGCTGGAACAAAGGGGTTTGGCGGTGCCCTGTATCAGCATTGGCTCAACACCGACAGTGGTTGCGCTCGATGAGCCGCTGCCGCCCAACTTTGAGGTGCGGCCGGGCAACTACGTTTTTTTCGACGCCTTTCAGGCGCAGTGCGGCGTCTGTGCCTTTGACGATTGTGCCCTGACGGTGTTGACCGCCGTCGTGCACCGCAGTG
>Ga0308411_10002339_pt1 | contig 12823 bp, 9 predicted proteins | sample HotsprottomLayer_2_FD_203530 | JGI IMG/M metagenome (GOLD analysis project Ga0308411, IMG submission 203530) | Hot spring phototrophic mat microbial communities from Octopus Spring, Yellowstone National Park, Wyoming, United States -... | ecosystem: Environmental > Aquatic > Thermal springs >... | reverse complement strand
CCGTCATCGACGCAGGCCTTGAGCACCTCGGCAAGACGGCGCTCGGCAGAGACGGCAGCGGCAGGGTCGAGCACCTCGACGACGGTTCCCGCGATCGGCTTGGCGTAGCGGAACTCAAGCGAGCGGGAGCGATCGTCGAGCACACGGATGGAACCGGCGCGCACATAGGAATGCTTCTCGTAGAAGCGGTGCGCCGCTTCGAAGCGCGTGTCCGTCCAGAGCACAAGGCGCTTGGCGCCCTGCGACCGCGCGTGGCGTTCCGCCGTGCGCAGGAGCTCGGCGGCAAGGCCGTTGCCGCGATACGCCGACGCCACGTACATGCGGGTGATCTCCCATGCGTTGTCGTGGTTCAGCGGCACGGTCCCGACCATGCCGACGACGGCGCCTTCTGCCTCGGCGGTCCAGAGAGCGCCACCGCGGGCAGCGATGTGGCTTGCGAGAGCGCGCAGCTCCGGCGCCTCGTTGTCGACATCGAGCACGCAGCCGGGATACTCGCCCCAGCAGGCGCCGATCAGCGCTATGTAGCCGGCAGAATCGGTGTCGCGGCCTGGGCGGATGATCGTTCCGATCGGCTGATCATCAGGAAAGGGCCGCGCAGAAGGCTTGAATGCGTCGGCAGGCTTCACGGAGCTGCTCCGTCGAGGTGGCATAGGACACTCGGAAATAAGGGCTCATGCCATAGGCCGCGCCATGAACGGCGGCGACATGCTGCTCCTCGAGCAGGGCGAGGACGAAGTCGAGATCGGTGTCGATGCGCCGCCCGCCCGCCGAGGTGAGGCCGATGCAACCCGCAATGTTGGGATAGACGTAGAACGCGCCCTCCGGGCGGTGGCAGACGATGCCGCGGGCGCGGTTCAGCTCCTCGACCACGAGATCGCGCCGCTCGCGATAGATCGCGGCGCGGGCGCGCACGAGGTCCTGCGGCCCATCCAGAGCGGCAGCGGCAGCGGCCTGCGCCACCGTGCAAACCCCGCTTGTAAGCTGGCCCTGCATGTTCACCATCGCCTTGATCAGGTGCCGCGGCCCGCCGCAGAAGCCGACGCGCCAGCCCGTCATCGCATAGGTCTTGGACGCGCCGTTGACGGTCAGAACCCGATCTTTCAGCTCAGGGCAGACTTGGGCGAGGGTCGAGAAGGCGAAGTCGCCGTAAACCATGTGCTCGTACATGTCGTCGGACAGCACCCAGACCTGCGGGTGCCTCGCGAGCACGGCGCCGATCGCGCGCAGCTCCTCAGCAGAGAGCGCAGCACCTGAGGGGTTGTTTGGGCTGTTCAGCACGAGCCACTTGGTGCGCGGCGTGATGGCGGCGTCGAGATCCTCAGCCCTAAGCTTGAAGCCGTTGTTCTGCGGGCAGGGAACGAACACAGGCCTCGCTCCAGCGAGCTTCGCCTGGTCGGCGTAACTGATCCAGTAAGGTGCGGGGATCACCACTTCGTCGCCAGCGTCGATGGTGGCAAGGAAGGCGTTCATGATGATCTGCTTGCCGCCATTGGCGATCATGATCTCGTCAAGCGCGTAGTCGAGCCCGTTGTCGCGGCGGAACTTGCGCTGCACGGCCGCCTTCAGTGCGGGCGTGCCATCCTGCGGCGGGTAGTGCGTGTCGCCGGCAAGCGCGGCCCTGTGCGCTGCCTCGATCGCGTGCGCAGGCGTCTCAAAATCGGGTTCGCCGACCGCGAGGCTGATCACCCTATGCCCGGCGGCGGCAAGGGCGCGTGCCTTGTTGGTCATCACCACCGAGGCGGCGACCTCGACCTCCTTTAGGCGTTGCGCGAGGGCAGGCGCGGCAGCGGCCATGGTCAGACAGTCTCCATCCTCACATCCGGCGGCTTTTCCCGCGCCGCCCGGTACGGGTGCGGTCAGTGCAGGCCCTCGCAGAAGCGCCTGATCCGGGCGCAGGCCTCGCGCAGGCTCTCGGTGTCGGTCGCGTAGCTGATCCGGAAATGCCCCGGCGCGATGAAGGCCGAGCCATGCACCGCCGCCACCCCCTCCTCTTCGAGCAGGGCGGTGACGAAATCCTCGTCCGTCTCGATCCTGAAGCCACCTGCAGAGGTCTTGCCGAGGCAGCCGTGAATGCCGGCGAAGACGTAGAACGCGCCCTCCGGCTTGCGGCAGACCACACCTGGGCACGCAGCCAGCGCCTCGACCACGAGGTCGCGCCGCGCCCTGTAGGCCTCGACCATCACACGGATGCTCTCCTGCGGCCCTGTCAGCGCCTCCACAGCCGCCGCCTGGCTGACCGAGGAGGTCGAGGAGGTGGACTGGCTCTGCAGCTTGTCCATCGCCTTGATCAGTGGCTTCGGCCCGCCAGCGAAGCCGATCCGCCACCCCGTCATAGCGTAGCCCTTGGAGCAGCCGTTCATGGTCAGCGTACGGTCCTTGAGACGCGGCTCAACCTGGACAATCGTCCCCGGCTTGAACCCGTCATAAGCGAGGTGTTCGTAGATGTCGTCGGTGAACACCCAGACATGCGGGTGGCGCAGCAGCACATCGGTGAGCCCCTTGAGCTCCTCTGCCGAATAGGCAGCCCCCGTCGGGTTGCATGGGTTGTTCAGGATGAACCACCTCGTCCGCGGCGTGATCGCCGCCTCGAGATCTTCGGGGCGGAGCTTGAAGCCGTTGTTCTGCGGGCAGGGGACGAACACGGGCCTGCCTTCGGCGAGCTGCACGATGTCGGGATAGCTCACCCAACAGGGGGTGGGGATGATGGCCTCGTCGCCCGGATCGAGTGTGGCCAGCATGGCGTTGAAGATCACCTGCTTGCCGCCCGTGGAGACGATGATCTCGTCTGGCGAGTAGTCGATGCCGTTGTCGCGCCGGAACTTGAGGCACACGGCCTCGCGCAGCGCTCTCGTGCCCGCGACATCGGTGTATTTTGTCTCGCCGCGCTCGATCGCGGCGATGGCCGCGCGCTTGATGTTCTCGGGCGTGTCGAAATCCGGCTCCCCGGCGGAGAGGCTGATCACATCGCGGCCCGAAGCCTTGAGCGCGCGCGCCTTCTCGCTGATCGCTATGGTCTGCGAGGGGCTGATTCGGTCGAGCCGAGCGGCTGTGAGGGACATGGTTTGTCTCCGCGGGCAGCGCCCGGCCGCTGCCCATGCGCTTGAGGTCTCTCCATTTCCTAGACGCGGGAGAGGCTGCTTGCAACCCGGCCCAGGCGCAGGGCGAGGACCAGGGCGACGGTGACCACCGCGATGATGACGGTTGCGAGCGCGAAGAGTTCCGGGGTGAGGCCGAGCCGCAGCGACGAGAACACCACCATCGGCAGCGTCGTCGCCCCAGGCCCCGAGGTGAAGGAGGCGATCACGAGGTCATCGAGCGACAGAGTGAAGGCAAGCAGCCAGCCCGCGGCAAGGGCGGGCGCGATCAGCGGCAGGGTGATGGTGCGGAACACAGTCCAGGGGCGGGCGCCGAGGTCCATCGCCGCCTCCTCGAGGCTGTCGTCGAAATCGACGAGCCGGGACTGCACCACCACCGCGACATAGGCGGTCGCGAAAGTGATGTGGGCAAGCGTGATCGTCGTCACCCCGCGCTCGCCCGGCCAGCCGGTGAGACCAGCGAGCGCGACGAACAACAGAAGCAGCGATAGCCCCGTGATCACCTCCGGCATCACGAGCGGTGCCGTGACCATCGCGCTGAACAGCGTCTGCCCACGGAAGGCGCCGAACCTGGCGAGCGCAAAACCCGCGAGCGTGCCGAGCACAACGGCGCCGGTGGCGCTCGTCGCCGCGATCCGGAGCGACAGAAGCGCCGCCTCGATCAGCGCCTCGTTGTGCCAAAGCGCCACATACCAGCGAAACGAGAACCCGCTCCAGCGCGTGACCATGCGGCTGTCGTTGAAGGAGAGCAGCACAAGCAGCGCGATCGGCAGATAGAGGAAAGCGTAGCCGGCGCCGAGCGCGAGCCCGAGCCAGGGCAGACCGCGCCTCATCGACCCGCCCTCAGGCCGAGGCCGCGCGTTGCCGAAAGCCGCTGCAAGGCCGCGATCGGCACGACCAGCACGAGCACGAGCGCGACCGCAAGCGCCGACGCCATCGGCCAGTCGCGGTTCTGGAAGAACTCGACCCAGAGCACGCGGCCGGCGAGCTGTGCTGCGGGCCCGCCAAGCAGTTCCGGGATCACGAACTCGCCGATGGCGGGGATGAACACGAGCATCCCCCCCGCGGCAAGTCCGGGCAGGGAGAGCGGCAGGGTGATGGTGAGGAAGGCACGCCAAGGCCGCGCCCCGAGATCCGCCGCCGCCTCGATCAGGGCCGGGTCGAGCTTGACGAGGGTGGCGTAGAGCGGCAGCACCATGAACGGCAGGTAGCAGTAGACGATCCCGAGATAGACCGCTGCGTCGGTGTAGAGCAGGCGCAACGGTTCGCCGATCAGGCCGAGCCAAAGCAGAAGCCCGTTGATCACCCCCTGGTCGCCAAGCAGGCCGATCCAGGCCATCACGCGCAACAGGAAGCTCGTCCAGAACGGCAGCACGACGAGCATGACGAGGAGGTTGCGGCGATGCTCCGGCGCGCGTGCGATCGCATAGGCCATCGGGTAGCCGATCAGCATGCAGAGGAGGGCTGAGACGCCGGCGATCCGGATCGAGCGGAGATAGGCGTCGAGGTAGAAGCGGTCCTCGGCAAGGGCTGCGAAGTTGCCGAGATTGAGGACGAGCGTCAGCACCCGCTCCTCGCTCCAGCGCAGGATCGGCGCATAGGGCGGGATGCCGACGGCCGGCTCGGAGAGAGCGATCTTGGCAACGATCAGGAAAGGCAGGAGGAAGAAGAGGAGCAGCCAAGCATAGGGGAGCGCGAGCACGAGCAGGCGCACAAGCCGCCCCTGCACGATTGCCGCCCCGCCCCTCACGCGAGTCCCCTCATTGGGCGAGCAGAACTGCTGCGAACGGGGGCCAGGTGACGGCGACCGCGTCGCCCCAGGTGATCGGGAGTTCGGTCAGCCGCGTCTCCGTCGGCCTGCTCACCCGGACGGTGCTGCCGTCGGCCAGCGCAACGACATACATCACGAAGTCCCCGTAATAGGCGATGTCGCGCACCGTCCCCGCAAGCCGGTTCGTGCCATGCGCCGCCTCGCCTTCGGCCCGTTTCTCGATCCGCATCTTCTCCGGCCGGACCGCGACGAAGACGCGCCCGCCCTCCGGTTTCGGCGCATCCGTGTCGCTCTGGAAGAAGGCGTCGAAGGCGGTGCTCTCGATCAGCGCGCCCGCGGCATCGGCCCGCTTCACCACGCCCTCGAAGATGTTCGCCGTGCCGAGGAAGGAGGCGACGAAGCGGCTCGCCGGATACTCGTAGACCTCGGCGGGCGTGCCGACCTGGGCGAGCCTGCCCTCTGTCATGACGGCGATCCGGGTGGCCATCGTCATCGCCTCCTCCTGGTCGTGGGTGACCATGATGAAGGTGATGCCGGTGCGCTCCTGGATGTTGACGAGCTCGAACTGCGTTGCCTCGCGCAGCGACTTGTCCAGAGCGCCAAGCGGCTCGTCGAGGAGAAGGAGCTTGGGCCGCTTGACGAGGCAGCGCGCGAGCGCGACGCGCTGTCTCTGCCCGCCGGAGAGAGCGTGCGGGCGGCGCCCTTCGAGCCCGCTGAGCTGGACGAGCTCGAGAATCTCGGACACGCGGCGGGCGATCTCGGCCTTCGGCAGCCCCTCCTGCCTCAGCCCGTAGCCGACGTTCTGCGCAACCGTCATGTGCGGAAAGAGCGCATAGGACTGGAACATCATGTTCACGGGGCGATCGTAGGGCGGCACCTTCACGAGGTCCTCCCCATCAAGCGTGATCGTTCCGGCGTCGGGCCGCTCGAAGCCCGCGAGCATGCGGAGGAGGGTCGACTTGCCCGAACCCGAGCCGCCGAGCAGAGCGAAGAGCTCGCCGCGGTAGATGTCGAGGTCGATCCCGGCAACAGCCGTCACCTCACCGAACCGCCGCGTCAGGCCGCGGAGCCTCAGATAGGGCTCCGCGTCCGGATCGCGCCAGGGCTCGGCGGGGCCTGCACGCTGCCCGGGCATCGTCTGCTGCACGGCGCTCAGCCCGGCTTCATGTCAGCGCCCCGCCTTGAAGCGCGCCCAGACTCGGCTGCGCGCGCGGTCGGCCGCCTGCGGCACAGCGGAGACGGTGAAGAACCGCGCGAAATCCTCCTCCGCCGGATAGACGTTCCGGTCAGCGAGGATGTCGGGCTCGATCATCGGCTTCGAGGCGGGAACGGCATTGGGATAGCGCGTGGCGTTGGTGATCGCGGCGATGTTCTCGGGCTTGAGCACGAAGTTGATGAAGGCGTGGGCATTGTCCACGTTCGGCGCGTCGCGCGGTATGGCGAGCACGTCGAACCAGAGCTGCGCCCCCTCCTTGGGCGCGACATAGGTCACGGCCACGCCGCGCTTGGCTTCCGCCGCGCGTGCCTGGGCCTGGATCACGTCGCCCGAATAGGTGAGCGCGAGGCAGGTCTCGCCGTTGGCGAGCTGCTCGAGCGCGCCGCCGGAGGCGAAGCTGCGCACATGCGGGCGGATCGCCATCAGCGTCTGCTCGACGCGGCGGAGATCGTCCTGGCTCGTGCTGTCCGGGCTTAAGCCGAGATAGCGCAGCACCGAGGGGATCACGTCTGTCTGGCTGTCCATGATGGTGATGCCGCAGCGGGCGATCGCGCGCGCGTTCTCCGGGCGGAAAAGGAGCTCCCAGCTGTCGAGCGGCACGGTGCGCGAGAGCGCGCGGATACGCTCGACGTTGAGGCCGAGGCCGATCGTTCCCCAGAGATAGATGACGCCATGGCGGTTCTCAGGGTCGGAGGAGCGCAGCCGCTGCATCAGCGTGCGGTCGAGCCCCGCGGCGTTGGGCAGCTTCGCATAGTCAAGCGGCTGCAGCGCGCCGGCGGCGATCAGGCGCGAGAAGGTTGGCTCATTCGTGGGCGCGATCACATCGTAGCCGGACCGGCCGGCCGAGAGACGTGCCTCGAGCGTCTCGAGACTGTCGAACACGTCGTAGCGGACGCGGATTCCGGTCTCGGCGGTGAAACGCTCGAGCACCTTCGGGTCGATGTAGTCGGTCCAGTTGAACACGTTGACGACGCGCTCCTGCGCCGCCGCAGGCAGGCAGAAGAGGGCAAGGGCAAGGGCAAGCGCGAGCGATCGGCGGGGGGCGGCGCGGCTCATGCGTCAGTCTCCTCGTCGGCCGGTGGTCGGGCAGACAACCCTTAAGCGGTTTACGCACGGCTGGAAACCGTGCCGTCGTCGGTTTCGCAGGCCGCGCGGCAGGGAGGCCGCAGCGACGCGGCAGCTTGGCTGCAGGCTGAGCGGAGGGCCGCCAGGGGAAGGGCCTCGCGCGCCAGAGGGGCGAGAGGCTTGTTGACGATATTCCTATGAAACCCTAGGATGCAGCGGCAGATGGCCGCGTTGCGTCCACCCCACCCTTGGCACGACGTGTGATTTCAGTCGTCCCGCCTGGCCCGATAGCCACGGGCAGCAGGCGAAAGTCGGATCGGGCGTTCTAGGAAAAAAGTCCTTGACGACGCACGCGGGAAGCGGCATGGTGCGGACCGTCAACGGGAGGCGTGCGCCCAGCGCCCGCCCCCAGACCCTGATCGTTGCGCGCGCTGCATCCGCCTCCCCGGCCGGGCGCCGCTGCGCGCCTGCAAGGACCTGCGCGGCATGGTGTTCGACCCACGGAACCTCGGCGTGCTCACCTACGCCGGAGGGTTCTCGCTCTGGCAGTACCGCAGCACGACGGATTCCGCAGAGTCGATCGCCTCGCCTGGGCACATGGCGCCCGTCGCCGCCATGCTTCGGCCGGACGATCTCATCCTCGTCTCCGCTGCCGATCGCGGGCTCATCCTGCGCGTCGTCTCGGTGGCTGGAGGCAGCGTCGCGACGGAGGAGCTCGCCGCGGGGCCGCCCTCTGGTCCGCCAACGGCGGCAATCCTCGATGGCAATGGCGACCCGATCCTGACCGAGGCGGGCGCCGAACTCCTCGTCGAGTAGCCGATGCCGGGGCAGAGGGATGCGCCTGCCGCGGTCGAGGGCGGCGGCGTGGTGAGCGCCATGACCTGCCGAGGCGAGCGTCGCCTGACTGTCAGGCGGATCCGGCACGGGCCGCAGCCCCGCTCGCCTGCGCTTCGCGGACGCAGGCAAGCTGCGCGCCCCCGCCCGGGCGGGATCGGCCGCTGCCCCGACCGTCTGTGCCGCCTCCGCGCCAGGACGAGCCAGGCGCCGCCGGAAGGCCCCAGAGCGGTGCCGCGCAACCGCCCGAATTCGGGCCGTCGCGGTCGATGCGGCGGCCATGACCAGCTCCGACCGGATCGCCTCCGTTCCGGCCGGTAACCACGGCGCCGAGCTCGTCGCCGCGGCCCGAGGCAGCACCTGTCGCCTCTCCGTCCCTCACCAAGCCCAAGGAAACGACCGACATGCCCTTCGACGTCCAGAAGCTCAGCGTGCTCGCCTACGCGAACGGCTTCACGCTGTGGCACTACCGAAACGACGCCGATACCCGCGCGGCGATGCTGTCCCCGGGGTATTTCGACCAGAGCGCCCACCTGCTCAGGCGCGGCGACATGCTTCTTGCGCGCGCCTCCGACAGTTTCGCGATCCTGCACGTGACCGCAAACACCGGCGCCGCCGTCACGGTCGCGGCGATCGTCTGACGCTCAGCGCAGCGGGCGCCCGGCGCTGCGTTGACTGTGCTCTCCGCGCGCGGGCCCGTCGCGGCGCGACCGACGCCTCGACAAAGCTCCCGGCGCCCGCAAGCCGCGACCGAGACAGCGCGAACGATCTTCCTTGGAGTGATACGGACATGCCCAAGATTAGCGAACTGGCCGCGGCGACGAGCGCGTCGGACGCAGACCAGCTCCCGGCGAACCAGGGCGGAACCACGCGCCGCGTGACAGTCGCGCAGCTGCGCGCTGGGCTCGCGCCTCTTGCGCATACGCACGTCGTCGCTGACGTGACTGGTCTGCAGGCGGCGCTTGATGCGAGGCAGCCGATCGACAGCGACCTCACCGCGCTCGCCAACAACACCGCAAACGGCCTCTGGGCGCGCACAGGCAACGGCACCGGTGCTGCGCGAAGCATCGTGGCGGGGGCGGGCATCTCGGTCACGAACGGTGACGGTGTGGCCGGCAACCCGACCGTCTCTCTGAACTTTACGCTTGCGAACATTCCGCAGTCTGGCGCAACGACCGGGCAGGTGCTCAAGTGGAACGGCACAGCCTGGGCTCCCGCGAACGACGAGACGGCAACTGGCGGCGGGGGCGTCTCGAGTGTTGGGCTCTCGCTGCCCCCACAGTTCACCGTCACCGGCTCGCCAGTCACCTCGTCCGGAACGCTGACCGCTGCCTGGGCAAACCAGCCTCAGAACGCGGTGCTCGCAGGCCCGGCAACCGGTGGCCCGGGCGCACCGTCCTTCCGCGCGCTGACCGCCTCCGATCTCCCCGCTTCAGCCGTGCAGACCTCGCGGCAGATCAGCGCGGGCACAGGCCTTGCCGGCGGGGGCGACCTTTCGGCCGACCGCACGCTTTCGCTGACGGGCCAGGCGCTGGCGCTGCACAGCCTCTCGACGAACGGCATGATCGCACGCACGGGTTCGGGCTCCGTTGCTGCGCGAAGCATCGTGGCGGGGGCGGGCATCTCGGTCGCGAATGGTGACGGTGTGGCCGGCAACCCGACCGTCTCTCTGAACTTTACGCTTGCGAACATTCCGCAGTCTGGCGCAACGACCGGGCAGGTGCTCAAGTGGAACGGCACAGCCTGGGCTCCCGCGAACGACGAGACGGGCGGGACGCCCTCCTGGGGCTCGATCTCCGGCATCCCGGTGTCGGTCAGCGCGGTCGGCGCTCTGACGCCCGCTGCCAACACCTTCCCCTACTACACGAGCACGTCAGCCGCAGCGCTCGGCACGGTCAGCGCCTTCGCGCTGGCAAGGCTTGCCGAGGGCAGCGCCACGGAGTGGCTTGCAGCGCTCGGCATTGAGGGGGTCACCCTCGGCGCCAACCAGGTCGCGGTGAAGAACAACGCCAACACTGCGCTCGAGCCGCGCACGCAGAAGGTGACCGCAAGCTTCGCCGTGCCTGTCACAGCGGACGGCACGGTCGAGCTCGCCATGTGGGGCGACATCCCCACCACTCTGTCTGAAGTACGAATCCGCACCTTCGCCGGAACCTGCTCGGTGCAGATCCAGAAGAACGGCACGCCGATCAACGGCTTCGCCACAGCCGTTCCTCAAAGCACAACCGTGACACCGACAGCGTCGACCGAGTCGCTTGCCGAGGACAACCGCCTGACGGTACTTGTCACCGGGGCGACGGGACTGACCGGGCTCCATATCGTTCTCAAAGGTGTCCGGACAGGCAACTGAGCGATGACAGACATTATCCACATCTCTGGCGCACCGCTGTCCGTCGGCGGCGGGGTCGCGCGGCTCGCGCAAGGAGCGCCGCCGCCTGGGCAGACGCAGACCTACACCGTGTCCGTCGTCGATACGCTCTCAGCTGGCGCACGCACGAATGTGCCTTTCCTCCTCGGCGTGCCGCTGCGCACGGGATGGGCAGGCAACGCATCGCCGTTCGCGAACACGACGCTGACGGCGCGCGTTGGCGCCACGCCGATCCCGATCGGCGTCGGCGCCCGCTGCAAGGATCGGGACGGCAACCTCACCTTCGCAGTCATCGGCGGCATTCTGCCGTCGCTTCCATCAGGTGGTGCGACGACACTGACTGTCGAGACCGCGACTGGCAGCGGCGCAAGCGGCACGCTCATCACTTGGTCCGACGTGCTGGCCGCGCAGAACCATCTGTCGCAATCCTGGACGTGCACTGTCGAGGTCGTCGTTGATGGCACGACCTATGTCGCTGATCCGCGCACCGTGCTTGCCACGCACACAACATATTCGCATGCGACACCGCACTATCTCGGCAAGTTCATCGACACGCCCTATGTCGCCTGCTTCTCGATGACTGTTCCGCTTCTGTCGAGCGGCGGCGCCCGCGTCAACGACAAGCTCCGCGCCCGGTTCGATGTGTATGCCTGGAAGGCCCAGCCGGGGCCAGTAGGCAGCGGCAATCCAATCATCGCGATCCTGTGCGATCCGGAGATCGAGATCGCTTCCTGGAACTCGCCAGTCGATGGAACGCTTGCTTCGGCAGTTCGGGTGCGGAACCACACGGGCGCAGCGATCGCGGAGTGGACAGGCAGCATCCAGCTTCGCGCCTACGCTGCCGCAGACTTCAACCTGCGCGGTGTTTGGTGGTCCAACACTGCGGCGGAGCGTGGTGGCTGGGATCTGGTGCCGACGCCGGACGCTCAGGGCCGCCCCGCCCAGCACTACGCGACCGGGCATCTACTGCCAACCACCGCCACTGCTGCTGTGTTCCAGGCGCAGCTGAACGGCTTCACGACGACCATCAACAGCCAGTCGACCGTGCCGATGAATTACCTTGGTGAGCACGCGTCTTCCCAGCCTGCTACAGGTGGTCGTCCGGATATCAACGTCATGCATGACGTTGAGGCGATGTGCATGATGGAGTGGAACAATGCGAGCCGACGCGCGCTTGCGCATCGCAACTTTTCTTCGGCGCTGCACCAGGGGATCCGACTCCTTGTCGACGGTGCCTGGCTTGACATCACGGGCGCTCAAAAGTCGCATACTTGGAACAACCGTCCCGCACCGATAAGCGGTGGCGAACTGATCCAGGTGGACGTCGCACACCACCCGATGGACGGCTACTGGTTTTATTTGGTGTATGGCCGGCTCCGATATCTCCGGCACATGCATTTTCTGCACCAGAAGAACTGGGCACAGCTTGGCGGCCCCGCCGGTCTGCGGCGGCAGATCTTCACGCAATGGCAGCCGCGGGGCGCGGCGTGGTGCTTGCGCACCGCCGCAATGGTCGCAGCGACAACGCCAGAGGACTTTCCGGCCACGCTTGGCTGGACGAAGGCGTTGCAAAATGCGCTGCTGGATGAGCAGTGCGGCACTATGGACTACGTCTACAACCTTGAGTCCGACGGTTCCCGTAACTATCATGGCGTGAAGGCAGAGTATTTCGACACTTCGCGGCCTGGACAGATCACCGCAAACAATAGATACAACAATTCGCCAAACAGCATCACAGCGCGATACATCATCACTGGCGACGGAAGCCTCGCACCAAGCTTCATGCTCGGCTACATGTTGTTGTCCATGTGCCTTGCTCGTCGTCTGCGTGTGCTGAACGCCGACGGGGAGGCATGGATAGATTGGCTTTTCAAGGGCTATCGCGACGAGATGCTGACTCCCTACTACGACTGGGCGGTGACGTCCTATTGGGCTTTTAAATTCAAATTGGGCCCATCCGGTGTGGTGCCGAAGACATGGCCGCAGCTTATGGCGGAAGAAAGCTACTTCGATCGCCAGAACATCCGCAATGGCCATGTGTACGGCAGTTTCGTGCAGGGTATCACGAGCTATTCGCTGGATGCGACCAATCCTGCTGCGGCTGTGCTGACGCTGAACGGCACGAATGTAGTGCCATATTTCGACGATGGTGAGCAGAACCATGGCGGAGCGCGTGGCGACTGGTTCCGTGGCACTGGCGCCTATGCCGCGTGGTCAGGCGGCAACGGCGCTTGGGTGTTCTGCGTGTCAGGCAGTACGACCGTATGGGCGGGCAGGATCATCGCAGTCTCTGCGGACGGGCGGTCGTGCACTATCAACTGCACGGTGACAGACGGTGTCGTTCCAGCAAGTTCGGAGACGAATGTCACCGATACGGCGCGGCTTCGTCTGCCGTTCTGGGGGCATCGAAGCCCGTGGTGGCAGCCGAACACAATTGTTCGTCGTAATGCACATGATGACTATCACGCGATCAA
>Ga0308411_10002335_pt1 | contig 12836 bp, 8 predicted proteins | sample HotsprottomLayer_2_FD_203530 | JGI IMG/M metagenome (GOLD analysis project Ga0308411, IMG submission 203530) | Hot spring phototrophic mat microbial communities from Octopus Spring, Yellowstone National Park, Wyoming, United States -... | ecosystem: Environmental > Aquatic > Thermal springs >... | reverse complement strand
CTACGGGGGGTTCGACGCCATCACCATGCGCGCCGTGCCAGAGGGGCACGTGGTACATCCGTACGCGCCGCTCACAGTGATCGAAGGGCCATTGGCCAACGCACAACTTCTCGAAAGCGCCCTGCTCAATCAGCTCAACTTCCAGATCCTGATTGCCACCAAGGCCGCGCGCATCCGCGAGAGCAGCCAGGGGCGGACGGTGCTGGAGTTTGGAATGCGACGCGCGCAGGACAAAGGGGCGAACGCCGGCACGCGCGCAGCATTGATCGGCGGAGCCGACTTCTCCTCGAATGCCGGCATGTCCCACGCGCTGGGCTTCCCACCCAAGGGCACCCACGCCCACAGCATGGTGCAGGCCTTCATCGCCATGGGCGGCAGCGAACTGGACGCCTTCCGTGCCTATGCCGAAGCCTACCCGGACGATTGCCTGCTGTTGGTGGATACGATCAACACGCTGGAGAGCGGCCTGCCGAACGCGATCAGGGTGTTCGAGGAGCTGCAGCGCAAGGGACACAAACCCATCGGCGTGCGCCTCGACTCCGGCGACCTTGCCTATCTGAGCATTCAGACAGCGAAGCTGCTGGACGCTGCCGGCTTTCCGGAGACGTCCATCGTGCTCTCCAATCAGCTCGACGAGCTGGTGATCTGGCAGATCGCTGCCCAAATCCGCGGCGAAGCGCCGCGCTATGGAGTAGACCCGGACAACGTGATCAAAAGACTGGTCTACGGCGTCGGCACCAGCCTGATCACGTCGCACGGCGACCCGGCCCTGGATGGGGTGTACAAACTGGTTTCGCTCGAACGCAACGGGCAGTGGGTGCCAGCGATCAAGATTTCCGAGACGCCTGCCAAGACGCTGAACCCCGGCAACAAGGCTGTATGGCGCCTGTATGACCAGCGCGACCTGGCCACCGCCGATTTGCTGTGCCTGGAAGAAGAAGATCCTCGCCGGATGGAATGGATCGTTCTGCGCCATCCGACCGACCACACCAAGTTCCGCAGCCTGCGCCGCAGCGAAATCTCAGGCTTCGAGCCATTGCTGGTTGAGGTGCTGCGCCAGGGCCAACTGGTCTACGAACTTCCGACCATCGAGCACATGCGCACGGTGAGGCAGCACGACATCGCGCGTCTGGATGCCGGTGTGCGTCGCCTCATCAATCCGCACACTTACCACGTTTCGCTCAGCCAGACGCTATGGGACCTGAAGCAGAAGCTCATCGAAGAGGCGCAGGCCCAGCACGCCATCTAAGGAGATCATGCGCCGGCTCATCTGCATGTGTCGGCCGCCTGCGCCGCAGCGTTTGGGTTCGTGTGAATGCGCTGGAGATAGGCAATCACTTCGGCATCCTGCAACTGTGCAAAATCCCGATACCATGCGCCAATGCCCATCAGCGGGTCGGGCGTGAGCAGACAGATCAGTTCGTCCACTTCGTCCTGCAGCGCCTCCAACGCTTGCGGCGCGCCAACCGGCACAGCAATGCCCACCCGCGCCGGTCGGTGGGCGCGGACGGCGCGAATCGCTGCGCGCATCGTCGCGCCGGTGGCGATCCCGTCGTCTACCAGGATTACCATGCGCCCCTCCAGGTTCGGGAAGGGACGATCCCCGCGGAAGATGCGCTCGCGCCGGTTCAGCTCGGCCAACTCGCGAGCCGTGGTGCGCTCGATGTCTTCATCAGACAAGCCTAGTTCGGCGATCAGCTCACTGGAGAGCACGCGCACGCCGCCCGAAGCGATCGCGCCCATAGCCAGCTCTTCTTCGCCCGGCACACCCAGTTTGCGCACCAGGAAGACATCCATCGGCGCTTTCAGCGCGCGAGCGATCTCATAGGCCACGGGGACGCCGCCGCGCGGCAGAGCCAGCACCACGACATCATCGCGTCCCGCGTAGCGTTGTAAACGCCGAGCGAGCAACTGTCCGCCCTGGGAACGATCTTGAAAGCCGGGCATAGTCGCTCTCCCTGGTCCATCATACATACCCGACGAGTCCATTCGACTGCACAACCGCAGGTGTAGCGTTAAGCCTCTATCTTGCCAGCCACGGCATCGGTTCTACCTTGGCCGGAGAAGATGATCGCTCTCCGAGGTTAGACCGCCATAAGATCGCGCCCTACAGGCAACCAGTCCGCAGCCCTATAATGGCAGCAATGCCGTTGTTGATTGACGGCCACAACCTGATCGGCCAACTCCCCGACCTGTCGCTCAGCGATCCGAACGATGAAGCAAAGCTCATCGCCCGGCTAAAGGCATACGTCGCGCGCACTGCCAGGCAAATCACCGTTGTGTTCGACCCTGCCCCTGGCAGCGACCTCCCCAGCTTTGGACACCACAAAGATCGGGAAGGCAAACTGGAGGTGATTTACGCAGCGCCGGGATACAAGGCCGACGACGTGATACGCGAGATCGTGGGTCAGGCCAAAGATCGCCAGGGGCTGATTGTTGTCACCGCGGACGGCGCGCTAGCTCATTTCACGCGGCAGTGTGGCGTGCGTGTGCAGCCGCCCGGCGAGTTCGCGCGCAGACTAGGGCAAGCATCAGGGACTGCTGGCGATGCCGGCCAAAAGCCCGAAGCAGGCAGGGCGGAGGTGGAGGAGTGGGCCGGAGTGTTTAGGGAGCCGGCGCCTCCACCAAAGCCGCGCCCATCTGTCCCCTCACCTACCGCCCAGGAGCGCAAACGGCTGCGCCGCATGGAGCAGTTGAAGAAGCAGGTGCGCGGGGGAGGCAGGCTCAGGTAGGCAGCGAACAAGCCAGGCATTTGCGTTGCTGCCCGATCTCAAGTAACCTTCTCTCGTGCGCAAGAACCAAGCCCTCCTTGGGGCGACCCGGCGCGCCGCGGCGTTGCTCGGCTTGCCGCCGCTGTTGCTCAAGGCGTTCATGGCTGTCGAAGGTGCCAATGTGAACTCGCGCGATGGCGTGTTGCAGGTGACGCCCGGCACGCGAGCTGCCGTGATCTCGCGCATGCCCCGCGCGCTTAAGCTGACCGCCCTCGGTCTCAATGACGACCCAGCTCTCAGCAATGCCGACCTCGACGCGCGCTTCGCGCAGGCCTTCGAGCAAAAGCATCTGCTCGTTCAGGTGCTCACCGGCGGGCAATATGTCAAGGAGCAGCTTAACCGCTTCAACGGCTTCGTCGCTCTGGCTGGGCTGGCCTACAACGCTGGCCCCGGCCGCGCGCGCAGCGAGATCAATGACAAATGGGGCGGCGATCCGCTGCGCGCGGCTCTGCAATATCACAAGCGCATCGGCTCACGCAGCGACGAAGTCACCGTGCAGCCGGGCGTTCCATCCGTAGATGCGTCCACTGGTGTGCAGTGGGTTCGCTACCCGGTGATCGCCAACGACACCGGCCTCGAAATCTTCCAATACCTCTACCTGCGCCGCGTGCCGAAGCGCAACTTCGGACTGCTCGACTTCATCTTCAAGCCAGCGTTGCTGGGGTCGCTCGGCCTCTTCGATGGCGACACCCCGCCGGGCGAAGACCGCCCCAATCGCGCATTGATCGTGGTGAACGGTCAATTCCGGTTCGCAAACGAAGGAGATCGCAGCACCACCATGTTCAACACCCTGCCGCTTTCGCAGCGCGACCCGCGCTGGAAGGATATTCTGCTCGGCTTCACCAACGAAGGCCGTACCATCGGCTCGGACGGTTGCACCCTCACCTGCCTGGCTATGCTGGCCAACGGTTTTGGCTTTCAAGAGACGCCAGCCACGCTGAACGACAAGCTGAAGGCGCTGGGCGTGAACCAGGGCTTCTTCGGCGCGCTGATTGCGTGGTTCGGACTGCCGCGCGTTCTGCCGGGTCTGAAGCTGGATCGGCTGGTGGACTGCCGCAGCGTCCCGGCGCCGATGGCGGAGATTGACGCGGCGCTCGATGCAGGCAAGCCGGTCGTGGTCGAGCTGGACATGTCCCCCAGTGCTGGCTTCCAGAATCATTGGGTGCTCATTTACGGGCGCCAGGGTGGCGACTATCTGATTCACGATCCGTGGCCGTGGCCGGTGGAGCAAAGCGCCTGGCTCACCCAGCGCTATGGTTTTGCCGGTTCGCCCGCCCAGATCATCACCTATTGCGCCTTCTACGACAACCCCAACTTCCGCCCGCCCGACGGTCTGCCATCGGCCGAGACCACCATCGTCATCGTGGTCAACGACGTTCCTGATATCCATGCTGCCGGTGGCCTTGCGCTGCGCAACCAGGCCGGCGCAATTGGCACACAGGTGCTGCAACGACTGCCGGCTGGGACGACGCTGACCTTGCTGGAACCGCTGAGTTCGGCTCGCCAGAAGATCGGCGTGTATGACCAGTGGCTGAACGTGGCAGCGCCCGACGGCGCACGCGGCTGGGTCGCTGCCTGGTATGTGCACGCCCGCGAGGTGACGGTGACAAAATCGCTGCCTTCGCTGGCTCGGCATCGTGGCCCGCGCGAACTCGATGTGGATTCGGCTGTGCAACCGCCGCTGCGTGCCAAACTCTTCGTGCTGACCAGCAAGTCGCGCCAGCGCGTCGCGGTCTACAGCAACGTGCGAAAGCGCGCGGTGCTGGCCTACGTCAAAGGAGGGACCAAGCTCGAAGCGCTGGGCAGCGAAGCCGAACTGGAGCGCAAACTGCGCACGCAAAGCTCCGGCCGTGCCGCCTGGATTCGGGTGCTCGTCGGCAAGCCGCAGCGAGCTGGCCACGTGAGCGTGGCGGACCTGCAAGCGCAACTGTTACGCGCGCCCAAGCCGCGTCGTTCGCCCATCGGCAAATCGCTCGGCCAGCCCCCCGCTGCCTCGACCGAGGAGCCGGACGCGCGCCCAGCGCTGCGGGTGATCGCCCAGGCCGGGTTGCGCTTGCGCGATGCTCCCAGCCTGACCGCCAGCGTGAAGATGATCCTGCCGCATGGCACGTTGCTTCTGTTGTGCGAGCCGCTGGAAGCCGCGCTGTCCAAACTCGGACAGCCCGGACAATGGCTCAGCGTGAACACGCTGGGCGGCGTCGCCGGCTTCGTGTCGGCGGAGTGGGTGGTGCTGCAAACCACCTTGCTGCCCGACCCAGAGGTGCAGGCGCAGGGCGTAGTGCTCGCCAGCGTCGAGGCGCCCCTGCTTGGCTCGCCGAGCGCCAACAGCCCCAGCCACTGGCGCGTGACCCCCGGCACGCCCCTGCGACTGGTCAATCCCGGCGACTGGGGTAAGGTCGGCGATGAGGGAGCGTTCGTCCAGGTCGAATCCTTTGCCTTCAAGCGCGGCTTTGTGTGCGGTTCGCAGGTGCGCGCCCCGGATTTTGCCGATCGCCGCGTCAAGGTGGAAGACGCGCCGCTGCCCTTTGGCATCTGCGCCTGGAACTACGGCCTGCATGACCCTTTCGATCGTGACCTGTTCGCAGGCAGCGGGAAGACCGGCTGGGTGCTGATTACCCATCGCGTTGTAGATGGCGAGGGCTTCGACTATGAAGGTTGGTCGCGCAGCGGCTACGGCGTGATCGCTCGTCTGAACAATGACTACGGCGGCAGCGGCACCATCCCTGTGCCCGCGCAGTACGATGCTTTTGCCGAGCAGTGTCGGCGCTGGGTGCTCAACTCGCGCGGCAATCTGATCTGGGTGATCGGCAACGAGATGAATAACCCGCGCGAGTGGCCAAACCAGGATCCCTGGAATCCGGGCAACAATCCTGCCGATGCCATCACGCCGGAGCTTTACGCGGTTTGCTTCAACAAGGTGCGCGCAGCGATCAAGAGCGTCCAGCCGCGGGCAATCGTGGTGCCAGGAGCAATAGACCCCTTTCAAGGTCCGCGCCAGAGTTGCCTGGAATACTTCGAGCGCATGCTGGCAGCAATCACCGACCTGGACGGCATTGCCCTGCACTGTTACACGCACGGCTATACGCCCGACCTGGTCACATCGCTCGACTGCTTCCAGAACGATCCGCTGCGCTGGCAGTATTATCACTTCCGGGCCTACACTACGTTGCTCGATGTGATCCCGCCGCGCCACCGGCTCAAGCCGGTTTATATTACCGAAACCGATCCGCACGGCGCACAACCCTGGAGCGGTGGGCAGAATGGCTGGGTCCAGGCAGCCTATGCGGAGATCGCCCGATACAACGATCAGCCGCATGCGCAGCAAATCCAGTGCTTGCTGTTATATCGCTGGTCGCGCGACGACATCTACAGTATCGTAGATAAGCCCGGCGTGCAAGCCGACATCCGCGTGACGATCAATACCACCGACTATCGGTGGAGAGGTTAATCATGAATACGAAAAAAACCAATAACCAGTCTCATACCGAACCGGCTGACGATGCGTCAGCCGCCCCGCCGCCGACCAAGCGCGAACCAACCGGGGCGCAGTTCGGCGACAACCCCGCCCTCGACGAGTTGCGGGCGTTGGTGTTGCCTTCGACCAGCCTGGAAGCGATGGGTCTGAGGACTGCTGTCGCCAAGGACCTGCTGTCCGGCCAGACACTTGGCGATGCGCTCCAGTCGTTCATCCGGCAGCTTACCGAATCGCTCAAACGGGCTGCCAATGACCTGACTAGCCTGGAAGTGCGCACCTTCGCCACCAACGACCTGAGCCAGGTACGCTACGACTTCACCTCCGGTGAGTTCAGCGGGCCGGTCAGCTTGTGCGCGCTCACGCGCATCGCCCTCGATGGCGACATACAGGTGGTGTTGCCGGAGAGAGATGGCCTGCTGAACGAGACGCTGTGGGTGGCCCACATGACGATGGTGAAAGAGGCCCAGGCAACCCGCGCCCAGTTCCTCGGCTCGATGGCCGAGATGACCACGCGCCTGGTTGCTCTGTTCAGCAAGCCGTGATCAGCCGGAGATCGGACCGGAAGGCGCGTAGTTCCGGCGCACTGTGTTCGAGCGCTGCCACTGCATTCGCTGCGCAACGGGTGACGCGCCAGGAAGTGGCCAGTCATGGGTGCTGATCCGGAGTTATTCGGCGCCTGGACGACCGGGGCAGAAGCAACCGGAGACTTCGCCGATGGCCCGCCGGCGGTCGGCGCGTTGTGGCGCTGCGAAATCCTGGCCGATGCCGGAGCAGCACAGTTGGACTGGCAGGCGCAAGCCACGGCACTGCAGCGAGACTATGAAAGCATCGGGCAGGCCATCGAGCGCCTGGATCGCTTCATCCAGGCGTGGGCGCCGGGCGATTTGCCGCAACCGAAGTCGCTCTTGAACGAGCCCTCCCGACCCGAAGACGCGCTTGCCAGGGCGCTGCAGGAGATTCACGCGCCTCAGGTCAAGAGCCTGCTTCCCCATTCGCAGATCATCGCAGAAGAATTCGATGCGTTCCTCCGGCGCGCGCGCGAGCTAATGTCGAACTATGCGGTCATCGAGACATCCGCAGGTGGGCTGATAATCGCGCGCACTTTCGTCGGCTGGACGGGCGACTTTCGCTCGCTGTGGCAGCGCGGTGTAACGGCCGACCAGGTTGGGCTGCATTGGCAAAATGTGCGACTGGCGCTGGCGCGCCGAGCCTTGCTGATCCGGATGGTTGGCGTGATCGGCACAGGTGCAACCAAGATCGTCCTGCGGCTGGCGACGCCGGGCGCCCAACTCCTCGTCCTGCCCGCCATCTGGCAATTCATCCGAGACGTGATGGCGGAATATCGGCGAGCGCAAGCCGAGGGCGTCAGTTGAACTGCGGCAACAGACCTGCCTCCTGGTGCGCGGCGATCAAGTCGTCCACCAGGGCGCGAATCTGCTCCAGATCCAGCTCTGCAGCAGTGTGCGGGTCGAGATAGGCGGCCTGGTAGATGTAGTCTCGTTTGCCGGTCAGCGCGGCCTCCACCGTCAGCTCTTGTACGTTGACATTGGTGCGCATCAGCGCGGCGAGCTGCGGCGGCAGCTTGCCGATCCTGGTGGGTTGCAGGCCGTTTTTATCCACCAGCACCGGCACTTCCACACAGCACCCCGGCGGCAGGTTATCAATCAGGCCATCGTTCGGCACATTGCCGTAGATCACGCGCGGCTGACCGGTCTCCAGGCTATGGACGATGAGCGAGCCGTATTCGTGGCTGCGGCGCACTTCGATGTCCTGTCCGGCTTCCAGGCGGGCGCGCATCTCATGCCAGCTGGCGATCTGTGCTTCGCATCGGCGGATGTACTCGTCCAGCGGGATGTTGAACCGCTCGATCAGGTCGGGGCGGTCACGCTTGATGAACCAGGGCACGTATTCGCTGAAGTGCTCGCTGGACTCGGTGACAAAGTAGCCGAAGTGTCTGAACACCTCGTAGCGCACCAGGTTCCATGTTGGCTGCTTGCCTGCTTCCAACACTGCGCGAATGCGAGGGTAGAGATCCTCGCCATTGCGCTCGAACTTCAAATAGAAGGCCATGTGGTTGATGCCGGCGCACAGGTAGTTGATCTCCTCGATGGGCACGCCGATATCCCAGGCCAACTGCTCGGCTGTGCCCTGCACGCTGTGACACAAACCTACGGTCTTGATCTTTGTCGCCCGGCTGATGGCCCAGCAGTTCATCGCCATCGGATTGACGTATTGCAGAAAGGTGACTTTGGGGCACACTGCTTCCATATCGCGGCAGATGTCCAGGAAGACGGGGATGGTGCGCAGCGCGCGCATAATGCCACCGACGCCAAGCGTGTCGGCGATGGTCTGTCGCAGTCCGTACTTTTTTGGCACCTCGAAGTCAATCACGGTGCCTGGCTTGTAGCCGCCAATCTGGAACATGCTGATGGCGTAATCCGCGCCGTCGAGCGCGCAGCGCCGGTCCTGGGTCGCTTCTATCCTTGGCCGCGCCCCCAGTTTCTCGGCCACCTTATGCGCCACTACCTCGGAGGTCTTCAGGCGCTCTTGATCAATGTCAAAGAGGGCAATGTGCGATTCGGCCAAATCGGGAAAGCTGAGGATGTCGCCGAGCAAATTCTTCGCAAACACGGTGCTGCCGGCGCCGATGAAGGTAATTTTTGGCATACTTGGATTCTCTCGATCTTAATCTTGAACAGCGATTTTGGATTGGCAAACGCCCACCGTCAACCATTATCCATCCACGCCAATGAATCCTTATCTCACCGGCTTTCGATGCTCCCTGTGCGGTGCCCACTACTCCCCGGACGAAGTCACCTACACCTGTCCGCAGGATGGCGGTAACCTGGATGCGGTATACGACTACGAATGGATGAAGCGCGAGCTTGACCCATGCGCCATTACGGGCAGAGGCGACCGTTCGATCTGGCACTACGCAGAACTCCTGCCTGTACAACCGAACCCTTCCATCGCTGGTCCATGCACACCGCTCACTTCGCTGGGTTGGTCTCCGCTGTATCGCGCGCCGGCCCTGGAGCGCATGCTGGGCGTGCGCGCCGTGTGGCTGAAGGACGATTCGCGCCTGCCCAGCTCGTCGTTCAAGGACCGAGCCAGCGCGATGGTGATCGCGCGCGCCATGCACATGGGGGTGAAGACAATCTGCGTGGCCTCCACTGGCAACGCCGCGGCTGCCTTGGCAGCCCTATGCGCCGGCAGCGATCTGCAAGCCATCATCTTCGTCCCACAAGACACCCCGGAAGGCAAGCTGGCCGGCATCCTCATCCACGGCGCACGGGTATACACAGTGCGTGGCTCGTACAGCGACGCTGTGGCGCTGGCCGGCGCTGCCTGTCAAACCTTCGGCTGGTACAACCGCAGCACCGGCTTCAATCCATACACCCGCGAGGGCAAAAAGACCGCCGGCTTCGAGATCGCCGAACAGCTCGCCTGCGCCGATGGCGCGGCTTCGGCACAACCCTTCCGCGCGCCCGACGTGGTCATCGTGCCGGTCGGCGACGGCAACATCATTAGCGGTGTGCACAAAGGCTTTGCCGATCTGCACGCACTTGGCTGGATTAAGCGCATGCCTCGCTTCATCGGCGTGACGGCGGCGCTCTCGCCATCGCTATACCGCGCCTGGCAATCGGGCGCAGAAACATTTGAGCCCATCCCCTCGCGCACCATCGCCAGCGGCATTGGCACCGATTGTCCGTGCGACGGCGTGATGGCCCTGCGCGCCGTCCGCAGCACCGGCGGTCAACTCATCGAGGCGACCGATGAGGAGATGCTCGCCGGAGTGCGCGAGATGGCTACCCAGACCGGCGTGTTTGTCGAGCCGGCCTGCGCAGCGGCTTACGTGGGCTTGCTGAAAGGCCGCAGCATGGGCGTGATCGCAGGTGATGAGGAAGTGGTGTTGCAACTCACCGGCAGCGGGTTCAAAGATGTGCGCTCGGCGTTGCGCGCGGCCAGCAAGCCGATCAGCATAGAATCGCTTGCTGATATTCAACTTTGAAATGGGCGACCTCCTGCTGTGGTACCTGTGGATGCAGGCGTTCGCGTTTGGCGGCTGGTTAGTCGCCTCGCGTTGGCTGTGCGCCTTGCCCGACCAGGGCTACGGCGTCGGCAAAATGCTCGGCCTGACGCTGGGCAGTTTTGCCTACTGGGCTGCGGTCACGCTGGGTTTCTCGGCCAATCACGCTGGCGCGGCGCTGCTTGCCTTGGCCATGGTATGGAGCATTGGCTTTTGGCTACGCCACACCACCCACCATGTGCATCGCGCACCGCACAGCACCCATCGGCTGTGGCGTATGCCCTTCGTCGTGGCCGAAGTGCTGTTTGTCCTGGCTTTCGTCGGCTGGGCCATCGTGCGCGCCCACAGCCCGGAAATCATGAGCGCTGGCGGCGAGAAATTCATGGAATCCATGATGATCAACGCCATCCTGCGCAGCCCCACCTTCCCGCCAAACGACGCTTGGATGTCCGGCTTTAGCCTCAGCTACTACTACTTTGGCTACATCCTCTTCGCCATGTTAATCTTGCTGAGCGGCGTCGCGCCGGCGGTCGGCTTCAACCTGGGCGGCGCGATGATCTTCGCGCTGACCGTTGCGGGCGCTTTCAGCATCGGCTACAACATCTGGGGGTTGAAATCGAGAATCGGGGATGCAGAACTGCAAGAGGCCCCTTCTCGATTCCCGGTGGTCAGTTCTCCACTGGCTGCCGGCCTGCTGACGGCGCTGATGCTGGCGCTGATGGGCAACCTGGGTGGCTTAATGGGCGCCCTCAAATGCAGCAACGCTCTGCCCCAATCGTTCTGGGAGTGGTTGGACGTGCGCGACACAGCGGTGCAGGTCTATGCCTGCAACGGTCTGATGCCAAGTGAGTTCTACGGCTGGTGGTGGGATTGGTCGCGCGTGGTGAAGGACACCACGCCGAGCGGCCAGTATCAGGAGACGATCACCGAAGTGCCCATTTTCAGCTTCGTGCTGGGCGACAATCACCCACACGTGATGGCGCTGCCGCTGGCGCTGCTCGTGCTCACCCTGGCGCTCAATGCCCTGCAGAACGGCACGCGCGATCCGTCCCCTTCCTGGCGCGCCTCCCGCGCCGCACAGGCCATCGTTCTGCCGGCTATCATACTCGGCAGCCTGGCGTTCATGAACACCTGGGACTTCCCGGTCTATGGAGCGATCTTCGTCGTTGCAGGGGCGTTGGGCAGTTGGCTGCGACGCCAGGCAATGCTGCCGGCGCTGCTGCGCAGTGCTGTCGTGGTGGCGCTTGGCTATCTGCTCTATCTGCCCTGGCACGTGACGTTCGCGTCGCAGGCCCGCGGCATCGGCATCAATCTATTCAACGGCACGCGCTTTGCCCACTTCTTCGCCATCTATGCGCCTTTCCTGATCGCCGGCGCAGGTTTGCTTTGGCTGGTTGCGAGCAACCTCCGCGTGCCTGCCCGCGCTGTCCTCGGTCGGGCGGCTGGCCTGACCGCGCTGGTCATCGGCGCAAGTCTGCTCGCTGCCATCGTCATTGGGCTGGCCTCCCCCCAGGGGCGCGCCGTAGCGCAGCAACTTGCTGCTACCGGCGCCACGACGGGGCTGACCAGCGAGCAAGTCTCGCGGCGGCTGGTCGAGCGCGCCACCACTCCCTGGACTGTGCTGGTGCTGAGCAGCAGCGCTGCCCTGTGCGCTGTACTCATCCTCGCTTGCCGACGCGCATGTGCGGGCAATAGCGATGGCGACGCAATCCTGCTCCCGCCCTATGCCGATGCCTTTGCCTTGTTGCTAATGGGCGCAGGCGCACTGCTCACGCTTGGCGTCGAGTTCGTATTCCTGCGCGATCTGTTCGGCACACGCATGAACACGGTATTCAAGCTCTACTATCAGGCATGGACGTTGTGGTCGGTGGCAGGCGCCTATGCAGTCGTCCGGCTGCTGAGCACGCGACACATCGCTGCGCGCACATTCGGCTTCGTCGCTACGGCTTTCGTCGGCCTGGGCTTGCTCTACCCGGCAATGGCCATCCCAGCCCGCACCAATAACTTTAGCGGCTCGCCCACACTCGATGGCGCAGCGTATTTGCAAACGAGCCATCCGGAAGATGCCAGGATGATCGCCTGGTTGAACGCGAACGTGTCGAGCGATCCCTATCTTATCGAGGCGCCGCCGGCCAGCCCCTTTGGCGCCTACACCTACGAAGGACGCATCGCGACGTTCACCGGCCTGCCGACGGCGCTGGGTTGGGGCGGGCATCAGCACCAGTGGCGCGGGACGACCGACGAGCAGGCGCGGCGCTTCCCGCTCATCGAGCAGCTCTACAACACCACCGATCTGCTCGAAGCGCGCGCCTTGCTGAGGGAATTCAAGGCCGAGTATGTGGTGGTGGGTGCGATGGAGCGATCGCGATTCGCACCGGAGGGGCTGGCCAAGTTCGAGTCGCTGTGTGCCACAGCCTTCCAGGTCGGGCGCAGCGTCATCTACCGCTGCAGGCTGTAAGCGGCATTGCTGCTAGCCGGGACAAACGGTTGAGCGCCCACCTGAAAAGAGCGCGCGGGGCACGGACTTATCCTCCATGCCCTGCGCGCGTCTTGATGGGTA
>Ga0308411_10002332_pt1 | contig 12840 bp, 18 predicted proteins | sample HotsprottomLayer_2_FD_203530 | JGI IMG/M metagenome (GOLD analysis project Ga0308411, IMG submission 203530) | Hot spring phototrophic mat microbial communities from Octopus Spring, Yellowstone National Park, Wyoming, United States -... | ecosystem: Environmental > Aquatic > Thermal springs >... | reverse complement strand
TTAGGTTACAAAAAATAAGGCGGGCATTACCCGCCACAGTTTTTCGTCTTTTTCTATTGTTTGGTGTCGCTTGTTTACCTAAGTATAGTAATTTGTGACTTATGGCTTATAACTGTCCTCTATCAGGCCCGAAAACTAACAACCCTCTATGGCCTTCTTCTTTTTGGGTGTACCCTCAGAGGCCTTGCCCTTTAGGGACTTCATATAGGCAACGATGTTTTCCATATCAGCACCCTTTACATCAAGGGCCTTGCCCTTCATCATCATAGTGATGCACATATTTACTGCCTCCTCAACACTCTTTGCCTTGCCGCCCATGAACTCCTTCTTTGAGATGTCTATGCCGCTTCCATCCTTATGGCATGAGTTACAGGACTTTCCAGCAGTTCCCCCACCTAACTTTGGATCATTAAAAAGTGCCTTCCCCTTAGCCACATCGGCTGCAAAGACGCCTGAAACAACAAGTGATAAAATAACCAGTGTCAATACAAACAGTCTAACCATTTTCATCGTCCTTTCCTCCAACTTAGAAGATTGTTGTTATACATCGCTCTTAAATATAGAGGTATATAAAACCCCCTTCACCTTTACTAAACCACTACTACTGACATGCCCGTTTTTGTAATGTCCTTTATAGCATCACCTCCTTTATTTTGTTGTTAGATTATACAAAAAATTACCCTTTTAGTAAAGACGGCGTATTTTGAAAATTCTAAAATCCTTTGTGTATCAATGGCTTTTACATCTCTTGACAAATTTCTTTTTTTGGGGGGGGTATAATAAGAGTATGATATAATATATAGCAAGTTGAAAAATTGGGTTGGAGATAAAAATTGACAAGTGGGATTAGATGAGGTAAATTAAATGAAAACGCAGTTCACTAAATATTTACACGAATACGGGTTCAATATGAAGGAACTCGGAAATGCTGATTATATATTTTTCTCGTCTGGAATATCAAAAAATGATGTTATATATGATTTTATACCGTGGTGCCTATTCTTATCAATCTGGCCGGTGAATATTATTTATCAAGGCCATCGGTTCTTACAAAACCTATAGGTTTAAGTTCTATCTTCATTCCTTTTATACCTTCCCGTATTGATTTATTCTAATGATTGTGTCCAAGATGGCTGTTCTCTGGATTGATATTGCAATAAATCTCATTATTGCAGCACTCTGCGGACTCCATCTGTATTACAGCATGTTTTATTCCCATATCCGAAAGCATATGTTCTATTTCTTTTCTTATTATGTCAGCCTCGCTTATTTTTTGATCCGCAACCTGCACATGCGCTGAAAAAGCCGGTATTCCGTGTCCTATTGACCATACGTGAACATCATGGACATTCAGCACACCAGGGATCCCTGCTATCATATTCGCCAAGTCCTCGGCATGAAAGCCTATGGGGCTGAGATCGAGAAGTATCCAAAGCGCCTCCTTTATGACACGGGTTCCGCCGATAATTATCATGCATCCAACAATGCCGCTCGCTATGGTATCGGCAAGCATCCAGCCGGTAAAATTGATTATCAGTCCGGCTATGATGACTCCCACCGAAGATATAGTATCTCCAAGCACATGGAGCCACGCGCTTTTCATATTCAGGTCATCGTGCTTATGCCCTAATATCCACGCCATGATGAGGTTGCCCACAAGCCCGGCTGCGGCGATTGAAAGCATGACTGTTGAATCAATTTCAGGCGGCGACTGGAAGCGTTTATATGCCTCAATAAATATAAAAATGGCTATTATAACCAGGCTGACTCCGTTTATAAGCGCGGCAAGAATACCGATTCGCTGATAGCCGTAGGTTGCCCTGTAATCGGAAGATTTTTGCATAACCATAGCGGCGATAAGGCTTAATCCAAGGGCAAAGGCGTCGGTAAGCACATGCCCTGCATCGCTTAAGAGCGCAAGGCTATTGCTAAGGATGCCGCCTGCGACCTCAGCGATGAAAATTATGAGCGTTACTATCAGGCTCAGTATAAGTCTTTGTTGGGATTTATCGTTCATCATTTAATAGTCATAGATTATTTATTCCAAAATACATACCCACAAGCATAAGTAAAGCGTCGCTGAATCTTCTAAAATAGAGAGAAATATTCCTGATCCCTTTCGAACCAATGATACTCTCTGTAAATCCGACAGACAGACCTGCAATAAATATCAATGCACAGTGACCTATTGCATAGATGAAAAGGAGTGAGCTACCATAGAGCGTTAATACAATCGCAATCGTCAAAAACTTGATTTTATTCATTTTCCCAATCTCCTTTTATCTCACCAGAGTATAGATTTTATAAAGTGTGACTACTACTATAAGAACTCCAAATAATTTTTTAAGCTTTGCACTCGGCACATAAAGACTTGTAATCCTTGCCCCGATGAATGAGGCTATGGCGCCTGCAATGAGTAGTGGGACCATTAAATTAACATCCCAGTTTGCTGTTTTAAGATGAGGAATGAGGGAAGAAAATGAAGGTGGTGTTACTGCAAAGGCGTTTATTCCTGCAGCCCTTTTTGAATCAAAGCCGACCAGAATCAGCGTGGGCATAAGCAGGAACCCTGGCCCCACGCCGAGAAACCCACTCAAAACTGATATGGGAATGGCAAGTATAATAGCAAGCCTGAAATTTTCACTGCCTGCCCTTTCCTTAACAGGCTTGAAAAGCCTGTATGCCAGATAAACCACAGAGGCAAAATATATGAACCAGACAAAGGTCTGTTTAACAAACTGAACAAGATATGCACCAAACGGGGCAATAATAGTTGTTATAAGAGCTAAAGTGATTGCCTTTTTCCAGTCAACATATCCACTCTTTGCAAAACCGAAGACAGAAAACAGGGCGGTAATCCCGTTTAATAAAAGACTCAAGGGTTGCACCTGGTGCACAAGATCAGGGAGAAATAATCCGAGGAAGGGTATAGCTGCAAATGCCACTCCAAGGCCCAGCATACCCGAAACAAAAGCGAGAATAAACAACCCCGCGGTTATTATCATGACGACCTCAGTTTTTTCTCCTCCATCTTTTTCTTTATCATCTCCATCTTCTTTTGCAACGCTTCCCTCTGCCTTCTTTCGTCGTCATCTTTCGGTTTTGCAACAGGATTCGTAACTCTCCAGGTGAGCTTCCCACTAATCGGATCTTCAGTATATGCGCCTATATCATAAAGAGTATAATCCTCGAATTGCGTTGGGTTTTCCTGATAGCATGACCAGATCGCATTTCTTACCAGATCAGGCGTCCCCCTGTTAAGGAGGTTGACGACTTCTTTGATCTGTTTTCTGAACCTTTCGATATATTCCAGAGGCAGGTTGAAGAGATAAGGCGTAGGGGATCCGCTTCCAATAATCCTTTTTCGACCGTCAATCCCATTATTGACCAATGCCATTATCGCCTCTCCTGTGGAATGGCCGGGTGATTCAGGGCCTGTTAAGACGAGATAACGTATGTTTGGATTGCCAATGATATTGCAGACCATCTTTTCTATGCCGATATTTTCTGTCTGAATCGTGCCTGAAAGGGCTGCGCCGGATTCAACCCCGACCCGCACTAAATTTTCTATCTCTTTCGGAATCTTGTCATAATCGTAGATAAGAATTACGGCCACTGCAACAGGGGAGTAGTCATTTCCTCTGAGATAATGACCTTCCTCAGAGGGGTAATCACTTGATGGTTCAACCTTTAACAACGCAATTCTTCTTTCATAATTATTTAATTGTCCAGAGCATTTCTTTAAGACCCAAAAGAAGCCTGCTTAATACGAGAAGCATCGGAAGCTCTACAACAGGTCCAAGGATAATAGCTAAATACACAAGCGGATGTCCTGGAAATGCCGCCACTGCAACGCCTATAACCGCCTCAGAATTTCTCGCTGTTGTTGTAAATGCCATTGTAACAGTGTCTTCATAGCCGAGCTTAAAGGATTTACCGATAATTATCGCAAGCAAAAACAGCACAAGGAAAAAGGCGATGAGAAAGGCTATGAGGAGGCCGACCTTCTTAATATCAGATATATCCAGCGACCTCTGGGATACAAACATACTAATAATCACAACAACAAGCGCCCAGAGCTTTACCTCACCAAGGATGCCTTTGAATGGACCAAAGAAATAATCCCTTCCCTTTGCCTTTATCATCGCCTTCTGGATTATGTAGCCAAGGATAAATGGAGCTACAAGAAACAATCCAACGCTCCTTGCAAGGGTCAGAATATCAACAGGTATAATCCTTCCAACAAGGATGTAGAGGTAAAAGGGCATAAGTACGACCTGAAGGGTTATATTCCACGGCAGTAGGGCTATTCCCCAGGGCACATCGCCCTTTGCAATATCCGTGAATATGAGATACCAGCCGATACAGGGAGTGAGGGTGTAGAGTATTGCGCCGATCCAGAAATCAGGATAACTCCTGAGCAGCAACCATCCCATTGTCCATGAAAATGCGGGGATGAATAGAAAATTCACAAACATGACAATAACAGTTGGTTTTACCTTTTTGAATGCCCTTCCCACGTCCTTTATCTCCACAGGCAGCATCACTGCAAGGATTACAAAGAAGACGCCGATTTCTGTGAGATGAATAAGCCACGGCATTTCCTTTCCAATAAATCTTTGAAGAATAATCCCCGCTGTTACCGCACCGATAAGAATAAATGGTTTTTCCTTATCCTTTGTTGATAATATTGCCATAATTATCTCCCTTGAGCAAGAATCTTTACTGCCTTTTTTAATAATTCCATGCCCTTTATCTCCTCCTCCATCATGAGGAACTGAAGCACTGGAAGGCCAAATCTGTCGTTTATCTCCTTAAGGTATCTCATCTGCATCTGTCTTCTGTTACGGAAGAAATTATTAACACAGACCTCTTCGGGCAATATCATATTTGCTACCACAAGCTGTGTCTCTATGCCAGCATCTTTAAGGTCAAGCATAGCCCTGTAGGATTCCAGTATCGGGGTTGATTCAGGGTAGAGGACGAGGCTGAAGACTGTGCGATTCTTATCTCTCAAGAGATCTATAATCTGTCTGAATCTATTTTGCGTTGCCTCTTTAACCTGAAGGCTTTCAGCAGAGGCTACCATCATCTCAACCTGTTTTGCATAATCAAAGGGGAGGTCAAGAAGCCTCAGGGTATGACCTGTTGGTGCTGTATCAAAGACTATTACATCGTAATCTTTGCCTTCTATAAATTGAATAAATTTATCGAAGGCAGCCATCTCCTCTGTGCATGGTGAATTCAGTTCCTCTTCCATTGCCATGAGCATCTCTTCTGAGTATTTCTCTTTTGCCTCATTCAAGACCCTCTCTTTGTATTCCTGAAAGGCTGACTCCTGATCAACCATCACAGCATGAAGGTTTTCTGTAACATAAACAGGCTCACTGCCGATCTTTACATCAAGCACCTCGCCGATGTGCGCTGCGGGGTCTGTGGTAACAAGAAGCGTCTTAAAACCTTTTTGGGCGGTATAAAGCGCCACAATGCATGATACGGTTGTCTTGCCGACTCCGCCTTTGCCGGTAAAAAATAACGCCTTTGTCTGGTTGTCAGGAAGAAAGAGTGCGTCTATGTCGGGCCTTTTAATATTAGACGCAAACTGAGATGCTGGTATCATCCTTGCTTTATAAGGTGGCCTCTTGCCTGTAAACAACTCCTCTGCTACATCCTTAAGGGCATTAATCCCTTTGACCTCATTGTCCCTCAAAAGCATATATCGTTTCGGTTTATCAATTTTCTCTATCTCTTTGATTATCTTCTGCTGGGAATCATATTTCTTCCTGAAAAAGTCAATCTCGCAGACCTCCTCAGGCAGTATGCCATTTATGATAATCTCGCCTGACTTAATCCCTATGGTCTCAAGTTCCTTAGATGCCCGAAGTGTCTCATAAAGTGATAATTCCTCAGGACGCATGACAAAGATGAAGGTAGTTTTAGTTGGATCTTTAAGGAGTGCGGTTGCCCTGTCGTACTTTTCCTTTGAATCCTGAATGGATTGGACAGGGCCAAGGCATGTCTGTCCGCTTCCCTTTGCAGATTCCTCTATATGCCGTGACCAATCAACTGGAAGCTCAAGGAGCCTTATTGTATGTCCTGTCGGCGCAGTATCGAATACAATGATCTCATATTCATTCATTTCCATAAAATCTATAAATCTGTCAAAAGAAGCCATCTCTGTGGTGCACGGACCGCTCAACTGCTCGTCAATGGAGGCAATTACATCCTCTGGCATTATCTCACGGAAAGGGGCAATTATGCGCTCCTTATATTCCTTCGTTGCCTCATCAGGGTCTATCTCCATGGCATAAAGGTTAGGAAGACCTGCTATCGGCGTTATCTTGTGCCCTATCTCCTGCTCGAATACATCGGCAAGATTGGAAGCCGGGTCAGTCGTCACGATCAATGTCTTTTTGCCTTCGGTTGCGTGATGAATGGCCGTAGCACACGCCATAGTTGTCTTGCCCACACCGCCTTTACCTGAGAAGAAGATGTATTTTGTCATCACGTCTCCTTGTTATAGCCAGCCCGAAAATACCTTGAGGATGCTCGCTGTACTCTCGGCCACTCCCTCAATAAGGCCGATAGATGTCTTTGAGGCGTGGTTTCATGGTTCCTCCTGAACGGATTTTTGCATAATAAAGAGATATTTAAACCCTCTTAGATAAAAATTAAATTCCCTCGCCCTTTTATGCCAGAGTCCTGTATTAGAGGTCTGATTTCGTCTAACAACACAAATTACATCTATGGGATTAAAGAATCTGGTAAGCATATTATAAACCTTAAAGCCAACCGGGATATAGCCTGTATTTTTTCTCCAGTGGTCTCCGATTAGCCATGCCATGTATTTATATTGCTTTAAAATTCTATATATTTCTCTGGCTACTTTTTCTAATTCTTCAAAAAACTTTTCCTTTTCGCATGATATTTTTCCGATGCAGTCTGGATGGTCAGAATATTTGACATTATCAGAGTATGGAGAATCAATAAAAACAAAATCCACGGAGCTATCTCCTAATGGAATCTTCCTTGCATCATTCTGGATTATGTCATCTCTATAAGGTGAAATATCATAGCCTATAACCTTTCTCCCCAACCCCTTTGCAACATCAATAGTTGTTCCGCTTCCACACATTGGGTCAACAACCAGATCGCCTTTCTTTGTATACCGTTGCAATAAATTCCATATAACAAAGGCAGGTGTCACACCATTAAACTTATTATCGCCATGTGGCTTATCGCCATAATTCTGTGTTGGAAAATCCCAGAGGGTTGTTGTCTCAAGAACGGGTTGATTATTCCTCATCTTTGTTTTAAATACCTCTGGAAAAGTGTTTTTAAATCATCAAATAATTTATGGAAATGCTTAACTTTATCACTTTCTGGAACATCATCTCTAAATATGTAGGCTCCATCGATTTCTCCTTCTTCAACTATAATCCTATTCCGTTCAATATCTTCTCCTATTTTTACAAAATCGCCATCATTATCCGTTGATACAAGATAATACAATATTCCCTCGGTTACCTGGCTGCTTTGTAACTTCACTTTCCAGTAAGCTGCTTGAGCAACTCTTTCCCGTAAACTTGCTTTACAGGAAAGGATAGCTATTACATTGCAATTAGACCTGTCATAAATAATAATATCGGCATCTGGCAAAATAGAGTATTTTTTATAAAAAATCTCTACATTTCTTCTTATTCTATCATGCTCATAATTCAATTTGGTCTTTCTTAATTCATTATCACCTACAATACCGATACGTGGTTCTATAGTAAGAATATAATCCTTAAATATATGTGTAATAAGTTTCTCCAGATTATGACCACTCCATGAATTCCATGACTGATTTGCATCTTTTCCAATCTTTGCAGCCTTTTCTTTATATTTTTCTTTGACTTCTGCAAAGATATTTTTGACGAAGCTGAAACTATCAGGATTTTTTAACTTTTCATCTTCATAGATTTTTAGCACATCTTCAAATGTCATAATATTATTATTTTGAACCATTATATCTTCCTCCCGACCACAATATACTCCGTTGGATAGGCATGAAAATCTTCCTCTCCATTTCTTGTGAATCTACCAGTCTCTGCATCCCTTTTTTGAGGAAGTATCTTTGAGGGTATTTCTCTTTTGATAATCCTATCTATCATCAGACCTGAATACTGCATGCTTTCTGCAAAGACCTCAGCGTTCAAAATCTCTACCTTCCTTAGAGCGGTGTTGCCAATAATATAGCAACACCTGCCGCCATGCTTCAATATTCTATAACTTTCATCAAAGCATTCTTGCATATCTATAAAGAATGCCTCAATCTCCTTAGCCATGTTTTTATCTTTTAAAGCCATTTGATTTACTATTGACTGTCCAATCTTACTTTTGAGTTGTTTGCCTTCATATCCTTTGTAGGCTGTCCCGATGAAGTCTTTTCTATACTCTAAAAGGTTAGAAACATATTCAAGCCAGATAGTACTTAGCTGGTGAAGATCAGCATACTCATAACTCGTTACATAAGGACTTGAGGTTATCTGAATGTCAACGGTCTCATCATCTACAGGTTGTTTTCTCGCATCCCCCCTCTTGATGTTCAAATATGCATTTAAGTTATATTTAATGTGTTCAGGAACGATAGCCCAAAATTCCGTATTTCTCTTTTCCATCTTTTTTAGATGTCTTTTAAAACATATGAAGGGTTTCTGTATCTTTTTATTAAGATCCCTCGTAGGCTTGGTGCTTCCCATTAACCATATTGAGACAGTCTTTAGAATATGGCTGAAACACACGGTAAAAAAATTCTTTATAACGTCATCTGTTTCTTCCTTAATCCTCGCAAGTATAACGCCCAATTCTTCTTTTACCTCTGGTTTAAACCAGTAATCTATTCTATCAATATTAACCTCTGGTATATATGGCTTTATAGAAGGGATGGAATATAAGTCTAAAGATTCCAGAAAGGATAAATCTGACAGCAACTTTCCTATTTTTTCAGACAAAAACATGGGATTGATAGGCGTGCTTTTTACCCGTGTAATCAATTCAGAGATCCAGTTAATATCCGTTCCACTTGCCTTATAGCCTCGGGTGATTGCGCATGTAATTGTTGTGCCGCTACCCATAAAAGGGTCATTTACGTGAGGCTCGTTAATGTTAGTAAGATATTCATCCATCAGTTTTTCAACTAATTGGGGAATGAACTTTGCTGGATAGCGATGATAACAATGGGTTAACTTGGAGGTATCGCTTGGTTTATATTCAATAAATGACCAATCCTTATCAATAGGCGTAGATTTAAACAATTCAATTATTTCTGATGGAGTATAAAATTTATCTTCTCTTCTTTTAAATCCTCGCCTGTCCTTAAATAGCGATATGGTTTCCATAATCGGTTTCATATTATATTACCTTAAGTACATAAAATACACCTTTTTGCAGATATTTTTATCCGTCTCGGTATTACAACACCAACATTAGTCAACACTTATCATCCTTATTTTAACCCAAATTCCTGTGTTGCTCAGGTGTCATTCTGGGGCGAAGCCCCTAAGAATCTCAATCGTTTAAAACGAGATTCTTCCTACGATCAGAATAACGACATATACGGCTTTTAACTAACATTTTGCGCAATCTGAGTTGGAATTTTGGTATCCCATATTCACCTCTTCACCTATTCAACAAACTTATCGGCTTTGCCTTCAGCGGCTCAATTCCCAGAGCCTTGCACAGTTCCTCGTAGGAAGGATACTCTCCTGTCTTAAATACCTCTCCATTGACAATAGTAATGGGAAGCACCTTTTTCCCCTGTTTGATTATAAGGGGTTTTACCTTTGGATTTTCCATAAACGCCTTCGGCTGTTGGGCAAGGTTGTATCTTTCAACTTCAACGTTGTGTTCTTTCAATGCCAGCAAAGCATCGTTCATCTTCACAAGAACGGGTTCAATGCTCGGCCCGCAAAGCCCTGATGAGCAGCACATCGCCGGATCATAAATTTCTATTTTCATATCATTTGCCTCCTATAACCGTAAAATTATTTGGCAAGCGCCTTTATCCTCACCTTCAACATTTTCACCCATTCGCATTTTTCGGAAACCAGTGGCTGGTTCTGTTGCAGAAGTTGACGACCGAAAGCATGACAGGCACTTCGACCAGAACCCCGACCACGCAGGCAAGCGCAGCGCCTGAATCCGGCCCGAACAGGGTTATCGCCACTGCGACAGCCAGTTCAAAAAAGTTGCTGGCTCCTATGAGCGCCCCTGGCGCGGCTACACAGTAAGGAAGTTTAAAAAACCTCATCAGACCATAAGCGAGGGAAGAATTGAAATAGACCTGTATGGTTATCGGAACCGCTATCAATAAGACATGGAACAGGCGGCCTGTTATATTGTCAGCCTGGAAGGCGAAGATCAACACCAATGTTACAAGCAGAGCGCTGATGGCAACCGGGTGAAGTTTCGGCAAAAATACGCCTGTAAACCAATCGTCCCCTTTTGCCTTGATGAGCAGACTGCGGGTCACGACTCCGGCGACCAGCGGAATGACGATAAAAACCAGCACCGAGATGAAGAGGACGCCAAAGGGTACGGCGAGATTAGATGCGCCGGCAACCAGAAATTTAACGATAGGCGCGAAGAAAACCAGCATCAGGAGATCATTCACCGAGACTTGCACCAGCGTATAGCCGGGGTCGCCGTCAGTCAGGTAACTCCAGACAAAGACCATGGCAGTGCAGGGGGCTGCGGCCAGGATGATGGAGCCCGCAATGTACTGGTCGGCTTCAGATGGAGATATCCATGAACTGAAGACTATCCGGAAAAAGACATAAGCGAAGAATGCCATGCTGAAAGGCTTGACCAGCCAATTGACGAACAGGGTTACAAATAGTCCCTTGGGGTTCTTCCCCGCATTGACGACCGAACTGAAATCGACCTTGAGCATCATGGGATAGACCATAAGCCAGATAAGAACAGCGATCGGGATATTGATCTGTGAACCCTTCCCGAATTCGAGACTGCGAAGATAAGAGACGGCATCAGGTGCTATTTTGCCTACTCCGACACCGACAGCCATACATATAGCCACCCAGATAGTCAGAAAGCGATCGAAGAAACTCATCTTCTTATTAGCCATAAATTTTCTCCCAATATGTTTTTAACTCTTAGCGTCAGATGCGCACTTCAAACTTGACGCTTGCGCTTCAGGGGCAGTCTTTTCAAGAACCGACAATATTAAAAAGCGTCTGAATATATCGGAGTCGTCAATGCTGTAATTTATCCATCGGCCCTGTTTCCTGCCTTTTATAAGACCCGCATCCTGAAGCACCCCGAGGTGAAATGATACCTTTGGCTGGCTCATTCCAAGGGCATTTACTATGTTGCAGACGCAAATTTCTCCTCCTTCAAGGAGCTTAAGGATACGCAGCCTTGTTGCGTCAGATAAAGCCCCAAATATTGATACTAATTCATTCATAATATTTACACCTCTGCCTTTATCAATTCCTTAACCTTTTCAGGCGACGGCAAAGGTTTCCCTGAATGTTTAAGCTTTCCATTTACCACAAGACCAGGGGTTGACATTGTGTATTTCATTATCTCCTGAATGTCAGAAACCTTTTCAATCTTTGCCTCAATCCCGAGCTCTTTAATTGCTTTTGCTGCAAGCTCCTCCATCTTATGACAGTTTGCACAGCCCGGTCCTAATACCTTAATCTCCATTTTCTAAACCTCCTTATTGTTCTGGTGAACCCCTTCACCTATTTCACTCTTTAGGCTATTTCTTATCATCTCAACAGAGGGGCCATTTGCGAGCCTTCCAGACTCGTCAACAAAGACCCTTCAGGAAAACCCTTCAATGTCAACAGGCTGAATATCCTGCCCGTTAATAAGAACTGAAGGAGAGCCTCTTAATCCCATTGACTTTGCCTGATCCTCTGTAATTCTGTAAAAATTCACCTCAGCTCTAACGTCCTCAAGCTCCAGAGCCTTTGAAATATTTTCTCTCAGAGCATCTTCTGACCCGCATTTTAAAGACATGTAACAATCAATTCTCATAGCTGTTCCTGATATATTGTGGTATAATCCTTTCAAGGCCGGGATGACAGTCCCATTTATAAGGAGGTCTTAGATTATGCGAAAGATAAAGATTACTGCCGAGCTTATTCCTGCCGAAGAAGGCGGCTATGTGGTTTATTGCCCCGAACTTGACATTACCACTGAAGGTGAAACTATTGAAGATGCGATAGATATGCTCAAAGATGCTGCCAATGGGTATATAGAGGTAGTGGATATAGAAAACATACCATATTTTTCTAAAAATGCCATAAAAGAAGAACTTGAACTTGTAGTAAATGGATAAAATATCGCCTCTCTCAGGCAAAGAGCTATGTTCTGTATTAGAGAAAGATGGTTTTAAATTAGCGAGACAGACAGGCTCACACCGTATATACCAAAAGATAACAGAAGAAGGTACAATTACTATCCCTGTTCCAGTACATTCCAATAGACCTCTTAAAAAGGGAACTCTCCATAATATTCTCAAAAAGGCTGGCATCACGAAAGAAAAGCTAAAATTCCTTCTAAAAATTCTATTTGGATAATTCCTCTTCCTACAATATCGCATTAAACAGATACCCCACTGCCATTATTGTTATCGTCATAATCCCGACAAACACTGTTAGTAATTGAATCTTCAATACCTTTCTTAAAATTATCATCTCAGGCAATGACAGGGCGGTTACTGCCATCATAAAGGCAAGCACAGTGCCCACTGCAAGCCCTTTATTGATAAGAGCCGAGACGATTGGTATAACCCCTGCTGCATTGGAATACAAAGGCACTCCAATC
>Ga0308411_10002331_pt1 | contig 12842 bp, 14 predicted proteins | sample HotsprottomLayer_2_FD_203530 | JGI IMG/M metagenome (GOLD analysis project Ga0308411, IMG submission 203530) | Hot spring phototrophic mat microbial communities from Octopus Spring, Yellowstone National Park, Wyoming, United States -... | ecosystem: Environmental > Aquatic > Thermal springs >... | reverse complement strand
TGCGAACCGGTGACGATCACCGGTGCAACCGGGTCCGCTGGTGCCGACCGCGGCGTTGGACCCGCTCAGGCGCTGCGCTTGCGGACGCGCAGCTTGATCGGAGTGGCACCCAGCTCGAAGGCCTCCCGGAGCCGGCGTTCGAGGTAGCGCAGGTAGGTCGGGGGCAGCGCGCGGGTGGCGAACAGGGTGAACGTCGGGGGGTCCACCGCTCCCTGCGTGGCGTACAGGATCCGGGCACCACCTGGTGCGGGGTGCGCGGCCTGCGCAGCCCGCACCACCTCGTTCACCTTCCGGGTGGGCACTCGACGCCGGTACTCCGCGATGGCCCCGGACAGCGCCGGAAGCACCCGGTGCACCCCTTTGCCGCTCAGGGCGCTGACGCGCAGCACGGGCGACTGACCGATGAAGGCGAGCCGGCGTGCGAGCTGAGCGCCGAGCGCCTCCCGCTGTTCGGCTCCGAGCAGCTCCCACTTGTTGAGCAGCACCACCACCGGGCACCCGGCGGCGTCGATCCGCTCCGCCAGCCGCTGGTCCTGGTGGGTCACCCCCTCGGTGGCGTCGATCACGAGCAGCGCGACGTCGGCCCGGTCGATGGCCTGCAGGGCCCGGACCAGCGAGTAGTACTCGGTGCCCTCGTCGATGCGCGACTTGCGGCGCATCCCTGCGGTGTCGATGAACCGCACCGGCCCCACCTCGGTCTCGACGACGGTGTCGATGGTGTCACGGGTCGTGCCCGGCAGATCGTGCACGACGGCACGCTCGTCACCGATGAGGCGGTTGAACAGCGTCGACTTGCCGACGTTGGGCCGTCCCACGATGGCGACCGAGAACACCCGCTGCTCGCCGCCGTCGTCCCCGGCGGTCCCGGCGACCGCTCCCGGCGGCTCCGGCTCCGCCCCGAGCCGCTCCACCACCAGGTCGAGCAGGTCACCGGTCCCTCGTCCGTGCAGCGCGCTCACCGGGACCGGGTCACCCAGGCCGAGCGCGACGAGCTCCCACACCGCGGCCTCGCGTGCGGCGTCGTCCACCTTGTTGGCCACCAGCACCACGGGCCGGTCCCGACGACGCAGCAGGTCGGCGACCCTGGCGTCCTCCTCGGTGATGCCCACCGTTGCGTCCACCACGAACAGCACCAGTGCAGCGTCATCGATCGCCCGCTCACTCTGCCGGCTGACCTTCGCGTCGAGCTCGGTGCCGCCCGGCACCCACCCACCGGTGTCGACGACCCGGAAGGTCCGGCCCCGCCAGGTCGCCTCCAGCTCCTTGCGGTCGCGGGTCACCCCCGGCCGCTCCTCGACGATCGCCGCCCGCCGACCCACGATCCGGTTGAACAGGGTCGACTTGCCGACGTTGGGACGCCCGACCACGGCCACCAGCGGTTGGTCCACGGCCACCTCGCTCAGCGCTTTAGCGCGGCTCGCAGGGCGAACCCGTCGGTGGCCACGACCTCGACCGGTCGGGGCAGGTCGGCCGGGGTGGTGCCGTCGAGGAAGCGTCCACCGGACAGGCAGACGTCCGGCAGCAGGTACCGGTGCCCCTCCGGTTCCCGCTCCAGCGCCACGGACAGGTCGGCACCCACCAGGAGCCCGGCGACCGCGATGTTGCCGCCGAAGAACCGGTTGGGAACCGTCACCAGCCGCACGTCGCGACGTCCGAGTTCGTCGAGCAGCGGCTCGAGCACCCGGGCACCGTAGGCGCCCGTCAGGATCCCGACGGGGGCCGTCCGACCGGTCCGTAGCACCACGGGGGTCGCCTGCCCGCCCTCGAGCCGGGACGCCCGGTAGCCCGATGCCGGGGCACCGTCGACCCAGGAGAAGAACCCCGGCCGTGTCGCCGTGACCCGACCGGCGCGGCCGGTGAACTCGAGCTCGAACGCCCGGGCCATGCCGACGCCGTCCTCGTGCATGGGGAACCCCTCGTAGGCCTCGGCGGGCGGGAACGGTGTGCCCGACAGCAGGTAGTACTCATCGGCGGCGAACACCATCCGCCGGCCGAGCACGTCGAGGAACACCTCCTGCCAGTCCTCGACGGTGGCCACCACCGCCGCCGCCTCAGCGGGGGTGTGGGGGCGCATGCGCTGCTCGCGGTTGAACCGGGACACCCCGAGGGGCACGACACACACGCTCGCCAGCTCCGGGTACTCGTCGAGCACCCCGGCGAAGGTGTCCTCGAGCACCTCTGCGTCGTTGAGCCCCGGACACACGACCACCTGGCCGTGCACCTCGATGCCGTGGTCGAGCAGTGCCCGCAGCCAGCGCAGGCTGGTCGCCCCCCTCCGGTTCCGCAGCAGCTCGGCCCGCACCCCGGGGTCGGTGGCGTGGATGCTCACGTGCAGCGGGGAGAGCCGCTCGGTCACGACCCGCTCGAGGTCCGCCTCCGTGAACCGGGTCAGGGTGGTGAAGTTCCCGTAGAGGAACGACAGCCGGTAGTCGTCGTCCTTCGTGTACAGGCTGCGGCGCAGGCCCGCAGGGAGCTGGTAGATGAAGCAGAACTCGCAGTGGTTGTCACAGGTGCGCACGGCGTCGAACACGGCCGCATGCAGCTCCGCGCCGAGCGGCTCACCCGGGGACTTCTCCACGCTGACCCGCAGCTCGAGACCCCCGCGGTTGACGTGGAGCTCCAGCTCCGCCTCGTCGGCGGCGAGCTGGTAGGCGATGACGTCGCGGGGCACCTCCCCGTTCACCGCCAGGATCTCGTCGCCGGGTACCAGCCCGGCCCGTGCCGCCGGGGAGGCGGGCGCGACGGCGACGACACGAGCTGCGGACACGTCGACCCAGGGTACCGGCGGAGCTCTCGGTAGCCTGACGTCCGTGACTGCCACCGCTGGTCCACCACCCGACCCGCCCCGGGTCGAGCGGGTGCTGCTCGCCGCCCCCAGGGGCTTCTGCGCAGGGGTGGAGATGGCCATCAAGGCCCTCACCTGGATGGTGCGGGCGTTCGAGCCGCCGGTGTACTGCTACCACGAGATCGTGCACAACCAGCGGGTCGTCGATCGCTTCCGCGCCCGGGGCGTCGTCTTCGTGGACGACATCGCCGAGGTGCCGCCCGGTCGCCCGATCATGCTCTCCGCCCACGGGTCCGCGCCCGAGGTGGTCGCCGCCGCCCGGGCGAGCGGGGGCTACGTGGTCGACGCCGTGTGCCCGCTGGTCACCAAGGTCCACCACGAGGTGAAGGTCCGCGCCGGCAAGGGCTACCGCATCGTCTACATCGGCCACGAGGGCCACGAGGAGGCGGTCGGCACCATGGCCGTGGCGCCCGAGGCCGTCCACCGGGTGGAGACCGTCGAGGAGGTGGCCGCCCTGCCTGCGTTCGAGCAGCCGGTGGCCCTCCTCGCGCAGACCACGCTCAGCCACCGTGACTGGGCCGACGTGGCCGCTGCGACCAGGCGACGCTTCCCCGACGTCTGGGTGCCGGGGCGGTCCGACCTGTGCTACGCCACCACCAACCGCCAGACCGCGCTGCTCGAGATCGCCCCCCGCGCCGACGCCATGGTCGTGATCGGCTCGGCCAACTCCTCCAACACCCGGGCCCTCGAGCGCCTGGCGGCCGAGGCCGGCTGCCCGAGGGTGCTGCGGGTCAACGGTGCCGAGGAGCTTCCCGACGACCTGTCCGGGACGGTGGGGGTCACCGCCGGGGCGTCGGCTCCCGAGGACCTCGTGGACGCGGTGCTCGCCAGGCTCGACCCCCGCGACGGGATCGAAGAGGTCCGCGTCACCGAGGAAGACGAGTACTTCCCGCCGCCGCGCAACCTGCGGGAGCTCATCGAGGTGGTCGACCTGGCGGCCACCCTCACCCTGGGCGGCCCCGCTGACGCCCGGCCCGGCATGGACGACCGCCGCCAGCGCGCCGCGGACGCCATGGCGGCCCTCAGCTGAGCTGCGGCGTCTGCCGGCCGCGGCCGGGACCGCCGGATCCCTCCTGCTCCTGTCGCAGCGACGGTGTGGTCGGCCGGAGTGCAGGGCGGCGACGGCTGAGCCGGCACAGCCTGCAGCTGCCACAATGGGGCCATGGCCACCACCTTCACCCGCATGGACCGCTCGACCGCGCAGCAGTGGGCGGTGATCGGCAGGGAGACCGTCGCCCACCAGGGGCGGGTGGCGGAGCGGATGCTGGCGCTGCTGCGGTCCCTGGCGGAGATCACCGACGGCTTCGCCACCGACCAGCTCACCCACTCGCTGCAGACGGCGACGCGGGCCGAGCGCGCCGGTGCGGACGAGGAGCTGGTCTTCGCGTCGCTCATGCACGACGCCGGCAAGGGGATCAGCGTCCCGAACCACCCGGCCATCTCCGCCGAGTTGATCCGGCCCTACGTCCGTGACGACGTCTACCGGACGATCCGCCACCACCAGGACTTCCAGGGCCGGCACTACTACCACCACTTCGGGGGCGACCCCGACGCCCGGGAGGCCTACCGCGACGAGCCCTGGTTCGCCATGGCCGAACAGTTCGCCGACGAATGGGACCAGCTGGCCTTCGACCCCGACTACGACACCCTGCCCCTCGAGCACTTCGAGCCGCTGGTCCGGGAGCTGACCGCCCGTCCACGCATGATGTGAGTCGGCTGCTCCCCCGGTGCGCCTCCGACCGGCGGGAGCGGGCCGGCCCCCCAGGCTCCGCCCCCACCGCGGCGCTCAGTAGCCGTCGGGGTACCCGGCCAGGCGGCGCGCCTCGTCGAACGCCAGCTGGATCTCGACCCGCAGCTCCTCGGTCAGCTCACGCACCACCCGTCGGGGCACCCGGGTCCCGGCGACGATCGTCGGTCGGATCGGTGGTCGCACCACGATCGCCAACCTGACCGGGCGGATCAGCTTCGAGCCCTTCGGCATGGCCGCCTCCGTGCCGGCCATGCCGACCGGCACGATGGGAGCCCCGGTGCGACAGGCCACGTAGGCGGGCCCGTCGTGCATGTTCCCGGGTTCGATCACCGGGCCGGTGCGCCGGGTTCCCTCGGGGAACATCACCAGCGGCTCACCCCGCTCCAGCACCCGGATGGCCGCCCGCAGCGCATCACGGTCGGCGCTGCCGCGCTGGACCGGGAACCCGCCCATGGACGACAGGAACCAGCCGCCCCAGCGCGACGTCCACAACGACTCCTTGCCCATGTAGCGCAGACAGCGCCTGGTGACGATGCCGAGCATGGGGGTGTCGAGGTTGGACCGGTGCGACGGTGAGATGATGAACGGCCCGGTCGCCGGGATGTGCTCCGCGCCGACGATCCGCGCCCGGAAGTAGGTCCGCCCGACGACGACCAGCGCGGCGCGCACGACGCCGTACAGGGCCCGCTGGGCGCGGCTCATCTCCTCACCGCGCTCGTGACCCTCGGGGATGTGCAGCTCGACCCGCCCTCGCCGCTGCTCTGGTGTCACGCTCACGGCGCGGCCCCCTCGGCCAGACGGGCCTCGATCACCTCGACGATCTCGTCGACGCCGAGATCGCTCGTGTCGATCACGATCGCGTCGGGTGCCTCACGGAGCGGGTCGTGGGCGCGACCCTGGTCGAGCGCGTCCCGACGGGCCAGCTCGGCGGCCACGGTCTCGTACGACAGGTCGGTCACCTCCTTGGACCGCCGCGCCGCCCGGACCTCGGGGCGGGCGTCGAGGTACACCTTCAGGACCGCCTCGGGGAACACGACGGTGCCGATGTCGCGCCCTTCCATCACGCCGCCGCCGTGCTCCTCGGCCCAGGCCCGTTGCCGGCGCCGCATCTCCTCTCGGACCTGCGGGTTGGCGGCGACGATGCTCACAGCCCTGGTCACCTCCGGGCCGCGGATCTCGATGGTGGCGTCGACCCCGTCGACCCGCACGGTGCCGTCCTCGTCGAGCTCGAGGTCGCACTCCCTGGCGATGCGGGCCACCCGCTCGACGTCGTCCGGGTCGACCCCCCGCCGGAGGGCCGCGAACGTGACAGCCCGGTACATGGCGCCGGTGTCCAGGTAGGGCAGCCCGACCCGGTCGGCCAGGGTCCGTGCCACGGTCGACTTCCCGGACCCGGCGGGTCCGTCGATGGCGATCACCCTCATCGCCGCCCGACCCTACCCGCGCCCGCGCCCAGCGGTCCGCAGCGACTCGAGCACCTGCCAGTAGTCGGGGAAGGTCTTGTCCACGCAGCCGGGATCGGCGATGCGGATGCCGGGCACCCGCAGACCCAGCAGCGCGAAGCTCATGGCCATGCGGTGATCGCCGTAGGTTGCGACGGTCGCGGCCCGGGGGGTCCCCGGCCGCACGATGAAGCCGTCCCCGGTCTCCTCGGCGTCGATCCCGCAGCGACGCAGCTCGGTCACGACCGCCGCGATCCGGTCGGTCTCCTTGCGACGGATGAACCCGATGCCACGCACCTGCGTGGGCCCGTCGGCGAACACGGCGGTGACCGCCAGCGTCGGCGCCGTGTCCGACAGGTCGCGCAGATCCACCTCGATCCCACGCAGCCGGCCCGTGCCGCGCACCTCGACCCCGTCGGTGTCCCGGCGGACCTCGGCGCCCATCCGGCCGAGCACGTCCACGAAGCCGACGTCGCCCTGCAGGCTGTACGGCCCCAGCCCCTCGACCCGTACACGCCCACCGCAGATGGCCGCCGCCGCGAACAGGTACGACGCCGCCGAGGCATCGGGCTCGATCCGGTAGCTCGTCGCCCGGTAGCGGGCGGACGGCACCTCGTACGCGGTCGCCGCCGGGCGGGCCACCCCCACACCGAAGGCACGCATGACCGCCAGGGTCATCTCCACGTAGGGAGCGGAGACCAGTGGACCATCCACGACCAGCCGCAGCCCATCGGGCAGGTAGGGACCGGTGAGCAACAGGCCGGAGAGGAACTGGCTCGACACGTCCCCGCGCACCACGAGCGCACCGTCGAGCCCGCGCATCGGCCCGGCCACGACCACCGGCAGGGCACCGGGCTCACCCTGCTCGGTGACCTGCGCGCCGAGCGCCCGCAACGCCACGAGCCCGTCGGCCATGGGTCGGGCCCGCAGCCCCGGGCCGCCGTCGAGCAGGTACGGCCCCGGCCCGAGGCCGAGGACCGGCAGCAGGAACCGGGCCGTCGTTCCCGAGAGGCGGGCGTCGATCGACACCGGCGGCACCGTCGGGCCGCCGGCGAGTCCCTGGACCGCCACGCGACGGGTGGCGCGGTCGATGTCGAGCCGCACCCCCAGGCGGGCCAGCCCCTCGAGCATGGCCTCGGTGTCGTCGGCGAACAGCACGCCGGTCAGCTCGCTGCGGCCGACCGCGAGCGCGGCGGCCACCAGCGCCCGGTTGGTGATGCTCTTCGAACCCGGCGGGGCGACGGTCGCGTCGGGCGGGACCTCGAGGGGTCGGATCTCGAGCGGGTCCGGCAGTGCGGGCCCGGCGCTCATCGAACCACCGTCCAGGTCGGTTCCCGGCGGGAGCTCGGGGCGGCGGAGGTGCCCTGCCGGCGGGTCATGGCAGCGGGTGCCGGGAGGCGCGGTAGCCCTGCCGGACGAGGCCGTCGCAGAGGCGCTCGCCCAGCGCGGCCTCCACCAGCAGGATGAGCACGCCCTGGCGGCTCTCGGCCGAGTGGGCGATCTCCACGTCGGCCACGCTGACGTCGAGGTCGGTGGCGAGCGTGAAGATCCGTGCCAGCTCCCCCTTGCGGTCGGGGATCGGGACACGGATCTCGACCAGCTCGTCTGGCCGCCCGAAGCGGGCCGGCAGGGCACTGCGGGCGGCCCGGGCCTCCTCGAGGGCCGCTTCGAGCGCCGCCCGGTCGTCGGTGGCCACCATCGTGCGCACCTCCCGCAGGGCGTCCACGAGCCGGTCGAGCTCGGCGACGATGGCGTGGCGGTTCTCCCGGCAGATGTCGGGCCAGATCCCGGGGTGGCCGGCGGCGATCCTCGTCATGTCCCGGAAGCCACCGGCGGCGAGACGCAGCAGGGCCCGCTGCTCCACGGCGCGGCCGGCGGCGAGACGCATCAGCGTCGCCGCCGTGAGGTGCGGCACGTGCGACACCACGGCCACCATCTCGTCGTGGCGTTCCGGGGGCACGGACACCACCTCGGCGCCGAGCGAGACGATCACGGACCGGATCGTCGCGAAGGCGGCGTCGTCGGTGCCCTCGACCGGGGTGAGCACCCAGGTGGCGCCCTCGAACAGGTCGGCCCGGGCGCCGTCCACCCCCTCGAGCTCCGAGCCCGCCATCGGGTGCCCACCCACGTAGCGGGGGTCGGCCATGAGCGGCACCATCGGGCCCTTGACGCTGCCGACGTCGGTGACGAGACCGCTGGTGCCCTCGAGCGCGACACGGACCTCCTCCACGATCGAACCGACCGGGGTGGCGACGAAGGTGACCTCGGCCGCCGGGTCGGTTCCCACCGCGTCGATCGCCCCGAGTGCGAGTGCCCGGGATGCGGCGGCGCCGTCGAGGTCCCGGCCGGTGACGTGCCACCCGGCCGCCCGCAGCCCCAGGCCGATCGATCCGCCGATGAGCCCGGTGCCCACGATCTGGGCTCGCCGGGGTGTCCCGGTCGCGTCCACGGTGGGCTCAGCCCGGGAGGTCGTCACGGAGGTGGCGGGCACCCGCGAGGTAGACGTGGCGCAGCTCGGATCGGGGCCGGTCGGTGGAGACGTGCATCAACACCCGTATGCAGCGAGGTGTGCCCCCGACGACGTCGAGCTCCCGCGCGCACAGCAACGGCACGTCCCCGAGACCGAAGCGGCGCGCCGCTGCCGCCGGGAACGCCGCGTGCAGGTCGTCGGTGGCGGTGAACACGATGCTGATCACGTCCTCCTTGTCGAGCCCGTTGCGCTCGAACAGCTCGGCCAGCAGCTCGATGACCCGCTCGAAGATCTGCGCTTCGGTGTCGACGTCGACCGTGGTCGCGCCGCGGAGAGCTCGGACGGCGGGCACGGCCGCCGATGCTACCGCCGCCCGCGGCCACGACCCCGCCCACCGTCGCCACCCCGAGCGCCGCCCCGGCTCCCGCGGCCCGACGACTCCGGGCGCCCGGCCGGCCGCTCTGCAGCCGCGGCCCGCTCGAGCGCGCGCACCTCGGCGGGATCGAGCACCCGCCACTCGCCCGGGCGGAGGCGGCGGTCGGTGACGGGACCGATGCGAGTGCGCACCAGGCGCCGCACGGGGTGTCCGACGGCTTCGCACATCCGCCGCACCTGCCGGTTGCGGCCCTCGTGGATCGTGATCCGCAGCAGCCCGGGGCCGACCACCGCGACGGTGGCCGGTGCGGTGGGCCCGTCGTCGAGGTCGACCCCTTCGCGGAGCCGGCGCAGCGCGGCCCGGGTCGGGGAACCCTCGACGTGCACGAGGTACTCCTTGGCCACACCGAACCGGGGGTGGGTGAGCCTGTGGGCCAGGTCGCCGTCGTTGGTGAGCAACAGCAGGCCCTCGCTGTCGAGATCGAGGCGTCCCACGGGGAACACCCGTGGCTCGGCGGGCACGAGGTCGACCACGGTTGGCCGGCCCTGGGGGTCGCTGGCGGTGGTCACGACCCCGGTGGGCTTGTGCAGCAGGTAGGTGACCGTGCCGGGCCGCACCCCGAGGGGTACCCCGTCCACCGCCACGCTGTCCCGCTCGACGTCGACGCGTCGTCCCGGGCTGGCCCGCTCCCCGTTGACCGTGACCCGTCCGGCGGCGATCAGCTCGTCACAGGCCCGCCGGCTGCCCAGCCCGGCTCGTGCCAGCACCTTCTGGAGACGCTCGCCGCTGCGCTGCGTCGCGCCGGCGTTCACGTCTGGTCGTCGAGCGCCGGGGGTGTGTGCGTCGCGCCGGCCTGCGGTGCGGCGGTCTCCTGAGGGTCCGCCCGCAGCCCGTGTTCGAGGGCCTCCACCACCTCGGGGCCGGGGACGAAGGCCGCGATCGGCGGGAGATCCTCGAGCCGGTCGAGTCCGAGCCGTTCCAGGAACAGCTCGGTGGTCCCGAACAGCACCGGGTTGCCCGGCCCGGGATCACGGCCGACCTCGGTGATGTAGCCCCGCTGCTCCAGGGTGCGCACGACGCCATCCACGTTGACGCCCCGGATGGCGGCGATCTGGGCGCGGGAGATGGGCTGCTTGTAGGCCACGATGGCGAGGGTCTCGAGCGCGGCCGCCGAGAGGCGGGCGGTCTGGCCCTCGAGCACGAACCGCTCCACGTAGGGGGCGAGGTCGGGGTGGCTCTGGTAGCGCCATCCCCCGGCCACCTTGGCCAGCACGAAGCCACGGCCCTGCTCGTGGTACTCCCGGGCGAGCCCGGCGAGCAGATCCTCCACCGCGTCGGGTGCGGTCTCGGTCACCTCGGCCAGGACGCGGGCCTCGATCGGACGGTCGGCCACCATCAGGATGGCTTCGAGTGCACGTCGGGTCTCGTCGGTCACGGCCCGGGAATCAACCGTCGTAGACGTCGATCGCCGTCAGGTCGGCGCCGACCGCAGCGGGCCCGGCGAGCCAGGTGATCCCGATCTCGCCGAAGGCCTCGGCCTGGTCGAGGTCGATGAGGCCCTGCTTGTACAGCTCGAGCACCGCCAGGAAGCGCACGACGATCTCGAGGCGTTCCACCAGCCCCGCGGTCAGCGCCCGGAAGGTGACCCTGCCAGCCCGGGGCAGCTCGTCGAGCAGCTCCTCGACCGCCTCGGTGACACTGGCGCGGACCGACCCCACGTGGCTCAGGTCCACCGTGGGAGCCGGTTTGGGGGTGGTGGCCCGCAGGAAGGCCGCCCGCAGGTCCTCGGCGTCGATCCCGGCGAGCAGGTCGGGGGCGACCGCCAGGAAGCGCTCCTCCAGTCCGGCGGTGCGCGGGTACGAGCGCGAAGCCTCGTCGGCCAGGGCGGCCAGCACGTGGGCGGCGTCCTTGAAGGTCTTGCAGTCGAGCAGGCGGGCCAGCAGCAGGTCCCGCTCCTCCCACAGGGCCAGCTCGTCGTCGACGTCGACGTCGCGCTCGTCGGGCAGCAACCGACGGGTCTTGAGCTCCACCAGGGTCGCGGCGATCAGCAGGAACTCCGTCGCGACCTCGAGGTCGAGGGCATCCATCCGCTCGACCTCCCGGAGGTAGGCGTCGACGATCCCGGCCAACGAGATCTCGTAGAGGTCCACCTGCTCGCGCAGGATCAGGTGCAGCAGCAGGTCGAACGGACCTTCGAACACCGGGGTCTGCACGGCGTACATCGGACCCCACGATAGAGCGGGTCCGCGGCCCGGCCGCGCATCCTCAGCTAACGTCTGTGGGTCCCTCGATGCCGACAGAAGCGAGGAATCCTGATGACACGTCGACTGCTCCCGCTCCTCGCGGTCCTCTTCGTGCTCACGGGTGCAGCGGCGTGCTCGTCGAGCTCGAAGGAGGACGAGGGAGCCGCCCCCACCACCGAAGCGGAGGAGAAGAAGCAGGACGAAGAGGAAGAGGACACGACCGGGACCACCGAGGCGGCCGAGGACGAGGACTCCTCGCCCACGACCGCGCGGACCCGGGCCCGGATCGACCTCGGCTCGCTGCGCGGCGGCTCCTCGAGTGAGGGCGACTCCCCCTTCACCGCCGCGGACGAGGAGTGCGTCGCCGAAGGCCTCGCGGACGATCCGTTCCTGTCCGGATACGACAGCTACGACGAGATCAGCGACCCGTCGGACCGCGAGGCCTTCTGGAACATCGTGATCGACTGCGTCGGCCCGGATCCGCTCATCCAGCTGTTCATGGACGGCTTCCGTGAGGGCGCACCGGATCTCACCACGGCCCAGTACGCCTGTGTCGAGGACGAGGTCGCCGCCCTGTCCCGGGACGAGGCCGTGGCCCTGCTCTCCGAGGACCCGACGGTGACCGAGGACCTCACGATCTCGATCGTCCTCAACTGCTCCATCTCCTAGCACCCAGCCTGGCCCTGCTCGTCGTGCTGGCCTCCGCCTGCGGTGGCCGGCACGACGCTGTCGCCGTCGACCCCGCCGACGCCGCCGCCCTGGTGGCCTCCACCTACGGGCTGTCCCCGCAGGACGAGGCCTGTCTCGAGGACGGGTTCGGGGACGACGCCGGTGCCGCCGAGGCGCTGTCGGTGGAGGTCGTGCCCGATCGGGCGCAGCTCGAAGCACTGGCGAGGGTCCTGCAGCGATGCCTGCCCACCGAGGCACTGGCCGCCACGGTGGCGGCGGCGGCCGGCCGCGGGCTCGGTGACCGCAACGCAGAGCGCCAGGCCTGTCTCGCCGGCGCCATCGTCGAGCTCCCGCCCGCAGAGCGGGACCTGCTCTTCGCCGGCCTGGTGAGCCCCGCGGTGGTGGCCGGCACCGAGGGTCTGGCCCTCGAGCTGCGGGCACTCACCGGCCGGCTGCTGCGCTCCTGTGGGGTCTCCGGGTCGGTGTCCACCGGGGAGACCCCGACTGCGACCACCACGGCCGGGGACCCCGGCGCCGTGCCCGAGGAGCCGAGCGGCTGACCTAGCATCGCCGCCCATGACACGGGTCTTCTCGGGCATCAAGCCCTCCGGCGCGGTCCAGCTCGGCAACCTGCTGGGTGCCCTGCGCCAGTGGGTGGCCGACCAGTACGAGGCCGACTCCGTGTACTGCGTGGTCGATCTCCACGCCCTCACCGTGCCCCAGGATCCGGCCATCCTGCGCGCCCGCACCCTCGAGCTGGCCCAGGTGCTGCTGGCGATCGGCATCGACCCCGAGGTGTCGACCCTGTTCATCCAGAGCCACGTCCACGAGCACGCCGAGCTCGCCTGGATCATGGAGTGCACGGCGTCGTTCGGGGAGCTGCGGCGCATGACCCAGTTCAAGGACAAGGCCGCGTCCAGCGAGTTCGTCTCCGGGGGGCTGTTCACCTACCCCGCGCTCATGGCCGCCGACATCCTGCTCTACGACGCCGACAGGGTCCCGGTCGGCGATGACCAGCGCCAGCACCTGGAGCTCGCCCGGGATCTC
>Ga0308411_10002329_pt1 | contig 12843 bp, 12 predicted proteins | sample HotsprottomLayer_2_FD_203530 | JGI IMG/M metagenome (GOLD analysis project Ga0308411, IMG submission 203530) | Hot spring phototrophic mat microbial communities from Octopus Spring, Yellowstone National Park, Wyoming, United States -... | ecosystem: Environmental > Aquatic > Thermal springs >... | reverse complement strand
GATGGCAGGAAGCGCGGGGAAACCAACAGGGGCTACATTACCACCGCCAAAAGGCATACCGCCGAAACCGAAGCCCCCCTGCTGTCCGAAGCCTTGCAACCCCCCTGCAACGATGTTGCTCATCCACCCTTCGTGTTGCAGGATACGGTTGAACCCAAACTGTTGTTGTGCCAATCTCATACTCGCCCGCAGTTGCAAGTCCGTCTGTAGTTGCAGAAGCGCATACTGCCGTGCGTCAGTAGATTGTATGTTCTGAAACATATTAGCAAAGCCTTGAGGGACATAGGCGTCCAAGCCCGTCTCCTTCAGCCACTTCTGCACGGCTTGTATCTTTTGCTGAGGCGTGCGCTTGTCCCAATTCAAACCTTCCCTGTCTATGTTGCCGAGAACAAGGCTTAGCGCGTTGTTGAGTTGAGTAGAGCGAAGGTGCAATTCACCCAACGCTAAGTTGAGTTCTAACCCTTTGAGGTGTCGCTCAGCCGTTTCCTTTTGCATTTGGTTTCGGAACAACCGAAATCGCCCTGCTATTTCTAAGGTTCCCCGCCATTCTTCAGGCACTGTTGCCAACACCTTTTCCAAGTCTTCAGGGGTTTGCACATTTTCAAGGGTCTGCAGAGAATTCATATAGTTGAAGAACGGCTCATACTGTTGTCTTAGCACGGGGTCGGCTATTTGAGACGGAACCACCCCCCGCTGATACATAGCCCACAGGCGGTGATTTTCTAAGTTCAGTTTGCCCATCTCTACCTGAGTAGCAAAGGCGTCCTTTTTCAGGGGAAACAGTTGTTCGCTTTGTTCTATCTGTTGCTCCATCCCCCGTTTTGTCAACGGGAACAGTTCAGCACGGCGTGCTTCTTCCGCCTCTGCCAACCTTTTCTGCAGTTCAAAGGCGTCTTCTGCCATCTTCATACGCTTTCGGCGTTCGGTAAGGTCTTCGCCCATTAGCAGACCCTGCAGTTGACCTGCAGTCGCGCCTGCTTTGGCGGAGAAGACACCCCCCAACGCCGACAGCAACGCTCCCAACGCTCGCAAATCCATTTTCGCTCACCCCGCTATTATCTTAGACCGTAGTAGAGTTGGAAAAGTTCCCACAAAAGCGGGTCGGGATTGAAGGATGGAAACCGCATATTCGGCGGAATTTGATACATCGGCATATCTACCGCCGAGTTTGGTAGGTCGCGATAGAAGCCTTGCGTCGGCTCAGCAGGTCTTCGGGCAAAGAGGCGTCGCAACATCTCCGTAGCCTGACGCGGTTCCGTATACATCGGCTCATAGGGCATAGGCGCAAGCATTTCAGCAGGCGGTACACCGACACCCATCGGGGGCGTCTGATTGGGCAAGATGATAAAAGTGTTCATCGGCTGTTGCGCCTTCTTGGGCTTTTCCTCAGCCTGCGCAGGCGTCAGTTGCGGTGCTTTGTTCATAGTGTCCGCAATTGACGCGATAGCCTGCAGTCCCGCTACAATCGTCCCGATGTCCATTTCAGTTGACCTCCATTAGTCTACCCCGCAGGGGGCTGTGATTGTTGCTGAAACATTCCGCGCAAAGTACGCAACATTTCTTGGTTCTGACGATATTGGGCATAGGCACTCGCCGCGCCCCCAATTCCTTGCATAAGTCCCATCATTTGTTGTGAAGCAAGTTGTTCCGCCTGCATTATGTTGTCCATCGTCAAAGCACCGCCCTTCACCGCCTGTTCTTGCAAGCCACTACGCAAGCCCATCAACATTCTGAAGCGGTCGCGTTCTACCTGTTCGCGCAACATCTGTTCGCGTTCCTGCAGTTGGAACTGTTGCTCCCTTACTTGTTGTCTCAACATCGCTTCCTGAAGGTTCGCGTCAGCCATCATTCGCTCCCTATTCATCATCGTCCCCATCCGTGCGCCCATCAAAGCACGGGCAAGCCCGCCACCGCGTAAACCTGAAGCACGCAAGGCTTGCGCCTGCCGTTGCAGTTCGGCGTCCATCGTTCCCGTCTGCTCCAAAGTAGCAAGGCGTTGGGACGCAAGCGCAGTAGGAGACACAAGCGAAGAAAGACCTTCAGAAAGGTCTCTTAGTCCGCCTGTAAGAGTAAGACGGCGGTCTATCGCCGACAGCACAGGGGCTACCATATCAAGGGGCGTCCCGTATTGCCGTTTGAACTGCCCCAATAATTCCCATCCTTCATCAGCCAACGCCCCGCTCTGCTGACGCGCTTTCAGGACTTCGCGAGGGGTCGGCGGTTTGAACATTCGCGAGATAGCCTTACCGATACCCTTGAAGGCTTTGCGAAGCCCGCCGAAGATACCAAACATCGGCAGAAGAAGCAGGGTCATCATCATCAGCGTAGTCATCTCTCTCACCTTCCTACAAAGAGGGCATACCTCGCACGCCTTTCAGCCCACCGATAGCCCCCTGCAAACTTCGCCCAAGCAGGGGGTTTTGCGGGATGAACATTTTGGCAGGGATGGACTGCTTCTGAAACTCCTTCAGAACCTTCTCCATCTCCTTCAGTTCCCTCAAACGCAAGTAAGGCAGGGACATACGCCCCTGCGTCGGAAGCGGACGACGCCCCGCGTCATAGGGCATACGAACCCCGCGCGGTCTCGGCACACGCACTCGCCCCACCCTTCGGGGGCGCACCTTCGCTATCTTTATCGGCTTCTTCATATGTTCCGCCCCTGTGATATATAGACGGTTGCCCCCCTGCTCTAAGTTCCTCTAAGACAGTATGCCGTCCGTAGCAGGGGCTTCATCGTGGTCTACCAACAGGTTCCCTACGACAGCGAAGGAACACTCTAAGGCTTCCATCGTAATCTCTTTCCCCTTGTACGCGACCCCGCTGTCGCCTTCATCTTCGCTTTCAGCACGGACTTTCACAGTGAACGGACTGCGATTGATGATGAGTTTGTAGTTCCCGTGAACAAAGTGAACAGTAAGGTCGGGGATAAGCGGGTCGCCCTCTGCGTCGCGGATGTCTACGATGTTCGCGTGCCCAAAGGTGAAGCCGATGTCTTTGAAAAAGAACCGCTTCGGTGGAACCCTATCCTTGCAAAGGACTACCCTGTACGGCGTATTAGGATTGAGCAGGGGAACACCGCGTATGTAGGCGAGGTTGCCGATAGGCAGGTCGGTTTCCAACACAAGCAGGGTGTCTACGGTCTCATACGGCAAGTGTACCCGTATGGCTACAAGGGGGGAGATAGTGTATTGAAGTTCTATCTCCCGCAGAGGTTGCAACGGGACATAGGTCTTATCCCGAAACAGCGGTGTCAGTATTGGCTTCTTCTTCATTTCTCTCACCTCGCGCTATGTGTTGTTGAAGCAGGCGCAGGATGAAGTCCTTCGCTTCGTCAATTGTTCTAACCCCTACTACTCGCTCCCCTAACGGCGAGCCATACTCTATGAGTTCGCCGTACCGCTCATAGGCAAGGCGCACACGCTCATCGTCAGAGGGGCATTCTTCAGGTTGCACAACAATCACATAGACATCTTCGGGGGCAACCCCTATGCCCCGATAAATTATGCTCATCAGCGCAGGCTGATAGAGGCGCGGTTCGTAGCACCACCCGCTAAGCCAAGACCGCTCAGCGATGAGGAACATCCCGTTGCTCAACAGGAAGGGCACATTCACATAGAGCCTGAGCCGACGAAACCAATAGGTCGGCTCTCGGTGAACAAACGGAAGCCCTTGCACGCCTGCTTCGTGGATAAAGGCGACAGCCTTCCTCATCTCATCAGGCAGTTCGGACTTCAGTTGCTCTATGAGCGTGGTCTTACCAACGCCCTCTACGCCCTCTAATATCACCAACTTACTGTTCTGTGTCATTTGTGTTTACCTCCTGCTGTCGTCGTTGTTTCTCGGCAAAGAATGGACAAAGGTGGTGGTAGGAACAGGAACGCTCTGTGCAGAACCGAGAGCGCGTGTTCGGTCGGAACAGTTTGCTCGGCGTCGCGCCGTCCTCTAACTTCGCCACCTTAGATTGTATCACACTGCCGATGTGCGCGTGGCGAAGTAGGACGGATTGCTTCTCCCAATCCGACAGTTCGCGCGTGAACACAGACAAACTGCTTCCGTCCCACTGCCATATTTCCATCCGACGGCACGGCGTCTCCAAGACGCGCTCCAAGATGGAAGCGTACAACACTAACTGTTCTCCATAAAGCGAGTTCCTGCCGTTCTTCCCTGTCTTTAGGTCTACGACGACTAAGCCGTCTTTGTCCCCTAAGATGAGGTCGGGGTGGCAGGAAATGCGGACGGTAGCAGGGGGGTGCGCCTGCGACAGAACGATGTCGTAGCCCCGCTCGGCACTGACTACCGACACCCCCGCCTGCTCTAAGTCTGCCTTCTTCTCCTTGCAGGCGGAGATGAAGGTCGGCAGTTCCTCTTTGATGTTCTCTATGAATTCTATCCGTTCGTCCGCATTCAGGAACGCGGTGCGGTTCTGCACAACATCGTCTCGGTCGTCTAACTGAAGCACGGCGCGGACTGCTTCCGACAGGCGAGGCAACGGCTCGCCCTTCATCACCTTCTCAAGATACTTGTGCAGGATAAGCCCCCGCAGTTGTTCAGGGAAGACGAGGCTCTTAGGAGCCTGCAGTTGCAGGTAGATACGGTATTGGCATACCCCGTAGTTCATCACTACGGTATATGACACACCCTGCTTCAGTCGCTCCAACAAATGTGGGTTTCTGACTTCCATCTATGCCTCCCGTTGTTCCCAAATTCGCACCCACTCAGCAACAGGCGGAATAAGGGCTTTGACGCGCTGTTTGATTTCGGCGTAGGTGTCCTTGCCGATGATGTCGGCGTACATTTGCACGACATTCAGCAAATCTTCAGCGTGCTTTTGCAAATTCGGCGGAGCCTGCATTTCATCTTTCGCCCCGCGTCCGCTCACACGCGCGGTGCTTTTCTGCGAGTAGGAATACTTGCCTGTCTTCGTAGTGCCGACGGTGAAGTAGTAGTAGAAGCGACTGCCCAAGATGTCGGCGTCCGACAGCAGGCTCGCACGGCGTTCGCGAGACGCTTCCGAGACCTTCTCCGACTTGATGTGCTTATGGTGTTCGTAAAGCAGGCGGTGGATGTGTTCAACAGTTCGGTCTACCGAAAACTGCTTCGTCAGGAAGTCGTTGAGTAGCAGGCGCGTCAGTTCCAACACAGCGTCCGTTCGCGCCCTGCTTTTCTGTGAGGAACCTTTGACTACTTTCGCCTTCCACTCGCCATCCTCAAAGGTGAACAGAGAGTAGTTCTTCATCGCCCGCAACAGGCAGGCGTCATACTGCGCGGTCTCAACGATGTACCCTTCCTCTCGCAGTAGCCCCTCAAAGAAGCGGTGGTCGTCGGCGGTCGGCGAAGCGGGCAGGGAGACGATGATACCATCGGTGTCCGCTTCCACCACCACACCCCGCGCTCTCTCCATCATCTTTGACAGCAGTTCCCTGCCCTTCGCGGTGATGTTGGACGCTATCTTCATATCGTTGAACGGTAGTCCGCCCGTACCGTAGAAACCGTAGAAGGAGTTTATGAGTATCTTCAAGGCGTTCTGCAAAGCGTTCGCCTCAGCGTCGCCCTGCTTCGCAAGGCGTTTGTAGTGCAGGCGCAGTTCGGTCAGTTCCCGAAGTTTCGCCCGCGCGAGGGGTTGAGAGCAACCCTCTTCCTGCAACATAATTGACGGGTAGAGCGACGCAACATCGGCAGTGATGATGTTGTAGTAGACGCCTGCCTCATTCGCGTAGACCAACGCGCCCTCATACTTCTGCTTCTCCTTCGGCGCAGGGATGGGCACGCCCGCTCGTAGGGCTTCGTTGATGAGGATGTAGCAGACCAAACTGCCTGTGCTTTTCAGGAACAAGTCCTGAATGCTGACAGGAACGAAGCGCAGGATGGGGTGTAGGTTCCGCCATATGGCGCGGAACACCGCTATAGCCTCTAACAGGTCGCCCCGCAGTCGCTCTTTGACCTTCTCTATGTCGGTGTGTATCTCGCCCCACTCAGCCTTTTCTTCGCGCTCGGCGACACCAAGCAGGCGGGCGAGGTTGTGCAAGCCCCGTTCTTCGGGTTTGAAGATACCCATCTGCTCCGCCTTGAAGGATAGCAGGAAGGTATCCACAACGGCGAATTCGGGGAAAGCGTAGTAGGTGTATTCCTTATACTCATTCTGTTCCTGTCGGAAGGACGCCTTCCTCTGCAGTCCGCCCGCACGCTCCCACTCGGACGGGCGCAGGGTCATATCGTAGCCGAACAGGTTGTGCCCAACAAGGATGTGTATGCCCTTGCGCTTTAGCCACATAAGGGCAGAGTAGATGTCGTCAAAGTAGGCGTCCTCTACCGTGCCGTCGGGATAGCGCACGCCTGCTCCGACTACCAATATCTCCGCGTCGTCGCCTTTGTCCCTCTGAAGCGTCGGCGTCTCCACATCCAAAGTGCCGACGATGAGGTCGTCAAAGGCGATAGGCTCATACCGCTCAAAGAAGCGCGGGCTTAGAACCGACTGCGGACAGATAAAGTGGCGGTCAGGGTCATACTTGAAACCCTCGCCTCGCTCCACTACCTTCATCACCTCGCCCCGCTTCTCTAAGACGCGGAAGGTAGTATGGCGACGCTTGCCGTTGAGGTACACAACGCGCTTCTTGGGGTCTTCCAAGATGTGCCATACGACGGTCTTAGGCGTAGCAGGGGCAGGCTTCCCCTGCTCAGCGTCGGCAGGGAAAGAGTGGGCAGAAGGGGGAGGCTCCACCGCTTCTGCCCCATTTGACAGCGAGGTGTCGCTATGATGGAAGCCTTCCATAAGGTCAAACAGTGTTTCTATCTCGGTCATTTGCGTCTCATCTTCTACATACGGCGTTGCGTCGGGAAAAGTTCCCGATGGCGGGGTGTCGTCGGGGTCGTTATCATCATCTTCACAGGGGGTAGCAGGCGTGGCAGGGTCGGGGAGGGTTTCCTGCTCAGGGGCGTCCGCCTGCTCCCCTGTGAAGGTCTGTGCATACTGCTCATAATCCTCTGCGGTCGGCAGTTCCTCAAACTCGCCGTAGTACCAAAAGACGAAGCGCGGGTCGTTGTAGGGCACAGGCAGTTCGGACATATGGCGCAGTTCAGAGTAGAGGCTCCACACGGGGTGCTGTTCATCGGGCTGAAGCGCATTCTTGCCCTCTGCTGTCAGTTTCACGCGGTCGCCTACCTTCCGCACTAAGCCCCTGTTGAACACCGCGCGAAGGGTAGCACGGGTGTAGAGCGACAGCAGGTCGTCTATGGGCATTTCGCCCTCACGCTCTATCGTCCGCAACATCTGCTTTTCTACGGACGACACCGCCTCAGAACGGCACGGGAAGTAGCGTCCGTCGCGGTAGTCTAACAGCACTTGCACATCGCCCTCACCGCGCCCCCGTATCTTCAGTTTTGCCTGCGTCGTATCAGGCACACGGCGCAGTTCCAAGATGAAAGCGGGGATGTTCTGAAAGACCACACTACCGAAGGCTTTGAATGTGCCCATAGCGTCCTCTCGGCTGTGGTGGATAAGGAACACCGCACAGCCGAATTCTCGCGCAACACTCTCAAACATCATCATCACGCGAGAGACATCATCAGCCTTGTTGAGGTCTATCCCTGCTACTCGGAAGATGTTGTCAAAGATGACCACATCAAAGCCATTCCCGCTCAGGTGGTAGCGAAGCAGGTTGTAGAGGTTGTCGGGGGTCAACAGGAACAACTGTTGCGGATTGACCCGCGCTATCTGAAGGTTGTCGGTCGGTAGCCACAATTTGTTCTGAATATGGCGGTAGTCGTTTTCTAAATCTATGTAAAGCACCTTGCACTGTTTCGTCGGGGTCTCACCGAGAGGCGCGAAGGGGATACCCCACGCGAGGCTTTCGGCTAACTGATAGGCGAAGGTGCTTTTGCCTGTCTTAGCAGGCGCGTGCAGAAGGGTGATGTGTTCCCTGCGCAGGAAGGAGAAAAGGTCGCTGTCGTCGGCTATCTGCATACGCTTCACTTCGGTCGCCGACAGAACGGTCATCCATCCTGCGTAGTCGGTATCCTCATCAACAGTAGGCGTCGGCTTCGCCTGCGGTTGCGCCTGCTCCTTCCATCGCAGTCGCTCGCCGTTGTAGGAGACCACATACTTCCGTAGCAGGCGACGGTTGTGGTCAAAGGTGGAGAGGGTCTCCCACTTCTCCAACGCTTCCTCAAAGTCTAAGGTGTGCGCCTGCGTTAGCGCGTGCGAGGGGAAGGGTTCGTCGTAGTAGGGCTTGCAACGGTACGGTAGCACCGCCTCTACCAACTCTAAGTCTATGTCCGCCACTTCGTCGCTCAGGGGGTTGCCGAATATGCCCCGCGCTTTGAGTGCGCGGAGATAGCGGTAGAGGCTTTCGTTGCGACTGCCCTCTACGAAGGGCTTCGGTTGGAACAGTTCGCTATCTTCAAACCCCGCTTGGGGAATTTCCCTCAACAGCAGGGGGATAAGTTCCTCAGTGGGGTCAAAGGCAGTCGCGTCGGCGACAGGGCGAAGTAGGTGTATCTGCCGTCCGTCGCCTGCTATGACGATGTTGTTGCCCGCAGGGAGTAGGTCAAAGGTAAGACACAGGGCGTTTGTCTTACGGACGGAACGGTCAAAGCGCAGGCGAGGGTCTACCTTGATACCGATGTGCAGTCCGCCTGAAGGAGTGGAAGCGGTGTAGACGACATAGGGTTGCCCTTCCATCAGCAGGCGCACCTTCTCCATCATCTCCGCCCACTCTGCCTCAGACAGGTGTCGGTAGTACGCCTGCTTAGACAGCCCCTCTATGTCTATGACGATGACCCCATCGGCGACAGCACCGCCAACATACTCGGCAGTGTGCGCCGTAGGGTGAACACCGCTAAGCGTGTTCCATCGGCTCGGCATAGGGGCTTTGTTGCCCCCACAACCGTATATCGCCTTCACAACCCCGCGCTGAAGGACTTCCTCAGCACGGCTCGGTTTCCTTGTTCGCACTGTGCCATTTCCTGCCATCATAGCACCTCGCGGTCTTATACGACGCCCGCGTTGCAAAAGTTCCCAAGCGTCGCAGGCATTATACCACACACGCGCGGGGGTTGTCAAGGGCTAAACGCAAATCTCGCACTTTTGCGGGGAAGGCTCCGCAGGAACAGCGACTGAAAGGAGCGGGGGGCAAGGGGTGGGGGCAAAACACCCTTCCCCTGAAAAGCACGGGGCGAGGCAAAAAGCGTTATAGACCCTACCGTAAGCAAGTGTTCGTTTCTCTTACCCTGCTATCAGCAAAAGAAAGGGTTCCTTCTCTTTTCGGTAGGGTCTATGTATCTTTGTCTTCTACTGCACCCCTTTCAGAAACAACTGAGTTGTTTCTGAAAGGGGTGCTATTGAACAGTAATATACCCCCTATAGAGAATATATTCTCTATAGGGGGGTTCTTAGGGGGGAACTGAAAGCAGTGCTTCAACTTCTACCGATAGCAGGCGGTGCTATCAGGGAGATGAAAACCCCCTCACCCCCCTTTCCCCCCTCTCCCCCGCGCTCCGCCGTGAAAACATCAATACCCCATAGTTTTACGGGTAATGAGTAGGGGCGGGGGATTTAGACCCCAAAACTCGTATTTTTACTTGCGTCAGGGCTTGACATTTTGGGAGCGGGTGTGGTATGATATGGGTAGCAGGCTCAACGACTACTTCCGAAGTCTGCTGAATGAGGTGAGACCTATGGTGATTACTGCGAGACTGTCTGAGGTACAACCTGTAGAGGACGCGCTGAAGTTTCTGTTGAGCGTCCGTGCGCCTGTTGTTGTGGGCGACCTGAACCTGTCTCGGCGCACTTGGAGAGGACAACCTCTCAGTGAAGTAAACCTCTCCGAAGTCGCTGAGAGCCTGACCGAGCAGGAAAAGACTGTCGTGAACTACTCCGCCCTGCTCATTCAGTGGGGACGGCAGTATGAGCGCAACCGTCTGATGTGGGGTGATGAAGATGACGACGATGAGGATAACTGAACTGTTGCAGGAAATGCAGACAGCAGACGCTATCGTGTCCCTGTTGGAAGTCCGCTTGCCTATCGTTGTTGACCAATTGGACTTCTTCGCAGGGACTTGGAAGGGTTTGCCCCTACATCCGAAGGAAACGGGGCAGATAGAGGACATCGTGAACAGCCTGTCTGATGAGCAGGTGATGGTCATCAAATACTCTGCCCTGCTTGTCAATTGGGGGCGCAAGCACGAAATCGCCCGACTACTGCAGATAACACCGCTTGGGAACCTTTCCTCTGCTGACGCCGTATTGGGGGTTGGCGGGAATGCTGAGATGGCTGATGAGAACAACAACAACACTAACTGATAGGAGGTGCTACTATGCCTAAGACGAAGCAAGTGCTGACTGAGGCTCAGGTCTCTACGACTGAAGCGACGCTCAATCCTATAGAGCGACTGTGGGCTGAAATGCCTACCAAACAGCGCGTGATTGCGAAGCGCGGGGATACCGTTATCTACGGCGACTATATTGAGTTGCCCCAAGTGCTTCGCCGTCTGCAGGAAGTATTTGGTATGAACTACTCCATCGGCTTTTCACCGCCTACCTTCCACGAGAACATCGTAGCAGTGCGGGCGGTAGTCGTAGCAGGCGACACTCGCGTAGAGGGCTTCGGCACTGCTACCGTCCGCAACGGCGATATGGAGACCGCCGTGAAGTCCGCCGAGACCGACGCTGTGAAACGCGCCTGTCGCTACTTGGGTATCGGGGCGTTCCTCTATGAGAAGGGACTGACCGAGACTAACGGAAGCGAGACCGCGCCTGCAAAGCGCAACGGGAAGGCGAAGCCTGCTACCGCAAACAACGGAGATGAACTGCCGAACCTTCCAAGCGACCTGCGCGACGCCGTAGAGAACGCCTTCCGCGTAGGAATGGGTGAAGATGACCTCACCCTTGAGGAAGGCTACAACACCCTGCGCAAATACGCCTCTGCGAAGCAGGCAAACACCATCGTCCGCTACCCTGACTTGGTAGAGGAATTCTGCGACCGCCTGTTCGTCTTAGACGACGATAGCGAAATCCGCGAGATGGTCAGCGAAGTAGTCGGCAAAGCCATCAAGCGCATTCAGAACAAAGAGGATTGGCGCAACTACTACGACTACGACGGCGACGACTACGACGCAGAGGAAGAAGACCCCTTTGAGTAAGGGGCAAACCCCCTGCCCCCTGCTATGGGGGCGGGGGCACTAAGTGAGGTGAGACTATGGCGACTATGAATATGATGAAGGCATATGACCCCCTCTCCTTAGAGGCGGAGACTGTCTCCGAACCCGAACCCCTTTACGCGCTACTCTACTTCCTGAACGGGAAGCGACTGCAGATAGTGGGGGCGAAGGGCGAAATCGCGACGCTCAATCTGTCTACGGTGGACGACTACTTTGACACCTTCATAGCCCTGCTTTCTGCCCTGCGCGAGAAGCACGGGCGTATCCTCATCAGGGACGAACACCTTGCACATCTGCCCATACACTTCTACGGCTACTTCAGGGTCTATCGGACAGAGGAAGGGGGTGATGAGGAATGACGGGACTGCCGAAGTGGGTCAGGAACATTCTGCTAAGCGACAGCGTGGAACGCTATCAGGTCTATATACGACGGCGGGGGCGACCGCCGAAGGACACCATAGAACTGCCTGTCCCCCTGCTGTGCGCCATAGACGCAGGGCAGACCACAGGCGTAGCCATACTGACCCCCACTTGGGGCGTAGTGTTAGAGGCGAAAGACGATGATTTCGCCTTCGCTAAGACCCTGCTACAACGCCTTCCGAAGCAGGCGACGGTCTGCATAGAGAGCGGGTTCTGCCCTTCGGCAGAGGCAGTCTACCGCGCGGGGGTCTACACGGGCTTAGCCTTCGCAAGGGGCTTCACCCCCGCACTTATACATCCAAACGCGAAAGCGAAGGTCTACAAGCAGTCGCCCCCTGCTGAGAAGGTGTCCGTGATTGCACACTCCTACAACACCTTCAACTTCCTTCTGCACAAGTCGGAAGGCAAAGGGCACTTTGAACACGCCTGCGACGCAGTAGGGATAGCCTTCACCTACCTGAGACACAACTACAACCTTGACATCCCTAACTTCCGCCTGTCGTTCAACTACGAATGGTAGGCTCAGGGCTGAGCAGGCTTAGAGAACGGGGGGCAAAGGAATGCCCCCCCTCTTTTTATCGGACATATCAACGACATATCAAACACTTATCAACAGCATATCAAATGTAGAGTAGGTTCAAAGCGGGGGACTTATCGTACACTTTCGCACACTTATCGTACACTCTGCGTTTTCGCCCCCTGCTAAACCCCAAATCCCGTATCTTTGACAGTTCATTTTTGCGCAAAGGTGGGGTATAATACGATTGGAGGTGCGAACTATGCGAACTGTGAGTGTACGGTACAAGAACCCATTCAGTACGACGGACGCAGGCGACATCGCCGTTTACCTGACTGACCTGTTGCGGAGCAACCCGACCGCTGACTTCTACCTTATCGTCTTACCCAACCGCACCCTTGCGGTGGGTGCGCCGAAGGGTGAGAAGTATGAGCAGTGGCGCGTCCGCGAACTCCGCTATATCCGAGACGACAAATTCCGCCCCTACTTCCTATACTTCAGCCCTGAGCCTCTGCCACAGTGCGAATACTGTGCGCTGTTCTACGGCGGGATTATGGGCAAGGTGGAGCGCGAAGCCCCCTCTGCCCCCCTGAACTTCTACCTCGTGGAAGGCGACCTGCGCCTGAACACCGAGCAACAGCAAGCAGGCGCGACGAAGGAAGCCGTGTGGGAAATCTTCAAGGTCAACAACGAAGGCGGGGTTGCCACCATCCGCCCCCTGCTTGCCGACGGCGACGCTATGTTGACCGTGA
>Ga0308411_10002326_pt1 | contig 12848 bp, 10 predicted proteins | sample HotsprottomLayer_2_FD_203530 | JGI IMG/M metagenome (GOLD analysis project Ga0308411, IMG submission 203530) | Hot spring phototrophic mat microbial communities from Octopus Spring, Yellowstone National Park, Wyoming, United States -... | ecosystem: Environmental > Aquatic > Thermal springs >... | reverse complement strand
GGACGCTCCCAAGGCTGCAACCCGCCTTGGTCGAAGAGATCGCGCGTTGCTCGAGGCACTCTATGCAACGGGCTGCCGGGCCTCCGAGGTGGTCGCATTGAGGATCCAGGATCTCGACCTCCAGGGGGGCATGGCACGCTGCCTCGGTAAGGGCAATAAGGAACGCTGGGTCCCGCTGGGGTCGAGAGCCATCGCGGCCCTGGAACATTACCTCGTTCTCGATCGGCCGTTGCTGATTTCTCGGAATCCCCTCTCCGATCGAGTTTTCGTGACCCGCACGGGCCGGCCCCTCACCCGCTTGCGCCTCTGGAGCATTGTCAAAAAGGCGGCTCAGTCCGCCGGACTTCGCTCTGAAACCAGTCCGCATACACTTCGGCACAGCTTTGCCACCCACCTTTTGGCGGGGGGCGCCGACCTCCGCGCAGTGCAAGAACTGTTGGGGCACGCCTCGATCTCCACCACTCAGGTTTACACCCGGGTGGAGATCAGCCGGCTGCAGGAAATCCACGCCAGCTGCCACCCCCGCGGAGCTCGGCTTCCTGGATCACCCGTCACCCCTGAACCCCAAGCCCGCGCCAGTTCGTCCGCTGGCTCAAAAATTCCGGCTCCCCGATCCGATCGCGATCAACCCCTGGCCCCATTCGTCCCGCCTGCGAAACACTGAGCCAGCTTCTCCTGCACGACCGGCCTGTAGCCCATCGGGTCGGTCCCCTTTGGACTGGCAATACCGATTCCCCGGCATTCCGAGATCGGCATGATCCGGACGATCTTTCGGTCCTGATCGGCCAGGAGAGCCACTCGCGTCGAGCCTATTAAAGCAGTGTCATTCCAATGGCAGCGGCATGCGGAGCCGTCGGGTAAATAGAGCATCACTTCCGCCATCCCGGCGTCGCGCAAGCCTGCCCAGATTTGCGTGATCAGGTCGGTCATGGGGAAATTTGGATCAGTTTTTGGTTGAAGTTGGTGGGATTCAGGACTCATCCAGTCCTTAGAATCCTTCGCGGCCGTCTTCCGGTCGGGTTAAGGCTGGGGTCCTTCTTTCCATTCTAGAACACGCCGGCAGATTGTTTTCGGTGGTCGCGAGGAAAAAGCCGATTGCTTAATTGAGCTTAATTGCTCCGCCGATGCGCGGGGTTTTGCGCGTCCTCGAGATCGGTCAAACGCCGAGGTTTCGGGCCCTGGAGGCACCGGGTGGACGACGGACTGGCCTTCCCGTCGGGGGGAACGAGGTTCGTCGACCCCCTTGGCGCTGAGGATGGGCTCTGAGGGATCGGCGACACCGCAATGGTTGCCGCCGCCGCGTTTGTCAGCCAGCCAACGGTTGCTCAGATGGTTCCCGGAGGATCCGGTCCCATCGTCCTTCGGAGCTGGAGGAGGGGGTGTAAGCCAGCCCTCCCCGATGGCTCTCGCGGGGTCTGAGAACGCAACTCGCCGAAATTTGCCGGAGGTGTTTGAGCGGGGCGCGGCGCGGCAGCATCCTTGGCCGAGTTTCGGTTTGCTGCGTCTTTGGGACTGATGGATGCTCTCTCGAACGACAACCTGGTCTTGGGAAGACCTTCCGCCTCAGGAGCCAGAGCTGAACTCGTCGAGCTGGCGCCAATGACGTGCCCGGGCTTACCCGATCGAGGAGCGGATGGTATGTTTGCTGTTTGTTCAACATTGCTCTGCGGTGATTCTGTTGCGAAACGGGGACAACATGCTGCCTGTCGGGACTCACCGAAGGATCCACGATGGAGGTCATGCGTTTGAGAGTTTTCATCCTCGTGCGCATGAGGGGCTGGTTCTCGTCACGAGACGCAACTTGCTGAAGGCGGGCCTTGGGATTGCCGGGATTTCGCTCGGCGGTCTGTTGAGGCATGAGGAAGAGGCGCGGGCGACGACGCCTTCGCGCCGGTCTGTTCCTTGCCGGAGTGTGATCTTGCTTTGGATGGCTGGCGGCCCGAGTCACATCGATACCTGGGATGTGAAGCCTGAGCGGCCAGAGAAGAATCGGGGGCCCTTCGGTGCGATTCCAACGAAGCTGCCGGGGGTGTGGATCAGCGAACACTTCCCGAGGCAGGCTGCCATGATGGATCGATTCACCCTGATCCGATCGGTCGACGCCCGCCACAGCAATCACGAGCCGAACACGGTGTTTCAGACTGGCTTTCTGGACGCCGAGCCGCGGACCAATCCCCAGGCCGTCAAGTATCCGGCGATCGCATCGGTGATCGCTAAGCACCGAGGCCCGGTTCACCCCGACATTCCTCCTTACGTCGCATTCATGCGATCCCGCAGCCATCTGGCGTTTGGAGGTGATTTGGGGCAGCAGTACGATCCATTTTTGGCCAATCGGGCTGCGAGGCTTCCGATTTATGACGACGTGGGTGTCGACACGGGTCGGACCAACGAGCCCGAGTTGTTTTCGTTTTCGTCCGGCCTGAGCCGTGAACGGCTTCAGAAGCGTGGCTTTCTCTTAAGCGCACTGGACCGCTTGCGGAGCCAGGTGGACCGCTCCGGTGCGTTGGATGGAATGACGCGGTTCGAGTCTCAGGCCGTGGAAATCCTCTTGGGGCAGCGTGCCCGACGGGCATTCGACCTGGACGAAGAGCCGCTCGCCATCCGGGCTCGCTACGGCTCACATCTGTGGGCCCAACAGGCTCTGCTGGCACGACGGCTCGTCGAGGCAGGTGTCCGTTTTGTGACGATCGACCTCAGTTACCATCCTGCGTCCGGCACCTGGGACACCCATGGCGACAACATCCCTCCCTATGGGGGAATTCGGAACGGCCTTGGTCCGCTGCTACCGATCTTCGACCACCTCATCACGACGCTGGTGGCGGATCTGAGCGAGCGTGGTCTCCTCGATGAAGTCCTTGTGGTGGCGATGGGTGAGTTCGGGCGGACCCCCTTGATCGGCACCCAGGGAAGCACCGATGGACGAGACCATTGGCCGCATGTGATGTCGATGCTCTTAGCCGGCGGCGGACTGCGCCATGGCCAGGTGATCGGTTCCACCGAGGCTGACGGTGGTCACATCAAGAGTCGCCCGGTCACTCCCGGAGATCTTGCCGCCACGCTTTATCGGGCCATGGGCGTGCCTCTTGATGGTCATTATGTGGACGGGACCGGAAGACCTCGGCCGATTGTTTCTCAGGGTGAGCCGATCGCTGAGCTCTTCTGACATCGCCTCCCGATCCCTTTGAGGCCGCGGCGAAATCCACGTGGGGGGACTTCGGCGTCGGGTCCCAAAGCGCCCAACTCCTTGTCGGGATGCGCAGCAGGTTCGTAAACTGAGGCAGTTTTGGGACCGAATGAACCCACCCGCGATCGCCCAGCCAAAATCGAAGATCGTTGAGGGCACCGATGCCGGTTTCTGGAACGCTTGTGTCGGAAACAAGGCAGGCTTGTGCGGAATTGAGGTCCCGGCTCCGCGCAGGAGAGCGTGTTCGCGTCGAGGAGATCCTCAAGGAACGGCCCGATCTGGCGCGCGATGAAAACGCGATTTTGGAACTGATCCTGGAGGAGATCTCCACCCGTCAGCTTCTGGGTCAGCCGTTGCTGCTTCGTGAGTGGCAGGAACGGTTTCCCCTCCTTCTTCCGTGCGTGGAGCGACGTCTGCGGGCGGCCGGAATCATGAGCTCGGAGCTGACAACGCTTTCGGACTCGTCGCCTTGGACAAATGGTCCCCCTCCTGGCTCGAGGACCCAGGGAGCTTTGCCAAAAATTGGCAATTACCAGATCCTCGAGGAACTCGGGCGCGGCGGCATGGGAGTCGTCTACAAGGCGAAGCAGCCGTCCTTGAGCCGGCTGGTTGCGATCAAGATGATCCTCGCCGGCGAGCATGCCGGGGTCCGCGAGCGCGCCCGACTGCGCACCGAGGCCGAGGCAGCCGCCCAGTTGATTCACCCCAACGTCGTGCAAATCTATGAAATCGGTGAGCACGAGGGATTGCCCTATGTGGCCATGGAGTATATCGGAGGCGGCAGCCTTGGCCGGATGCTTCGAGGGACTCCCCAGCCCTATCGCTGGTCGGCCCGACTCACCGAAACGCTGGCGCGGACGATTCACGTCGCGCATCTTCGAGGAATCGTTCATCGTGACCTGAGCCCCAGCAACATCCTGATGACCATGGATGGCACCGCCAAGATCACGGATTTTGGGCTTGCCAAGTTCCTCTTCGACGAAGAGAGCTCTTCACTGAGCGGGGCGATCGTGGGGACGCCCTCCTACATGGCTCCGGAACAGGTCTCCAACCAAGGAAAGCCAGTCGGCCCGGGCGTCGACATCTATGCCCTCGGTGCACTCCTCTACGAAATGGTGACCGGGGTCGCGCCCTTTCGCGGCCTCACGCCGATGGAAACCCTCTGCCAAGTGGTCGAAGGCGAGGTCGTACCTCCATCGAAGCTCAGGAGGGGCGTCCCGTTTGACCTGGAAACGATCTGCCTGAAATGCCTCGACCGCGACCCGGCTCGACGCTACGCCACGGCTGAGGAGCTGGCCGACGATCTGAAGCGCTTTCAGGAACAACGGCCCATCCGAGCCCATCGGGCTTCCCGATTCCGCCGTGCCCTGCAATGGGCCCGGCGAAAGCCAGTGATCGCCGGACTGGTGACGGTGTCGGTTGTGCTGTTTTTTTCGTTGATCGGCGTCATCGCCAGCTACAGCCTCTACTTGAGAGAAACCAACCGACAGCTCGAGCGCGATATCGCGCATGAAGCCAGGCTCAACAGGGTGATTTCGATCCAGCGTGATCGCCTGAAGCGCGAGCAGCATCTTGCTCGACGTCACTGGTACGCGGCCCAGCTCAACCTGATCAGCCACAGTCTCGACTCGGTTCAGAGCGATGTGGGCCTTGAGCTCCTCGAGGCCATGCGAGGAAACCTCGCGGCCGAAGATTCCCTGGGGTTCGAGTGGCACTACCTGGACCGGCTCAGCCACCGTCAGGGCTGGCTGCTGGACGGTCATCGGGCCACTGTCAGTTGCCTCGAAATCTCCCGAGATGGGCGCACACTGGTCTCTGGAGACGAAGAAGGCTACCTGATGATCTGGGACATATTGTCCCGGCGGCCCGCCGTGTCAATGACGGAACGGCACTGGCAACCCATTCAAAATCTCGCCCTCTGGTGCGACGCCTCGGGGAAAGCGGTTCTGATCGCGAGTCTGAGCGAGTCCAACGGCGAAAACATGGAGCTGAAACTCTGGAACGCGGCCTCTGGCCAGCTCCTTCATTCCTATCGCATCGACCTGAGTACCGCCTCCGATTTGGCGTTTTCGCAAGATGGCCGGATCCTGGCGATCACGGGAATCTCACTAGTCCACGAGGGGGCAGAGGCATTGTCACTGCACGTCGACCCGACGCGGGGACAGGTCGCGTGGGAAGAGCGCCGGATGGGAGTGGTCCGTCAGGAGTTTTCGCCCGATGGCAGATGGCATGCAGTCGGCCTGGAGGATGGCAGGGTCTCCTTGATCGATGGATCGAGCCAAACCGAGGTTCCCCTGGAGTGCCCGGACACAGCACCGATCGTCACCATGGCCTTTTCGAGCAAGGGAGACCGCCTCGCGGTCGGACGGCAGAACGGAAGCGTCACGATCTGGGACCCGAACCAGCGAACGATCCTGGGGCACTTCGCTGATGTGGAGACTCCGCCTCGCCTCTTGGCGTTTGCGAAGGGGGGGGCCGTGTTGCTGATCTGCGAGGGCAACGACACGTTGGTAGCCCGAGAAGTGAGACAGGGCGGCACGCGTCGAGTCTGCCCCGAGCTCGGCGGTGAAATCCGATCCATGAGTGTCTCTCCGGATGGTGAGACGGTTGCCCTGGGTGGCCACAATCTCCCCCCAACACTTCTGGAGGTGGACACGTTTCTCAAACGGAATTCGTTCCCCGCCAACCGTCGCGAGACGCAAGACATCCGTTTTTCGCCAGATGGGACCATGGTCTTCGTGAGCTGCGAGACACCCCAAGTCAGAATCTGGAGTCTGGTTCCCAAGCCCGACAATCGCCTCGCACTCACCGGTCATGAGGGGGGAACGAACGCCTTGGCGTTCACTCCAGACTCCTCCCTCCTGGTTTCCGTGGGCAAGGATTCCCTCGTCAAGATCTGGGATCCGGGGAGCGGACGAGAGTTGGCATCGCTTGCAGGACATGCGGCCGAGATTACCTGCGTGGCGTCGTTTGCCGATGCTCAACGGTTTGTAACCGCTGGTCTGGATGGGACCGTGCGAGTCTGGGACTGGAAGCGAGGAACCGACGATCCAGAGCGGATTGCTGTGACATCTTCCGAGATCGGTCGCTTCGATGAGCCCCTCTACGGCCTCGCCATCGCGCCAGATGGCGAGAGCCTTGCCGTCGCAGGTGGAACGGGCGTTCTCCACATCCTCGGTCTTTTTCAACCCGGGCACCATTGGTCGCGGAGGGGGCACGACAAGCCCATCCTTTGGCTGTCTTACTCACCCTGTCAGAGCTACCTTGCTTCCGCGTCGAGTGATCGAGCTGTCGGCATTTGGTCCGCCAAGGATCTCGCTTTTGTTGATCTCAAGCGATTCTCTGGAATCATGCGAACCGGGGCGTTCGCACCCAACAGCCTCTATCTCGCCGTCGGAGGCGAGACGAGCTCCGTGACGTTGCTCTCGACGACATCTGCGGATAATCGAATTCTTCCTGGCCATCCCAGGACCGTTCGCTGCATTGCCTTTTCCCCCGATAGCCGGATCGTAGCAACCGGCGCGGACGATCGACGAGTCCGGCTATGGGACCTGTCCACCGGTCTGCTTTACTACGCACTTCGAGGCCACTCGGCGCCGATCCAGGGGCTCGCGTTTTCCCGCAGCGGTTCGATTCTCGCCTCGTGTGATCAAAATGGAATTATCCGAATCTGGCATGCGGATGAGCCCAAACACACCGAACCGGAAAGACCCGAGGGGACCGGAGCATTCCTTCCAGCCTCTCCGATGAAAACTCCGGAGGTCGAAGACCAAACCCCAACTCGCGACGCAGATTGATCACGTCTGGGATCTCTGGCTCCCTCCTGTCGGGGGATCTTCGATCGCCTTAAGCTCCTGTGCAAGTCGGTTGGCGACCGCCTGAAACTCCTCTCGCTCTGGCCCCTCGATCTGAGCAAGCTCCCTGTGGCAATCCATGAGATGTCGACCCAAATCCTGAATCGTGAGGTCGGCCGCTAACTCCCCGAGTGCTTGGAGGATGGGCGCGTCATGCTCGGCAACGAGATCCAGCAGTGAATCGAGCCGGCTGGGACCGAGCAACCGGCGCGCCCTCTCCGGCGAAGCGGCAACCAGAAAGCGATGCGGCTGGTGCCGATTGTGGCGACGATGGAGACCAGCAAGACAACCTAGCAGCGTGCTGTCGAGATAATCGCATTCCCTGAGATCAACCACGAGGAACCCGGCGGACGATTCAGACGCCAGGACTCGGTCGGCAAAGCTCTGGAGGGCCGGACTCTCACGCAGGGTACCGCGGCCACGAACCTGGACCACGTAACCGACCGCCGTGCGACCCACCTCGAGACACGCCTGTGCGGGATTCGTCGGCATCGTGAGCTCCTGTTTCGGGATCCACCGCGAACTATCGGCGTTGAGTTCGGCGCTCCGGATCGCCCTTGAGCCATCGGGATTCTAGCACGCTCTGCCTCCGGCCACCGCTGAGTCATGCGGGTGGCAAGAAGACCAGATCGAACCCGGACACACCCCTAAATCGGACGACGGGCGGTCTCAAGGCGCACGGCCGGATAGGTGCGATTCGAGTCCACAACAACATGGAATGACAGGGCAGAAAGAGGAACCGGTCGGCTCGGCAGCCCTGGCCAGGCATCTCGTTCTCCGGGAAGCTCGCCGACCCTGGCCACCACACCCGGGCAATCTCACGGTCCTCGTCGTCGTCCGGCTCTCGAGCGATGCCTGGATGTCGGCGAAAAGTCGTCGCGGCAACCAGGAAGTCTTGCGGCGGTGGCACCCAATTCCCCGGGTGAGAAGCTCGACGCTCGCGTCACGAAAAAGGCGAAGCACGCCGTCGGTCTTGCTTCGGAAGATCGAGTGGCCGCGCATGGGGGGTTCGGGTTGTTGATCACGGCGAGGCCTCCTGCGATGCACCTGATGGTGTTCCAGCGCGATGACCAACGGAACCCGGGAGCGGAGGACGAAATTTTCCTGCAAACCTCAAGCCCTGCAGGAGCGTGACCAAGACATCCGCGAGGTTCATCCGACGTCGCCGGAAGCCCGCGATCTCCCCAATCGCAGCGGATGCGAGCTCCTGGTGCCCGGGCCTCGTTGGCGACCTCATCCGCTGCGAGGCGGTCGGTGAAGTTGACCCATGCATCGACCCGGATCCACGAACATTGCAAACGTGACGCGTTGGGATGGCTCCGCGTTCCCGATCGGTCGATGATCCCGGGCAAGCCTGCCAGTCACCGAGTCCGGTTGGCCCAGCGCTCGGATCGCCTTGAGCCCGTCGGATCGATGGAGCCAGAACGACTCCACGGATTGCACCGTGAGAAGCTCATTCGACTCTTCAGGCGTTCACGCAAACCCAGAAACACCAAATCAAAGGTGCACAAGGTCACCCTGATTCCGATCGCCCGGGATCGGCTGCTGGTGGGAAAGTCATTGAATCGGGCTTCGAGAGCAATACTTCTCGCCTCGGCCCGTCAGTAACCAGTGGGGGTTGGTCTTCGTCACCTCGATGAAGCGAAGGATCGAAGGGGCAGGGATGGTGCAACCATTTTCATAGTTCACCCAGGTGCGAAACGGAATACTGAGCGCTTGGGCCAGGAGAGGTCCGCCATTCTCCCCATAAAGCTCTTCGCGAACTTCGCGGATCCTTCGCGCGAGATCGCTCTTGATCATCGGCCATTCGGGATTCGGAATCGACTTATCCATCGCCAATCCTGATTCTTCCTGCCAGAGATACGGGAACCTGAATGGCTGCATCATACCTCGATGGGTGGCCCCGGGAAACCGCCCACGTGACCAACGTCCCAAAAAGCACTTTCTAACAATCATAATACGACATGATCATTCTTTGAGCTTCAAGTTGGCGTCCTGTGAGTTGTGGTCAGCGCGGGCTCGTCAGCCTCAGATCGGACCGCTCTTAGGGCAAGTCAGCTCGCGACTGAATCCACGCGATCATGTGTGGTCAAGCAAGCTTGCTCGCAACCAAGGCATGTTGATTGGCGACGATCCTCCAATTGACCCGCAAACTTTCTCGATACTATGACGTAACATATCAATTATCAATAGTTTACGTAATCTGCAGAGGTCGGTGGGGCCGTTTTTTTGAGAAATCCAGCTTTTTGCCTCCAACTGTGTGTCGCGAGCCGCTCAGGATTCCGGTTCTTGCTTACGAGGTCAAGAGAGGCTTTCAGAGGGGGGGCAGGCTGCTGCTGGGTTGCGGGTTCGCCGCCTCGCTCTCGCCCGCTTGCTTTCCCTCCGAGGATCCTGAGGTTTCCAACGTGTTGCCCACTCAAGAGATCATCGACGGCCTGGCGGAACGGATCGAGCGTGCTTACACCTTGCGGCAATCGCGGTGGTACCGCGGGTGCTCGACTCCGAGGTTGTGGTCGGCTGCGGCTTTGAACCTGTGGCGGATCCACCAGAGCTCACCGGAAGTTCCTCTCGATCCAGAACTTTTCGTTGCCTCTCAGCCCATCAACACCCTTTTCGTCGATCCCTGGGCTGCCCTCGCTGAGCGAGAGGCCGGGATTCGCTACCGCTGTCGGGTGCGAAGGATTGTCGTGAGTCTCCGGAATGAGCTCGGGCGCGAATTGCGCCGAATCGAAAACCTCGTCGGGCAGGGTCGGTCGCTGGATCTGGTTGTGCGTTCTCCCCATGCCTCGATTTCTCCGCTGAGCTGTTACATCGCCGCATGCCGAGCCGGGCGTCAGGATCTGTTGGAGTCATTGAGGGAGAGGGCTCTCCAACAGCATGCATGCTGCCCTCTCTATCGGATCGCCAGTAGAGCCTTTCTTCCGCTGCAACACTATCCGGATCAAGCGCGAAGGACCGAAATCGAATCGTCCTCTCTCCTGGATTTCCCTCGTGAATTGGTTTCGCTGAATTGATCGCGATCGTGAGCAGTTGTTTGAGCCAACTGAGACACCAGAACTGGATCGGTCTCCTCGAGCAGCACGCCTTTGCCGCTGCTTGAACTTAAGCACGCAGGAAGTCTTGCCTCGCGGATGAGATTCAACGACAGCACAAATCGAAGAGGTTGGGTCTCGAAGCCAGGTCATGGGTACCGATAGTTCATCACATGCAAGCCAGCATTAGGCGAAGCCCACTGGTCTTCGCCTGACACGCCCGCAGCAAACTCGTCTCGAAGTCTCGCGAACCAACGTCGAACGGTCGGAAATCGGTTCTTGTGCCCTTTGGGCGGGAGCAATGTTATGCGCCGAAAGTTTCGCCCTTGCGTCGAGCTCATGCCAGGCCGAATCGCCCCATCCGGTATGGCTGTGTTTCCAGATCCGATGGATCCGTCGGCGGTTGTGACGAATCCCGGAACCAAGCTTGGCAATCCCATGGATCCCTCGTCGATCCCTTCCAACGACGGCGGGTTCTCTTCGGGTCTGGATGTTCTCGGCACCAACCCAGTGTCCCCCTTGGACGATCCCTCCTCAGTCGAGTACGTGTGTTGATCTCAGGGCATCCGTTTTGTGTCGTGGGTGCCGGGTGAGCGGGGATCGAGCCGTTTGCGACGGTCACCGGAGCGACTCCATGCACTGCCACAGATTCGAAGCCCGCGATCAACCGATCCGCCGCCAACGACGACTCGATTGAAGCGAAGTCGATCCTTCTTAAGATGTTGGCGTTCTTCGTCCAGGTTCAAGAAACTGAGAAATGGAGGGGAAACAGAGCCGCAGTCTTGGCAGACTCAACCTATTTTGACGTTTCTCGGTGGATTTCGACCCAACCCGACGCCTTTTTACGGCGAATCTGTTTTCCATCCGTTCGCCCCAACGATAAGATGGGTGAGCCGGTGGGAGTATCGGGCGGGTCGTGGTGCCTCCGATTCTAGGATCTTGCCGCTCCGCGCCCGGACATCGATCCTCCCATGACTTCCCCGGGGAGGAACCAGACGATGACGATGCTGTCGTGCAGCAGCGACCAGCTCAAGACTCTACAGGAGGCGCAGAACGGGGATGAGCTCGCCTGGACGGAGCTGTTTCAGGCGTGTTACCCCATGGTTCGCCGGGTCGCAAGGCGGCGACTCGCCCATTCGATGCGCTCCCTTCTTGATTCGACCGATATCGCCAGCGACGTGATGACCAGCCTGGCGGCCAATTTGACCAATCTGAGTTTCCCATCGATCGACTCGCTTGTCGCCTTCTTGGCCAAGGTGGCCGAGCAGAAGGTCATCGACGAATATCGCCGCCAGCATGCCGCGAAGCGAGATCGATCCAAAGAGCGGCCGATCTATTCATCGCTCGATGACGAGCCGTTTGCGCTTCCTCCCTCGGACGAGCCTCGCCCAAGTCAGTTTGCTGAGGCCGGCGAGACCTTCAGTCGGCTCCTCAATCGGGAGGATCCGACTGAGCAAAAGATCATCGAGATGCGGAATGCGGGCTACACGAATTCCGACATTGCCGAGGTCACTGGCTGGAACATCCGGAAGGTCCAAAGATTTCTCAAGGATGCTTACGATCGGCTCGAGCAATCGGGAGGCTAACCATGCGCCTTCCGTTTTGGCCGACCGTGTGGAGGAATCGGTTCCCTCTCTCTCCTCCGGGGCATACGGCGGCCCGGGAAGTCAATCCTCAAATTCAAGAAATTTGGGATCGGATCACGAATCATCCGTTCTTGCACACTGGGAAGGAGCCGGAGCACGGCCAGTTGCAGCTTCTCAGCCTCTTGATCAAAGAGGATTTACGAAACCGTTTCGATCGCGGCGAAACCCCGGCAGTGGCCGAATACTTGGAGGTTTTCCCTCAACTCGTCGGGGCTGAGAGCCGGGTTTTGAGTCTGTTGTACGAAGAATTTTGTCTCCTTGAGGAACACGGCCGCGGGCCAAGCCTGGACTCATTTTGCCGTCGTTACTCGGCCTGGAAGGACTCGCTCGAAGCACAGATCCATTACCATCGGCACATCAGCCGCCTTGCGGGCCGCACGCCCCCCCCGACTCGGTTTCCTTCCGCGGGTGAAACGTTTGAAGAATTCCGCCTCATCGCCCAGATCGGGCAGGGGGGGTCTTCTCGGGTTTTTGTTGCGAGTGACCTTTCTCTTGGGAACAAGCGAGTCGTCCTGAAGGTATCGATCGATCGGGGAGACGAGCCCAAGACGCAAGGGGCTCTCGATCACCCTCATATCGTGCCGGTAAATTCCGTCGTTTTTGACCTCGACCGAGGTCTGCGCGGGCTCTCGATGCCATTTCGGCCGGGTGTGTCCCTTGAGGAGATCCTTCGTCGGGTCCGTCCCCAGGAACGTCCGTCTCGGGCGATCGTTCTCTGGGAGGCGCTGGTCGAGGGAACCAGGACAGGATTCCCCTCGATCGGCGACTTCGAGTTTCAGACCCTGGCCTCGCGGGGCCCAACGAGCGATGGTTGGCGAGGATTCCCAGCCGATGGCTCTTATGCCCAGGGAGTCGCCTGGATCGGTTTCATCCTCGCCCGGACCCTGCAGTACGCTCATTCGATGAATACGTTCCACCGGGATGTCAAACCGGGAAATGTCTTATTGACCTTGCAGCATGGTCCTCAGCTTCTCGATTTCAACCTGGCTCGGTCGCCACACTCCGCCCAGCAGGCAGAATCCGCTATGTTGGGCGGAACTCTGCCGTACATGGCCCCCGAGCAGATCGAAGCCTTCCTGGATCCGAAACTCTGGGGCGAGGTCAAAGAAAAGGCAGATCTTTACTCACTGGG
>Ga0308411_10002324_pt1 | contig 12856 bp, 10 predicted proteins | sample HotsprottomLayer_2_FD_203530 | JGI IMG/M metagenome (GOLD analysis project Ga0308411, IMG submission 203530) | Hot spring phototrophic mat microbial communities from Octopus Spring, Yellowstone National Park, Wyoming, United States -... | ecosystem: Environmental > Aquatic > Thermal springs >... | reverse complement strand
ATCCACATCGGCGATCCGTGGTTGAGCGGAAAGCGGCTCGAGATCTGCGTCGCGACGATCGCCTGCTGCGGCGTGAGCCAGCGCATCGTCACGATGAGATCGCCACGGAAGCGCCCCGCCGGCACCGTGGGGATGGTCGAGCGGACGACCCAGCGATGGCGGTCGGTGGGCACTCCGGCGCGCTCCAGCGCGTCGTCGAAAGTGATGCCGGAGCCGATGAGAAACGCCACCAGGTCGTCGCGCCACAGCGCGCCCAAGTCGGTCACGTCGGGCAGCCGCTCGCCGTGGCGATAGACGGCGTAGCGTGGCAGGTCGTAGCGCAGGTCGGCGCCGGGCGCGAGGCGCTTGGGCTCCGGGTCGCCGGGATCGCAGACCTCCAGCACGGGGCAGGCCTTGTGGTTGCGCTGGCAGTAGAGCAGGAGATCGAACGCGTCGGCCTTCGGCACCACCGCAAGGTTGCACTGCACGTAGCCGAGGGCGAGCCCGCGCGTCGTGCCGGTGTGGCGCTTCTCGCGGATCGCTAGGCGCGCCCTCTGTGCTTCAGTCAAGCCACACCTCGTAGAGCTGCGCGTGGCCGCTCGCATCCGACGTGTACAGCACGCGCGTGCCGTCGGGCGAGAAACGCGGATGCGGGTGCGTGTGCTGCGGCGCATAGACCTCGCGCGGGCCATCGTTGTACGGGAACGGCCCGCCCCAGTGCTCGCCGGCGTTCGAGGCCCGCGGCAGGCACAGCCGCCGCGGCTCCCCGTCCCCACGCACCGGCAGCAGGTGCAGGCCGATGTCCGGGAACGTGGTGTCGCAGACGATGCGCTGCCCCCGATCGTCGGCGACCGCGTGCCAGGCCGGAAAGCGCGTGATCTCGCGCACCGCGCCGGTGTCGACGTCGACCGCCTTCATGCCGCGCGGCCAGTCGACGAACGCGAGCTCGCGCGTGCCGCGGATCCAGCTCTCGTGCGTGATCCACTGGCTGCGGTCGAGGCGCGGGTACGGGTTGCGGTTGCCGCTGCCATCGCGGCGGACCACCCAGATCCGGTTGGTGAGCGGACCGGCGTAGAACAAGAGGTCCGCGTCGTCGGGATGGAACTGCGGGTGCCCGATCGTATCGCGCTCGAGGATCACTTCGGCGGCGCCGGTCGCCGTGTCGATGACGTGGAACCGCGACACCCGACCGGCCTTCACCGGGATCGCCCACCAGCGGTCGTCGCCGGAGAGCGCGGTGGTGCCCATCGCCGCCCCGACCATGCCCCGCTCGCGCATCTCGACCGCGCCGAAGTCGACGAGCCGCTCCTCGGCGAGGGTCTCTAGATCGAGCCGCCAGGCGCCGGTGCCGGCGACGAAGAACACGTGCCGACCGTCGTGCGAAGGGTAGATCGACCACTCCGCGAGGTCGGCCCGGTCGGTGAGCTGCACCAGCCGCCCGCTCGCCTGCTCCTCGGCGAAGAGCTGCGGGGCTCCCGTGCGATGCGAGACGAAGATCAGGCGGCGCATCGCGTCGTCCCAGGCGGGGACGAAGAAGAAGGGGTGGTGGTGGATCGACGGGTGCGCGGTGATCTGACGGATGCGCGCGCCGGTCGCCTCGTCACGGAGCCAGCGCGACTCCGCCGGCCAGACCCGCCCCTTGCCTGCGCCGCTCATCGGAGGCCGGCCTCCGGCGGGCGGGCGGCCGCAGCCGGCGCTCGGCCGCGCCCGGCGAGCGCCCACGCGGCGAGGATGGCGAACGCCGCGCACCCGACCCACCAGATCGGCTGGCCGGTCGGCGCGAGCAGCATCAGCAGCGCGGCCGCGCCGAACCCGAGCCGCTCCGACCAACCGAGCGGCCGGCCGAGGTAGCCCTGGAGGAACACCGCCCAGGCGAAGGTCGCCGCCATCATCGAGCCGAACGCGAGCGCGATCCAGCCGATCGGCCCCGACCACAGCAGCGCCGGATCGAACGCGAACGCGAACGGAATCAGGAACAGCACCAGCGCGAGCTTGAAGGCGAGCAGGCTGGCGCGCATCGAATCGGCCTTCGCCAGCCCGGCGGCGGCGTAGGAAGCGAGCGCGACCGGCGGCGTGATCATCGACAGCACGCAGTAGTACATCACGAAGAAGTGCGCGGCCAGGACGTCGATCCCGAGCTTGGTGAGCGCCGGCACGAACAGGATCGCGCCGATGATGTAGGCGGCGACCGTCGGCAGACCCATGCCCATCACCAGGCATCCGACGATGATCAGCAGCATCGCGCCGATCAGCGTCCCGCCGGAAAGCTCGATCAGCTGGCTGGAGAACTTGAGCGCGAGGTTGGACTGGATCGCCACCGCGATGATGATGCCGATTGCCACGATCGGCACCGCCACCTGGGCGGCCTGCTTGGCGACCTCCTCGACCATCTCGACCCAGCCGCGCAGCCCGAGCCGCGACGCGGGCCGCAGGTAGCAGATCGCGAGCGCGACCGCGGCCGCGGTCATCGCGGCGAACACCGCCGACCGGTTGGACAAGATCAGGATCGCGATCAGGACGATCGGCGGCAGGAAGAGGTAGGCGCGCGGCCCGATCGCCGGGATGCCCGCGAGCTCCTCGGCCGGCAGCGTGCCGATGCCGCGATGGCGGGCCTTGAGGTGCACGATCATGTAGAGCGCGAAGTAGTAGGCGACCGCCGGGATCAGGCCGGCGATCGCGATCCGCGCGTACGGTGTCGCGAGCAGCTCGGCCATGACGAACGCGGCGATCCCCATCACCGGCGGCATCAGCTGCCCGCCAGTCGAGGCGGTCGCCTCGTGCGCGGCCGCCTCCTCCGGCCGGTAGCCGGTGCGCTTCATCAGCGGGATGGTGAAGATCCCGGTCGCCACCACGTTCGCCACCGCGCTGCCGCTGATCGTGCCGAACATCGCGCTCGCGACGATGCTCGACTTGGCCGCCCCGCCGGCGCGCCGGCCCACCAGCCGCAGCGCCGAATCCATGAAGAGTTGCCCGCCGCCGGTCGCGGCGTACACCACGCCGAACAGGATGAAGTACCAGACGAAGTTGACCGAGGTGTCGGTGGTGACGCCGAGGATGCCGTGCGTCGCCATCGTCAGGATCTCGACGAAGAGCGCGTAGTCGAAGCCCTGGAAGGCGAGCCAGCCGGGGAACCAGCGCCCAAGGAAGCCGTAGGCGATGAACACGCCGATCACCGCGAGCAGGCTCCAGCCCACCGTCCGGCGCACGCCCTCGAGGAGCAGCGCGAGGATCAGCGTGCCGAAGACGAGGTCGCGCGGGAGCACCTCGTCGACGTTCTCCATCCGGGTGTGCAGTCGGTCGAACTCGGCGAGGTAGTAGCCGAGCACCGCGGCGGTGGCCACGACGAGCGCCCAGTCGACGACCCCGCGCCAGCGCGCGCTCTCGCCGGCGCGCAGCGGCCACCACATGAATACCGTGGCGAGCGCGAGGCAGATGTGAACCGGCCGCGAGATCTGCAGCGGCAGTGGGTCCCAGAGCAGATACAGCTGGAAGCCGAGCCACGCGGCCGCCACCAGCCACCGCGGCGCGAGCACGCGCCGCAGGAGCGGCGTGTCCACCACTGCCGAGCTCACCGCCGCGCCCGCGCCAGCGCCGGCGCTACATCCAGCCCTTTTCCTTGTAATACTTGATCGCCCCCGGGTGGAGCGGCACTCCCACGTTCTCCGGCCGCCACGCGTCTTTCGCGACGAAGCCCGACATCGCCTTGTGCTCGGCGACGATCGCGTCGCGGTTCTCGACGATCGCCTTGGTGATCGCGTAGGCGATCTCGTCGGGCATGTCCTTGTGGACGATCAGGTTGGTACCGAAGTCGGCGGCTTTCGTCGGCCCGCTCTGGCCCTTGAAGAAAACCGGCATCGGATGGACCTTCATGCCGTTCCTCGCGAGCACCGCGAGCGACTTCTCTGGCAGATCGAGGAAGCGTACCGGTACCGTGAGTGTGACTTCCTGCGTGGCCGGGTGGCCCGGCGAGACACTCTCGAAGTACAGGTCGGCGCGGCCGTCGCGCATCATCTGCGGGATCTGGCCGACGTCCACCTGGATGATCTGGCCGCCCTTCGCCTTGTACTTGTCGAAGTCGAGGCCGATCCCCTCGAAGATCATCCGCACCGCCGGCGGCACCGTGCTGCCGGCCGGCTTCATGATCACCCGCGGCGGCTGATTCGAGAGCAGCGCCTTCTCCAGCGTGTCGTTACCGGTGCGTTTGATGTACTCCTCGGTGAGCATGCCGACGATCCACACCTCGTTCAGGCCGCCGAGCAGCGCGCGGATGTCGGGGTACTTCTTGCCCTTGTAGATCTCCTGCTCGCCCTCCATCGCCCACACCGAGGTGCAGACGTTGGCGAGCGCCAGGTCGGCTTTCTTCTCGTGCACCAGGATCACGTTGCCGATGCCACCGCCGCGCGCGACCACCTCGACCTTCGCGCCCGCGGGCAGGGCCGGCTGGATGTGCTTCGCGAAAGTCGCCGCGAACACGTACCAGATCGAGCCGAGCGGCATGGCCTGGAGCTTCAGCTCCTGGGCGAGCGCGGCGCCCGCCAGCGCGAGCGTGCATGCGGCAACGGCCAAACACCGCTTCCAACCCATCGCTTCCTCCTTTCGCGTCTCAGTCGAGTTTGACGTTCGCGAACTTCGCCACCCGGGCCCACTTCTCGATCTCGGCCTGGACGAAGGCGCCGAACTCCTCCGGCGAGTTGCCGACGATCTCCGCTCCGAGCCCCTGCAGGCGCTCCTGGACGTCGGGCTGCTTCAGCGCCTTCACGATCTCGGCGTGCAGCCGCGCGACGATCTCCTTCGGCGTGCCCGCGGGCGCCATCACCCCGCCCCAAGAGAAGGACTCGAAGCCGGGAACGCCCGCCTCGTCGACGGTGGGCACGTCCGGGAGCGAGGCGACCCGTTTCTTGGTCGACACCGCGAGCGCGCGCAGCTTCCCGGATTTCACGTGCGGGCTGGCCGCGACCGCGGTCGGCAGCGTGAGCTGGACCTGGCCGCCCATCACGTCCTGCATCGCCTGGGCGTCGCCCTTGTACGGGATGGCGACGATGTCGACGCCGGCCATCGACTTCAGCAGTTCGATCCCCATGTGGTTCGACGAACCGTTGCCGCCGTTCGCGTACTGCAGCTGGCCCGGCTTCGACTTGGCGAGCGCGAGCAGGTCCTTGAGCGACCGCACCTCGAGCTTCGGGTCCACCACCAGCACCTGCGGCACCAGGGTGGTGAGCGTGATCGGCGCGAAGTCCTTGACCGCGTCGTAGGGCAGCTTCGCGTAGACGCTCGGATTGATCGCGTTCGGGCCCAGGTTCGCCATCAGGATCGTGTAGCCGTCGGGCGGCTGCTTGACGAACCACTCCAGCGCGACGATGCCGTTCGCCCCGGGCTTGTTGTCGACGATGACCTGCTGGCCCATCGACTCGGTGAGCTTCTGGGCGAGCACGCGCGCGGTGACGTCGGACGCCCCGCCCGGCGGATACGGCACGACGAAACGGATCGGCTTGGCCGGATAGGGCTGCCCGGCGGCCGGCCCGGCGACGAGCGCGAGCGCGGCGAACGCCGCGGCGGCGATTGCACCACTCCTCATTTTCTCCTCCTCGTCGGTGGTTCACGCGCCGGTGGGCGCTCGCCCGACCCGGCGCGGGCGGCGCTAAGCAGCCGCCTTCGCGAGCATGCCCGCCTTGCGCACCGCCTCCTCGATGCGCCTGGCCGCTTCGCCCTCGGGCACGCGGGTGGGTGCGCGGCAGACGGGCGACTTCATCCTCCCGGCGAGCACCATCGCGTATTTCATCCGCGCGTGCGCCTCCCCGGTCGGCTCGCCGAAGCCGTACACCACGTCCTTGAGCGGGTTGATCTCGAACTGGAGCTGCATCGCGCGCTTCAGATCGCCGGCCTGCACCGCCCGCCACAGCGCCACCAGCTTCTCCGGGATGAACGAGGCGAAACCGAGCAGCGCCCCGTCGACCCCCTGCACCATCGAGGCGAGGACGTACTCGTCGTGGCAGGTGAGGATCGTCTTCTCCGGCGCGGCCTCGCGGATCGACCGCACGTCGACCGCGTACTTGTTCATTTCGCGGGTGCCGACCTTGAACGCCTTCACCCACGGCAGGCGCGCGAGCTCGGCGAGCAGCTCGTGCGAGTAAGAAGCGCGCGTCCACGACGGATAGACGTGCACGACGAGATCGAGCCCGCTCGCCTTGCCGACCGCGGTGAAGTGGTCGATCACGTGCTCCGGCCGCATCCCGAAGCGCAGCCACATGTGCGGCGGCATCACGAGCAGCGCGCTCGCGCCGGCCTCGCGTGCCATCACGCCGTGCTCGGCCGCCTCGGTGATGCTCTCGGTGCAGATGCCGGAGATCACCGGCAACCGCCCGTTCGCCTGGTCGGCGACGATGCGGGTCACCTCGGCGCGCTCCTTCGCCGACAGCGCGAACACCTCGCCGGTGTGTCCGTTGGTGGTCAGCCCGCCGAGCCCTTCGCACCCACACAGCCAGTCGGTGAACCGGCGCAGCTCCGGCTCGTCGATCGACTGGTCGGCACGAAACGGCACCTGCATCGCCGGGACGATGTCCCGGTACTCCCATCGCTTGCTCATGCGCTGTCTCCTAGCTCGGGTTGCGTTCCGGGTCTGCTCAGGCGGCCTGCGGCACGATCGCACCGCCGGCCTGCATCGCCTTCGAGATCGCCCGCGCCGCCTGCTGCACCGGGTCGAGCGCGAGCTTGAGAAACCGTTCGAGCGGCATTCGCATCACCGGGGCGACGACGCTCACCGCAGCGATCGGGCAGCCGTCGGGGTCGAGCACCGGCGCCGCGAGCGCGCGCAGGCCCGAGGTGACCTCCTGGTCGACGACCACGTAGCCCGCCCGCCGCACCCGGACGAGCCGGGCGTAGATCTCCTTCAGATCGGTGACGGTACGCGGGGTGAGCCTGACGCGCGGCTTGAGCGCGAGCACCCGTTCCTGCTCCGTGCGCGGCAGGTAGGCGAGGATCGCCAGGCCGAGCGCCGAGCAGTACGCGGGAATGCGCGAGCCGACCCGCACGTCCACGCCGAGCCGCACCAGCCCCGCCTGGACGCGCTCGACGTACACCACGTCGCCGCCGTCGAGCACGCCGACGCTCGCCGCCTCGTTCACCTCGCCCACCAGCGACCGCAGCACCGGCCGGACGCGCTCGCGCAGGTCGGCGCGCGCGATCGCGTTGAACCCCAGGTCGAGGCACTTCAGCGTGAGACGGAAGCGGCGCGTACCCGCCACCCGCTCGACGTAGCCGAGCAGGACGAGCGTGTTGAGCAGGCGGAAGGTGGTCGCGTTGTCCAACTCCGCGCGCCGCGCGACCTCGGCCAGGGCGAGCTCAGGCGCGTTGGAGGTGAACGCCTCGAGGACGCGGAAGCCCTTGGCGAGCGACTGCACCAGGTTCTTCGGGTTGTCGGCAGCAGATGCGGCAGTCACGGCGTGTGCAGGCGAGGTCGCGAGAGAGCTCGGAAGAAGATTAGTGACGGTCCGACACGAGTTCGGAATGCGAACGATTGTTTGACCGAGGCTCTAGTCTAGACGCGCAGCGCCGGCGCGGCAAGCCGCGGGACGGTTAAATTCGCGCATGCCGCGCTCGACCGCCTATCAGACGTGGGTCCGGCCCCTGCTCTTCCGCTTCGATGCGGAACGGGTCCATCGCGCGACGCTCGCGCTCGCCGGAGCGGTCGGCCGCACGCGCGCTGGCCGCGCCGCCCTGCGCGCGCTCTACCAGTTCGAGGACGATCGGCTCGGGACGAGCGTCGGCGGGATCGCTTTCCCCAACCCGGTCGGCCTGCCGGCCGGCTTCGACAAGAACGGCATCGCGACCGAAGCCCTCGCCGCGCTCGGCTTCGGCTCGATCGACGTGGGCTCGGTCTCGGCGCGAGCGTCGGCCGGGAACCCGGAACGCCCGCGCCTGTTCCGCATCCCCGCCGACGAGGGCCTGATCGTCTTCTACGGCGTGCCGAACGACGGCGCCGCGGCGGTCGCGGCGCGCCTCGCGCGGGTCCGCCTGCCGGTCCCGCTCGGGGTGAGCCTGGTCGAGACCAACACCGGGCGGCCCGCGCCGGTCGACGCGGTGATCGCCGAGCTCGCCGACGCGGCGCGCCGGTTCACCGGCATCGCGACCTACCTCGCGCTCAATCTCAACTGCCCGAATTCCGCCGGCGGGTTCTCCCACTTCGACGATCCGGCGCACCTGCGCGCGCTGCTCGCGGCGCTCGGCGACGTCGAGCGGCTGCCGCCCGTCTTCATCCGCGTCACGCCCCCCGCGGAAGCGCGGGCGATCGACGCGATCCTCGCGGCGATCGACCCCTTCGCCTTCGTCAAAGGGCTGTCCTTCTACGATCCGAAGAACGACCTGCGCGCGCGCCTGCGCACGCCGCCGGGCGAGCTCGCCCGCATGCGCGGCAGCGTGTCGGCGCCGGTCGCGCTCGGCTGGACGCAGGCTACGATCCGGGAGTGGTATCGGCGCATCGACCGCAAGCGCCTGGCGCTGATCGGCGTGGGCGGGATCAGCTCGGCCGAGGACGCCTACCGCACGATCCGGCTCGGGGCATCGCTGGTGCAGGTCTACACCGCCCTCGTGTATCAGGGACCCGCCGTCGTCCGCGCAATCAAGCGCGGCCTCGTGCGGCTGCTCGAACGCGACGGGCTCCGCAACATCGGCGACGCGGTCGGCGTCGACAACCCGCCAGCGGCGCCGCGATAGCGATTGCCGCGCCGCGGCCCGCCGCCGATAATGCCGCGCCGCAGCACCCGGCCGACTCCCGATGACCGCCTATCCGCACCTCTTCACGCCGCTGAGGCTCGGCCCGATCACCCTCGCCAACCGGATCGTGATGGGCTCGATGCACACGCGCCTCGAGGCGGGCGATCGGCCCGCCGAGCGGCTGGCCGCGTTCTACGCCGAGCGCGCGCGCGGCGGCGCGGGACTGATCATCACCGGCGGGGTGTCCCCCGACCGCCCGGGCCGCATGGAAGAGGACTCGCGCGTCCTCGATTCTGCCGACGAGCTGCCGTTCCATCGCACCATCGTCGATGCGGTCCATGCGGCGGGCGCGCCGATCTGCCTGCAGATCCTGCACGCCGGACGGTACGCGAAGTGCAACGATCTGGTCGGCGCCTCCGACATCGCCTCGCCGATCAACCGGCGCCGGCCGCACGCGCTGTCCGACGCCGAGGTCGAGCGCACCATCGACGCGTTCGCCGCGTGCGCCGAGCTCGCCCGTCGGGCAGGTTACGACGGCGTCGAGATCATGGCCTCCGAGGGCTACCTGATCACCCAGTTCACCTCGCCGCGCACCAACAACCGCACCGACCGCTGGGGCGGGTCGCTCGAGAACCGGCTGCGCTTTCCGGTCGAGATCGTGCGCCGCACGCGCGCCGCGGTGGGGCGCGGCTTCCTGATCGCCTACCGGATCTCGGCGCTCGACCTGGTCGAAGGTGGCCTGTCGGCCGCCGAGACGATCGCCCAGGCGCGCGCGGTCGCGGCCGCCGGCGTCGATCTGTTCGACACCGGCATCGGCTGGCACGAGGCGCGCGTGCCCACCATCGCGTACATGGTGCCGCGCGCGGCGTTCGCGTTCGCCACTGCGCGGCTGCGCGCGGCCGTGCCGGTGCCGGTAGTGGCGACCAACCGCATCAACACGCCGGAGGTGGCCGAGCGGCTCCTCGCCGAAGGCGTCGCCGACGCCGTCTCGCTCGCGCGCCCGATGCTCGCCGACCCGGCGTTCGCGGCCAAGGCCGCGGCCGGCCGCGCCGACGAGATCAACACCTGCATCGCCTGCAACCAGGCGTGCCTCGATCTGATCTTCGCCCACCGGACGGCCACCTGCCTCGTCAACCCGCGAGCCTGTCGCGAACTCGACTTCCCGACCGGCCCGGCCGCCACGCGCAAGCGCATCGCCGTGGTCGGCGGCGGCGCCGCCGGGCTGGCGAGCGCCGTCACCGCTGCCGAGCGCGGCCACGCGGTGGTGCTCTACGAGGCGGCGCCCGAGCTGGGCGGCCAGATGCGCCTGGCCGCGGCGATCCCCGGCAAGGAGTTCGCCGAGACGATCCGCTACTTCCGGCGGCGGCTCGAGCGGCTGGGGGTCGCGCTGCGGCTCGGCCAGTCACCGTCGGCGGAGGCGCTGGCGGCCGGCGGCTTCGACGAGATCGTCATCGCCACCGGCGTGCGCCCGCGCATCCCGGCGCTCGACGGCGTCGGGCATCCGAAGGTGCTGCGGTACGACCAGGTCCTGAGCGGCGCGGCGCGCGCCGGCCGCCGGGTCGCGATCATCGGTGCGGGCGGAATCGGGTTCGACACCGCGGTCTTCCTCACCACCCCGCCCGGCGCCACCACGGTGGGGTACTTCCTCGACGCCTGGGGCGTGGACCGCACCGGGACCACGGCGGGTGGCCTCGGAGCGCCCGCCAGCGAAGCGGTGCCGCGCGAGGTCTGGTTGCTCCAACGCAAGGCGACCCCGGCCGGGAAGACCCTCGGCGCCACCACCGGCTGGGCGATCCGCTCCGAGCTCGCTCGCCGCGGCGTGAGGATTCTCGTCGGGGTCGAGTACGTGCGCGTGGACGATCGCGGCCTCCACATCGTTCACGACGGCGCGCCGCAGGTGCTCGCGGTCGACCACGTCGTGCTGTGCGCCGGCCAGGAGCCGGTGCGCTCGCTCCACGACGAGCTCGCCGCCCGCGGCGTCCGCTCGCACCTCGTCGGCGGCGCGCGCGTCGCCGCCGAGCTCGACGCGTTCCGGGCGATCGACGAAGGCACGCGCACCGCGCTCGCCTTCTGACCCGCCGGCCGATCGCCCGGCGCTACCCGGCCATCGTCAGCCCGCCCGAAACGCTGATCGTCTGCCCGGTGATGTAGGCGGCGTCGTCGCTCGCCAGGAACGCGACGATGCCGGGGTAGTCTTCCGGCGTGCCGAGGCGGCGCATCGGGATCGCCCGCTTGAGCCCCTCCAGGATCTTCGCCCCGTCGGGTCCTTCGGCGAAGCTGCGCAGGATCGCCGTGTCGGTCGGCCCGGGGCAGACCGTGTTCAATCGGATCCCTTTCCCGACCAGCTCCCGGGCGAGCGTCTTGGTGAGCGCGATCACGCCACCCTTGCACGCCGAGTACACCGCCTCGCCCGACGAGCCGACGCGGCCGGCGTCCGAGGCGATGTTGACCACGACGCCGCGGCCGCGCGCGGCCATGCGCTTCAGCACGCAGTGGTGCACGTTGAGCGGTCCGTACAGATTGATGCGGATCACCTTGTTCCAGAACGCCGGCTCGGTGTCGAGAAAATTCGCCGCGCGGTCCCAGCCGGCGTTGTTGACCAGGATCTCCACCGCGCCGCGCGCGGCCTCGAGCGATTCGACCGCCCGCGCGACCGCTTGGTAGTCGCCCACGTCAGCGAGCTCGACGTGGGAGTGCCCGCCGCGCGCCTGGATCTGCCCGGCGCAGTCGAGCGCGCCGGTCTCGTCCACGTCGAGGATCCCCACGATGCACCCCTCCCCGGCGAGCCGCAGCGCGATCGCGCGACCGATGCCGTTCGCCGCGCCGGTGACCAGCGCGACCTTCCCCTGCAAGCCCCTCATGCGTGCCTCCTCACGAAGTCGGCGATCGCGGCGAGCGTGCGCTCGTGCTGCTCGCGGTGCGGGCTGTGCCGGCAGTTTTCGAGCCGCAGCACCTCGCAGGGCCCGGCCACCTGCGCGGCGATCGCATCGACCTGGGCCATCGTCCCGTACTCGTCGTCGGCGCCCTGGATCACGAGCACCGGGCACCCGATCGCGCCGAGACAGGCCTCGATGTTCCAGCGGCGGAAGTCCGGATGCAACCAGATGTCGTTCCAGCCGTAGAAGGTCCGGCGCGCGTCGGCATGGTAGCGGCCGAGTTTCGCCGCGAGGTCGGTCGTCTCGAACGCGACCTTCGCAGCGGCGATGCTGCGCACCGACACCTCCTCGACGAAGACGTGCGGCGCCATCGCCACCACCCCGCGCACCGGGCGGCCGCTGCCGGCGTAGAGGAGCGCGATCGACGCGCCGTCGGAATGCCCCACGAGCAGCGGTCGCTCCACGCCGAGCGTCGCGAGCAGCGCCGGCAGCGATTCGAGCGCCTCGCGGTGCATGTAGTCGACGCCGAACGGCTCGGCGAGCGGCTCGGAGGCGCCGTAGCCGTAGCGCGAATAGACGACCGCGGCGCAGCCGGTCTCTTCGGCCACCCGCGCCGGAAAGCCGCGCCACATCGCCACCGACCCGAGCCCTTCGTGCAGGAACACGAGCGTGGGCCGGCCCGGCTCGCCGGCGATCGTCCGCACCTCGATCCGCCGGCCGCCGACTTGCACGAACGCATGCTCGTGGCGATGCACCGCCGTGCCCCTCACAGCCGCAGCGGCCGCCAGTAGCCGGTGAGCTCGAGATAGCCTGCCCCGACCACCCGCCCGTTCGCCTTCGCGCGCACCGCGCCCTCCCAGTAGATCGTCCCGGTGCTCGAGCGCGAGTCTAGCTCCTGGTCGTCGAACAGGGGCTCGAGCTCGACCACGTGGTTGCCGGCGCGTACCCGGAGGGCGACCGGATACTCGACCGCGGTGCGTGGCGAGCGCCACATGCGCAGCGCCTCGAAGCGGACCTCGTCCGGGGCGAACGTGCGCACCCGCCCGTCGGGCGCGCGCAAGGTGCCGGCGGCCCAGACCTCGCCGCCGCCCTGCGCGCGCATGCGAAAGGCCATCAGCGCGCCGCCGTCGGTGAGGTTGAGGCCCACCCAGTCCCAGCCGGTCGCTTCCGGCGCCATCACCTCGCTCGACCACTCGTGGTCGAGCCACGCCCGCCCGGTCACGCGCTCGCGCCGCGCGCCGCGCGCGACCGCACCGGTCACCGCCAGATGCGGGCGGCTGTAGTAGTAGCTC
>Ga0308411_10002322_pt1 | contig 12862 bp, 11 predicted proteins | sample HotsprottomLayer_2_FD_203530 | JGI IMG/M metagenome (GOLD analysis project Ga0308411, IMG submission 203530) | Hot spring phototrophic mat microbial communities from Octopus Spring, Yellowstone National Park, Wyoming, United States -... | ecosystem: Environmental > Aquatic > Thermal springs >... | reverse complement strand
ACAGTAGTGTTCCTCGGCCAGGTCGTCTCCGGTGAGGGTGTTGCGGAGATTGACGACCGTGCGAATGCCGTGATCGTTGATGAACTGGCGTAGGACATTAGGGCTAAGTTGGGCGGAGCGATACAGCACCCCCTGGCGAACTTCTCCAACGTGTCGATACTTGCCACGTTGTTGAAGGGTAAGAAGGATCGGCAGGGAAAAAGCGGCCAAAGTGAGAGTGACGGCACCAATTCCTGCCAAGTTCTTCCACATAAATGAGTCTCCCAGGGCACTACCGCAAGCGGCAACGATCATAGCGTTGGCCACGAGACGGAACAAGGACAACTGCGGCTGAGAGGCGATAGTCCGCCTTAATGCCTCCATTGATTTTCCCCATCTGGCAAGCTATGGTGCGCTCGCGATAGGCCCAAGCATGGGGCCACTACCTTACAGGAAAGTGAGGAATCGTTCGTGGAAACTCGATACACCGTCCATCCTTCCGCTTATGTGGACGAGCCTTGTGAGATCGGCGAAGGAACCAAGATTTGGCACTTCAGTCACATCATGTCCCATTGCAAGATCGGCAAGCGGTGCATTCTGGGACAGAATGTGCTGGTTTCTCCAGAGGTGACGATCGGCGACAACGTCAAGATCCAAAACAATGTGTCGCTCTACACTGGAGTGATCATTGAGGACGATGTCTTCCTCGGCCCGTCTTGCGTCTTCACGAACATTAGCAACCCACGAAGCCAAATAGTTCGCCGGCATCTGTACGAAAAGACCTTGATTCGCAAGGGGGCGACTATTGGGGCCAACGCCACCATCGTTTGCGGCTCGACGATCGGTCGCTATGCCTTTATTGCCGCTGGTGCCGTGGTGACATGTGATGTGCCGGATTATGCGCTGATGATGGGGGTGCCGGCACGACAGGTCGGCTGGATGAGCCGGCATGGGCATCGACTGGGCAAGCCCGACTCACAAGGAATCATGGTCTGTCCGGAATCGGGCCTACGCTATCGCGAGGTCGAACCCGGAGTGCTGCGCTGTCTGGATCTGGATGAATCGGCTCCGCTACCTGCCGCTGCCTGAGGATATGAGGAACAGCCATCCTTTCGCCCAGAAGAGGCTAGACAATGACCGCGATCGGAATGATCGGATGTGGGAGTTGGGGAAGTAACTGGGTTCGCACACTGGCCAGTCTTCCCGATGTCGAATTGCGCTGGTGCTGCGATCTCAATCCGGGATTGCTGACTCGGCTTCAACAGCAATTTCCCCAGGTTCGTACCACCACCAATGTGGACGACCTGTTCAACGATCCGACCCTGGAAGGGGTGGTCATCGCTACCATTGCTCCAACACACTATCAGGTTGCCCGGCGAGCTTTGGAGTGTGGCAAGCACGTCCTGGTCGAAAAACCGTTGACCTTGAACAGTCAGGAGGCCGCTGCCCTCAATGAGTTGGCCATGGCTCAGCGGCGCGTTCTCATGGTCGGCCATCTTCTGGAGTATCACCCTGCCATCCTCTACATCAAGCAAATGATCGACCAAGGAGAACTAGGGGAAGTTTACTATCTCTATTCGCAGCGGTTGAACCTCGGAAAGATCCGCAGCGACGAAAACGCTTGGTGGTCGCTGGCTCCTCACGATGTGAGCGTGGCTCTGCGGTTGCTCGGCGACTGGCCCGTTTCAGTGCAGTGCCGTGGCCAGAATGTGGTGCAGAAGACGGTCGCTGATGTGGTCTTTGGCATTTTGGAGTTTCCTGGAAGCAAGCTGGCTCACATCCATGTCAGCTGGCTCGATCCCCACAAGACCCGGAAAGTCACAGTGGTCGGTTCTAAACGCATGGTCGTCTTCGATGACACGTTGCCGGCCTACAAAGTGACGGTTCACGACAAGGGCTTCCGCTTGACGGATAAAGTGAATTCCTATGCCGATTGGATCACCATGACGCAGGGAGACATCCTTATTCCCAAGATGGATGCCACCGAACCGCTGCACCGCGAAGCCAAGCACTTTATCGATTGCATTCGCAAGCAGAGCAAACCCATCTCCGATGGCGAATCGGGGCTGGCGACCGTCACGGTACTGGAATACGGTCAACGCTCGCTCGAAACCGGCGAGGTGGTGGCCCTTCCTTCACGAGAAGCCATGCGACGCCTGGCGGCTTGAGGCCATGCCAGAGGGCTAACCCGGTCAGAGAGGTTGTCTCTGACCGGGGGTTGGTGTCGCCGCTCATCCTGCGTCGATGCCCAGTTCTTTAGCCTTGAGCAGTTCCGACTTGCCGTTGCGAGCGACGGCGTATTGGAAATTGGTGTCCTTGGTGCAGGCGGCTCCAAGGCGGCCTTTCGGATCGAGAGCCAGGAAGGCCACTCGGGCAGGGTGAACGCCGCGACGGACAGCCAGTTGGTTGACACGCCTGATAGCCGCTTCACAGGCTTGTTGTGGCGACTTGCCGGCACGCATCGCCTCGACGATGAGCAGGCTGCCCCCGATGCGAATGATTTCCTCACCGACTCCCGTGCCGCCCGCCGCACCCGCTTGGTCATCGACATAGAGGCCGTGCCCGATCAATGGCGAGTCGCCGACGCGACCGTGTCGCTTGAACGCTAGTCCAGAAGTGGTACACACGCCTGCTAGAGACTCCTTGGCATCCAGAGCCAGTACGGTGACCGTATCGTGGCTTTCGGGAGGGGGGGGAACAGCTTTGCGGCGATTGCCCGGTCGCGTTTTGGCCCATTTGGCCACGCTTTCGGGCGTGTGCAGGGTATCGAGAGGGAAGCCCTGTTCCAGGGCAAACAGCCTGGCCCCTTCGCCAACGAGGAGTACGTGAGGGGTTTTTTCCATGACGCGACGCGCTAGGGCGGCGACATGACGAATATTTTCGACGGCGGCCACTCCGCCGCAGGCCAGGGTTTTACCCTCCATGACACAGGCATCGAGTTGCACCGTTCCCAGAGCGTTGGCGAGACCGCCGAATCCGACGGAATCGACGGCCGGGTCATCTTCGACCGCCTGCGCTCCGGCAAGGGCGGCATCGAGAGCGGATTGGCCGGCCTGCAATACAGGCCAAGCCCGATCCACGGCGGTCTTACCAAATGGCCAGGTTGCAATTACCACTGGATCTGCCATGCGTTCCAACCTCAGAATCGAGAGAGGACAAATGCTTCCTCTGTGGAAGGATTCTGCCACCCCTGCCCGGACATCTTAGCCAATCCCTCTCGCTGAGGAAACTTGGCTCTTTCCCAGGAAAATACGCCAAAGGTGCGATTGACATTTGCTCGCGGGATTCCTAGTCTCGCAGTACGAGATAGTGCTAATTCCAGAGTTTAACCCCGTATTTGCGAGGAATTCATGGCGAAGAACAGTGCCCCAGAGCCGGCCAAGTCTACCAAGCCCATGCCCAAGACCCAGGTTTTCAAAGAACTCGCCGCCAAGACGAGTCTCGAACCGAAGCAAGTAGCGGCGGTGTTCGAGGCTCTGGAGCAACTGATCGTGCAACAGTTGAGCAAGAAGGGCCCAGGCGAGTTTGTGCTGCCAGGATTGGTCAAGTTCAAGCTGATCCGCAAACCGCCGACCAAGGCCGGCATGAAGCCCAATCCTTTCAAGAAGGGCGAGATGATGGAGGTGAAGGCCAAGCCCGCCTCAGTGAAGGTCAAGCCCGTCATTCTCAAGGCACTCAAAGATCTGAACGCCTGAGCGGCAACTCCAGTTGCCCAGGTTCTTTTGCACGGCGGACTCCAGACCTGCTGTTCCTCGTCGGGAATCGCAGGCACGAGTCCGTCTTTATATTTCCGCTCGTTCAACAGCTAACCCGCCTGGCACTTTCCAAGCGTAAAATGCCTGGGAAGCCGAACCCCTGCTGACCAGGGGGGCTTCTTTCGGCGGCCGATCTATCAAGGAGATGGCTCCGTGGCACGGAAAAGAACCGCATTGCAAGGGCAAGCCGAACCGATCAGGGATGACTCGGTACAGGAAGAGTCCGTCTCCGCATCAGAGGCCTCTGCGCCGCGGCCTGCTTTTGAACTGGCAGCAAATCCCCCTGTCTGCACACCAGAACCGCCCGTGGCCATTCCCATTGGCCTATCGCTTAGCGAGTTACAGGAACGGCTCGACCGCCTCGAACAATCCATACGCAGCTTGCAAGAGGTCGAACAACGGCTGGCCAATCGCCCGTCTACTCAAATTCAGCGTGAACCCGACCCGGTCGAACCGGCTAGCTCTTCCGTGTTCGATGCCGCTCGCGCTCTGGTGAATGCTGGGGCCAGCTTGCTGCCAGCCATGACCACCGCCTCGAGCGGCGGCAAACCGGCCCGGCCCTGGTTGATACGCGAGATCTTGGTCGAACTTCAATGCATCTACTATCTCTACGCTGATCCGCGTTATCGCCTTGGCTGGATCGCTCGTTTTGTCCCGCTGATCTTGGTGGTAGCCATCTTTACCAGTGGCTTGTGGGTGCCATTTGCCTCGGTACTGGGTATTCTGATCACCAAGCCAGTCGATGTGCTGCTGAGCTATGTGCTGTTTCGCGTGCTGGCCCATGAGGCGCGTCGCTATCGTGAAACCGCTCCCGATCTGCCACCGTACTTGCGTCTGTGACGACTGGCGAGACGCACTGCAACCGGAGTACCCGCCATGATTCGACTGGGCATACTCGATTTTGATACGTCCCATGCCGTGGAGTTCACCAAGCGGCTCAATCACAAGGGCATCGCCAAGACCCAGTGGGTCGAGGGAGCCAGCGTGGTGATCGGCTGTGCGGGCGAATCGAAGATCGCGCCTGAACGGATACCCGGCTTCAAGCAAGAAATGGAGAAACTGGGGGTCCCTCTAGTCGAGAAACCGACCGACATGATCGGCAAGGTCGATGGCATGCTCATCGAATCGCTAGAGGGCGGAGTGCATCTGGAACGGGCCCGGCCTTTCCTGGAGGCGGGCATTCCCTGTTTCATCGACAAGCCCTTCACCTGCTCGACGGCGGATGCTCGTGAGATCGCCCAGATCGCTAAGCGGAAAAAGGTCGGGGTGTTTTCGTCCTCCTCACTCCGCTATGCTACGGAACTGGTTGCCTATAAGAACGACCCGAAAAGCGGTAAAACGATCGGTGTCGTCAGCTATGGCCCGTGTCCCTACCACGAAAGCAAGGATGTGCCGCGCAACCCCGGCCTGTTCCACTATGGCATCCATGCGGTGGAGGTGTTGTACACGCTCATGGGGCCGGGCTGTGTCCGGGTCAATTGCACGCACGAAAAAGGGGTGGATGTCGTCACCGGTCAGTGGGCCGACGGGCGTGTGGCCACCGTTCGGGGCATTCGCGCCGGAGCCTCCGGCTATGGGGCACTCGTCTTCAGCGACGTAGGCATTCGTCACCTGTCGATCGGAACCAGCACGATTTATCGCGAGTTGCTCAAGCAGATCGTTTCCTTCTTCGCCACCGGAAAGGCCCCTGTGCCATTAGAGGAAACCATCGAGATCATGGCCTTTATGGAGGCGGCACTCAAAAGTGCGGGCAATCATGGTGCCGGCGAGAAGTTGCCGACCTGAACAACGAGGAGAGACGTGCCGGTGGACTCAGTAGGCCTATCCCTGGACCTCTTCCCTCCGGTCTGTCCTCACGTCCTCCCCGGTGTTCTTTGTACAGGCCAAATGAACCAACAGAAAGCCGTCCACGGCGGAGTTTTTGCAAGCAGCAGGGTTATCAGGGACAGAAATTCACTTGCCAGTTTCTGCCTGTATCCCTACGGTTGTCAGCGTTGAAAATTCGCTTGCTCCCTGACAGGTGACTCCAGATCGGTTCCTGGGATCTGCAAACAACGAGGCGGTCGGTAGAATCAGACTAGTCTGTACGTCCCAACGAATTCCTACACCCGCCGTGCCAAGCCTGGCAGCCAATTCAGGATGCCGGGCCGAACATTGCTGAGGCGTTTGTGGAAGAAATTACTTGACAGGGACGCGTATGGCTCTAGGATCAAGAAAGCGAGTTGTCGGTTGAGGATTTCTCCCACCGTGTGGACAGGTGGGCGGAGATCGATCAACACTCCCAAGGAGTGAACCATGGCGTCACCTGCTCGGCCTCGTCGTCGATTGGAGGTGGAGAACATTGGCGATGTCACCGTCGTCAACTTCATCGACCGTAAAATCCTGGATGAGCAGAACATCCAGGCGATTGGCGAGCAACTCTTTAGCTTGGTCGATGAAGAGGGCTGGCGTAAGATTCTCCTGAACTTCTCCAATGTCGAGTATTTGTCGAGTGCGGCTCTGGGTAAACTCATCACCCTGCAAAAGAAGTTGACTCAGGCCGGCGGCAAGCTAATCCTGTGCAACATTCTCCCACAGATCTTTGAGGTGTTTGAGATTACCAAGCTCGATAAATTCTTCAAGATCCACAAGGATGAGCAGACAGCTTTGCAGGCGTTTTGAGCCTGGTGGAATGTTGCTCCAAGGCCCAATCTAGTGAAATCGAACTCCCGAAGTGTGGCGACATCACATAACATACACAACACTTATAAGGGAGTGAAGAAACCGAGTTCCCTCCTATCTTGAAGAACTCGGAGTTTCGTTGGTCGGTAGTGGGTTCAAGGCCGGGATGAAAAGTTGACTATCCTCGACTAAGGAGATTCTTACTTGGAAATGCCTCAACTGATCTGTGGAGGGCGACATTCCAGATCAGGATGATAACCTTTAGGCATGTCCGATCTACATATTGATTCGGGTACGCCTGAGTAGATTTTTATATCCAATCAACGAACGCCCCTCTCCATCAGGAGGTTTCTATCCGTGTTCTCAACCGAACTGGCAACGATGACTCTTCCCAGTAACGTCAGTCCTGAGCACTTTCGGGATATCACTCTGCCGAGCGATACGGCTGAGGCACGTCGCCTCCAGGATGAAATCGAATCGCAACTAGTTGCAATGGCGGTCTCAGAACAGGAAATCTTTAGCGTGCGATTGGCTCTCGAAGAAGCCCTGGTCAATGCCATCAAGCATGGCAACCAGATGGATCGCTCCAAAAAGGTACAGGTACGCTATCGCTTCCATGCGGATCGCTTTGAGATTCACATCACCGACGAAGGTGCTGGCTTCGATCCAGAAGATGTTCCCGATCCAACCGCTGTGGAAAACCTCGAACGGCCTTGTGGACGTGGATTGATGCTCATGCGACACTACATGAGCGAGGTTCACTATAACGAAAAAGGCAATTCCGTTCACATGCTGAAGGTGTTTCGCGGAGCAAAGACGCGGTGAGTAGTTTCACTTTGCGTCTGAACGACTGCAACCTCTCCCTGTCGTTCTGCTAACGGTTAGCTTTCATTTCGGACAGTCAATAGTTCGTCTAGGCCTGTGCCTGGATATGAATACTGGTATCACATATATTCTTCTCGATCTGACTTAGCTGTTTGATAGTCGATAGACACGGCACTGTTGTAAGCTCTTTGCTGTGCAGAGCCTACCGATCCCTTCTGCTCAGACTCCCTGAAACCCGTCTGTGGCGTGCTTGAGTCTCGCTTGCTCGCTTGCTACTATAATTACTAGCGCGGCGCGCTGCCTGCCTACCTTCTCCTCCGGTTGCTTCCCGGGGGACGCCTTTGCATGCCTGGCGACAGGATTGACGATGAGCAACGGCCCTTACCGTGACCCCGACGATTATTTCGCCGATACCCGCATGAGTTTCGGCGACCACATCGAGGAACTCCGACAACATCTCTGGCGAGGTGTGTACTACTTCGGCATCGCTCTGTTCGTGAGTTTTTTCATTGGACACATCGTTCTGGAGTGGATCGCTGCTCCCATCCGTCAGGAACTGCGTAACTACTACATCCGACTGCAAAATCGCGTCCTGCTGAACAAGGAAAAAGACATCCACGATCTGGCGAATCGTCCCACGCCGTTCCGAAGGCTCCTGATTCCAACCCAGCAGCTGCGAGCCATTATGCAGGGTAAAGATCCCACGATGGATCGGCCCCGTATCCTTTCGGAAGAAGAGCAAAAGATCGTTCAGACCCCTCCCAATCTGTGGGAGCGATGGCTGCAGGGCAAGCAAGAGCCGCAAAGCAATCCTGCTCTGGGCGACTACCAGGGCAACTACTTCGACATCCCCAAGGGAGAGGAGGCGAAACACCTCACCTCGCTGTGGGTCAGCATTCAAGATCCGCTGTTTTTCCAGAGCGATCAACAAGAGGCGGTTCGTGCTTTCCTGGATCTCAGCAATCCGACTACGCTCAACGTCCAGGAATCGTTCTTCGTGTGGTTCAAAGTGTGCATTGTGACCGGGTTTGTGCTGGGCTGTCCCTGGATCTTCCGCGAAATCTGGAAGTTCGTGGCCGCTGGTCTGTATCCGCACGAACGCCGACTCGTCCACGTCTATCTGCCCATCAGTGTCGGCCTGTTCCTCTTCGGCGTGATCATTTGTCAGTTTTTCGTCATTCCCAAGGCCGTCCAGGCCTTGCTGTGGTTCAACGAATGGCTGGGGTTCAAGCCGGATCTTCGGCTCAACGAGTGGCTCAGTTTCGCCATTCTCATGCCGCTGATCTTCGGCCTGTCGTTTCAGACCCCACTGGTCATGCTCTTCCTCAATCGGCTCGGCATCATGAATGCCGACACCTTCCGCAGTCAGCGGCGGATGGCCTGGTTCGCAATGGCTCTGTTCGCGGCCATCTGCACTCCGTCCACCGATGCCTTGAGCTTGCTGTTCCTGTGGGTGCCTATGAGCCTGCTCTTTGAACTGGGAATCTTTCTGATCTGGCTATCTCCCACCTCGTCAGCACTCGGAGACGATGTCGAAATGGATGAACTCGTCGAAGTGTAAGAGGAGAAGTAGACAGTCGTGAGGCGGGCATGCAGGCCAACGTCTTTAGCTGTCGAAGGATTCATGGCGGAGTCGAGCAAAGGTTTTGTCTGGTTGGTGGGTGCTGGGCCGGGGCATCCGGGCTACCTGACCCTGCGCGGGCTGGAGTGTTTGCAACAGGCCGATGTGGTTCTCTACGACCGGCTGGTCAACGAACAGTTGCTGGCCCATGCTCCGCCGACGGCCCGGCGCATTTGTGTCGAGCAACTGCATCCCGAACATCCGTCACGCTGGCCGCACATTCAGCGCACGCTGATCGAAACGGCGAAACAGGGCTTGCGCGTGGTTCGTCTCAAAGGAGGAGATCCGTTCGTCTTCGGTCGAGGCGGTGAGGAGGCTGAGGCTCTGCACCAGGCCGGCATCGCCTACGAAATCGTTCCAGGCATATCCGCAGCCCTGGGAGTTGCTGCCTGTGCAGGAATCCCACTGACCCACCGCGACTACAGCAGTGCAGTCGCCCTGGTGACGGGGCACGAAGAACCAGGCCGAACCGACTCGCGTTTGAACTGGTCGGCACTGGCCGCCTTTCCGGGCACGCTGGTTTTCTACATGGGGCTTTCTCGCCTGGATCGCATTGCCGAGGAACTGATGCGACACGGCAAAGCAGCCGATACCCCTGCTGCCGTGGTACATCTGGGAACCCTGCCGACCCAGAAAGTCATCACCGCACCGCTCAGTCAGATTGCTCAGGCGGTACGACAAGCCGCATTCGGCTCGCCCTCGCTGATCCTGATCAGCGAGGTGGTCGCCTTGCGCGAGCGACTACGCTGGTTCGAGAGTCGACCCCTCTTTGGCCAAACCATCCTCATCACTCGTCCGCCGCACCAAGCCGACGAATTGCGCCGTCAGATCGAGGCACTAGGAGGCCAGACTGTGCTGTTCAGCCCGGTCGAGATTGCCGAGGTCGAGGACTGGTCAGCGGTTGATGCAGTCCTGGCCGGCCTGCGCGAGTTCGACTGGCTGGTGTTCACCAGTAGCAACGGGGTGGACGGCCTGATCAAACGATTGCGGCAAACCGGACGCGATCTTCGCGCTTTGGGCCACCTGCGGTTGGCCGCCATCGGGCCAGCCACCGCCGAGGCGCTGCGACGGTTTCATCTCGATGCCGACGTGGTTCCCGGCGAGTATAACTCTGAAGGGCTGGTGTCGGCTCTTGCACCGCTCGTCGCTGGGCAACGGGTGTTGCTGGCCCGAACCAATCGCGGCATCGAACTGTTGCGCGAAGAACTCGCTAAGGTGGCTGTCGTCGAGCAGATCGCCGTCTATCTGCAACGCGATGTGGCGGTTCCAGCGGCCGTGCGCGAGCAACTAAATCGCGGCGGCATTGATGCGGTCACGCTGACTAGTTCCATGATTGCTCGGGGAGTGATCGCCAGTCTGGACGAGGACGGCCGTCAGCGTGTGCGTGCCGGATCGCTGCGGTTGGTGACTATTAGTCCGCGTACCAGTGCCGTGGTTCGCGAAATGGGTTTGCCAATTGCCGCTGAGGCCAGAGAATACACCAGTAGCGGAGTGCTGGCCGCATTGCTGGCAAGCTGTGGCCGGCACCGATCGACGGCAGAAGGGGACAAGTAGCGTCATGCGGCCTCGTTTGTGTCAGGGGGCATCAGAAAGGCGAAGCAAGCCAAGACGCGCTGGCCAACCAACGGCCGAGCGATCTTTTACCACGGGAAGGACGTTTCATGAGCAATGAGGCAGTTCTGGGCTGGCTGCAAGCGCATCACGAGGATTTGGTGTGCGATCTGGCAGCACTTGTCAAGATCCAAAGCATCAGCACCGACGGCGAACACGCCCGCGAAATCGATCAGAGTGCCGAGCTGACCTGCGAACAGATGCGCCAGGCTGGTCTAGAGAATGTGGCGATTCTCAAGACCGCTGATTCGTATCCGTATGCCTACGGCGAGTGGCTCGATGCACCGGGCAAGCCGACAGTCTTCCTCTACGCGCATCACGATGTGCAGCCGGTCAACGTGGTCGGTAGTGCGGGGTGGAATCAGCCCGATCCGTTCGTCCTAACGCGTCGGGACGGTCGGCTCTTTGGCCGTGGAGCAGCGGACGACAAGGGAGCCATCACGGCTCAACTGGCCGCTATCGCTGCCTATCGCAAGACGGTTGGCAAGTTGCCGGTCAACGTCAAGATGCTTGTCGAGGGCGAGGAAGAGGTCGGCTCGAAAAACCTCCTAGGCTTCTTCGAGCAACACAAGGATCGATTGCTCTCGGATGTCATCGTCGTGTGCGACACCGAGAACATCGAGGTCGGACTGCCCAGCATCACCTATTCGTTGCGCGGCATCGTGGCGGCGACGGTGGAAGTGCAGACCGCTGCCATGCCGGTTCATAGCGGTATGGCGGGCGGTGCCTTGCCGGACGCTGCTCTGGCTCTCAATGTCCTGCTGTCTCGGCTGTACTGGAACGAGGGACGGTTGCCCATCCCCGGCTACTACGATCGCGTTCGCCCTATGACCCAGGCCGAACGTCAGGCCATGCAAGAGTTACCGTTCGATCCCGACAAGTGGAAACACGAGATCGGCATGCTCCCCGGTGTGCGCTTCGCCAATCAAAAGGGAGTCCACACCTACGAACAGACCTGGCGATTGCCGGCGGTGACGATCGTGGCTCAGGAGGCGAGTTCGTTCCGGCAGGTGTCCAATCAGGTACTGCCGCGAGCCAGGGCGATGGTCAGTTGCCGGATCGTGCCCGATCAAGATCCCAATGAGGTGTTCGAGCAACTGCGAGCGGTGCTGACGGCCGATCCGCCCTGGGGCGTGCAGGTGAAGGTGGAACAGGCCGGCAAGCCGGTCAAGTGGTGGATGACCAACCCGAGCGGCCCCGCTTTCGAGGCGGCTCTGTCGGCTATGCAGGTCGGCTTCCAGCGCAAGCCGGCCATGATCGGCTGCGGCGGCACTATCGGTTTTGTCGGCCCGCTCGCCGAGTTGTTCGGTGGTGCGCCGGCGTTGCTGCTGGGTATCGAAGATCCCGCCAGCAACGCTCATGCGCCGAACGAGAGTTTGCATGAGGGCGACTGGAAGAATCTCATGCGTTCGCTGGCGCAACTGTTCAGCAATCTGGCGGAGTTGCCAGGCGGTCGGGTCAAGTAGTCGGTGGCAGCGACCCGATGACGCAAGTCGTCGGGTGCCCTTTGGCCATGAGGTCAACTCAATCGACCGCCTCGAAGATGGTGGCGATGCCCTGGCCGGCACCGATGCACATGGTGGCCAGGCCCAGTTTAGCTTTGCGATCGCGCATGGCGTGGATGAGCGTGGTGGCGATGCGTGCGCCGGAAGCTCCCAGGGGGTGGCCGATGGCGATGGCTCCGCCGCGTACATTGACCTTTTCCGGGTCGGCCTTGAGCAGACGGATGACCGAAAGAGCCTGAGCGGCGAAGGCTTCGTTCAGTTCGATGAGGTCGATGTCCTTGAGCGTCAGGCCGGCCCGCTCTAGGGCCTTGTGCGTGGCGGGAACCGGCCCGATGCCCATGACCGAGGGATCAACGCCGGCGCCGGCCATTGCCCGAATGCGCACTAGAGGCTGGAGTCCCAGTTGTTTGGCGCGTTCCTCGGACATGATGAGCAGAGCGGCGGCTCCGACGTTGAGCGGGCTGGAGTTGCCGGCGGTGACCGAGCCGCCCTCGGGCATGAAGACCGGTTTCAGGGCGGCCAGAGCTTCCAGGCTGGTGTCGCGACGAATGCACTCATCGGTGGTCATCAATTGGCGACGCGATTCGTTGCGCCCCCAGGTCGGCACGATTTCGCGAGCGAATTCGCCGTTGTCGGTGGCCTGAGCGGCCTTGCGGTGGCTGTGGTAGGCAAATTCGTCCTGTTCCTTGCGACTGATCTTGTAGCGCAGCGCGAGGTTTTCGGCCGTCAGCCCCATGTTCATGGTTGCGGGGCTGTTCTTGAAGTGCAAGCGCGGGCTGGGATCGAAGCCCTGCTCCATCGGGATGTGGTGCATGTGTTCGACTCCGCCGGCGATCTGCACGTCCTCGCAGTTGGCGGCGATGCTCTGGGCGGCCTGATGGATGGCCTGCAAACTGCTGCCACAC
>Ga0308411_10002319_pt1 | contig 12869 bp, 11 predicted proteins | sample HotsprottomLayer_2_FD_203530 | JGI IMG/M metagenome (GOLD analysis project Ga0308411, IMG submission 203530) | Hot spring phototrophic mat microbial communities from Octopus Spring, Yellowstone National Park, Wyoming, United States -... | ecosystem: Environmental > Aquatic > Thermal springs >... | reverse complement strand
GCTTGAGGGCCTCGCGCGCGATCGCGCTCAACGCACCGTCCGTGAAGCGGAGATGGACGCCCTCCATCTCGAACAGCTTCTGGTACTGGCGCGTCAGCGCATTCTTCGGCTCGCGGAGGATGCGCACGAGCGCTGGCTCGTCGAGCTCCTGCAGGGTGGCGATCACCGGCAGTCGGCCGACGAACTCGGGGATGAGCCCGAACTTGAGCAGGTCCTCGGTCTGCACCTCTTCGAGCAATGCGCCCATCCCGCGCTCGTCCTTGCGTCGAATATCGGCCCCGAACCCCATACCCTTGACCCCGATCCGACGCCGGATGATGTCCTCGAGACCGACGAAGGCGCCTCCGCAGATGAAGAGGATGTTCGTGGTATCGACCTGGAGAAACTCCTGCTGCGGATGCTTGCGCCCCCCTTTGGGCGGGACGCTGGCGGTCGTGCCCTCGATGATTTTCAACAAGGCCTGCTGCACGCCTTCGCCGGATACGTCCCTGGTGATCGAGGGGTTGTCGCCCTTCCGCGCGATCTTGTCGATCTCGTCAATGTACACGATCCCGCGCTGGCACTTCTCCACGTCGTAGTCCGCGTTCTGGAGCAGCGAGAGGATGATGTTCTCGACATCTTCGCCCACGTAGCCCGCCTCGGTCAGGCTGGTCGCATCGGCAATCGCGAAGGGCACCTGCAGGAAACGCGCCAGGGTCTGGGCCAAAAGGGTCTTTCCGGACCCCGTCGGTCCGATCAGCAGAATGTTCGACTTCTGCAGCTCCACGTCGCCCGTAACGAGCTGCGAGTCGATCCGCTTGTAGTGGTTGTGCACCGCGACGGCGAGGATCTTCTTCGCCCGCTCCTGCCCGATCACGTACTGGTCGAGCACCTTCTTGATCTCCGACGGCTTGGGAACCGCCGAGCTCGACGTGAGCTGCTCTTCCTGATCGCACTCCTCCGCGATGATATCGTTGCAGAGGTCGATACACTCGTCGCAGATGTAAACGGTAGGTCCCGCGATCAGCTTGCGCACCTCGTCCTGACTCTTTCCGCAGAACGAGCAGACGAGGTTGCCGGAGCGATCGTCACCGTGCTTCGCCATCGATGCCCCCTTAGACCTTCGCCTTCCCGGGCCGGCTGACGATGACCTCGTCCACGATCCCGTACTCGACGGCCTGCTTGCCTGTCATAAACAGGTCGCGGTCCGTGTCCTTCTCGACCTTCTTCAAACTCTGACCCGTATGCTTCACGAGAATGTTGTTCATCTGCTCCCGCAGGCGAAGGATCTCTCGCGCCTGAATGTCGATGTCCGCCGCCTGTCCCTGCACCCCACCGAGCGGCTGGTGGATCATGATTCTCGCATGCGGCAGCGCGAACCGCTTCCCCTTCGAACCCGCCGCCAGCAGCCAGGCGGCCATGCTCGCCGCCTGCCCGATGCAGATGGTGCAGATCTCGGGCTTGACGTACTGCATCGTGTCGTAGATCGCGAGACCGGCCGTCACCGACCCTCCCGGCGAGTTGATGTAGACGTAGATGTCGCGCTCGGGGTCTTCCGATTCGAGGAAGAGCAGCTGCGCCACGACGAGATTGGCCACGTCATCGGTGATCGGGGTCCCCAGGAGCACGATCCGGTCCCGGAGGAGCCGCGAGTAGATGTCGTAGGCGCGCTCCCCGCGGCCGGTCTGCTCAATGACGATGGGAACGAGGTTTGCGCGCATCGGTAGGGTTTCCAGGTTTAGGCCTGGAAGGATCCTACCGGCTTTGATTCTCACGGGCAACTTCCGCGTCGCCCGTGGCCGGCACGATCCTTGCGCGGGCGACAAGTCGCTCCATGGCCTGTCGACGTGCCAGCTGCGCGCGCAAGACGTGGCGGAGCTCTGGACGCTCATAGAGGGATCGCACGCGGGCCGGCGCCTGCGATTCTCGTGCCGCGATCTCGTCGATCTCGGCCCGGACCTCCTCCTCGGATGGCTCGATGCCCTCGTGCGCGGCCACCGCATCGAGAAGGAGCTCGATGCGCACCTCGCGCTCCGCGCGCGGTGCCAGTTGTGCCGCGAGGCGCCCGAGAAACTCCGTCCGGTCGGCGCCCGCCGGGATCTGCACCTCGCTCATGCTGAGGAGGGTCTCCACGCGGCGTTGCACCAGCGACTGGGGCACCTCGAATGGACACCGCGCTGCCAGCTGCGCCAGCAGCTGCTCGCGAATGCTCTCCTCGGCCCGCTGGAGCGCGTGGCGCTCGAGGTCGTCCCGTACGCGCTGCCGCAGCTCGGCCAGCGTATCGCACCGGCCGTGGTCGCGGGCGAAGTCATCGTCGAGCGGCGGCAGTTCCTTGGCTCGGATGTCTAGCAATTCGACGTCGAAGGTCGCCGTCTTACCAGCGAGCTGCGGGTTGGCATGGTCGGAGGGATAGCTCACCTCGAGACGCAGTCGAGCGCCGCGCGGCTGGCCGACCAGCTGGCGCTCGAGGGCTCCCGGAAAGCTTCCCGCCCCTGCCTCCAGGAGCACGCCCTCCCGCCGTACCGGTTCGGCTCCTTCCAGACGCGTCGTAAGGTTCACGGTGACGATGTCTCCCGCCTCCACGATCGTTCGATCATCGACTGGCCGGAGCTGCGCCACGGCCTCGCGCAAGGAGGCAATCACCGCATCGACGTTCTCCTCGGTCACCGTCACCTCCGGGCGCTGCGCCTCGAGACCCTCAAGGGTGTCGATGACGATCTCTGGCCGGATGTCGACGGTCGCCGAGTATCGCAGCGGCTCGCCCGGCATGAGCACATCCGCGTCGATCTCTGGAGCACCGACCACCCGGAGCTTGTGTGCGTCGACCGCCTGGTGGAACGAGGCTTCGACCAACTTGCCGAGGACCTCGCGCCGCACCTGTTCGCCGAAGTGCCGTTCGAGAACCTGCTGTGGCGCCTTCCCGGGACGAAATCCCGGCAATCGTGCGTGGCGACGCACCTGCGCGAAGGCCCGGTCGATCTCGGCCTGCACCTCCGGGGCGGCGACTTCCACCCGAAGCCGCCGGCGGCTTCCGGATACCTCTTCGAGCGTGACCTTCGCTGGTTCCATGGCCCCTCAGAACAGCCCGCGCCGCCACCGCCTGCAGTGCGAGAGGGGGGACTCGAACCCCCACGGTTGCCCGCGAGATCCTAAGTCTCGTGCGTCTGCCAGTTCCGCCACTCTCGCGTACCGCAATACCGAAGCGTCGTGCATAGCAACGGCCTGGCCGCCAGACAAGCAACCCCACGCCGCAGACGCGCTCGGCCACGGCGCCGAAGCCCGCAACGAGGCGCTCCCGCTCACTCGCCCTCGGGTCCGGTGAAGGCAAGCTCGACGACGTTGCCCTCGGGATCTCGCAGATAGATCGTCGGCGCGTACCCCCTCGCACCATAGCGGATCGCGGGCTCGCCGATCGTCTCCACGCCATGCGCGGCCAGCCATGTCCGCACCGCCTCGATGTCCCCCCCAGCCACGGCGAGACAGACGTGATCGACATTGGGTATCCGCGACCCGGTGGCTGTCTCTGGCACGAGGTCCACGAGGCTCCGCCCCGCCCGCAGCTGGATCAGACCGATCGCCTCGAGACGGCGCTCCTCGGGAAGCCCCAGGATGTCGATGTAGAAAGCACAGGCGCGCGGGAGATCCCGGCACCGCAGGACCACATGATCGAGGCCGAGAACGGCGAAGGGCCGCTCCATCCGTACCCTGTCTGCCATGCCGCGGCAGTCTGTGAAAGGTCAGGCACCGGCGACCGGGGCGCAGGATTGCAGCACGGGCCGCCCCGACACGCTTGGCACGCTGCGCCCGGACCGCTACCAGCTCCGGACCGGTCCTGTATCCAAGTGGACGAATCCCGAACGGGGATAGTACCCGACACCACCCGCGCCGAGACGCAGCGCCGCCCGGCGGAGACCATCGAGCTCGCACCCGGGCAGAAAAACGTCCACGGCGCGTCCATAGCGATGCAGACTGTTCCTCGCCACGCCGCCTCCGTGGCGCCACTTCCACTCGTTGGTCGTCGCCGAGCGAAACCCGCACACGACATGGAATGCTGCTCGGCTTTCGACCAACGCGGCCACCTCGTGCAGCACGTCGAGCACGCCGGGGTCGACGGGATGGATCTCCCCCGTGCGGTGATCGCGCAGGACTCGCGATACCGCCTCCAGCGCATCGGGGCAGTAACGCCCCCCGACCACGTATTCCACACTGACGGCTTCGCCTGTGTGGATCGCGTACAGCGTGACCCGGCGATCCGACGCCGAAGTCGCCCGGCCCAGGGCCGGCACCCCCACGCTGCCCAACGCCACGCCCAAACCGAGGCGCAGCAACTCGCGGCGGCTCCGCGCAGCCGTCGCGGCACCTTGGCTCCACCTTCCTGCCATGTCCTCCCCCCCTCGAGCCCAGCTGCGGCTGTGCGATCGGCGTTCAGGTCCTCGACCTGGACTCCCCACGCCGCGCTGCAATCTCCATCGCCCGCACGAGCGCTGCATCTCGCCCGTAGACGTCCTCCCGGAAATGCACCTCGCCGCGGGTGTCCGTCCACACGGTCTCGTAGACCAGGTAGACGGGCACTGGCTCCGCCAGCGGCACGGAGCGCGTCTGCCAGGAGCGCGTCAACCCCGCTCGGCGTTCGGGCGACCAGTCCCGCAGCAGTAGGTCCGCCAACTTAAGAGCCTCGCCCAATCGGACACAGCCCGAGCTCCGGGCCCGGTGCGGCTGCCCCATCAGCCCCTTCGCATTCGTGTCGTGCAGGTAGACGTCAAAGCCATTGGGCATGTGGAACTTCACACGGCCGAGGGGATTGGTCGGACCAGGGGGCTGGCGGAGCTTGAGCCCGCCGATCCCGCCACCGACCGATGCCCAATCGATGGTCTCGGGGTCCACGACCCCAGCGTCATCGCGCCAGCTCCCGTACACCTTGATCCCCTTGGCTCGGAAATAGCCCGGGTTGCGGCGCGCCCTGGGCAACATGTCCTCGCGCGCGAGCCGGACCGGAATCGTCCAACTGGGATTGAAGGTTAGCTGCGTGATACGGCTCGAGAGCAGCGGCGTGCGCCGGTCCGGCCGGCCAACAACCACGGGCATCTCGAGCGTGGGCCGCCCTGCTTCGATCACCTCGAGCCAGTAGGCAGGAATGTTGACCCGCACATAGCGCTCGCCGAAGTCTTCGGGCATCCACCGCCAGCGTTCCAGATTGGCTACGATCTGGGCAAGTCGGTCGGCAGCGGACACGCCGAGGGCGGCGCGGGTACCGCGACCGATGACACCGTCAGCGACGAGACCGTGTCGCTCCTGAAACGCCTTCACTGCAGCGACCAGCCCGGCATCGTACACTGGCGAGTCGACGGGTTCGCTCGGAGGGAGCTCGTCGCTTGCACGAAGCCGGCGGCGCACCAGGACGACCGCCGGGTCGCGCATGCCGGGATGCAGGCTCGGCCCGTCGGGGATCACTGGCCACCCCCCGCGGCGAACGATTTCCTGGTAGCGAGAGAGGGTGTCGCGCAGCCGGTGGTATGCGGGGGCCGGCGGAGCGAGCGCCGCTAGATAGGCCTGCGGATCCGTCGCCAGGCTCGTCGCCAGCAGCAACGCCACCGGGTCGGCAGGTCGCGGCGGGAGCGCCACCTCCGTGCTCCAGCGCCCCGGGACCACGAGCCCACTGTACAGGTGCACTGCGAAGCGCATGACCGCATCGCTCACGAGAAGGTCGCGCTCGGCGAGGACCTCGTCTGCCGGGGTCTCCAGACGGCGCTCGATCGCCTGGAGGTGATACAGGCCCGCGTCGAGCCCATGCGTCGGGGCCTGTCGCAGCGCCTGCAGGACGGGAAGAACCCGATCGCGCGGCCAGAGCGGGGCATGCGCGCGTGGAGCGTAGATAGCCCGGAGCACAGGGACCTCGAGGGGCACACCGTCGATGACAAGCCCGGTCGTCGCGTCGAGGCGCCTGGCAATGGCCGCGGCCACTCCGGCATCAGCCGGCCCTGGGGACGCTGCCACCCCGCGTGCCACGCCGACGGCCCCGAGCATCCCGAGGCCGACGGCCAGTCGACGCATTCCACGCATCGTGTGTCACACTATCGGAAAACAGCGGGTATTGCCCGCGGCCAGTTGCTTCCCTCGGCGTTCGACCTCTACCTTGATCGGGCACATGCGTCTCCACATGCTGGTGGCTGCGGCAACCCTCCTTGTTCCGACGACGGTTCTCGGCGCGACCGCGCCGGCCGCGGGGCTACAGGCCCTGGGACGAGCCCTCCTCGGCGAAAGTCAGGGCGTCTATGTCCAGAGCAGTGATGGCACCGTGCTTGCGGCCCAGAACGCATCCCGACCGGTGCACCCGGCATCCGTGACCAAGATCGCCACGACCCTCGCCCTGCTGGAAGCCCTCGGTCCGGATCACCGATTTCAAACGCGATTCCTGGCCACCGGAGTCGCGGAGGACGGCGTGCTCCACGGCGACCTCGTGGTCGAAGGCGGTGGCGACCCGTGCTTCGTGTCGGAGCACGTGCTCGCCCTCCTGCGGCACCTGCGCGGCCAGGGAATCCATCGGATCGCTGGGACGCTGCGGGTGAAGGGCTCCTTCCTGTTCAACTGGAAACCGGATCCGTATGGGCAGCGGCTCCGCGCGGTGTTCACCGGCACGAGCTGGGAGGACCCGTGGTCGGGCCCGGACGGCGGCCCCATCCCGGCGGAGCTCTCGGCCCTCGCGATGCGCATCGAGGACCGGCCGCCCGAGGGCCCTTCCGCGACAACCGTACATCGGCTGCTCGCGACGCACCGCTCGCCCCCGTTGCTCGCCATCGTGAAGGCGCTCAACGGCTACTCCAACAACGTGTTTCATCCGCTCTCGGAGGCCGTTGGCGGTCCCCAGGCGGTCGAGGCCGCGATCCGGGATCGCCTGCCCCCGATCCTGCGCGACGAGGTCCACATCGACAACGCAGCTGGGGGTGGCACCACGAATCGCCTGAGCCCCCGCGCGGCCGTGGCCATCCTGGCCGCGCTCGAGAGCGCCCTGGCCAGCCGGGGCCTCAAGCTCACGGCGGTGCTTCCGGTGTCCGGCGTCGATCCCGGGACGCTCCGCGACCGCTTCAACGGCCCGACAGAGCGCGGGCTCGTCGTCGGCAAGACAGGGACCTTCGGCCAGGTCGGCGCCTGCGCGCTCGTCGGCGCGCTGCGTACGCGACGCTATGGACACGTCCTCTTCGCGATCCTGAACGCCGGAGTTCCGGTCCCCGAGGCGCGGCGCCGTCAGGACACCTTCGTGCGGGCGCTTGTCGCCGATGCTGGCGGCGCCGATCCCTGGCCCTGGAACCCCCCGGCGCTCACCCTCGTCGGCGGCGGTCAGCTGGAGTAGAGCGCCCGCTCCCGACCCGTGGCGGCGCTCACCGCTCTCCCGCTTCGCTCCCGATCGGGACGAGCTGCAGCGCAGGGGGCTCGTTCTCGATCAGGTACTCGAACTGCGCGCGGAACTCCTGGAGGGAGAGGCCGCAGACCGCCGCAAAGCGCGCCAGCTCGTGGGGATCCTCGAAGTCGTCCCGGCGTAGCCGGATCATGTAACGCCGTGCGATGGCGTACCGCGTCGAGGTGACGTCGACCAGACGGATCTTGGCTCGCCCCGTCTGGGGATCGATGAGATCCGGGAAGGGGATGGGCACGAACTGCCCCCCCTGCATGGAGATCAGCACGGCGTTGCCATCGGCGAGGAGGTACTTCGCGGCGCAGTAGCCCAGGTCGCGCGTGTACTCCATGTCGAAGGGGATGGGATCGGCGCACCGCAGCTCGTAGCCGATGTTCTTCGCCACGATTGTCGCCTTGATGCGGAACTGGCGCAGTCTCTCGCTGACCGCCCGTTTGAGGATCTCGCCGATGTCCACCTCCGCGATCCGCAGATTCCCGTGCTCGTCACGTTCGACATCCGGCAGGTGCGCCAGATCTTCCTGCGTGAGCCCGAGCACCACGCCTTCGGCGATGACCGCCACGCCGTCCCGCCGGCCGGCAGCGAGCCGTTTGATGATGGCCCCGGTCAAGGTGTCCACGATGGCCTTGAAGCTGATGCGATCGGTGCCGAATTCCTCCGGAATCAAGGTCAGGGTCGCCCCGGCCGCCTTCCCGATACCGAGGGCCAAATGGCCGGCCTTTCGGCCCATCGCGATGACGAAATACCACCGCGATGTCGTCTCGGCGTCGACCATCAGGTTCTTGACGATCTCCACGCCGTAGTGGCGCGCGGTCTGGAAGCCGAAGGTGTCCACATGCGGAGGGAGATCGAGGTCGTTGTCGATGGTCTTCGGCACATGCACCACCCGGATGCGGCCCGCCGACTTCTCTTCGAGCTTCATCGCCGAAAAGGCCGTGTCGTCGCCCCCGATCGTGATGAGCTGGGCCACGTTGAGCCGCAGGAGCGAAATCACGGTGTTCTCCAGGTGCTCGGGGTTCCTGGTGGGATTCGCCCGGGAAATCCCGATGTACGAGCCACCATGGAAATGGATGCGGCTCACGTCTTCGATGGCGAGCGGGACCACGTGCTCGACGTTCCCATGCATGATCCACTCGAAGCCATCGCGGATCCCGATGACATCGACCCCCTCGAGCTGTGCCCGGATGGTGGCCGAGCCGATGACGCTGTTGATGCCTGGGGCGGGTCCTCCGCCGACCAAGATGGCCAATTTTTTCCGCTGACTCATACCCACTCCCTCCACCCCGACCAGGGCGACGCCTCGGCGCGAGGCCCCGGCTGGGCTGCGCTCCATGGGCTAGGAGGGATGTAGCGTGCAGCGCCGATCGTGACAATCGCGCGGCTCAGGGCGTCAGCGCCATGCGGGTACGTTGGCCCGGGCCACCTTGCGCCGCGGCGTGGTCAAGCCCACCGCGCGGCGTACGAGCTGCTCGACCGCGTCAGGGCCGAGGCTCCCGGCATCCACGGTGACCAACCGCCCCGCCCCACGGAGGCGCTCGATGACGGGGATCGTATCGCGGCGGTAGGCTTCCAGACGTGTGCGCAGCTTCTCGGGGTCGTCGTCCGGCCGGCGACCGAGCTCCCCTCCGCAGCGACCACACCGATCCCCCAGCGGCGAGGGGTTGAAGCGCACATGCCAGCTCGCCTGGCAGACCGTACAGGTTCGGCGACCCACGACGCGCTCCTCGACCACGCTCTCGGGCACATCGATGAACAACCAGACCTCGGGGGCGAGACCGGCCTCGTCGAGGAAGCGTTCGGCAGCCTCGAGCTGCACGAGCGTACGAGGAAACCCATCGAGGATGTAGCCCTGACGCACATCCGGGCGCTGCATGCGCTGGCGCACGAGGTCGATGACGAGCTGGTCTGGCACGAGCTCGCCACGCCTCATGTACTCCTCGACCTGTTTCCCGATCGCCGTCCGGCTGGCCACGGCCTGGCGCAGCAGATCACCCGGCGCGATGGCAACCGCCCCGGCGTCCCGTTTGATGCGCTCGACCTGGGTACCCTTGCCGCCGCCTGGCGGCCCGAAGACGATCATTCGCACTGGGAACCCCCCTTCTGGGCGACGCGCCTCGCGCTTCACTGAGCCTACGCGCGAAATGCGTCCGCTGGCAAGCCGTCGCTGCAGGCGCAGCCTGCCCTGCCGGGCAGGCTGCAGCGCAAACGCTGCTTCACCCGCCGCCGCCCTTCGTGCCACACCACCACGCAGTCATGGGTGCCTTCCGGAACCGGCCCTTGCCCCCGAGCGAGGAGCTCTTCGGTCGAGCGGCGACCGTGGTCCGCTCGGCCCCAGGACGCGTCAACCTGATCGGCGAGCACACGGACTACAACGAGGGGCTCGTACTCCCCCTCGCCGTGGCCCGCTGCACCACCGTCGAGCTCGTCCCCGGAGACACCGATCGTGTCCGCGCGGTCACGGACTTCGCCGCCACGGAGGGAATCCGCGAGTACCGGCTCGGGAACGAAGCGCCCGGAGGCGACTGGCTCGATTTCGTCCAGGGATGCTCTTGGGCCATGCGGGCCCGCATGCCGCCGCAGGGCTTCGCCCTGCGCATCACCTCGACAGTGCCTCCGGGTGCCGGTCTGGCCTCGAGCGCCGCCCTCACGGTCGGCATCGTCCGGGCGCTGGCCGCGCACGCCGGGACCCCGCTCGACCCACGCGAGCTCGCTCTCCTCGCCCACCGAGCCGAACACGATTTTGTGGGAGCACGCGTGGGCGTGATGGACCATTTCGCCGCGAGCCTGGGCGACCCTGGCCACGCCCTGTTCCTCGACACGCGTGATCTTTCGACGGAGAAGATTCCACTCCCCGAAGCGCTCGGCCTGGTCGTCATCGACTCGGGGATCGCGCACCGGCACGCCAGCGGCGAGTACAACAGACGCCGTGCGGAGTGCGAAGCGGCCCGCGACTCGCTGGGCGTCCGCTCTCTGCGCGAGATCACCCTGACCGCGCTCTCCCGGATCGCGGCGCTCCCCGAGCCGCTCGGGCGCCGGGTGCGGCACGTCGCAAGCGAGAACGAGCGGGTGCAGGAGGCCTGCCACGCTCTCCGCCGTGGCGACCTGCAGCACCTCGGCCAGCTCTTCTATGCCTCGCACCGCTCCTTGCGCGACGATTACGAGGTCTCGACTCCCGAGGTCGACCAGTTGGTGGAGCTCGCCATGGCCGATCCCGACGTCTGCGGGGCCCGACTCACCGGAGGCGGGTTCGGCGGCTCCGTCGTCGTCGCCGTGCGCGCGGGCACGGAGCAGGCCGTCGCGCGCCGGGTGCTCGCAGCCTACTGCGCACGCACGGGCGTCTCGGGCCGAACGCTGCTGCCGTGCACCGAGGCCCGGGCCGTCAGCGAAACGCCGGCATGACCTCGGCGGCGAACTCCTCCAGGACGGAGAAGTTGTACGGGGTCAGCGTGAGGACGAAGTGGGTCACGCCCACGGCCAGCCACTGCTCGATCTGGCGGACCAGGTCCGCTGGACGCCCGAGGAGCATCCACTGGCGCGCCTCTGCCGGCGAGATGCCTTGAAAGGCAGCGTATCCCTGGACGAGCGGTGCCCAGCGCTCCTCGTCCTCGCCGATGGCCGCCGGCACGAGCACGGACTTTTCGATGCTGTCGACGTCGCGCCCTTCGGCGCGGCAGTGCTCGGCCAGGACGGCGATCTTGTGCCGGAAGACCTCCGGCGAACCGAAGGCATTCCAGGCGTCGGCGTGGCGTGCCACGATGCGGAGCATCCGCCGTTCCCCCCCGGCGGCGATGAGCACGGGCGGGTGCGGCCGCTGGACCGGTTTCGGTTCCGCTATCGCGTTCGCGACCTGGTAGTATCTGCCCGCGAAGGTCGTCGCTCGTTGCGTCCACAACGCGCGGATGATGGTGAGCGCCTCATCCAGGCGCTCGCAGCGCTCGCGGGTGCCCCCGAAGGGAATGCCGAGCGCCACGTGCTCGGTCTCGAACCATCCGGATCCGATGCCGAAGTCCAGACGACCTCCACTGACGACGTCGACCGTCGTCGCCATCTTCGCCAGCACGGCGGGATACCGATAGGTGTTGCCCGTGACCAGGACCCCGATGCGCAACCGCGTGGTCTCCACGGCAAGCGCGGCGAGGGTGGTCCAGGCCTCGAGGCAGGGATCGTACGGGTCCATCATGACCGCCATGAAATGGTCGTAGGTGTAGGCAGCCGAGTACCCGAGCCGTTCGGCGGTCTGCCAGATCCGGACCAGGTCAGGCCATGCCGCGAACTGCTGCCCCGTCTGGATGCTGAAACGCGGGCGTGCGGCCCTCACAGGTCCCTCCCCGGCCCGATGCGGTCGTCGAGCCACTGCGCTACGGCCGGGAAAACCTCGCGGGGCGCCGCACGTCCGAGGACCAGATCGACATGGCCGTACTCGGCGCTGTCGCCGGATGCCCGACCGAACTCCCGATACGCAGCCAGCCCCGGGGGCAGGTACTCGAGCGCACAGCCGACTGCGGCCGGGGTCGCGAGGCGGTCCGCGCTGCCCGCAATGACGAGCACCGGAGCGCGCACGTGTGCCAGAGCGGCGCGATAGTCCACCGCTCCATCCGCGGAGGCGAAGGCCCCCTCGAGGGCCCAGGCGGCGAGCTGCTGCAGCTTGAGGCGCGAGACGTCCGACAGCGAGCGCCGGAGCGCCCCACCTCCCGCCGGTCGATGTTCGCCGGGTTCATCCCCACGCTCAGCGCCGCCGTCGAGGACACGAGCTGCCATAGGGCGCCGAGCACGAAGCGCTGCGGGACCGTGTCGCCCACGGGGATCCGCAGCAGCAGCTGGCCCAGGCGGGCGAAGAGCGAGGCGCTCGCCGCCGGAAACACGACCGGCGAGCCGATCGTCACGCCCGCCGCGACCAGGCCTGCCGCGGCCGGAACGCATCCGAGACAGGCATAGAGGGCGAGCCCTCCCATGCTGTGGCCGACCCAGGCGACGTGGTGGCCGGTCGTGCGCGCAACGTACGTCACCAGCGCGGGTACGTCGGTACACGCGAGGTCGTCGAAGGTCCATGCCCCGGGTCGCCGACAGGCGCGGGTCGGATGCGAGAAGCCCCGACCGCGGAGCTCGACCACCCACACGTCGAATCCGCGCCGGCACAGGTAGCCCGCTAGGGAGTAGTGCTCGTCGTAATCGAGAAAGTGGCGATTGCAGCCGTAGCCGGCACACAGCAGGACCGCTCCTCGCGCGCGGATCTCGGCCGGACGATGCCGGTGGAGTGCGAGGCGCCAGCCGCCGGGCGTGGAGGCAAAGTGCACCTCGTTCGCTCGCGTGGCCCGTCCCGCCTTCATGGGGTCTCGCCGTCCCAGTCGCTCCAGTAGATGCCCCGGCGACGCCGGAGCGTGTCGTCGATGAGCGCCTGCAGGCGCTCCCGCATCTCGCCGTTGAGTCGGTCGACCGTCTGCTGGTCGTCGGCGGCCTCGGGCGGCACCGGGAAGCGCAC
>Ga0308411_10002315_pt1 | contig 12881 bp, 11 predicted proteins | sample HotsprottomLayer_2_FD_203530 | JGI IMG/M metagenome (GOLD analysis project Ga0308411, IMG submission 203530) | Hot spring phototrophic mat microbial communities from Octopus Spring, Yellowstone National Park, Wyoming, United States -... | ecosystem: Environmental > Aquatic > Thermal springs >... | reverse complement strand
GATCGGCGCCGCCGCGGCGGACGAGCTCGAGCGCTTCGGCGATCGCGACCAGCGTGCCGCCGACGATGATCTGGTTGGCGAGCTTGGCGAGCTGGCCGCTACCGACCGGCCCGACATGCATGGCCCGGCCGAGCGGCGCGAACACCGGCGCGGCCGCCGCAAAGGCGTCGGCGTCGCCACCGGCCATGATCGCGAGCGTGCCGTCGCGCGCGCCGGGCTCGCCGCCCGACACCGGCGCATCGACGTAGTGCACGCCGCGCGCGGCGAGCCGTGCGCCTTGCGCGCGCGCGGTCTCGACCGGGATCGAGCTCATGACGATCAGGGTGGCGCCGGGCGCGAGGCGCTCGACCGGGGCATCGCCGCCGAACAGCACCGCGTCGCACGCCGGCCCGTCGGCGAGCATCACGATCGCGACGCCCGCGCCGTCGAGCGCCGCGCCGGGGGTCGCGGCCGGGACTACGCCGTGGGGGGCGAGCGCCGCCACTTTCTCGGGGGAGCGGTTCCACGCGCGCACCGCGTGGCCGGCGGCCGCCAGCCGCCGCGCCATGTGGCCGCCCATGATGCCGGTGCCGAGAAAGCCGATCTTCACGCGAGGTTCGCCGCCTTCTTGACCTCGGCGAGGCGGACGCTCTCGGGGGACTTCTTGTAGTGCGCGTCGAGCGGATAGCAGCCCGACACCATGCCGTTGCGCGGGGCGGTGGTGCAGTCGCTGAAGGTCCGGCACAGCCGCTTGCGCTGCAGGCCGCGGCCGGCGAGCACGTCGGCCGGCAGCTCCGGGTAGGCGAGCACCATCCGGCCGAGCCCGACGAAATCCACCCAGCCCTCGCGCACCACGGCCTGCGCGACGTTCGGCAGAAACTCCTGCAGGTAGGTGAATCCGCTGCCCATGATCGCGAGGTCCGGGAACGCCGCCTTCAGCTCCCGCGCGACGCCGAGATTGCGCAGCACGCCGGCGAGCGGATCCTCGGGCGGGTGATAACCGTCCGAGGGCGGATAGAGCGCCGGCCGCGTGAGGTGCGGGTTGTAGTAGGGGCTGCCCGCCGAGACGTTCACCAGCTGGATGCCGAGGTCGCGGGCGAGACCGAGCACCGCCTTCGTCTCGGTCAGGTCGATCCGCAGCGGGTCGTCCTCGTCGAGCCCGAAGCCGTAGCGGTAGGGCAGGCAGGCGCCGTAGTCGTCCGGCACGCCGGGACCGAGCGCGCCGGGACGCGACAGCGCCGGATCGGGGCGGAACGGCACGAAGTCGTACGCCGAGATGCGCAGCGCGATGCCGAGCCGCGGCGCGACGGCCCGGATGCCGGCGACCAGCTCGCGCAGGAACCGCGTGCGGTTCTCGATCGGTCCGCCGAACTCCCCGGGACGGGTCTTGGCGCTCAGGAACTCGTGGCCGAGATAGCCGTGGCAGTGCTTGAGGTCGACGAAGTCGTAGCCGCACTCGGCGGCGCGCCGCGCGGCGATCACGTAGTCGTCGATCAGGCGCCGGATGTCGCCGTCGGACAGCAGCGCCGCGGCCGCGTCGATGCCGAACTTGCGGTCGAGCAGCGGATGCGCGTAGAGCACGCGCGGCTCCAGGCGCTTGCCGTTCGGGCGCGAGAACCGGCCCGAGTGGGTGAGCTGCAGCCCGACCACCAGCCCGCGGTCGTCGCCCATCGCCGCGCGATGCGACGCGACCAGCGTCTCGCGCAGCCGCGCGATCCCGGCCTGCGTGTGGCTCGCCATGTAGAGCTGGTTCGGGTTGGCGCGGCCGTCGTGGCGTACCGCGACCGCCTCGCCGCCCCAGATCAGCTTCGCGCCGCTCGCGCCGAACCGCTGCCAGCGCCGCAGCGTGTGCTCGCTCGGGTTGCCGTCGGTCGAGCCGTCCCACCCCTCCATCGGCTGGATCGCGAACCGGTTGCCGATCACCGTCTCGCCGAGCGCGTACGGCGCGGCGAGCGGACCGTCCGGCGACACCACCTCGTCGACCGGCAGCGCGAGCCCCGCGGCGCGCAGGTGCGCCGCGAAGTTCGCCGGCGATTGCAGCGATTTCACCTTGACGTAGTCGCCGAACTTCATCGCGGCTGCCCTCCAAGACGGACCGCGCGGCAGGCCGCCGGACGCCCGGCGAGATCGTGCGCGAGGCCCATCGGCTCGGGGACGAAGAGCCGCGGGTCCATCGCGCGCAGATCCGGCGCGACGCGCGGCCGGAACGCCATGCAGCCGAGGACGTCGCGCTCGAGGTCCGCGCCCGGGGCGATCTCGGCGAGCTCGAGACCGTCGGGGGTCGCCCGGAACACCGCGCGCTCGGTGACGTAGAGCACGCGCTGGCCGCGCGCCATCGCGTAGCGCCCGCTGTAGGTGAGCTGTTCGACCTCGGCCACGAATTTGCGCTCGCGCCCTTCCTGCTCGATCTGCAGTCGCCCGCCTGACCAGCCGAGCCGCACGCCGCCCGCGGTGAAGGTGCCGCTGAAGACGACCGCGCGCGCGTTCTGGCTGATGTTGATGAAGCCGCCCGGCCCGATGACGCGGCCGCCGAAGCGGCTGACGTTGACGTTGCAATGCCGGTCGACCTGCGCGAATGAGAGGAAAGCGAGGTCGAGCCCGCCGCCGTCGTAGAAGTCGAACTGGTAGGGCTGGTCGATCATCGCCCAGTAGTTGCGGCTCGCGCCGGCCTCGCGGCCGGCCGCCGGCGCACCGCCGATCATCCCCTGCTCATTGGTGAGCACGACCTGCTCGAGAATGCCTTCCTCGGCGGCCACCCCGGCGATGCCGGTCGAGATGCCCGAGCCGAGGTTGCACACCGCGCCCGGAAAGAGCTCCATCGCGGCGCGCCGCGCGATCACCTTGCGCGCGTCGAACGGCGGGATCTCGAGTGCCGCGAGCGGCGCTCGCAGCTCGCCGGCGTACACCGGGCTGTAGGGCGTGTAATAGGTCTGGGTCTGGTCCGGATCGACCACCACCAAGTCCACCAGCGGCCCCGGGATCTTGACCTGCTTCGCCGGCAGGGCGCCGCGCGCCGCCAGCCGCTTGACCTGCACGATCACGATCGCGCCGGCGCGGCGCGCCGCCTGCGCCATCGACAGCATCTCGCCGAAGATCGCCTCGTGCTCCATCGTGACGTTGCCGTCCTCGTCGGCGGTGGTGCCGCGCAGCAGCGCGACATCGACGTGGAAGGGCTTGTAGCGCAGCCATTCGCGCCCGTCGATCTCGACCAGCTCGACCAGATCCTCCCGTGCCGAAGGGCTCTGCCGCCCGCCGCCGTATCGCGGATCGACGAACGTGTGCAGCCCGGTGTGGGTGATGAGGCCGGGCCTTCCGGCCGCCATCTCGCGCGTGAGCTGCGAGAGCGCGCCCTGCGGCAGCGTATAGGCCTCCACCTGGTCCGCGAGCGCCATCTCCTCGACGCGGGGCGAGTCGACGAGCGTGCCGCAGACGATGCGCTTGAGCAGCCCCGGGTGCGCGAAGCGGCTCACGCCGCGATCGCCGCGATCGCCCAGACCGACCGGGTGGACCGAGGTGATCGAACGCGGCTCGCCCGCGGCGAGGAAACGCCGTTCGATCGCCGCGATCAGCGCTTCGGGCACGGCGTGGCCGCCGCCCGAGCCGCCGATCAGCAGCGTGTCGCCCGAGCACACGTGGCGTGCCGCTTCGTCCGCGGAGATGACTTTCATGCCTGCGCCGCGAAGAAATCGAACATCAGGTCCACCTGGCAGTCGAGCATGTGCCGTCCGAGGTGGATCGGGCAGCCGCGCCGCTCGGCGGCGGCGAGGAGCGCGGTCTTCTCCGGCTTCATCAGCACCTCCGCGACGAGCGTCGTGGGCGCCAGCCCACCGACCTCGAACGGCAGCGGGTCGTCGGGCGCAAGGCCCACTGCGGTCGCGTTCACCGCCAGATCGTGACCGGCGGGATCGGCCGGGCCGGTCCGCACGTCGCAGGCGGGATACGCGGCGCGCAGCCGCGCGGCGAGGGTCGCCGCACGCTCGGCGGTGCGGTTGTGGAGCGTGATCGCCGCGGCGCCCGCGCGGGCGAGCGCGAAGGTCACCGCGCTCGCGGCGCCGCCTGCGCCGGCGACGAACACCCGCGCGCCGCGCGCGTCGTAGCCGGCCCTGCGCAGGCCAGCGACGAAGCCCTCGCCGTCGAACAGATCGCCGACCAGCCGGCCGCCCGGCTCGCGCCGCACCGCGTTCACCGCGCCGACGAGCCGTCCTTCGCCGACCACCTCGTCGCACAGCGCCGCCAGCGGCTGCTTGTGCGGCGCGGTCACGACGAAGCCGTCGAGGTTCTCCAGCGCGCGCAAGCCGCCCACCGCCGCGGCGAGCCCGGCGGCGGTGACGTGCAGCGGGACGCACACCGCGTCGGCGCCGCGCTCGGCGAAGCGCGCGTTGTACACCGCCGGCACGCGCACGTGACCGACCGGGTCGCCGATGATCGCGTACAGGCGCGCTTTGCCGGTGAACCGCACGGGGGCGGATTGTCGACCCTGCGGCCGGCCGCGCGCAAGCTCGCCGTGAAGATTGACAGGCCGCGGCGCGGAACGATAGTCTCGTTAACCGGATGGTTAACAGCCGCGCGATGCAGGTCGCGCGTTCCGCAGCGCTGGTTTGGGCCCCGCAGCATGAGCCGGATCTCCACAGTCGAAGTCGGCCGCGTCGATTACCCGCTGGTGGGCGAGTTCAAGTTCTTCGCCGGCGGAGTGCGGCCGAGCGTGGTGGTCCGGCTGGTGGACGACGACGGCGTCGAGGGCTGGGGGCAGGCGTTGCCGGTCCCGAGCTGGACCTACGAGACGGCCGAAACGGTGGAGACGACGCTCGCGGGCTATCTCGCGCCGGCGGTGCGTGGCGCCGACCCGACCGACCTCGCAGCGGTGCACGAGCGCATGGAGCGCGCGATCCGCCCGTCGTTCTCGGTCGGGCAGCCGCTCGCGAAGGCGGCGATCGACCTCGCCTGCCACGACCTCTGGGGCCGGCGCACCGGGCGCAGCGTCGCCGACCTGCTCGGCGGTGTGCGCACGCGCGAGGTGCGCCTGAGCTGGACCGTGCAGGCACCGACCCTCGCCGGCGCCGAGGCGCAGCTCGCGCAGGGCCGCGAGCTCGGCTACTCGAGCTTCAACGTCAAGCTCGGCGCGCCGCAGAGCCCGGCCTACGACGCGGAACTCGTGCGGCTCGTCCAGCGTCTCGCGCCGGAGGGTTTCCACTGGGCCGACGCGAACACGAGCTACGACCTCGACACCGCGCTCGCGATGGCGCCCCGCCTCGCCGACGCCGGCTTCCGGGCGCTCGAGTCGCCGCTCCCGCCGAACCGGATCCGCGACTACCAGCGGCTGCGCCGGCAGGGCGCGCTGCCGATCCTGATGGACGAGGGCATCGTCTCGCCGGTGGAGACGGCCGAGTTCATCGCGCTCGGGATGCTCGACGGCGTCGCCATGAAGGTGGCGCGGTGCGGCGGCCTCTGGCACGCCGCGCGGATCGTCACACTGCTCGCCGAGAACGGCCTGGCGCTCTTCGCCTCGGGCCTGAGCGATCCGGACTGGTCGCTCGCGGCGTCGATCCACCTGTTCGCCTGGGCGGGGCTCGACCGGCCGGCGGCGCTCAACGGCCCGCAGTACATTGCGGGGCGGGGTACGCGGGACCCTGCATTCCGCGCGGTCGGCGACCGGGTGCGCCTACCCGACGGGCCGGGGCTCGGGATCGCGCCGGAGCGCGCGGCAGTCGGCCTGCGCGCCGCCGCCTGATGCCGATCCGCCAACGACGACCATGACGACGCAAGCGACCACCGAAAACGCCCGGGGCACCGCGCAGCCGGGCGCACGCAACGACCGGCGCGCCAGGGCGCTCACCGCGAAGCTCACGCCCTTCGTCGGGATCTTGGTGTTTCTGGCGGTATGGGAGCTCGGCGTGGCGATCTTTAAGCCGCCGCCGTACCTGCTGCCCGGGCCGATCGAGATCGGGCGCACCTTCGTCGAGGAGTTCCAGAAGCTCGTCTTCCACGGCTGGGTCACCACCTACGAGATGCTGGTCGGGTACGCGCTCGCGGTGGTGATCGCGCTGCCGCTCGCGGTGGCGATCACCTCCTCGTCGCGTTTCGACCGCTTGGTGATGCCGACGCTGCTCTTCTTCCAGGTGATTCCGAAGATCGCCATCGCGCCCCTGTTCCTGGTCTGGTTCGGCGTCGGCGTGTTGCCGAAGGTGCTGGTCGCCTTCCTCATTTCGTTCTTCCCGATCGTGATCGACGCCGCGGTCGGGCTGCGCTCGATGTCGGCCGAGATGAACGATCTCGCGCGCTCGATGGGGGCGACCCGGCTGCAGGTGTTCCTGCGCTTTCGCCTGCCGACCAGCCTGCCGTATCTGTTCAGCGGCCTGAAGGTCGCCGCGACGCTGGCGATCGCCGGCGCGGTGGTCGGCGAGTTCGTCGGCGCCGACAAGGGGCTCGGCTACCTGCTGCTGGTCACCAACTCGAACCTGCAGACCGCGCTGATGTTCGCGACCCTGGTGGCGCTCACGATCATCGGTCTGGTGTTCTTCTATGCGGTCGAGTTGCTCGAGAAGTTGCTGATCCCGTGGCACGTGTCGCACCGCGTGCGCGAGGATCCGGCCACGATGTGAGGCGGCCCGCTGGCCGCCGGTCCACCGCAACCACCAAGGAAGGAGGAGGAAGATGCAACTCAGGAGAAACCTGCTGGCGCTCGCGGCGATCGCGATCGGCGCCGCGATCGCCGCGCCGGCGGCGGCGCAGACCAAGTTCCCGTTCCGCCTGAACTGGACGCTCTACGGCGAGCACGCGCCGTTCTTCGTCGCTCGCGACAAGGGCTTCTACCGGGAGGAAGGGCTCGAAGTCGAGATCCAGGAAGGCAGCGGGTCGGCGACGGTATCTCAGCTGGTGGCCAACGGCACCAGCCCGGTCGCCTACGTCGACGCGGCGACGATGATGCGCGGCGTGAGCGCCGGGATGCCGATCAAGGCGGTCGCAGTGACGCTGCAGCAGAGCCCGATGGCGTTCATCTACCGCGCCGACGCCCCGCGCCCGACCAAGATCGAGGAGATCAAGGGCAGCCGCATCGCGATCACGGCCGGCGACGCGAGCCTCGCCATCTTCACCGCGTTCATGGGCAAGCTCGGCATGAAGCTCGAGGACGTGCAGATGATCACCGTCGCCAACCCGGCGGCCAAGGAGCAGGCGGTGCTCAACAAGCAGGCCGACGCGCTGCTCGGCTACTTCATGGACCAGGGCCCGCGGATGCAGCTCCAGACCGGGGTCAAGATGGGGTGGACCCGGCTCTACGACATGGCCGGCGTGACCACGCTGTCGAGCGCGATCGTCGCCAACAACGCCTGGCTGGGCGACCCGAAGAACCAGGATCTGCTGCGGCGGTTCCTGCGCGCGAGCCAGCGCGGCTGGGACTACAGCAACAAGAACCGCGCCGAGGCGGCCGAGATCTTCCGCAAGGCGGCACCGGCGTTCACGCAGGAGATCGCGTTGCTCGAGGTCGATGGCACGATGACGATCATCCACACCGAGCGGACCAAGGGTAAGCCGATCGGCTGGTCGGCGGTCGAGGACTGGAAGGACACCCAGGACCTGCTCGAGAAGTACGCCAAGCTGAAGCCGGCGCCGGACGTCAACGTGTACTTCACCAACGAGTACCTGTCCGAGCCGCCTTACCTGCCGAAGAAGTAGCGTGTCCCAGGGACTCGTCGCCTCGCCCGCCGCGCCGGCGCGCGGCGGGCCCACTGCCGAGCCGCCCTACATCCGGCTCCGGGACGTCGCCAAGGTCTACGAGACCAGGAACGGCGCGGTCGAGGCCTGCGTCGGCATCGACCTCGAGATCCGCCGCTCGGAGTTCGTCGCGATCGTCGGCCCGAGCGGCTGCGGCAAGACCACCATCCTGAAGATGGTCGCCGGGCTGATTCCCTACAGCTCGGGCAGCCTCACCGTCGGCGGGCGGGTCGTGGATCGGCCGCAGACCGACGTCGGCATCGTGTTCCAGGATGCGATCATGCTCGACTGGCGCGACGTGCTCGAGAACGTGATGCTGCAGGTGGACATCCGCCGCATGGACCGCGCGCGGTACGAGACGGTCGCGCTGCAGCTGCTCAAGGCCACCGGGCTCGCCGGGTTCGAGAGGAAGAAGCCCTACGAGCTCTCCGGCGGGATGCGCCAGCGCGTGTCGATCTGCCGCGCGCTGGTGCACGACCCGCCGCTGCTGCTGATGGACGAGCCGTTCGGCGCGCTCGACGCGCTGACGCGCGAGCAGATCTCGATGGACATCCAGCACATCTGGATGGAGAAGCGCAAGACGGCGCTGCACATCACGCACAGCATCCCCGAAGCGGTGCTGCTCGCCGACCGGGTGGTGGTGATGAGCCCGCGCCCCGGGCGCATCGTCGAAATCCTCGACATCGACTTGCCGCGCCCGCGGCGGCTCGACCAGCTGCCGCCGCTGTTCAACGACTACACCAACCGCATCCGCGCCATCTTCAAGTCCAAGGGCGTGCTCGCGATGGACTGACCACCGGTGGACGCCCCCGCCCTACGCGTCGTCGCAGTCGAGTTCTACGAGCGGCCGGTGCGCCTGCGGCTGCCGTTCCGATTCGGCGTGGTGACGCTCACCGAGGCGCCGCAGGCGTTCGTGCGGGTGCGCGTGCGGCTCGCCGACGGCCGCGAGGGCTGGGGCGCCGGCGCGGAGATGCTCGCGCCGAAGTGGTTCGACAAGGACCTCGCGCTCTCCAACGAGGAGAACTTCGATCAGCTGCGGCGCGCGCTCGACCTCGCGCGCGCGGCCTACCTCGACGGGGCCGCCCGCACCGCGTTCGGGCACTTCGCGGCCCACTATCGCGCGCTGACCGAAGCCGGGGCGCGCGAGCGGCTGAATCCGCTGGTGGCCTCGTTCGGTCCGGCGCAGCTCGACCGGGCGATCCTCGACGCGCTGTGCCGCCTTCAGGGCGTCTCATTCTACGCTGGGGTGCGCGCGAATCTTCCCGGCATCGCGCCCGGAGCGCTCGCGCGCGACCTGGCCGGCTTCGACATCGATCGCTTCCTCGCCGGGCTCGCGCCGGCGGCGACGATCGAGGCGAGGCACACCGTCGGGCTGGTCGATCCGATCGCCGGCCATCCGCGCCAGGCGAACGACGGCCTGCCCGAATCGCTCGAAGAGGTGGTCGCCGCCTATGGGCACGCCTGGTACAAGCTCAAGGTGAGCGGCGACGTCGAGGCCGACGTGCGCCGGCTGGGCGAAATCGCCGCGGTGCTCGACGCGCGGCTGCCCGCCTACCGCGTCTCGCTCGACGGCAACGAGCAGTACGACGACCTCGGCGCGCTGCAGGCGCTGCTCGAGCGGCTGAACGCGACGCCGAGGCTGGCGCGGCTGGTCGACTCGATCGCGTTCATCGAGCAGCCGATCAACCGCAAGCACGCGCTCGAGCACGACGTGTCGGCGGTGGCGCGCGCAACGCCGGTGATCATCGACGAGTCCGACGCCGATCTGGACGCGTTCCCCCGCGCCCGGGCGCTCGGCTACAGCGGCGTGTCGTCCAAGATGTGCAAGGGCCTCTACAAGTCGATTCTCAACGCCGCGCGCTGTGCGGCGTGGAGCGGCGCCGGGCAGCGCTATTTCATGACCGGCGAGGACCTCACCACCCAGGCGGGGCTCGCGGTGCAGCAGGACCTCGCGCTCGTCAACCTGCTCGGCATCACGCACGTCGAGCGCAACGGCCACCACTACGTGAACGGGATGGCCGGCCTGCCCGAGGCCGAGCAGGCGGCGTTCCTCGCCGCGCATCCCGATCTCTACGAGCGCAGCCATGGCGCGGTGCGGCTGCGGATCCGGGCGGGGCGGATCGCCATCGGTTCGCTCGATTGCCCGGGATTCGCGACCGCCGCCGAGCCGGAATGGGGCGTGATGACGGCGCGGGCGCCGTCGTCACCGCACTCGACGCAGGCCAGATGATGGAGGCGAAATGAAAGCGTTCCGGGTGATGGGCACCAATCACACCAGTTTCACCGTGTCGAGCCTCGATCGCGCGATCGCCTTCTTCTGCGACTGCCTGGACTTCGAGCTCGCGTCGCGCGCGCCGCGCGACCCGGCGCTGGTCGCCCGGATCACCGGCGTGCCCGGCGCGCAGGTGGAGATCGCGTTCGTGCGCGGGCCGGGCCATACGGTCGAGCTGATCGAGTACAAGGCTCCAGCCGACCGGGGGCGTGTCCAGGCGCGGCCCTGCGACGCCGGTTTCGCGCACCTCGCCCTGAACGTGGACGACGTGGACGCGGCGGTCGAGGCGGCCGCGCGCTTCGGGGTGACTCCAGTGTCGCCGCCGGTCGCGATCGACCAGGGCCCGAACCGCGGCCGCAAGGTCGTCTATCTGCGCGACCCGGACGGGGTGACGATCGAGTTCATCGAAGCGCGAGCGGGGTGAGCGATGGCGGAGCAGCGGCTCGGCATCATCATGCACGGGGTCACCGGGCGCATGGGCGCCAACCAGCATCTCGCGCGCTCGATCGCCGCGATCCGCGAGCAGGGCGGCGTGCGGCTCGCCGACGGCACGCGCGTGATGCCGGACCCGATCCTGGTCGGACGCCGGCCCGATGCGCTGCGCGCGCTCGCGCAGGCGCACCGCGTCGAGCGCACGACCACCGATCTCGACGCGGTGCTCGGGGACAAGGCCTATACCGTCTTCTTCGACGCCGCATCCACCCAGCTGCGGCCGGCACTGCTGAAGAAGGCGATCGCCGCCGGCAAGCACGTCTATTGCGAGAAGCCCACCGCCACCGGGCTCGCCGAGGCGCTGGACCTCTACCGTGCGGCGCAGGCGGCGGGGGTCAAGCACGGGGTGGTGCAGGACAAGCTCTGGCTACCGGGCCTGCTCAAGCTGAAGATGCTGATCGAGGCCGGGTTTTTTGGCCGCATCCTGTCGGTGCGCGGCGAGTTCGGGTACTGGGTGTTCGAGGGCGACTGGCAGCCGGCGCAGCGCCCGTCGTGGAACTACCGCAAGGAAGACGGCGGCGGGATCATCCTCGACATGCTGTGCCACTGGCGCTACGTCCTCGACAACCTGTTCGGCGAGGTGAGGAGCGTGAGCTGCCTCGGCGCGACGCACATTCCGGAGCGCTGGGACGAACACGGCAACAAGTACCGGGCGACCGCCGACGACGCCGCGTACGCCACCTTGCAGCTCGAAGGCGGCGTGGTTGCGCACATGAACAGCTCGTGGGCGGTGCGGGTGCGCCGCGACGACCTGCTCACGCTGCAGGTCGACGGCACCCACGGCTCGGCGGTCGCAGGGCTGCAGAAGTGCTTCGTGCAGCCGCGCGTGGCGACGCCGAAGCCGGTCTGGAATCCCGACGTCCCGCAGGCGATCGACTTCTTCCAGACCTGGCAGGAGGTGCCGGCGAACGCCGCCTACGACAATGCGTTCAAGGCCCAGTGGGAGCTCTTCATCCGCCACCTCTGCGAGGACGCGCCGTTCCGCTGGAACCTGCTCGAGGGCGCGAAGGGCTTGCAGCTCGTCGACTGCGCGCTCGCGAGCTGGGCGCAGCGGCGCTGGATCGACATCCCGAAGCTGGAGGGCTGAATGAACGCGCCGATCTCGCTCCGCATCAAGCTCCCCACCGCCGACCGCCGACTCGAGCCGTTCGCGCTCTCGGCGCCGCGCGACTTCCCGGTCGAGCAGACGCTGCCGTTCAACCGGGTCGCGCTCGCCGCGGCGCACGTGGTCGCCGATCCGCTGTCGGACAAGGACCCGTGGCTCGAGCCGGCGATCGACTGGGACGCGACGATCGCCTTCCGGCGCCATCTGTGGCGGCTGGGATTCGGCGTCGCCGAGGCGATGGACACCGCCCAGCGCGGCATGGGGCTCGACTGGCCGAGCTCGCTCGAGCTGATCGGCCGCTCGATCCGCGCCGCCAAGGACGTGCCCGGGGCGTTCCTCGCGAGCGGCGCCGGCACCGACCACCTGCCGCCCGGTCCCGACGTCGGCGTCGCCGAGGTGATCGCCGCGTACGAGCAGCAGTTCGAGGCGATCGAGCGGCTGGGCGGGCGCATCATCATGATGGCGAGCCGGGCGCTCGCAGCCTGCGCGCGGTCGCCCGACGACTACCAGCGCGTCTATACGCGGCTGCTCCAGCAGGCGCGCGAGCCGGTGATCATCCACTGGCTCGGCGAGATGTTCGATCCGGCGCTCGCGGGCTACTGGGGCCACGACGACCACTACCAGGCGATGGCGGTCGCGCTGGGGGTGATCGAGGCGAACGCCGCCAAAGTCGATGGCATCAAGATCTCGCTGCTCGACAAGCAGAAGGAGATCGACATGCGCCGCCGCCTGCCGAAGGGCGTGCGCATGTACACCGGCGACGACTACAACTTCGCCGAGCTGATCGACGGGGACGGGCAGGCGTACTCCGACGCGCTGCTCGGGATCTTCGATTCGATCGCGCCGGCCGCTTCCGCCGCGCTCGCCGCGCTCGCGCAGGGCGACCGCCGCCGGTTTCACGAGATCCTCGCGCCGACGGTGCCGCTGTCACGCCACATCTTCGGCGCGCCGACCCGGTTCTACAAGACTGGGGTCGTCTTCCTCGCCTGGCTGAACGGCCACCAGGATCATTTCGTGATGGTCGGCGGCCAGCAGAGCGCGCGCAGCATCACGCACCTCGCGCAGACCTTCCGGCTCGCCGACCGCGCGGGCCTGCTGCGCGACCCGGAGCTCGCGTGCACGCGGATGCGGCAGCTGCTCGCGCTGCACGGGATCGAGGGGTGAGCGGCAAGGTCGTCTCGTTCGAGGCGGCCGCCCGGCTGGTTCCGGACGGGGCGATCGTCGCCGCGAGCGCGTCGTCGGGCCTCGCCGCGCCCGACCGCACCTTCGCGGCGATCGGGCAGCGCTTCGAGCGCGAGGGCCATCCGCGCGACCTGACGCTGT